>Ga0105047_10018542_pt1 | contig 10779 bp, 12 predicted proteins | sample MAT04_FD_78384 | JGI IMG/M metagenome (GOLD analysis project Ga0105047, IMG submission 78384) | Freshwater microbial communities from Lake Fryxell liftoff mats and glacier meltwater in Antarctica - MAT-04 (megahit assembly) | ecosystem: Environmental > Aquatic > Freshwater > Ice > Liftoff...
CGTCCGATGTCAGGCGGCATCCACGCCGCCACGCTCGGATCGGGACGGTCGGACCCGGCGGGGTGTGACGGAAGCCCGGATACGGTCGCCATCCGCGACATACGTCCAGACGCGAGCGCCAGCACGCTCGCTTGGACCACGAAGCGCCTGTGGCGGACCGCCATCCCGGAGTGACCGCTGGTTGCCGAGCCGGCGGAACAGGCGTACACTCCCTCGGCCCTAGCGCTCGGGTCACCCCGGCGTGGCCGTCCTTCGCGGACGCCGCGCCAGACCCACCAAGAGCGCGCTCCCTGCCCGGCACCGGCTCCGGGTCGAGTGTCGGGCGACGATGTCCGCCGGCGGGAGGTGATTCCACATTGGCTGAAGTCCGAGTCGGAGAGAACGAGACCTTCGAGAGCGCCCTGCGCCGGTTTAACAAGAAGATCCAGCAGAGCGGCATCCTCGCGGAGGCGCGTCGACGCGAGCACTACGAGAAGCCCAGCGTCAAGCGCAAGCGCAAGGAAGCGAAGCGCAAGAAGGCGACCCGCCAGGACTAGGCGTCCCCACGGCGGCCGGCCGGTGATCCCCGCGATCGCCGCCACCGGCCGCCGAGCCCGGACCCCGCCGCCCCGCCGCCCCGGCGGGGCCCCGGAGGAACGAACCTTGACCCTCGCTGAGACGCTCCAGGCCTCGATGAAGCAGGCCATGCGCGATCACGACGATCTTCGTCGGGACACCCTGCGCATGGCCATCGCGGCCGCCTACAACGCCGAGAAGGCAGTTCGTCGGCCCCTCACGGACGACGAGGTCATCGGCGTGCTCGTGCGCGAGACGAAGACGCGCCGCGAGTCGATCGATGCCTACGAGAAGGCCGGCCGCCCGGACCTCGCCGCCAAGGAGCGTGCGGAGTCGGACATCCTCGCCGAATACCTGCCCGCTGCTCTGTCCGAGGACGAGCTGCGCGTGATGGTGCGTGACGCCATCGCCCAGACCGGCGCCACCTCTGCCCGGGACCTGGGCAAGGTGATGGGCGTTGTCTCGAAGCAGACCAAGGGTCGTGCGGACGGCAAAGCCGTGTCCGGCATGGTCGCCCAGGAGCTTGCCCGCCTGGACGTCGACGGCCATGATTCGAGCGGGCACTGAGCCTCCCTTCGGACGCCTGAGCGATGCTCGCCCGTCGCCCCAGCCGCCTGCTCGTGTTCACACGGCGGGACGCCCTGCGCCTCACGGTGGCCACCGTGCTGCTCGTCCTCGGCATGGCCGCGGTGCTGTCCGTGGACCTGTTGCCGGCCGGCACGGCGACGCCCCGCCCGGACCTCGAGGAGGTCGTGGGCTGGCTGATCCTGTCCGCCCTGCTGGTGGGCTCGCTGCTGGCCTGGGTGTGGCGGTTCCGTCCCGACCTGTGGCACCGAAACCGACCGCTGCTGCTGCTGGCGGTGATGCTGCTGGTCTCCGCCCTGGTGCTGCGCCTGACCGCCGAGCGCTCGTTGCTGCCCTACCTGGTGCCGACGGCCACGGTCGCGCTGCTGCTCACGGTGCTGCTGGACGCGGGCGTGGCGCTGGTCATGACCGCCATCCTGTCCGTCCTCGCGGGGGCCGTCTCCGGCGAGCCGGAGCTCGCGACGTACGTCTTCGCGGGCGGCCTGGTGGGCCTCATCGTCATCCGCCGCGGCGAGCGACTGGCCCACTTCGGTCAGGCGGCCGTGGCCATGGCGGCGGTGGGTGTCCTCGTGGTGACCGCGTTCTCGCTGCTCGATGGGCGTGACCTGACCGCGTTCATCCAGGTGGTGGGTGCGTCCGTCGCGGCCGCTGCAGGCTCCGCGATCGCCGCTGCCGGCACGTTCGCCCTGCTGGGCAACCTGTTCGGCATCACCACCTCGTTCCAGCTGCTGGAGCTGGGCAATCCTTCACAGCCGCTGCTCAGACGGTTGCTGCTGGAGACCCCTGGCACCTACCACCACGCGCTGATGGTGGGCAATCTCGCCGAACGCGCCGCGGAGATCGTGGGCGCCGATCCGCTGCTCACGCGCGTCGCCGCCTACTACCACGATGTGGGCAAGCTGGCCAACCCCGCCGCGTATATCGAGAACCAGGCAGGGGGCACGAACCTGCACGATGACCTCACCCCGGAGCAGTCGGCGGCGCTGCTGGCCGGACATGTGGCGGCAGGCATCGACATCGCGCACCAGTACAAGTTGCCGACGCCGCTCGTGGCGTTCATCCCGCAGCATCACGGGACCGGCCTGATGGCCTACTTCCACGCCAAGGCGCAGGACGAGGCGATCGCGGCCGCGGGCGCCACGCCCGGCACCCCCGCTGCGGATGCCGTCGCGGCGACCGTGGATCAGCGTCGCTACCGCCATGGTGGCCCCAAGCCGCAGAGCCGCGAAGCCGCCATCCTGATGATGGCGGACAGCGTGGAGGCGTCCGTCCGCTCGCTCGCCGCACCTGACGAGGCGGCCATCCGGGCGATGGTCCGGCGCATCATCGACGAGCGCCTGGATGACGGCCAGTTCGACGAGTGCGACCTCACGCTGCGCGACCTGGACCGGGTGCGCGAGGCGTTCGTGGCCCAGCTGCTGGGCATGTACCACCGCCGCATCGAGTACCCCCAGAACAAGATCGTGGAGCTTGAATCGCGGCGCGCATCGGCGGAGTCGGCGGACAGGGTCGGGTAGCGCGAGACCGCCGCGCCGGTCGCGGCCGGCCGGCGTCGGAGTCCTGGACGCGTCACGAGCGCCCCACCGGGTCGCTATCGTTCGGCCATGGAGGATCGCACACGCGACGCCCCGCACCGGCACATCGAGGTCACCGTCCGGGACGGCGTGGACCCGCTGCTGCGTGCCCCGGAGCTGCATCGGATCCTGGGTCGTGCTCTCGAGGCGGCGGGGGCGCCGGCCCTCGGCATCGTGGGCCTGATCCTGTCCGATGACGAAGAGCTGGCCGCGCTCAACGAGGCGCACATGGGCAAGACCGGCCCGACCGACGTGCTCTCCTTCCCGCTGCTGCCACCGGGGGCCTACCCGCCCCATCCCGGTCAGGACCCGGCGTTGCGCGAAGGACCGCGAGGCCCCGCGTTCGTGCTGCCCCCGGACGAGCCGGTCCACCTGGGCGAGATCGTGGTCTCCGTGGAGCGGGCGCGTGCCCAGGCGGACGAGGGGCAGGGCGGCCAGACCGGGACCGTGAAATGGTCCCCCGCGGACGAACTGCGGCTGCTGCTGACGCATGGAGCCCTCCACCTGTGCGGCTGGGACCACGCGGACCCAGAGGAGGAGGTCGCCATGCGTGCCCTCGAGCGGGAACTGCTGGCCGCGGGCTGACCGGGGCTCAGGCGAGTGCGGCGCCTGCCGGTACGAGCGGCAGCCGGAGGCTGAACCGCGCGCCACCACCGGGTGCGTCGCCCGCGGTCAGCTGCGCGCCGTGGCGGCGGGCGATCTGCTGCGCGATGGCGAGCCCCAGCCCTGACCCGGAACTGGTGCGCCGCCGTCCGGGCAGCCGTGCGAAGGGCTCGAAGATGCGCTCGCGGTCGGCGGCAGCCACGCCGGGGCCGTGGTCGATCACGGCGATCGTGGCGTACCCGCCACCGGCGGCCAGCCCGAGGGACACGCCACGGCCCGGTGGCGAGTGTTCGATGGCGTTGTCCACGAGGATCAGCAGCAGCTGGCTCAATCGATCCTCGTCGGCCTCGACCATGACCTGGCGCTCGGCGGGCAGATCGGTGACCAGGGCAAGCCCGGCGACACCGGCCATCGTCTCGGCCCGTCGTGCGACGCCGGACAGCCACGCGACGAGGTCCATGGGCCGCCGCTCGACCGGCAGCGCACCGCCTTCCGCGGACGCGAGGGCGAGCAGGTCCGTCACCAGCAGGCCCATCCGGTCCGCCTCCGCGATGATGTCCGCGACGAGCGGCGCACCACCCTCGCCGACCAGGGATTCGCGCTCGAGGATCTCCGCGGATGCGCGCACGATGGCCACCGGCGTGCGCAGTTCGTGCGACGCCGAGGCCACGAACCGGCGCTCGGTCGCGAAGGCGACCCGGATGGGTCCCAGCGCGCGACGCGTCACGAGCAACGTCACCACCGCCGCCCCCGCGATGCCCAGGGCCGACACGATCGTGATGGCCACCAGCAGCTGCTGTTCCTGCTGCTCGTGGATCTCCATCCGGTGGACGGCCTGCGCGAACCCTGCCGTGGCCGGGTCCCCATCGTGGCCCGGCAGCGTCACCGGCACCGTCAACAGCCGGAGGTGTGCACCCCCGAGGGTCACGTCGCGATCGTCCCTGCCCGTGCTTGCCGCCGCCGCGACGGCCTCCGCGTCCGGCAGACCGGGCAGTCCGGCGACGCCGGCACCTTCGAGCAGCTCGCCGCCCTCGTCCAGCAGCAGCACCACCGTGTCGGACTGGCCCGCGACCAGGCGGCGCTGATCGTCCTCGAGCTCGCCCGCCGATGCGACCGCCGCCGCGATGGCGTCCTGGAGCGCGAACGCGATGCTCCGGTGCATCAGGTTCGTCGCCACGAGCGCCGTCACCACGCCGACCGCCAGCAACAGCGCGGTCACCAGCGCGAGCGTGAACAGGGCGAGGCGCCGCCGCGTGCTCGACACGAGCTGGTCGATGGGATCCCGTCCGGCCGCCCGGCCAGGTGTCCCACCGCTGCCCGCCGTCACTCGTCGGGGCCGCCGCTGTCGGCCGCCAGCGCATACCCCACGCCGCGCACCGTGCGCAGCGCGCCCCGCCGCCCGAGCGTTCCGAGCTTGCGCCGCAGATAGTGGACGTAAAGGTCCACGACATTGGAGTAGACGTCCGGCTCGGCACCCCAGACCGCATCGAGGATCTGCTGGCGCGTCACGACGCGGCCGTCCTGGCGGATCAGGTAGCCCAGGAGGGCGTACTCCCGGGCGGACAGGTCCTCCGCCAGATCGCCGACCGTGACCCGGTGGCGCAGCGCGTCAAGCACGATGTCACCCGCCGCCAGTCGCTCCGTGCCCAGATCCGGCGCCCGGCGCGCCAGCGCGCGCAGACGCGCGAGCAGCTCCGCGAACGCGAAGGGCTTGGGCAGGTAGTCGTCCGCGCCCGCGTCCAGTCCGGCCACGCGGTGCTCCACCGACCCGAGGGCGGTCAGCATCAGCACAGGCGTGGAGACTCCGCGTGCGCGGAGCAGCCGCAGGACCTCCAGGCCGTCGAGATCGGGCAGGCCGCGGTCCAGGATGATGACGTCATGGTCCCGGTCGCCGGCGAGTGCGAGGGCCGCGACGCCGTCTTCCGCGACGTCCACCGCGTTGCGCTCCGCCACGAGCACGCGCCGGATCGCCTCGGCCATCTTCGGCTCGTCTTCCACCACCAGGATCTGCATCGAGGCCATCGTGGGCGCCCGCGACCCGCCGCGCAATGGGCCGAGCGCCATTCTGTGAGAACGCTCATGCAGGCCACACGGCTCTCGAAGGGCGCCGTTCGAGACTGGGGACACCCACCAACGGACGGAGGAACACGCACATGATCAAGCGCATCGCCCTGCTGGTCAGCGGCATCGCCGCGACCGCCATCCTGGCCCTGGGCCTCGCCGCGGCCGGCTTCGGGCCCGCCGCCACCGTCGGCGCCAGCGACCAGGAGGCACAGGCCCTCGTGGCCACCGATCCCGACATGGCCGCGGCCAGCGTCCGGGTCCCGGTCCAGGTCGAGACCGTCTATGTCCGACCCGCACCCAGGCCCGAGGTGATCCACGTCACTCGCAAGGCCGCGGTCAAGCAGAAGGCATCCGTTGCGGCCCAGCAGACGCGGAACCGCTCCTACGCCGACGATGATGGCGACGACGACCGGGAGCGCGAGCGCGACGAGGACCACGACGAACGGGGAGGCCACGATGACTGACCCGACGGCACCCGCCAGCGGAGCCTCCCTGGCCCGTCCCACCCCCATGCCTCGACCGGTACCGGTCCCCAAGCAGAAGCCCGATCCACGCCCGATGCGCCTGGGGCTGGGCGCCGGAGCCATCGCGGCGTTGAGCATCATGGCCGCGGGACTCATCCGGTTCCCGGTCGCGGATCCGCCCGTCGATGCTCAGGACCAGCAGGTCGCCCAGGTGGCGGTCAGGCGACCGGAACGGACCGAGAAGCGCGTCCGCTACGTCCAGCTCACGCCCGGCCAGAAGGCACCCAAGGGCGCGACGGTCATCGACGCGACGGCACCCACGCCCCGCATCGTCGTGAGGACCGTCCAGGTCCAGGCTCCCGCGGCCCGGGTCAAGCCGGCGAAGACCCGCCAGTCGGGCCGGGGCTGAGGGCGTTGACGATGCCTGCAGCCGTGGCCAGTGTGATGAGCACGCTTGAGACGACGATCGGGGGTCCGCCGGAGCGGGCCCTCGCGTCCCCCGCCATGGGCGGCGTCCTGACGCTCCGCGTCGCCCATGGACCGGGGGAGGAGGCGGCCGCCGATGCGGCCCTGGGTCGTGTCGCCCGGCGCGCGCCCGCCTGGGCGGCGCGGCTGACCCGCTTCACGGACGCCTCCGACCTGGCGGCCCTCAACGCCGACCCGGCGCGTGCCGCGACGCCGGTCCGGCCCACCCTCGCGGCGGTCCTCGACTGGGCGGAGCGGGCCGGGGACCGAGCGGAGGGGTACCTCGATGTGACGTTGCTTGACCAGCGCCTGGCGGCGGAGCGGGCCGGGCCGGCCGACGGCGGGGCGAACCCCGATCTGGCACCGCATCGCTGGTGGCTCGAACGCCGATCACGGGGTGCGATCGTGCGCCGGGAGGCGGCCTTCCGCTTCGACCTTGACGGGGTGGCCAAGGGCTGGATCGCCGACCGCGCGCTGGAGCTGCTGTGCCGGTGGCCGGCCGCGATGGTGGACGCCGACGGCGACCTTGCGATGCGCCTCGCCCCGGGCGTCACGTGGTACATCGGTGTCGCCGACCCGCGGCCGGGCCTCGACGAGGACCTCGTCACGCTGCGGTTCGACGACCGCCTGCCGGGCGGCCGCGTGGCCGTCGCCACGTCCGGCACGAGCGTCCACCGCTGGCCGGGCGGACCTGGCGGCAGGCCACGCCACCACCTCATCGACCCGCGCACCCGGCAGCCCGCGGAGACGGACGTCGTGCAGGCGACGGTGATCGCGTCGACCGGACGCGAAGCGGAGGTGCTCGCCAAGGCGGCGCTCATCGCCGGCTCGGACGCGGGCTGGGAGCTGCTCGATCGATCCGGCGCCCGGGGCGCCGTGCTGTTGCTCATCTCGGGCGAGACGGTCGCCCTGCCGCGCACCCTGGAGTGGCTCGCATGAAGGACCGAGGCCTGGATCCCCGCACGAAGTCGCTGCGCTGGGGCCTGTTCATCGTCGCGGTCACCGCGGTGGTCCTCGCCAGCGGCGGGGGCGCCCTCGAGGCGGTCCAGTCATGGCTCACCGTGGAGCACGACCGGTTGCCGTGGTACGCCACGCGCCTGCTCGCGATGCTGAGCTACCTCGCCATCACGGGCTCCGTGGTCTATGGCCTCCTGCTGTCCACGGGCATCCTGGATGTCATCGCCCAGCGGACCGTGACGTTCACGCTCCACCAGGACCTGTCGGGCATCGGCCTGGGCCTCGCGATGGTCCACGCGGCCGTCCTGATGATCGACACCAGCGTGCCCTATACGCCGGCGGAGATCATGGTCCCGTTCGCGGGTCCGTACAGGCCCATCTGGGTGGGCGTGGGTCAGCTCGCGCTCTACCTCACGGCGATCGTCATGGGCAGCTTCTACCTGCGCAAGCGCATCGGCCAGAAGCGCTGGCGGACGCTCCACTACGTCACCTTCGTGGCGTTCCTGGCGTCCACGGCCCACGGGCTGATGGCGGGCACGGACACCGCGACCCCCTGGGCGTTCTGGATGTACCTCGGTGCCACCGCGCTCGTGGTGTTCCTGCTGGTCTACCGGATCGTGCTGTCCGTGGCCGGACGCGTGGCACCGTCCGCAGCCATGCCCGCGACGCGCGTCGCGCGGCCTGTGACGCCCGGCGATCCGGCGACCCCGATCGTCGGCGAGCGGCCGCTGCCCAGCGTGTGACCGGTGCCGATGCGGCTGCCCGGGTGCACCGAGGTGGGCCGCAGGGGCCTGGTCCGCCGTGTACGCTCCGCCGCGTGACCACACCCACCCGCCACCTTCCCTCGTTCGACCTGGCCGGCCGGACCGTCATCGTCACGGGTGCCGGACGGGGGCTGGGGCAGGGCATCGCCCTGGGGCTCGTGGAGGCCGGGGCCACGATCGTCGCGGTGTCGCGGACCCCCGCGGAGCTCGCCGAGACCGTGGCCGCGGCGCCCCGGACGGTCCACGCCCTGGCGTGGGACGTGACGGAGCTGGGCTCACTGGACGGACTCGTGGCGCGCGCCGCCGACGCCGCCGGCCCGATCCACGGCGTCGTGCATGCGGCGGGCGCCCAGCATCGCGAGCGCGCGGATGCGTTCACGCCCGAGGACTGGCGCCGGGTGACGGCGACCCAGCTCGATGCGCCGTTCTTCCTGAGCACCGCCCTCCATCGAGCGCAGGTTGCAGCGGGTGTCGCCGGCAGCCACGTGTTCATCGGCTCGTTGACCTCACTCATCGGGCTGCCGAACATGGCCGCATACGGCGCCGCCAAGTCGGGCGTGCTGGGCGTCGTGCGCTCGCTGTCCGTGGAGTGGGCGGCCGGCGGCACGCGCGTCAACGCCATCGCGCCCGGCTACTTCCTGACGCGCCAGACGGAGGGCCTGCTGGCGGACCCGGTCGCCAAGGCGCGCGTCGATGGCCGCATCCCGATGGGTCGCCTGGGCACCGCACGCGACCTGGCCGGCGTCGCGGCGTTCCTGCTGTCGGACGCCGCGGCGTACATCACGGGCCAGGTCATCCCCGTGGACGGCGGCTGGCTCGCCGCCTGACCCGTCCGAGCCTCGCCGCCGGATCGATCCGTCCACCCGCACACTGGTGGTGGCAGGACCACACAACGCGTGGCAGGGGTCGTAGGCGAGCGCGTCGAGCCGCGCCGGCGGGCCGTGGACGCTGGCACTGCTACCATCGCCGCGGAAGGCCGCGCTCCGGGGATGCCGGGTCGCGGCCCGTCGCCGTGCCCCGCGAGCGGGCGGGGTGGAGGGCAGGGAGCGACCATGAAGATCGTGGTGGGGTTGGGCAACCCCGGCAAGCAATACGACGGCACCCGTCACAACGTGGGCTGGATGGTCCTCGATCGGATCGCCGAGCGGGCGGGCTGGACGGGTCGTGGCAAGACCCGCGACGACGCCCTCGCCGTGCGTGGCCGCTGGGGGGACACGGACCTGGTGCTTGTCAAGCCCCTGACCTACATGAACCTGTCCGGGCTCGCGGTGCGCAAGGTACTCGCGCGGGAGCACGTGCCCATGGCGGATCTGCTGGTCGTGGTGGACGACTTCGCGCTGCCCCTGGGCCGCTTGCGGCTGCGCGAAGAGGGCAGCGCGGGTGGCCACAACGGGCTCAAGTCGATCATCGCGGAGATGGGCACCCAGAAGTTCGCACGCCTCCGCGTGGGCATCGGCGAGCCGGGACAGAACGTCGTGGATCACGTCCTGTCGCGCTTCCAGGCGGACGAGCAGGCGGCGCTCGACCGGGTGCTGGGGGCTGCCGCGGACGCCGTCGAGGACTGGACCGAGGATGGGGCCGCACGCGCCGCGAACACGTGGAACGCCTGGTCGCTGCCGTCCGCCGACCCGGTGCCGGGCGCCGCGCTGCCCGTGGGTGGTGCGCCCGCAGCGCTGGGCAGCGGCATCGCGCCGGTTCCTGGGTCGCCGGAGCGCTCCGCACCTGACGCGAACGGCGTGGTGCGCACGAAGACCGGCTGGCGCAAGCTGCTGCCCGGCGGGGGCCCCGAGGAGCACGGTCGGTGACCGATGAGCGGACGCCCCTGCGCGGCCGCCGGGGCCGCGACCGGCGCATCGCGGCGTCCGTGGAGGACGTCTTGCAGCGCGCCCTGGATCGGTCTGCCGCCGAGGAGCGGGACGCCTTCGCGGAGAGCGGCGCGGACACGGACGGCCTCATCGATCCTGTCGCGGAGCACGCCCCCGCCAGGGCCCGACCCAGGGCAGCCCACCGCGCCGCGCCCCATCGGGCGGAGCCAGGCGCCGGCCAGCGCCACCGCATCCCGGACCTGTCCGCGCTCGTGGCACCGCTCGCGGAGTCGGGCCAGATCGGGTCGCTCGCGGCGCGGCTGGGTGGCGCGACAGCGGGTCGCTCCGGCGCGGCGCTGCGCCACGTCGCGTATGCCGCCATCCCCCACGGCGCCAAGAGCTTCCTCGCGGCGGCCATCGCGCGCGCCACCGGGGAGCGGCTCGTCTGGATCGCGCGCGACGCGGAGATCGCCGACCGCGTCGCGGAGGAGCTCATCGCGTGGCTGGGTGACCCTGCGCGCGTCGTGACCCTGGAGCCGCGGACCTCGCTGGCGTACGAGCGCTCGGAGCTGGTGCGGGACGAATCGGCGGCGCGGGTGGCGACGCTCGCCGCGTGGCGCCGGCCGGACGGCCCGGCGCGCGTCCTGGTGAGCAGCGTCCAGGCGCTGTTCCAGCACACGCTGTCCCCAGACGCGATCCCGGAGACGCCGCTGTCACTCAAGGTCGGGCGTCGCCGCTCGCTGGACACGGTGCTGCACGCCCTCGCGGAGCTGGGCTACGAGCGGGTGGCGGAGGTCGGCGGGAGGGGCGAGTTCGCCCGTCGCGGCGGCATCGTGGATGTGTTCCCGGCAGGCATGCCGCTGCCGGTGCGCATCGAGTGGTTCGGGGACGAGATCGAATCGATGCGCGCCTTCGACCCGGCCGACCAGCGGGGCGTGGGTGC
>Ga0105047_10018543_pt1 | contig 10778 bp, 10 predicted proteins | sample MAT04_FD_78384 | JGI IMG/M metagenome (GOLD analysis project Ga0105047, IMG submission 78384) | Freshwater microbial communities from Lake Fryxell liftoff mats and glacier meltwater in Antarctica - MAT-04 (megahit assembly) | ecosystem: Environmental > Aquatic > Freshwater > Ice > Liftoff...
GGTCGATCCGACCAGCCTGCACGAGGCGCCCTGATATGAAGCGCCGAACGCTGGAAGCGCTGGTCGAGGAGATCGCGGCGCTGCGTCGCGACGAGAAGACGATCGTGCTCGCCAACGGCGTGTTCGATCTGTTGCACGTGGGGCACCTGCGCTACCTCGAGGCCGCGCGCGCGCACGGCGACTATCTCGTCGTGGCGGTGAACAGCGACGCCTCGACCCGCGCGTACAAAGGCCCGACCCGCCCGGTCATCCCGGAGGACGAGCGCGCCGAGCTGATCGGCGGCTTTTCCTGCGTGGATCGGGTGGTGGTGTTCGACGAGCCCAACGTCGGGCGGGTGATCACGACGCTGAAGCCCGACATCCACGCCAAGGGCACCGACTACACGCCGGACACCGTGCCGGAGCGCGCGATGGTGCTGGCGTACGGCGGGCGCGTGGTGGTGTGCGGCGATCCGAAGGACCACAGCTCGACCGCGCTGATCGGAAAGAAGTAGATGGCCGACACCTGCACCCAGTGCGGCGCGACGATCACGCTGTCGCAGGCCGTTCGCGACAAGTATCCGGGCTGGGTCCCGAAGATCTGCATGACCTGCAAGCGCGGGAAGACCGGCGGCCCGGGCGTCGCCGTGGTCGAGGAGAACCTCACCACCGCCGAGGTCCTCGCGCGCTACAGCGCGGGGCCGCAGGACGGCGTGTTCACCGACGGCAGCTCGATCCCCAACCCGGGTCCGGGTGGCTGGGGCGCGGTCTACGTGCGCGGCGGCAGCGTCGTCGCGCAGAGCCATGGGCGCGATCCCGCCACGACCAACAACCGGATGGAGCTCACCGCGCTGATCAACGCGTTCGAGCTGGTGCCGGCCGGGGTCGCGGCGACCGTGTACACCGACTCGAAGCTCGCTGTTTCGACCATCAACGAGTGGGCGGCGGGCTGGGAGAAGCTCGGCTGGAAGCGCAAGACCGGCGCGATCCAGAACCTCGATCTGATCAAGGTGCTCTACGCAAAGGCGCGGGCGCGGCCCGAGGTACGGCTGGAGTGGATCAGGGCGCACAACGGGACGCGCTGGAACGAGTACGCCGATTCGCTGTCGACCGCGTGGATGCGCGAGACGATCTGAGCGCTATCGATCGGCGGGCGGGAACACCAGATCCAGATCCGCCTCGGTCCGCTCGCCGTCGGGTACCGCATGGATCGCGCGCGGGCCTCCCGGATCATACGGAGATAGCGGATCCAGGTGGAGCCCATGCCGTCGTCGAACGCCAGCGTCGAGATCCAGCTCGGCGCGCTCGCCGCGATGATGATCGGGTCGGCCTCTGCCGGTGGGAGCGGCAGCGCGGCGATGACCTGATCGATCCCCGCGAAGTGCCGCCGCATCGCCATGCCGCCGAAGAGCCATATGCGAAGCGACTTCGACTCCCCCGCCTGCTGCTCGTGCACGCGCTCGACAAACGTGCGCGCCGGTTGCGGCAGGCCCGCGAGCCTCGGATCGTCGGGGTCGGCCAGCGAGAGCTGGCCCGAAGACCCGCTCCCGCACGAGGGTGGCTTCGAACTTCGGCCACGCGGCGTCGATCGCCTGCACCTGCCGAACCAGCGAGTCGCGCGCCGCGGGTGACGCCTCGCGCGCGACCGCGAGGCAGGTCGGGCCGATGATCCCCACGATCGAGACGCCGATCATCTGCCCGATGAGCGAGGGCGCTGCGACGTCGCGGCCGAGCGCCAGGGCGTTCGCGCACAACGGCACGGCGTCGTCAGCGCGCCCCGACTCCAGGAGGTGCTGGGCCTCCAGCGCCGCGAGCTTCGCGACCATCTGCGGCTGGATCAGGGTGAGGGTCTCGTCGCTCTGGAGCACCTCGAAGATCTGGTAGGCCGCCGGCATGCGCCCCGACTCTGCGGTCGTGGCCTCGAGGATGGTCTGCATCGCCGTGCGCGAGCGCGCGAGCTCGACGTCCCACTCCGGAGGCACGGACGCGTGCGGCATCAGCACGTCGGACACCACCTCGCGCGGCGTGCGGCGCTGGAGCGGGGGCGCCTCGACCAGGCGACCGTGTAGCTCGCGCAGCGCGGGCTCGGCGCGCTCGGCGAAGGTCCCGGGAAGCGCGGGCTCGACGTGCACCGGGCGGAGCACCCGGTCTTCGTGGATCTGCTTGCTGTCGCGGACGAGCGCGGTCTCGCGATCGGGGCCCGAAGAGCAGGCCGCGACCAAACCCACCAGGACCGCGAGCACTCGACCGGACATCGCCCGATTCTAGACTATTGCGGGCGGAATTCCTTCGGCTTCTCGGCTTCACCGCCGCCGAAGAGGAAGATCTCGCACTGCTTCACCAGGAGGTCCTGCGCCGCCGGATCTGACGGATTGAGGCGGTTCTCGTTGATGATGAGCTTGCTGTGCTCGGCCCACAGGCCCCAGGCCTCGGCCGAGATCGTGGTGTAGATGCGCTCGCCGAGCGGGCCGCCGAGGGGACGGCGCTTCAGGCCGGGGAGCTTCTGGCCGAGCTTCACGCAGTCGACCAGGCGGCCCGGATCCGCGAAGCGGTTGACCACGCCGGTGGCCTTGGGGGGCGCCGCAGCCGCCGCTGCCGGGGGCACGCTCTTCGGGGCGCTCAGCTTGGCGTAGAGTTCGACGTACGCGTGGTGCGGCGTCTCGCCGGTCTCGGTGGGCAGTCCGGCGGACTTCCAGCCGGCGACCGTGACGGTGCCCTGGTCGTCTTTTTCGCCCTCGAAGCCGCCCCGCATGTCGATGACGTCGGTGTAGCCGCGCGAAACCAGCTCGGCCGCGGCGCGCACCGAGCGGGCGCCCATCCCGCAGGTGGTGATGAGCTTGGCCTTTTTATCGGGAAATACAGCCTCGACGACCTTCGAGAAGTCGGGATTGGCGACCATCCCGTAGGGCTGCTTGTGGAGGAACGGGATGTTGAACGCGCCCTGGGCGTGCTCCGCCACGAACTCCGGCGTCGAGCGCACGTCGAGCAACGTGTAGCCCTCTTTCTCCATCAGCGCCTTGGCCTCGGCTGCGATGACTCGCCTGGTTTCCATGCCGCTTCGTCCATCGTCCGTCGCGCCTTGTAAAGCTGGACCTGATGGGCGAGATCGTTGCCGCTTGCCGAGCGTCCATGTCGCCACGTTCGGGTGTCGGGTGAACCAGGCCGACTCGGAAGGAATCGTCGCCGAGCTGGCGGCGCGTGGGCTCGCGAGCGCCGACGACCACAAGAGCGCCGACGTCGTCATCATCAACTCCTGCACCGTCACCCATCGCTCCGACGCCGACGTGCGAAAGCTCGTCGCCCGCGTGCACCGCGAAAATCCCGGCGCCAAGGTGGTCATCACCGGCTGCTACGCCCAGCGCGATCCCGATGCGCTGGTGAAGATCAAAGGCACCAGCGCGGTCGTCGGGCACAGCAACGCGCACGAGCTCGGTGACGTCGTCGCCAAGCTCGTGAAAGAAGCCCCCACCGAGCCGATCATCCTGCGGGGCGATCTCGACGATCTGCCGCCGCTCTCCGCCACCGCGGTCGCGCACGATCGCACCCGGCCGTTCGTGAAGATCCAGGACGGCTGCGACGCGCGCTGCACGTACTGCGTGATCCCGTCGGTGCGCGGCCCGGCACGCAGCGCGCCGCCCGAGCAAGTGCTCGACAGCATCGCCAAGCTGATCGCGCGCGGGGACCAGGAGATCGTGCTCACCGGCGTGCACCTCGGCAAGTATCCCGCCTTCGTCGATCTCGTGAAAAGCGCCCTCGCCCTCCCCGGCCTGAAGCGCCTGCGCCTCTCGTCGATCGAGCCGATGGCCTTCGATAAGGAGCTGGTCACGCTCGCGCGCGACGACGCCCGCCTCGCGCCGCACTTCCATCTGCCGCTCCAGTCGGGATCGGATCGCGTGCTGAAGCGCATGAACCGCCCCTATCGCAGCCGCGACTTCGCCGAGATCGTGCGCCACATCCGCGCCGAGCTACCGGACGCGTGCATCGGCACCGACGTCATCACCGGCTTCCCGGGCGAGACCGACGAGGAGGCGCAGGCCTCGGCGGAGATGATCGCGACGGTCGATTATGCCCACGTGTTCTCGTACAGCGATCGACCCGGCGTCCCGAGCACACGGCTCCCCGACAAGATCGATCCCGCGACGATCAAGGCGCGCGCGGCGATCTCCCAGCGCGCCTCGGATGCCTCCTGGGCTCGATTCCTCGATCGGTTCGTGGGTCGCGAGCTCGAGGTGCTCACGCTGCAGAGCCCGCCCGGGGTGACGCACGCGCTGTCGCCGCACTACTGTCCGGTGCACATCGCCGGCGAGATCGCGCCGAACACACAGCTGAGCGTACGCGTCGAGAGGCGCGACGGCGCTCGGCTCACAGCGGCTGTTCGACCAGCGGCACCTTGACGCGCTGACCGCCGAGCATGAGCTCGTCGTCGCCCTCCGCCGCCGCGCCGAGCTGCATCGCCGCTGCACGATCGAACGCCGCCGCCATCGTCCCTTTGCGCGCCGTGCAGTAGATCTGCCCGTCGGTCCCCTGGCGCAGCGTCGAAGGATCGAGCCGCTCCACCGCCTGATCGGAGAGCACCAGCTGCGCGCCGTCGTCGTCGAGCACCACCTGGCGCACGAACAGGGGCGGCCCCTCGATCGCCACGTAGGCCCAGTTCACGCTGTTCTTGAGGACGTAGCGGCCGTCGTCGGCGCGATCGATCCAGCGATCGAAGGCTTTCTCGATCCCGGGGTGGCCGATCGGCTCGTCGCCGTCGAACCAGCGCCCGCGGGCGTCGCGGCGGATCTTCGTCTCGCGAGATAGGCCGGCGGGGATCATCTTAAGCAGAAAAGCCCCGTTTCCGGGGCTTTTGAGTGAGGGCGATAGGAGTCGAACCTATAACCTATGGATTAAGAATCCATTGCTCTGCCAGTTGAGCTACGCCCCCTTGATTAACTTAATCTCTACCTATGGGTGGCTAACGGGACTCGAACCCGCGACCTCCGGAGTCACAGACCAGCGCTCTAACCAACTGAGCTATAGCCACCATCGTCTTCTTCCGATCAAGCACTCTTTCCGACGGACCGTGACTCTCTCACGCGCCAGGGAGGAATCGAACCCCCGACCGTCGGCTTAGAAGGCCGCTGCTCTATCCTTCTGAGCTACTGGCGCCTTCTTTTCAAACTCTTCCACTTACTTCCGGGTCGTCTTGAGTCGGGGCGAGAGGATTCGAACCTCCGACCCCCTGCTCCCAAAGCAGGTGCGCTAGCCAGACTGCGCCACGCCCCGGTCGAGAGGTGAGCCTTCTAGGGCCTCTGGCCGCGTAGCTCAAGTGAAAAGTGGGGAACCAGCAGCGCGAGCGCGCGACCGCGGTGGGAGATGCGATTCTTTTCCTCGGCGGAGAGCTCGGACATGGTCCGATCGCCCGGCACCTCGGAGACCACGAACACCGGATCGTAGCCGAATCCGCCCGATCCGCGCGGGGCGTCGGTGATCCAGCCGGACACCGTCCCGCGAACCACCACCGGCGGCACGCTCGGGACCGCCAGCGCCACCGCGCAGACGAACCGGGCGCGGCGCTCGTCCTTGGGGATCCGGGAAAGCGCGCCGAGCAGCTTCGTCACCCGATCCGCGTCGCTACCCGGGGCATAGCGCGCGGATCGCACGCCGGGAGCCCCGTCGAGCGCGTCGACCTCGAGCCCCGAGTCGTCCGCCAGCGCAGGCACACCGAGGATCCGCGAGACGTGCTCGGCCTTCAGGATCGCGTTGGCCTCGAACGTCTCGCCCGACTCCTCGGGCATCACGATGTCGGGATGATCGGCCAGCGTCTCGACCGTCACCGCGGGCCCGAGGATCGCGCGGATCTCCTTCACCTTGTGCAGATTTCCAGTCGCGACCACCAGGCGGCTCATCGCACGAGGACCGCTTTTTGCGCCTCGAACAGGGCCTGGATGCCGGACGCGCCGAGCTCCAGCATCTGCGCCAGCTCCATCTTGGTGAACGGCTTCTTCTCGGCGGTTCCCTGCACCTCGACGATCCCGCCGTCGGAGGTCATCACCAGGTTGAGATCGGTGTCGGCCTTCTGATCCTCGGAGAAGTCGAGATCGAGCATCACCTCGCCCTCCACGATGCCGATCGAGACCGCCGCCACCGCCTGCTTCATCGGGCTGCGATCGATCTTGCGGTCGGTCACCAGCTTGTCGGTGGCCAGCTTCAGCGCAACGTAGCTGCCGGTGATGGCCGCGGTGCGCGTGCCGCCGTCGGCCTGGATGACGTCGCAGTCGAGGGTGATCGTGCGCTCGCCGAGCTTCTTCATATCGACCACGGTGCGCAGCGCGCGGCCGATCAGGCGCGAGATCTCGTGGGTGCGGCCGCCGATCTTGCCCTGCACGCTCTCGCGCTGGTTTCGCTTGTCGGTGGCGCGCGGGAGCATCGCGTACTCGGCGGTGATCCAGCCGTTGCCGTTCCGCTGCTCCTTCATCCAGCCGGGGATGCGCTCCTCGATGCTGGCCGTGCACAGGACGCGCGTGTCACCGAAGCTCACCAGCACCGAGCCCTCGGCCCACTTGGTGAAATTGGGCAAAAACTGGATGTCGCGGAGCGCGTCCGGGGCGCGTCCGAGGCGGCGGTTGTACGTCATGGGACGCGCACCGTAGATCGGCCCAGGCTCCTTTGCACCGTGATTCGCAGCCCGATAAAAGCTAGTGTTCGCGCGGGTGTTCGGCCGTTACAGGCTCGACCGTCTGATCCGCGAAGGGGATTCGACCGAGGTCTACGAAGCGTCCGTGCTCGGCGCGGGGGGCTTCGTCCGCAAGGTCGCGGTGAAGCGCTTGAAGCCCGCCCTCGCCCGCGAGCCCACCGCGACCCGCGCCTTCGAGGCCGAGGCGCGCCTGGTCAGCCGCGTGCACCACGCGAACGTCGTCGGCGTCCTCGACTTCGGGACGACGGACGGACAGCCGTACCAGGTCCTCGAGCACGTCGACGGGGTCGATCTGTTGCGGCTCGAGTCGCGCACGCGAGCGGCACGCGTCACCGCGAGCCCGACGTTGTGGGCCGCCGTCGTGACCGAGGCGGCGCACGGGCTCGATCACGTGCACAACTTGCGCGACGAGAACGGACGACCGCTGGGCATCGTGCACCGCGACGTCACGCCGTCGAACGTGCTCATCGCCTGGAGCGGCGACGTGAAGCTGGCCGACTTCGGGCGCGCGCTCTCGCACGGGCCGCGCGACGTGACCCAGGCGGGCCAGGTGAAAGGCGAGCTGGAGTTCATCGCGCCCGAGCAGCAGCGCGGTGAGCTCGCCGACGCGCGCGCCGACGTGTTTGCGCTCGGATGCTTGTTGCACCGCATGCTGACCGGCGCGAGCCCGCAGGCGAGCGAGCTCGCGCGAAAAAAGATCGTCCTCGGCGAGCCGCCGCCGATCGATCCTCCGATCCCCGAGGATCTCGCGCGGCTGATCACCCACGCGATCGCGCCCGACGTGTCGAAGCGCATGGCCACCGCGGCGATGTTCGCCGAGGGCTGCACCCGCTGGCTCGCGACGCAGGGGATCGTGGACGGGCGCTCGGTCGTGCGCGATGCCATGACCGGGCTCGCGCGCGCGCTCGACGCGGCCTCGGCGCCGCACGGGATGATCGCGGCGCTGGTCAACGTCGGCGCGCTCCTCGACGGCGGCGAGAGCTCGCAGCACGACACCCAAATACCGTCCGAGCCGAGGGTCCCGATCGAGCCGAACCGCGTGGATTTCGGCGACGAGACCGAGCTGGTCAGCCCGAAGATCGCCGCGTTCGCCGCCGAGGTCGCGCCGACCGATCAAGGATTCAACGACACCACCGACAAGTCCGACGATCAGACGCGGGACGAACCCGGCCCTCCCGCCGCGATGACGGCGTCGGTGGTCACCAGCAGCGTGGCGCGCGACGCGATCGTCGCCTCCGTATCGGCCAGCAGCGAGGGCGGGGACAGGCCCAGCGGCGAGAAGGTCACGATGCACGTCGGGCCACCCCCGGAAGAGATCACCGGGGACGAGGTGCTGCGGCCACCGATCGGCTACCAGATCCTCGAGCCGATCGCCCAGGGCGGGTTCGCACAGGTGTTTCGCGCGCTGCACGAGGACAGCGCAGAGATCGTGGCGCTGAAGATCCTCCTCCACGAGCGCCGCCACAACACGATCTCGGCGGCGCGTTTCGATCGCGAGGTCGGCGCGCTCGCGGAGATCGAGAGCGCATACCTGGTGAAGCTACGCGACTCCGGCCGCCTCGACGACGGCCGGCCGTGGATGGCGATGGAGCTGCTCGAGGGGCGCACGCTCGCCCACGAGATCGTCGCCGCCGATGGTCCGATGCCGCCCGCGCGAATCCGCGGCCTGGCCCGCGACCTCGCGCTCGGGCTCGCGGCGCTGCACGCGGCGGATCTGGTGCACCGCGATCTGGGCGCCAGAAACGTGATGGTGGTGGAGAGCGGCGGCGTGGAGAAGGCGATGATCATCGACCTGGGACACGCCCGCTGGACCGACGAGCGCCCGCGATCGAAGCTGACGATGCCGGGTCTGGTGCTGGGCAACGCGCGCTGGATGGCGCCCGAGCAGATCCACGCGCCGAGCAAGGTCGGGCCGGCGGCGGATCTCTACAGCCTGGGCCTGCTGATCCTCGCGATGACCACCGGACGCGCGCCGTTCTCCGGTAGCCCGGCGTCGATCCTCGAGAAGCAGCTCGAGGAGGTCCCGGAGATCCCACCAGGGCCGTTTTCGGCCTTGATTCGCCGCTTGATCGAGAAGGACCCCGCGCGCCGCTGGTCGAACGCGGCGGCGCTGGCGTCGGAGCTCAACCAGATCCGGCTGCCGCGTACGGGCACCGACAACGACACTGCGATCGCGGACGTCGTCGATCGGACCATGCCGCTCGGCCTGAAGGCCCACGTGCCGATCGTGATCGAACCGCCGGCGCGGCGGCGGGTGGATCCGCTGTTCATCGGCGCGTCGATCGTCGTGGTCCTGGCCGTGGTGCTCCTCCTGATGCTCCATTGACTGTCGCGCTGGGCTCGCCGAGGTTCGCGCCATGCGCTGGGGACTCCTCGCCTTTGTCGGTGCCTTCGCCTGCTCGAGCACGCCGGATGCGCCCGTCACGCCCGAGTGCGGGAGCAACGTTGGCCTCACCGGCACGCTGATCGCGAGCCCCGGCGAGAGCGCGTTCGACGCCGCGCTCGCCCGCCACGCGCACCAGTACGATCGCCAGTTCCACGGCATCACCGCGCTCTCGATGGGGCTCAACACCGAGATGTTCATCCCGATGACGCGCACGCGCACGCGCGCGCTGATCGAGACGTGGCTGCGCGACGGCAGCGGCTTCGATCTGCTCGGCGACACCGGCACCGTCGCCGCCAGCCTCGGCACGTGGAGCAAGGCCACCGGCGCGTACGCCGGCGCGGGGCTGGCAGCCGATGCGTTCCGCTATGGCGTGCTGCGCGACAGCGGCGAGGCCTGCGCCGACATCGAGGCTGCGCGGGCCCAGCTCGCGCGCGGCCTCGGGTCGTTGCATCGCACCGTCACCATCACCGGCAAGCACGGCGTCATCGCCCGCTCGGTGGTCAACACCCGGCTGCCCTACGCGGACCCGGGCCCGCTGACGCCGCTCGCCGACGAGATGGGCCAGCCGCTGCCGCTCGAGAAGGACAACGGGACGTGGCGCGAGAGCTTCGGCGGCCCGGACGACGGGTGGATCTGGGAGGACTCGATCAGCCGCGACATGCTGGTGGGCTGGGCGCTCGGGCTCGGGCCAGCGTGGGAGGTGATCGCGAACGACGACACCTTCGACCCTGCGCTCAAGGCCCAGCTGGCCGCAGATGCGCTGGCGATCGGCCAGGAGCTGCGCGTCGTGCGCGCGAGCGGCCACGATCTCGAGGTGATCGACGCCGACGGGCGCATCACCTTCCACGGCTATCTGAACGAGTTCGCGTTCGAGCGCGGCTTCTATCTCGAAGCGCCGGAGAACGGCTTTCACTCCACGCTGGCGCTCGGAATCGTGTCGGTGTGCGCGTTCGTGTCGGGCGACGCGGGGCTGCGATCGTACCTGATCGACGAGCTGGTCCGCGCGCGGAAGCTCCCGGAGATCGCGGCGAGGAGCATGATCTTCAACCAGGTGGGCGAGATGTCGAACTTCTCGAACTACAACATGTCGTTCACCGGCATGTTCCTAGCGATGCGTTACATCGACGACGCGGCGTCCGAGACGACCTTGCAACGCGCAGTGCGCGATCAGCTCTACAAGCTGCCGGGCGCGCCGCGCCAGCCGGACGAGCAGAAGCAGACGTTCTACGACTTCGTATACGCCGCGGGCGTGGCCGGACGCACCGCGAAGCTGCACCCCGAGACGCCGTTCGACGCGGCCGCGGTGGCGCGCGGAACGGAGACGCTGCGCGAGTTCCCGGAGCCGCCGTACTGGGACAAGAAGCGCACCAACTGTGACGAGGCGGAGATCGCCGCGAAGCTGTGCACGCTCGACGACGGCACCGTCGTGCACCTGCTCGGCGACGTCGGCCGCGGCGAGAAGCTCATCTCCGAGGAGCCGATCCCGATGCGCGCGCGCCCGTGGAGCAACTACTGGTGGCGCTCGAACCCATACGAGCCGAACAGCGAGTCGAGCGAGACGACGCTGCTGCCGGGACCCGACTTCCGAGTCGCGTACTGGATGGGGCGCTGGATCCGCTAGTAGCTCTGCACAGTGAAGTTGATGGGTTGCGGGTGTCGAGGCGCTCGTCTGGCAAGGCGCGCCGTCCGACGGCATACTCTGCGTCTGTCGAGGCGGCGCAACGCAGCCAGGCGAGA
>Ga0105047_10018545_pt1 | contig 10777 bp, 9 predicted proteins | sample MAT04_FD_78384 | JGI IMG/M metagenome (GOLD analysis project Ga0105047, IMG submission 78384) | Freshwater microbial communities from Lake Fryxell liftoff mats and glacier meltwater in Antarctica - MAT-04 (megahit assembly) | ecosystem: Environmental > Aquatic > Freshwater > Ice > Liftoff...
AGCGGGCAGGGGCGGTGAAGTTGAGTCCGGTCGGCGTTGAGGCTCGACTGGCTTCGAAGACGGGAGATTCGCCCTTCGCATTCCGAACACCGCGAATCGTGATGGGCTGCTCCGCCGTCCCCGCACGTGAAATCGCCCATTTGTATCGATATGGCTCGGCCCGCCAGGAGATCTCTACCACGTCACCGGGATTGAGCTGGCCCCACGGGACATGTCCCGGATGACGCAGGGGATGGTCCGGACCCACACGATAGGTTTCAGCGGACAGGCAGCTCGCGAGGCAGACGACCCATAATCCAACGCATTGGCCGACCCGGACGTGATTCATCGAATGGCTCGCCCCCAAGAACTCGTATGGTCAATCAGGAATCGTTCCCGTGACGTGTCAGTCTCGTGCCTGACGACCGAGTGTTCGTAGGAATCTACTCCACACGCGGGACAGGGGCGGGCTGTGTTTGCGGTTTGTCGACTGCAAAACTCACAGATTGGAACCCGGCTGCGATACAAGTGTCCCAGACATCAACCAGCTGTTCCATCTGGACCGATGGGGCAATATCGAGCACGACAGGATTTTCGGGGCTGACCTGAGCCAAGGCTCGCAGATTGGCTTTGAGCTGGTTCAGATCCTGGTAAAGCGTGCCGTTCATGTCGACTTGCAGGGCATTTGCGCTGCCTTCAACGCTGAGTTTGAGCCAGATATCAGTGACCCATGACTCGCGTTGTTCGGGAGTGACCTGCGATGTGATTGCACCACTGGCAGGCAGGTCCGCAGGCAACAACTTCTCCGGCGGCGAGCCAGTGGCAGTGACCACGAAGAAGATCAAAAGGTTAAAGACAACGTCGATCATCGGCGTCATGGGGTCGCCGTAGTCTCGCGGGTTGTTGCCGGGAAGTCGCATAGCTCAGAGTGTCCTCGGAGTGGGCTTCAGGCAGCAAGAGCGATTTGCGCAAGTCGACGAAACTCTGCCGGGGCGAACTACGGGGGAGGAGGTCGTCTCTCTTCCTCGGGCCGGCCTGGGAGTGGCCTGTCCTGATCACCGGGGCGAAATCGGAACTGCCTGCCAAATTGATCCCGATTCGCATGCGGCTGGCCATTGCGGTCCCCGTCGCGTGCAGGATCGGAATTCGCTCCTCGAGGCCCTTTGGGTCCCAGACCAACTCGCCGTTGCCCCCACTTACGTTTTGCCAAGTTGAATTCTTTGTCCAGCTGGTTTTTCAGCTCGGCAATGTCCGGGTCAGATTCCAGATGGCCAATTTGCAGCTCACGCTTGAACTGATTGGCAGACAGTTGAAGGAGTTGGTCCTGTTCCTCTTCGAGAAGTGTCTTGAAATAGGATCTCAGCTCTTCTTCCGTGGCGTGGGTCGATTCTCGTGTCGACAGCGTCCTGCAGGATCTGAGGATTCCGAGGATCGCGCGTTTTCTGTGAGTATCGAATTCACCGGAACTCGCCAGAAGTGCCTTCAAATCGGAGTTCCCACTCGCTTCAGTGAACTCGCGGAGTTCAGCTTCCGTGATTGACCGAAACAATCTCTCCCGATTTTGGTCGCTTTTTTCATGGATGTGTCGGATCTGGACTCCGAACCGTTTCAGCCCGTGGAGCTGGTCAATTTGTGTCTGTTCCTCGGGGGTGATCGTGACACGCTTCACCAGAACATCGAAGACCTTGGTCAACTGATCTTCTGTGAGGCGGGCAGGTCGGAATGCGCTCGCATTGGGCGGGCGATCTCCCTCAAGTTCTTCCTTCGCAGCTGACCTCTCTATTCGGTCTTTGACAATGCTGGCGACACGCTCCAATTTCTTCTCAGGCTCGTTCAGGTGTTCCAGTTCATCCTGTTGCCAGGCATCAATGGTCTTGATCCAGTCGCAAAACACGGCCATCGTTTCGAGAGACCGCGGTCCTTTGGTCCGGTCCACTTCTAATTGCGCATGCAACCTTCGCATCTCGGCACGCTCCTGTTCGGTGAGCGCACGGTACTGGCTATATTTGCGGTCGAGGACAGCCCGATCGACATCCGACATCTGGGAGACGGTGTCACGCGCATTGGACAGAGCGGGATTTCCCCGACCCAGGACCAGGGGCGCAGCTGCCAGGACCCCGGCGATCGCGAGACCCCATCCCATCCAGGTTTTAGTGGCCATTGGGGGTTCTCACTTCCTCTTGGATCTCCTGCAGGAGACTCGGCTGACCTTCCAGCTTTTCCAGGAACTCATGCTGGCCCACATGCTGGTAATCATCCAGGTTCATGATGATTGGCAAATCCCGCAGCAGCAGATCCTCATCTGTCGGTGCCCAGCGGCTGGTACTCGCATAAGCAAGCAGTCCGGCCACCGCCAGAACTCCGACGCTCGCAAGGGCAACAATGCCCACTTGAAGCCGTTTGTACCACTCCGTCTGAGTCAGATCCGGAGTGATGCCTGACAGCTTGATCGTCGCCATGGTCCTCTGAGTGAACTCAACGGTCGCCTGTGGTCGAGGCAGCAGGTCGAGCATGTCGTATGTCCGCACAAGCAGTTCGACATCCTTGCGAGCAACAGGGCTGTCGGCCAGAACGCTTTCGAGACTCTTGGCCTCCTCAGGGCTCAGTTCCCCATCCAGGTACGCGACGAAATTGTCCCGATCTTCCACGGTGACGCGTTTCATTTTATCCATGGTTCACTCCTGTTCGAGGAGAGTGAACGAGTCTCAGGGGAGGATTCACTTGGCGTACTCCTCCAAGGCCACCCGTAATTGATCTCGGGCTCGCGAGAGTAAGGATTTAACGGCTTGCGGGGTCATCTCCATGGCGGCTCCGATGTCGATGTAGTTCATCCCCTCAAATTTGTGCAGCAGCAGTGCCATTCGCTGTCGATCGTTCAGCGTTTCCATGGCTGCCTGAACTTTTTCCATCAGCTCCGCCCTGGCCATGATTCGCGAGGGCATGAGGGCGGACTTCTCGGCTACCAATTGAGCCATTGGAGCTACTTGTGGTCCGGAACTCTCACTCGCTGCGAGTTGGGTCTCTTTCCTGCGGCCCTTGGTACGACGCGTGTTACTCGCCAGGTTGTGGGCAATGCTGAACAGCCACGTCGAGAATTTGGCGTTGGCTTCGTAGCCCTGGCGTGCCCGGTAGACCCGCAGGAAGACTTCCTGGGCCACATCCTCAGCAGTTGTTCGATCTCCCACGAGGTTTGTCAGCAATCCGATCAGCCGGTCCTGGTAAGTCGCCACCAGTTGGGCGTATGCAGCTTCATCCCCTTGCCGGACACGGAGCATTAACTGCACATCCGAATCTTTGAGGTATGGGTTACTGGCGGTACTCACGAGTCCCGATGCCTTTGAGAAGAAATCACTGCACAGCTGTCTTGGTCAATCGATGGCTACTGATTGAGCACAAACCACGCCGTTCAGGAGTGGGAGATCGACTCTCCCGCTACGATGGGGAACACCGCACACTCGCACAGGTTCTGGTCGTTCTTCGAGATTGTGAAATCTTTGAGCCAGTGCGTCTCCAAATATACCCGAATTCAAACCGGGACTGCGAGCAAGACATGCGTTTTGTCGATTCGCGAGACTGCGTCTGAAGCGTTGCTGAACATTCTTTATACACTCTCTCTCCTTCACGAGCGGCTTGGATTTCGGAATTGGCTTCGCTGTGCCAGAGAGTGCCGGGGTGAGGGGGCTGTCGAGCCGCTCACCCGTTTTTTCGCGGAAGAATGCATTTGGAGCAGATTACAGGATGGGCCATTTATAAAGATTGGCAGGCAGGTATATCTGACCCACGGCAGTGTGGCAGAAGCATTCCTCTCTTGGCGAACTGAAAACAGCATCTGAGTCTGGACTGGAAACCTCGTGTCTCCGTGTGTGCGTGCCAATCGTCGGTGAAACTCAATCGGAGGAATTCCACCACGGAGACACGGAGACACGGAGACACGGAGACACGGAGACACGGAGACACGGAGACACGGAGACACGGAGAAGAGCTGGGAGAAGAGATCGGGAACATGCCGGTTTCCAAGGTGCTGCAACAGGGAGTTCGCTGCTCATTGGGCTCGCCAGTCATTGATGTTATTGTCCCACTGTTTTTCATCTGTCACCCTGTATTTCTCCGTGCCTCCGTGTCTCCGTGGTGAATCATCCCTCTTCACCGACGTTTGAGAGGCATGCACTTGCCGTGCTGCTTGTCACTCGCTGAATTGCAACCAAGGCACATTGCGTTACGCTGGATGTCCAATTCCCCCATTTACCCACATGCTGGTTGCCATGAGTTCACCCGCCTCCTCTCGTCCCCGATCTCTTAATAACCTGACCGATACTCAATGGCTTCAGTCGCTCGCAGCTTCGATTCGCTCTCCTGCTGAGTGGCAGGCGGCACTGCGACTCGGAGATATCCGCCTGGTCTCCAAACAATTGAGACGGCGATTCAGTACGTTTAAGAAGCTGGGACTGATTCCTGCCTTGCGCTGGTCAGCAGACTCCACAACCGACGCAGTCACCATCGACGCGATTGACGAACTGAGTCGTTTGGCTTCACGCAAGGGTCGGCCAGCAGCTGAGATGCTGTCCGGCATGGTCGAAGCCTGGCTTGATCGCCAGCCGCCTGCAGGAATCCCAAGCGTGCTCGATCAGTTGCTAGCCTGTGCCATACTGATCGATCGATCGGCTCGCCTGTCGGATGGGGTTTTGGTTCGCCTGTGGAGATTTATCGAGGACCACACAGGACAGATCACCGGCTCGCCGGGGACGCACCATCCGGCGATTCGTGAGCTGTTGACCACAGAAATGCAGCTCTTGAGATTGATCTCATCCGCTGAGCTGCCGCTCAAGAAGTCGGATGTCGAGCCGGTCGTTCTCGCGGTACATCAGTTTCTGGGAACCTTTACAGACGAAGACGGAAGCCCCCTGGCCACGATTCATTCGTCTCTCGCGGCAGCTCTGGCGGTCCTGGCTCGGCTGGCGGATGTGTTCGAGCGGATCGATTTCAAGCTGGTGGATACACCGGATCGCAAACGGATCGAGGGACTCGTCGCTCGTTCGATTCTGCTGTTTCCCCTCGATTGCAGTTGGGTTCCGTCGCGCACTCCGCACGAGGCTCTCGATTGGTTGCAGCGGATCTCGGGACTTGTGGAACCGGAGAACTCCGAGTCGACCGTCCGACAACTCAAACTCTGGAAGAGGATCAGTCTCGAATCGAAGCCCGCCGGGAAGAAGGCCCACGAAAAGTCCCGCCCCCGGCCGCTCTTGAAGAGGAAGCAACTCGTCTCCCACCAGTCCGATTTCTCCCAATATGCCATTCTGCATGGCGACTGGCGCGACTCGCGTGATCGTTGCATCACCCGGTTCGACGAGCCGGTCCCGACAGTGGAGGTCAGCGTTCTCGATCAGGCTCTGATCAGAGGGGCCTGGACTGCCAGCGTGACAGCGGGTGGCCAGACTTGGACCAGTGGGGCCTGGTCGTGCTGTTGCTGGTACTCCGACAGCGAAGCCGATTTCTGCGAGCTGAAGTGGGAACCAGCTCCCGGCGTGACTGTCTTTCGCCAGCTGTTGTGGTCACGGGTCGATCATTTTTTGTTCGTGGCAGAGGAAGTCCGTGCTCCGGGGATGACGGGGATCTCGATCGAGTCGCGACTGCCGATTGTCGCAGGCTGGAAAGCGCTCGCTGATGGGCGTTCGCGTGAGTGGCAGTTGCATCACGGGGACTCTGTCGCTCGAGTTCTGCCGATTTTCGCAGCTCAGGAGCGCGTGCAAAACTCGGATTGTTTTCTTTCCTGCGAGAATAATTCCATTCTGATGCGCAGTTCCCGCGAGCAGACCAGTCAGTACTGTGCATATGTGATCGACTGGTCCGCCCAGCGTCGAGAGGCTCCTGCTCACTGGGGGCCGTTGACCGTTGCAGAAGAGGGACAGCGAGTCCCGCCACAGATCGCGTGTGCTGCTCGCTGGCGAATGGGGGACCGATTGTGGATCGTCTTTCACCAGGCAGAGAAAGGGGATAGCTCTCGGACAGCATTGGGTTTGCATTCTCCCCACGAGACCGTGATTGCCTCGGTGGCTGACGGAAAGTACAAGTCGCTGGTGGAAGTCGATTAGCATGGCGAGTCGATGGACGGGTGGCTTTAACGAGGCGGGTGACGAGTGAGCCAATTCGATCGACAACTGAAGTGGCTGCGACGAGGTCTGGCCACGTTTGTGGGCTTGCTCGCATTGACCGTGACCTGCGGTTTGATTTGGGCGCTGCTGTCCTCGCTCGGTGATACTGTGGGAGCCAGAGCGTTTCGCATGGTGACACTGGGCGCCACAGTCACCGCCGGGATGTGTGGAATCGCACTCTTGATCGGAGCGGTTTGGAGCTTGATCCGGATGCAGGGAGTATCGCGGACTTGAAGCCGAAGTCGCAGACTCGGAGAGTCCAGCGACAATAGGAAGAGCAAGACTCAAATAAAAAAACCGCCGGAACTCCGAGGGGGAGGAGCACCGGCGGCTGCGAGAATGGACGGGTGATCTTTTCCGATTGAATGTTCAATTAAGGAGGGACGGGGCTTGGACGAAGACGGCTGTGAGCCACCTCCTGAAAAAGCCTCGTCAATCACCCGCTCCCCGGGAAAAATTCCCCGGTAGAGACAGGATCGGCATTGGGCAGTTCGGCCACCTGCAAATTCTGCCGAGATCCCATTTTTCCGCGTTTGCGGATTATTCCGACCGCTGTTTCATGAGGGCGATCGAACTGGCTCGCGGATGGAATTTGGACTGCCGGGCGCTTTCCCGGTTCGCAATGTCGCTGGAGAGTGGTTCATTCGCTACCATTTGCGAGACGGAGCGAGGTGGGGAGGCGAATTCAGTTCGACCTTCGTTCGCGTCCACGCTGGCCGATCGATGGAAACTGTCGCTTTGACCAAGACTGCTCAGACTGAGGTTTCTCGACTCACTTCGGTGATCGATGCTCGCTCATTGAATTTGCCGAACGCGATTACGCTGTCGCGGTTTGTGCTGGCACTCGTGTTGTTTTGCCTGATCTCGACAGATCGGTTCTGGCAGACCTCAGCAGTCGTGTTTATCATCGCAGCTCTGACCGATTTTCTGGATGGTTATCTGGCCCGCAAATATGGGCAGGTCACAGTTCTGGGACGGATTCTCGACCCATTCGTCGACAAGATCATCATTTGTGGCTCGTTTATTTTTCTCATGGCGTGGCCGAAAAGTGGTGTGACCGCCTGGGTCACTTTTGCCATCGTTGCCCGTGAGATGTTCATTACCCAGCTGCGCGCGTTCATGGAGCAGCGCGGAACAGATTTCTCCGCAAAGTGGTCGGGCAAGATCAAAATGGGACTGCAATGTACTGCGGTCCCACTGTGCTTGCTCTCACTGAGTCCAGAGTTCATGGCCAGGTGGCAAACGGTGTTCTCGCACAGCCAGTTGGTTTGGGTACGTGACCTCTCGATCTGGTCCACAGTGGTGATTACCGTCTACAGCGGTGCGGAATACTCTTGGCGGGCGTTTCAAATCCTGCGTCGTCCCGCTGTGGAGTGATCGCCTGTGCTCTGGTTCATGGCTGCGTGCCTGGTTCCGTCCTTTGTGGTGTCCTGCAGCGTCACTGGCTTCATGCGGTGGCTCTCTCCGCGAATTGGACTGATCGATCAACCGGCCGCTCGTAAGGTGCATACAACACCCACTCCTTTGGGAGGCGGTCTAGGGATCGTTGCGGGGTTTCTGATCACCTCGAGCATCGCCCAACTGGCAGTGTGGTGGCTCCTGAGTCTTCCTCAACTGCCGGAGTGGTTCCCCGAGGAATTGCGTCCGCATTTGACGGGCGTGATGTCCCGTTCCGGGGAGTTCTGGATACTCGCTCTCGCAGGAGTCATCGTGGCGACGATGGGCTTCCTGGACGACTATCGTCCGCTGCCGTGGCAACCTCGTCTCTTGATGCAGTTAGGAATTGCCGTCGGGTTGGCGAGTTGTGGGTTTCGTGCGACGGTGTTTGCGTCTCAACCGTGGATCGGCTTTGTGCTCACGGTGTTGTGGATCGGAGTGCTGATCAACGCCTTTAACTTCCTGGATAACATGGATGCCCTGTCCTCGGGGATCGGGCTGATTGCAGCGACGATGTTTGCGGCAGTGATGCTGACATCGGCTGCGGACCCGAAGTGGTTCGTCGGGGGCGTGTTGCTCGTGCTGGCCGGTTCAATTGCCGGTTTCATGTGTCACAATTGGCCCCCCGCCCGAATTTTTATGGGCGATGCCGGGAGCATGTTTATCGGGCTGATGCTGGCGTCTCTGACTTTGTTGGGGACGTTTTACGATCCCAAGCAGTCGAGCCGCTCGGTGATTTTGGCACCGCTCTGTGTGCTGGCTGTTCCTCTGTATGACTTCGCTTCTGTCATGCTGATTCGCCTCTCACAAAAACGCAGTCCATTTCAAGCCGATAAGTCTCACTTTTCGCATCGACTGGTGGAGCTCGGTCTCAGTCGTAAATACGCAGTACTTACGGTCCATCTGTGTACGATTACGACGGGACTTGGGGCGTTGTTGCTGTACCGCGTTCAGGATTGGACGGGAGCCATCCTCGTCTTCGCGATGGTCCTCTGTGTGTTGGCCGTGATTTCGATTCTGGAGACGGTCGGTCGACGTGACAAGTAGTTTTCATCAAGTGGATCAGCGTTGAAAAAAATAAACCGAGGCTGAACGCTCAGCCTCGGTTCTTCGAAACCTGCCGGGAAGCAGTTCTCTCAATTGGTCGGGGGAAGTGGCACGGGCGACGAATCGATTTCGGTCGAGGGAACCTTCGAATTCGGAGCCACGGGAGGAGCGATTTCGGGGGATGTCACAGGAGTGAGCGAAATCTCGGGAGCCGCAGGCAACAAAGCGGGAACAGAATCACTCCCTGGCGTCAGTGGCACAGCAGTGCCGACAGTCACGGGGGCCGGTTGCGTCGGTTCCGTTGGCAGCATCGGGAGACCGGTCGTTCCTGCGGGAGCGACGGGTGGAACCGGTGTAGGAACTGACGGAGAGGTCATCGGAGCGGTCGGTTGCTCAGCAGCCGGGGCTGGTGACTCCTTCGACAGCGAGGCATTCTGTGCGTTCGGTACTCCGGCGGGAGCCTGAACCGTCTTGAGTGGTTGTTGTTGCTGTGCCTGCTGGGGTTGAGCCTGCTGCGGCGGGGTTGGCTTAATCATGGGTTGGCCCGAGTAATAGACCTTGGGATCGTCGATGATCCACGGAGTCGACCAGGAGCTGGCGTTATCAGCTGAGCAGACGTTAAAGAAAATGGTGTTGAAGTAATCGCCGCGAATCCCGTAAGGCAGTGACGAGTAGATGTGATCACTCGCCGCCAGGTCGGCGATGCCGGCATGCGCGTAATAGTGGCAGCGCGAGTCCGGTGTGACCGACATGCCAAAGGTCCACCACCCGGTCTGGGTGATCTTGGGGCCTGCGACTTCATGTCCATTTTGATCGGAGCGAATGAGTATCTGGGCAGAATCTTCCTTGAATGCAGGGTTCGCATTCTTCGGGTTGAAGGCGATAAAGAATCCCGGATAGTACGGCTCCATTTCCGTAACCGATTCCATCCTCGATCCTCGTAGCATCCGCCGCCCAAAACTCACGGGCTTCTGCTTGGTCATCATTCCCTGCATGCCAGCTCGGATGCCAAAGCTGACACCTTGCCGCTGTTCCCAGGCATCGAACTCAGGGAGGAAGACGCGCACCACGTAGTTCGGGGAGAAGCTGACCGCGACGGGTCGGGCCGACAGGATGAAGTCATCCTGGGCCTGCTTGAATCCAGGGTGGCCGGGAATCCCACAGTCTCGTGTTCTCAGGTAAAGAGACCCCGTGCTGCCCGCCAGTCCGCCTGCCGGGGTCTCGATGCGCTTAATGACATCGGGGCTGCCGCGTTTCGGGCTTTCTGACCACATCCGATTGTTGGATGCTCCCAGCGGAAAGCGGATATTCTCATCCTCTTCCTTGCTGCTTTTGGGCAGGTTGTGAACGTATCCCCAGTTCTGGTCTTCCAGATCATCGTAGTTCAGGAGATTTCCTGTTCCCGGAACGACCTGGGCTTGAAGTGCAGGAGTCGTTCCCAGAACAGCTCCCAGCAAGAACAGGCCGACACTTCCACGCAATGAGATAAGACGAGGCATGCTGATTTCCCGACAATCCAACTAGAAGGCGAGTCGAACGCACCGGCAAATTCCGCCGCACGCAGCTGTCTGAGTGGATCACTCGACGGCATCGGGCAAGCGGTATCACCGGCACATCTCCACCTCTCGTATCGGAGGGAAATAGCGGCTGGAACGTGCGAATCAGTCAGAGGGGCTAATCTACCCGTGGAGAACTGTGTGTCGAAACAATCAGTCAAACCCTACCGGTCATCCGGGAACTGCGGGAGCCGGATTCTGTGTCGATATTCGGGATTCTGATTGCGAGAAGTGCATCGGCGAAGTGGCTACTTCTTGGTGCGGGGGACAGTCATGACCCGCATGGAGGTCTCAAAGGGAATGTAGTTGAATCCCCCCTCAGCTTGAGGTACGGGCAGAAATCGATAGTCGGCCGTTTGGCGACCCGATTCCGAAACCTTGACTTTGGGGCCGAACAAATCCACGTACTTCTTGAGATTGGGGTCAGTCGGGGACTCGAAAGATCCGACCGTGACCACAGAGCTGTTGTAGTCATGCCAGATATAGGCATCCAGGCGGCAGTAGGGGGCGAACTCCGGATCGTTGGAGACGGGGTCTCGGTTGCGGAGAGCCTTCACCAGATTTCGAGCGGAGAGGGCGGCCTGATCGAGATCATTGCCACCGCTCGTG
>Ga0105047_10018547_pt1 | contig 10777 bp, 10 predicted proteins | sample MAT04_FD_78384 | JGI IMG/M metagenome (GOLD analysis project Ga0105047, IMG submission 78384) | Freshwater microbial communities from Lake Fryxell liftoff mats and glacier meltwater in Antarctica - MAT-04 (megahit assembly) | ecosystem: Environmental > Aquatic > Freshwater > Ice > Liftoff...
GAAAGTGCAGGACATGGTTGTGGGGGCGGACCAGGTGGAGATGGATTTTCACACGGTGGGATTCAGGCCAACGCCTGGGGATGGCTTCCCCATGATTGGCCGCCCGCGAAACCGCGAGGGACTTTATATTGCGGTCATGCATTCGGGCATCACGCTGGCCCCCGCCGTGGGGCTGTTCGCAGCTGCCGAACTTTTGGAAGGCAAGCGCGATCCGCTGATTGCGCCCTATCCCCCAGACCGTCTCCTGAAGGTAAAATGATCCCGCGGCTCGCCCTGAATCGGAAGTTTTCAGCGGAAGCCCTTGATCGGGACTCCGAAATCGGGGCAGGCATCTGCCCATGATCAGCGTTGTCCGTGCCCTTGCCGCCGGTGCACTTGGCGGTGCGCTCGCTTTTGCAATCGGGGTTCCCGCTCCCTGGCTGGCGGGCAGCCTGATCGCCACGATCATCGCCGTCTATTCCAACCAGACACTGGAACTTCCGGACTGGTTGCGCACACTTGCCTTCATCCTGCTGGGCATCCAGACGGGAACTGCGGTCAATGCCGCTACGCTGTACCGGGCGGCGCAATGGCCGCTGAGCATCGTCTGCATGAGCGTCACGGTGGTGATCATCGTCTGGGCCTGCATGCTGTACTATGAACGCCTGCGAAAATGGGACCGGGCCACGGCGTTTTTTGCCAGCCTGCCGGGCGCGCTTTCCATGGTCATTTTGCTTGCAAGCAACTCACGCGCCGACATGCGCCGGGTAACCATTTCCCAATGCGTGCGCCTGTTCTTTCTGATTGCCGCCTTGCCGCTGGTCATTGTGTATATCTCCCCCCCGCACGATTTGGCGGTGACGACACCGGCGATCGCCAGCCTGTTCGAAATCGTCGTCCTCGTTCTGGCCTCGGCTGTCACGGGCCTGTTTTTCGAACGCCTCAGGGTTCCGGCGGGCCTTATTTTGGGATCGGCGCTGGCCAGCGCCGCCCTGGGCCTTGGCGGGGTGATCCATGGCGGCGCGCCTGGTTCCATCCTGATCCCGGCCAACGTCATTCTGGGCGTGATGATTGGCCTGCGCTTCAAGGGCATTTCGCTGCGGGAGCTGGCCACGGTGTTTGGTGACGGGTTTGCCGGATTTGCCATCGCCATGGTCATTGCGGTGGCCGGCGCCCTGTTTACAACATTCGTTGCCGGCTTGCCCTTTGCCCTGACGCTTCTTGCCTTCGCGCCCGGCGGCCTTGAAGCCATGACCATCATGGCATTTGCGCTCAATCTCGATCCAGCTTACGTAGCTGCGCATCAGATTGCCCGCTACATTGGCCTCGTCCTGCTCATGCCTGTTGTTACCAGTTTCGTGCTGCACCGTAATGTGGCAGCCGTGCAACCGGCGAATGTGGAAGAAGATTGATGGGGGACGTTTAATGACCACAACGGTTAGGCCTTGGCGTGAAATGGCGGTGCAGCTGCTGGCAACTGTGATGATCCCCGTCTCGGTGGCGGGCACCGGGCTTTATTACACGCGCTGGCAGCAGAACCTGAATGATCTCAAAACCATGATTGATCTGGTCAGCGACCAGAATCCGGAACGGCGCAAATATGGCGTGGCGATGTTTGAGTATTTGCTGAAGAACGACAAGGTGCCGGTGGAATTCGTGGCGGCGCAATTGTCCTATGCGAATTCCTCGGCCGACAAGGAACTGCTGCCGTTGATGGAGCAAGCGCTTCTTAAGGCCTCGGCTGAAAATGCGACGGTGGCCGATACCTTCCGCCAGGCGCTGGAACGGATGCCGAGCCGCGTCTTCGTCTACGCGATGAACGAGAAGCAGCGGGCCTGCATGAGCGTGCTGATGGCCAAGGTCAAGGACACGGACCGCACCAATATTGTTGTTCCCGGATTCTCGAGGGCCACATGGAATGGAGAAGGCCACGAGCTGCGGGTTTTCCGTTCCTCGGATGTGGAGCGCGGCAATAATCTGGCAAAGATATTCAATGATGTGGGCCTGCCTGTGGCCCTGAAGGACCTTTCCGGCGTTGAAGGCAGTGCCGCCAAGGCGCGGGCCAATACATTTGAGCTGTGGTTCGGGCAGGCCAAGCTGCCGGCATCCTGCGGAGCTTAGACTTCTCGTCTGGCACCCTTTCTGCAACTCATCTTGAAACAGGGGCGTGCCTCGCGGTACTGTCCCGTTTTGATACAGTTTGTGAGTTTGGGGAGCCTCTAGAGTGGCCGAGCACGACGATCTCAGCGGTGCCTTGCGCAAGGCCCGCCTGGCGGAAGCGGCCCATTTTGAGGCGGTTCTTGGAATCAAGGATTCCAAATCGCTCCGACTCCAGGTTTTAAAGGACGAATTGGTCCCGGTCATTGCAGCGACCCCGGAAGCGGCGCATGTCTTTGACCTCGCCCTTGTTCCTGGCGAGCCGCCCAGGCTGTGGATCGACCTCATCTCCTTTGTCGAGATGGAGCCGGACTACCGGACCTATCGCCTGCAGCAGGACAACCAGGGGGGCCGAGAGGCACTGTTTGAAACCGCTGACCGGGCGGAAATGATGAGTTATCTCAAATCCTACCTGGCCCACCGGATGATTGCCCGGGAACGGCAAATCATGCGTGCCGCACCGGTTTCCCAGCCTGCCGCGCGCTATACCGCCGGGGCCGTGGTCTACGCCTGGTTCAATGGCCTCATCCTCGGCATACTGGCCCTGATGGTGGCTGCTATCTCATTGGGAAAGCTCAAATTTTAGGCTTTCATCCAACCGTTACAATCTGAAACACCATTTGATTTCACCTCGCTGGCTGGCCTTGTTACTCAAGGGCAGGGGCCAAAGCGGATTCGTCGAATCCGTAGAGATTAGAAGAAGCAACAAAGACTTCCAAAGGTGCGCGTAGAATGACTGCAAAGGCAGCTAAGCAAGACGTTGAAGCGGCCGTGGCTGAGTTGGCCAGAACCCCGCGTTCAAACCGCGATCTCGAGCAGAAGCTTGCCGGATTCAAAACAATTGCCGAAGGCCTGGACTATGCGGCGCGCGGGCTGACCGGATTCAATTTCTATTCCGCCAAGGGCCTGTTGAGCCATGTCTTGACCTTCGCAGAGCTGCGCAGCCGGGCCTTGGCCACGGCGCGCAAGCTGGTGTCGGCCGGCCTGAAGCGCGGCGACCGGGTTGCGGTCATCGCCGAGACCGGACCGGACTTCATGGCAGTGTTTTTCGGCTGCCAGTATGCAGGCCTGGTTCCCTGCCCGATGCCCTACACCATGTATATCGGGGGGCGTGATGCCTATGTCGAACGGGTCACCGGTATGCTGCGCGCTGCGGCGGCCTGTGCCGTCGTCACTTCATTTGATCTTGAAGGGCATATCCTCGCTGGCGCTGCGGGCGCCGGGGTCGAAAAAGTTTTGACCCATGAGGCGCTTCAGGCGCTGCCCGAGTCGCTCGTCAAGCTTGAAGCCTTCGGGCCTGATGATGTGGCCTATATCCAGTATTCCTCCGGTTCCACCTCGGAGCCCAAGGGGGTTTTGATCACGCAAAAAGCCATCATGGCAAACACCCAGGGCATTCTGCGGGATGGCTTGCGCGTTACCAAGAGCGACCGGGCGTTTTCCTGGCTGCCGCTTTATCATGACATGGGGCTGGTCGGGTTCTGCCTGGCGCCGATGATGGGGCAGGTGTCCGTCGATTATATCTCAACGCCGTCATTTGCCCGCAGGCCTGCCTTGTGGCTGCGGCTGATGTCGGAAAACCGCTCAACGGTTTCCTTTTCGCCGAGCTTTGGCTACGACCTTGCGGCACGGCGCATCAATGGCGAAGCGGTCACCCTTGATCTCAGCAACTGGCGGGCGGCGGGCATTGGCGGCGACATGGTGCGCGCCGATGTGCTCAAGCAATTCAGCGACACGCTTTCAGTTGCGGGCTTTGACCAGAATGCCTTCATGCCGAGCTACGGCATGGCGGAATCAACCCTGGCGGTTTCGTTCAGCGATGTTTCGCAGCCCATCCGCATCGACATGATTGACAAGCTCACCTTCAAGCTTTCGGGCCGCGCGGTTCCGGCGCTGGAAGCCCAGCACGAGGATGCGGTGCGCAGTTTCGTTGTCTGCGGCAAGCCGCTGCCGGGCCATGAAGTGGTGGTTCGCGACGAGATGGGTTCGCTGCTTGGCGACCGCGAGATTGGCCATATCTTCGTGAAGGGGCCAAGCCTGATGTCGGGCTACTATCACAATGCCCAGGCGACGGATGCGGTGATCGCAGCCGATGGATTTTTGGCCACGGGCGACATGGGCTATATGCTGGATGGCGAAATCGTCATCACCGGCCGTGCCAAGGATCTGATCCTGCACAATGGCCGCAACATCTGGCCGCAGGATATTGAATGGGCCGCCGAGCAGGTTGAACCGCTCAAGTCCGGCGACGTTGCGGCGTTTGCGGTTGAAGGCGATGACGGTGACGATGATGTGGTGGTGCTGGTTCAGTGCCGGGTGACGACAGGCGCAGAGATTGAAAAGCTGCGGCGGGAAGTCTCGGCCGTTGTGCATCACAGTGCGGGCGTTGAATGCGCCGTGGTTCTGGTGCCGCCAAAGAGCCTGCCGTTTACTTCCTCGGGAAAACTTTCGCGGGCCGGCGCCAAGCAGAAATACGTGTCCGGTGAATTGGCTGAGATTACCCAACGGGCACCCCAGGCGGCTGAATTTCTGGCCGCTGCCCATTAAACGCAGACGAAGCCTGCCATGCCCTTGAAAATAGCCCTCACTGGAGCCACGGGATTCGTTGGCCGCGCCGTGGTTTCCACCGCCATTGCCAAATCCTGGCAGCTGTCGGCGCTGGTGCGCGATCCGGCACGGGCCGAGATGAATTCAAAGGTGCGGCAGGTTCAGGGTGATTTGCAGAACAGCGCCGCCCTTGATGAACTCACCCGGAATGCCGATGTCGTCATTCATATCGCGGGCGTCATCGGCGCGCTCACGCGCGATGATTTCTTTGCGGCCAATGAACAGGGTTCACTGGCGGTTGCGGGAGCGGCAGCGCGCAATGGAGTCAAGCGCTTCGTGCATATTTCCTCGCTTGCGGCGCGTGAACCGGAACTTTCCATGTATGGGGCCAGCAAGCGCGCCGGGGAAGTTGCGGTGGAAAAGTTCAAGGGGCAGATGTCGGTTCTCGTCCTGCGGCCGCCTGCCGTTTATGGCCCCGGTGACAGGGGAACCTTGCCGCTGCTGCGCTCGCTCACCCAGTCATTTGCCGTCATTCCGGGCACCAGCACCTCGCGCTTTTCACTCATCTATGTGGATGACCTGGCCCGCATCATCGTGGAGGCTGCCGAAGCCACCCGGACCGGAACGGTTGAGCTGGATGACGGGCACAGGTCGGGCTATGGCTGGAATGAGCTGGCGCAAATTGCCTCTGCCACCGAACAAAAGCGCATAAAACCCATTTTTCTGCCCAAGTCTGTTGCGATGGCTGTTGGCGTTGGTGTTGAAGCCATTGCGAAACTGAGGGGCCGGCTGCCCTTTGTGTCTCCCGACAAGATCCAGCAGCTCTATTTCGGCGACTGGGTTGCGCGCGGCGATGGCTGGCCCCTGAAAGAGCCAGTTGGTTTCGCGCAAGGGTTCAAGTCAACCGTGGACTGGTACCGCAAGGCACAATGGCTGCCGGAGCGGTTCGGCGGCCACAAAATTGTAACGCAAGAGAGATCATGACTGCTTCACCGGAAACCATCGACCAGATCTGCAAACTGCTGGAACCGTTCAATTCCACCGGCAAGGTGTTGACGCCCGATACGGAGATCGCGACCGACCTCAATATCGATTCGGTTGCGGTGATGGATTTTGTCATGGAAGTTGAAGACCATTTTGATATCGAAATTCCGCTGAATGTCGTGTCGGAAACGCACAGCATCGGCGATCTCGCCGCTGTTGTTGATGCCCGTGTAAAGAAGGCCTGATGCCATGATTGATTTGCTGGACAAGCACAAACCCATTGCCGAACGCCACGCCCGCATGATGGCCATGGGGGTGAATGCGGTGGGCCTCACCAATGACAAGATCCTGTCGCCGACGCGGGCCATGATCAATGGCCGCGAGACGATCCTTGCCGGCACGAATAATTACATGGGCATCACGTTTGACGCCGATTGCATCAAGGCGGGCCAGCAAGCCATGGCGGAATTCGGCACGGGGACCACGGGCTCGCGCATTGCCAATGGCAGCTACGCCCTGCACAAGGAGCTTGAGGCGGAGCTCGGCCTGTTCCTCAATCGCAAGCATTGCATTGTCTTCACCACGGGCTATCAGGCCAACCTGGGCATGATCTCCGGCCTTGCGGGGCCCAAGGACACGATTTTTCTCGACGCCGACTCGCACTCCTCCATCTATGACGGCTGCACTCTCTCAGGCGCAAAGCTGGTGCGTTTCCGCCACAATGATGCGACGGATCTGGACAAGCGGCTGACGCGCTCGGAAGGCGAAGAGGGCGGGCGGCTTGTGGTTGTCGAGGGCATCTACTCGATGCTGGGCGACCGCGCGCCGCTGGCGGATTTCGTTGCGGTCAAGAAGAAGCATGGCTTTCAGCTTCTCGCCGATGAGGCTCATTCCTTCGGTGTGCTCGGCCCCCATGGGCGCGGCCTTGCCGATGAGGCTGGCGTTGAGGACGACATTGATTTCATCGTCGGCACCTTCTCAAAGAGTGTTGGCGCCATCGGCGGTTTTGGCGCGGGCAACCATCCGCTGTTTGAAACGCTGCGCTATGCCATGCGGCCTTACATGTTCACGGCGTCGTCGTCGCCTGCATCCATTGCCACATCGATTGCCGCCATTAAAAAACTGGCGGCCGAGCCGGAACGCCGCGACCGGCTGCGGGCAAACTCGGCCCGGCTTTTTGCCGGGTTCAAGGGCCTGGGCCTTGATATGGGCTGTGACACGGTGAGCCCGGTGATTGCGGTGAAATGTGCCGATGAGGTTTCCACCATCGCCATGTGGAATGCGCTGCTCGAGGCGGGCGTTTATGTGAACATCGCACTGCCGCCGGGCACGCCGAACAAGCTGTGCCTGCTGCGCTGCTCCGTATCGGCGGCGCACAGCTTTGACGACATTGACAAGATCATCGCGCTGTTCGGCAAGGTCGTGGCGAGCCGGGCCGCGGCCTAGCGGATTGCGCCTTTGCGCAGCAGGGCGGGCAGCAGCAACAGACCGGCGATGACGGGGTGGCGTCTCTGCCAGGCGGTGAGAATGATTTTTTCTCCCGAGTGGCGCTCGATTTTCCAGACGATATAATCGGCCCCGCCCTGGAAGGTGAAGGCGGCCTTGATCAGGCGCAGCACGGACCAGCCTTTGCCCGCCAGCTGGCGCAGGGTTTGGTTGGCGTGAATTGGCGTTTCCGAAGCCAGAAGCCTTGCTGCTTCCCTGTAGTATTCGGGCGCTGAGGACACAATGCCGGCGGCGCGATTGGTTTTCTCGGAGCGGAATTCGGATTGGTAGGTTGCTTTGAAGCCTGCGGTCCAGATGGCCAGGGCATCGGTTTCGGCTGTCAGGGCCTTGGCATTGGCAAAGCCGGTTCGCAACGCCTCGGAGATGCTGGCGACCACATCATCTCGACTCTTGTCATCACGCACATAGACGAGGGCTGAGGGTTGGGAGAATCGGGCCCAGAAATAAGGGTTGCCGGTTTCCCGCGCCATCCGTTTGGCAAAGAGCCGCAAGGGGAGGAGTGCGTATTTCGCCCGCAAGCGCTGGCCGTCCAGCTCCGCCTCGGCATAGTAGACGTTCGGTGGAACGATGCAGCAGGCGACGCGGCTGATGATGTTTGGGCTGACGCCGGAAAAATTTTCCGTAAGCACATAAAAATCCATCAGGGTGTCCGCCACCGCAACACCCCGGAGGCATGATCCATAGGCGAGGATGGCCACCGCTCCCGGGTGCCTCAGGCGCAGGACAACCACCATCGCGTGAATCTCCGGCGGCACGTCGCGGGCAAGCGAAGCCTTGCAGAACTCCTTCAGATTTTCCGGCGTGGTCATCAGCCGCAGAGATAGGTGAAAACCGTGCCGGTTTCCACCTTCAAGGGCTCATTCTCCGGCGCATCAAAAAACTCGCCGTCAATCACGAAGCTGATCGGGCAGGTGATTTCCAGCCTGGCGCTGGAAAAACTCACCGCTCCTTCCGGCATTTTCCGGTTCTCGCCGGCATACATGATGGGCAGGAGCCAGCGGGAAATGCTGGGCACGGGGTAGGGGAAAATCGAGGTGCGGATGGGTCCAAGTTTCGGGCCCCAGAAGGGCCGCGCCCCCAGAATGAGTTTTTCGAGGGTGGTGGAGAATGCCAGGAGCTGGGTTCCGCTGCTGAATTCCAGGCCATCGCTGGTCACCCGAATAGGAAAGGGGCGGTCAAAGCGGGTGACATCATGGGGATTGGGCCTGGTGAACATGGTGCGGCCGGCGGCGCTGGCGAGGGTTGCGAACGTCGCCCAGTTTCCCTTGACGCCTTTGGCGTTGAAAACGCGCTGACAGAAGAGTGTGGCTTCCGACGCGGCCCCGGTTCCCAAAAACATGCCGTGCCGCGGTCGGCCATCGCGGGGATTGACCACCCGCAGGGTGGGGCGCTCACGCAGCTGTTTTGCCTCCAGCCGCATGATGTAATCAGCCTGGGCCCGCAGCCCCCTGTGCGGAAAGCCGAGATCGGCGGCGGTCATGTTGGTGGTGCCGTGGGGCAGAAGGCTGAGGCGCGGAATGACTTTGAAGGGCTTGCGCTCCACCAGGTCCGTTTGAACGGCGTGAATGGTGCCATCGCCGGAACTGATGAACAGGTCGGTTACGCCGTCGCTGGCGAACTCATCGAGAAAGCCCGGAAGCTGCTCAAACCTCTCAAGCACGCGGATTGAAACCGCCGCGTTGTTTGCCAGCATGTCAACCAGGGTCAGGCCCTTGCCGCTGGATTTTCCGGAGCTGGGATTAATCAGCAGGCCTGCGCGTTTCACGGCCTGGTCATCCATGAGGTGAGCGGGCTGGTGCGGCGTTTCGCTGCGAAGGCCTGGAGCAATTGCAACACATGAAGGGCGAGGCAAATCACCGTCCAGCCCGCCACCGCCAGAAGGCCCCAGTCGGGCTTTGCAAGGACGGTGAAGAGCGTGAGCAAAACAAGGTTGGGGTTCCGCCGCGCCGTTATCTGGCGGAAGTAGGTATCGATGGAACGCCAGATGTGAATCTCGAGGCCCAGCCATTTGATGGCAATGCCTTCAATCGCGCGCTGCAATATGTAGCCGCCCAGTATGGCCGCCATCACGCCCCAGAAGACTTCGTTACTCCATTGGGTTCCGGTGGCCAGCAGGCCATAGCCCCAGGCCACATACCAGAAGGGCGGGTGGATGAGATCAATGCCGTGATCGAAATAGTCGCCCCATTTGCTGGAGGTGAGCGTAGTGCGGGCGAGCTTGCCGTCGACGGTGTCAAGAAAAGTCATGGCCCAGGCGGCGATGAGGCCGGGAACAAACTGGCCCTTGAGAAAAAACCAGAAGGCCAGGACGGTCATTAGGGCAGCGATTGTTGTCACCATGTTGGGTGTTACGCCACGGGGCGCCAGAAAGCGCGTGGCATGGAACGCCGGCACGGGCCACAGGTGTTTGGTGATGACATCGGTGGCGCCCTTATAGGTGCCCATGAACATGCGCCATTCGACGGCGCTGCGGTTTTCGGGCGTGACAATCATGGCATAGGGCGTTTCACGCTTGCGCAGCGATTTCCAGAATTCCATGTCAAGCTGTGAAGGCGCCCGCGCCAGCAGTTTTGCCGCTGCATATGGCTTGGTTCCGCGCAGGACTTCGATGGCCAAGGAAACTTCGCTGCCGCGAACGCTGGCGGCAATGGGCATTGGGTTTCCTGTGCTATCACTCAGGAGCAGAAAATTTGGCCGCTTGAGCAGGACAGGAATAAGGGGCTGGTCAATCACCGCATCGCCGCGCACCAGAATAACGGGGCCGCCGTGCGTGATGGCTTCTTCTTCACTCACTGTCTGGGCAAGGCCGGCGATAGCGAATTGCTTTCGCAATCGTTCCGCCAGGGGCAGCGACCACAATTTCTGCTCCGGAGCATTTACGATGCACAGGACCGGGATGAAGTGAATGGGTGCCTTTGGCTCCGCCGCTTTTGGCGGAATCACCGGTGCGGGCGCCGGATTTATCTGCTGCTTTTTCACCGGGGATTTTTTGGCGGGCTTGGCCCTTGCTTTGATCGTCATGCTACACTCTGTCGATACGAAGGCTCAGGGCTGTCGCCAGGGCGCCAAAAACCAGGATGGGCATCCACGCGGCCATCCAGGGGTTTACAAATCCCAATTCACCCATGGTGAGGGACAGGCCGTCAGCGACGAAATAAAGAAAGCCAAGCCCCACGCCGGTTGCAAACAGCAGGCCAAGGCCGCCGCCGCGGCGAAAGCGGGTGGCTATCGGAATGCAGATGGCGATCATTACGAGGGTGGCGAAGAACAGGGAAATGCGTTTTTGCCACCAGGTTTCATAGACCCAGACGGGACGAATTCCAAAACCGGAATTGGCGATGAAATAGTTGAGGTCTGAAATGGTCATTTCTTCCGGATCCCCGGAGCGCGCGCCCGCCGCGGCGGGTTTCATGGCGCCGGAATAGACCATCTGGTCAAGCCGGCTGGCGGGCAGGCTTTCGTGGTAATACACGATCACGCTTTTCAGGTTCCAGCGGTCGCCCTGAAGCTCCGCCTCTTTGGCAATAATCTGTTCGCGCAGGATGCCGTTTGGATCGCGGCGGAAGATGATGACGTCTTCAAGCACGGTGGATTGCGCGTTTGA
>Ga0105047_10018548_pt1 | contig 10777 bp, 6 predicted proteins | sample MAT04_FD_78384 | JGI IMG/M metagenome (GOLD analysis project Ga0105047, IMG submission 78384) | Freshwater microbial communities from Lake Fryxell liftoff mats and glacier meltwater in Antarctica - MAT-04 (megahit assembly) | ecosystem: Environmental > Aquatic > Freshwater > Ice > Liftoff...
AGCGCCTGCAATTCTTGCATGGCCGCGTCGGCCTGCTGCCGCTGTTGCTGCGCGAGCTTGGCATAGTCGAGGGGTAGGCCGTCCTCTGCACCCAGCTCGCCACCAACAACAGGCCCAGCCCAACGAGGGCAGCTGTCGTGGCATCAAGGCCCAGGCTCTGGCCGAAGATCCACAGCACCAGCAATAAGGACAGTAGAAAGAATAAAGTATCCAGTTCGCAGCGAGCCAAACGCGGGGCGGCTGCAAGCCGCCCCTACGCATGATTTTGTTTGGCAAGCGCTGGATACTTATTTATTTGAAAGCGCCTAAGACAAAGACAGCCGACATCATCCACTCATTCACCGTGATCGGCCCCATTTCTTGCAGCTTGGCCGTTGCCATGCGCGCTGCATCGGGTGTAGATTTGATCTCGGACGGATAGAGCCAGTACAACAGCGCCGGGATGACCGCCAAGCTGACCAAACCAGGCACAATCGCTGCTAGCGCCCATTGTCCCCAGGAGATCTCAATCCCGGCTTGGCCAGCCAGCTTCACCGCCAGGGGATTGGCTGCCATTGCCGTCAAAAACATGGCGCTGGTGATGACATTGCCCTGGAAAATGCTCAGGGTGAGGAAGGAACCAATCTTGCGCTCTGTCTTGTTTTGTGGATCGCTGCCATAGGCTTGCGCGATCGATTTGGCAATTGGGTAGACCACACCTCCGGCACGGGCCGTATTGCTCGGAATGGCCGGTGCCATGACCAGATCTGTCCCAATCAGACCATAGGCAGCGGTTTTAGAATCAGCCCCAGCACAGTCGCTACAAAAATCGCGAACAAATGCCAGGCTGGCGCTTCCACACCGCTCGGTGGCGGTATCAACCAAATTCCCAAACCAACCAACACAACAATCAGGAAAGAGAGTGGTTGTGCGCCTTGCCATTTCCAGGCAGGACGTTGGATCTCAGTTTTTTGTTCTATAGGGGCAGAAAAGACTGTATTCATAAAATTTTATTCTTTCATGCTGACAAAATCTTTGAAAAATCGTACGAATAATACGTAGACTTGTCTTCCAGCATAAAACCAACTCTCCCTATCCGCACTGCACAGATAGGGAGAGTTCTTGCTCGTCAGGTGACCAGTTTTGCGACTTGTCGCGGGTAAATGCTACAGCCCAATCGCGCTGTGCTGAAAAATTGGCGTTGCGTCCAGTAAAGCTGCGATCAAGGGGTGTTTAGCACCACCTGCGCCGCGGCCAGCCGCGCAATGGGTACGCGGAATGGACTGCAACTGACATAGTTCAAGCCAATGCGATGGCAGAAGGCAATGCTGGCTGGGTCGCCGCCATGCTCGCCGCAGATGCCCATGGACATGGCCGGGCGTGTACTACGGCCTAATTTCACGGTCATCTCAATCAGCCGACCGACGCCATCAACATCCAGGTGATGAAAAGGATTCTCGGGCAATATGCCTTTTTCGGTATAATCGATCAGGAATTTTGCCTCGGCATCGTCACGGCTGATGCCAAAGGTTGTCTGTGTCAGATCATTCGTGCCAAAGCTAAAAAACTCGGCCTCTGTCGCCATCTGATCAGCAGTGAGCGCGGCGCGCGGCACCTCGATCATCGTGCCGAATTTAAAGGCGATTTCCAACCCATTTTCTTGAAAAACAGCCGTAGCCACATTTTGTACCAGTTGTTTCAAATACTTCAACTCATTGACATGGCAAGCCAGCGGAATCATGATCTCTGGATGGACCACAATCCCTGTCCGCTGGATGTGAATCGCCGCTTCGAGGATGGCGCGCACCTGCATTTCTGTGATCTCTGGCATAATAATCCCCAGGAGGTCGCCACGCAGACCGAGCATCGGGTTGGCCTCGCGCAGCGCGTTGACGCGATTGAGAATATCCTCTTTTTGGCGTACTTCCGCCAGCGCCGTATCGATCTCGCTCAGAGTATGAAAATGTTGCAACCGTACTTTGAGATCGGCCAGTTCCTGCACCAATTGGTGGTGTGATGGCAGAAATTCGTGCAAGGGCGGATCCAGTAGCCGGATAATGACCACCTGGCCCGCCATGGCGCGGAAAATCCCCTCGAAGTCTTTGCGCTGCATGGGGAGCAACTTTTCCAAGGCGGTTACGCGCCGGGCCTTGCTCGTCGCCATAATCATCTCTTGTACAATAGACAAGCGTTCTTGCTCGAAGAACATGTGCTCGGTGCGACACAGACCCACGCCTTCGGCACCGTAGCGCCGGGCGCGCTCGGCATCTTTGGGATAATCGGCATTGGCCCAAACACCTAGGGTGCGCACCGCATCGGCCCAGGCAAGCAGGGATTGCAATTCGACTTCACTCTCGAAATCTGGATCGCGGGTTTCCAGTTGCCCCAGGTAGACTTCGCTCGTGCTGCCATCAATGCTGATCCAGTCCCCTTCATGCACTTCGATCACACCACTGTCTGTCTCTACAATGAAAAGTCGCTGTTCCACACTGATCTGCAATACCTCGGCACCACAAACCGCCGGCTTGCCGAATTGGCGTGCCACGACCGCTGCATGGCTGGTCGCCCCGCCCCGACTGGTGAGAATTCCCTTGGCCGCGATCATCCCATGGACATCATCGGGCTTGGTTTCTGGCCGCACCATGATGACCGATTGCCCGGCGTGTGCGAGCTTTTCTGCTGTGTCCGCATCGAAGACGGCCTGCCCCACGGCTGCGCCAGGGCTGGCATTCACAGCTTTCTTGACTAACAAGCGCCCTGCGGCGCGCGCGGCCTGTTTGATGCTCTCGCTAAACTGTGGATGGAGCAGCATCTCCACCTGTTCGGGCGTGACGCGGGTAAGTGCCGCGTTGCGCTCAATCAGCCCTTCATTGGCCATGTCCACCGCAATTTTGATGGCCGCGCGCGCGGTGCGTTTACCATTGCGCGTCTGCAACATCCATAGCTTGCCAGCTTCGATGGTAAACTCGACATCTTGCATGTCGTGAAAATGGCGCTCCAGCTTTTCACAAATATCGACAAATTGCTGATAGATCGCAGGCATATCCTGGCGCAGCTGGTCGATCGCCAGCGTATTGCGAATGCCCGCAACCACATCTTCGCCCTGGGCATTGATCAGATAGTCGCCATAGAGCTCCCGCACGCCATCGATGGGGTTACGCGTAAAGGCAACGCCCGTGCCACTATTGTCACCCATGTTGCCAAAGACAACGGTCTGAATATTCACTGCCGTGCCCAGGTCGTGTGGAATGCCGGTGGCGTTGCGATAATCCGCGGCGCGCTTGCCATGCCAGCTATCAAAGACGGCCCGTGTTGCAAACTCTAGTTGTTTCCACGGATCTTGGGGAAATTCAACCCCTTTGTAGTTCAAAACCAGCCCCTTGAAGCGCTCTGTAATGCGCTGCCATTCGTCCGCTGTCAGCTCGATATCTAACGTCACACCGCGCTCGCGTTTGACGTCGGCAATGACTTGTTCAAAGGGTTCATCGGGGACATTCAATACGACCGCGCCGAACATCTGGACTAGGCGGCGATAGGAATCATAGACAAAGCGCGGATTGTTCGTCAACGTACACAGTCCTGCCGCGGTTTGGTCATTGAGCCCAATGTTGAGCACTGTATCCATCATGCCGGGCATAGAAAATTTAGCACCAGAACGACAGGAGACCATGAGCGGATTCGTCGCATCGCCAAAGCCTTTCCCGGTCTGTTTTTCCAGCTTACGCATAGCCGCCACTGCTTGTTCCCACATATCGGGCGGAAAGTGGCGATCATGGTGCAGATAGGCGTTGCAAGCTGCAGTGGTGATGGTGAACCCAGGGGGCACAGATACATCCAGGCGCGTCATCTCGGCCAGATTCGCCCCTTTGCCGCCGAGCAAAGCACGCACCTCATCCCAACTTGCTGGCTTGACTTGCGCTTCTAGCGTATCCAGGGCATCAAAAGCGTAGACCCAACTCTGTGCTCCTGTTGATTGAAACTCGATAATCTCGCGTTGCTCTTTCATGGCAGTGACCATAACACGCTACTCCCTTCTCTCCAGCTTCGAATGTGACATTTCCCTTTAGGCCAGATAGGACCATGCACTCAGGGCTGCCTTCACGCCTTCGCCAATCGCCACCGGCACCTGTTCGCTATAGACGTTGGTGACATCACCGGCGGCGAAAAGGCCAGGCACGTTGGTTTCGCAGCGGTGATTCACCAAGATATGGCCCTCTTCATCGCAAGCGACCAGCTCGCGCACAAGTTCGTTGTTGGGCAAGAGCCCAAACTCGACAAAAACCCCTTCCACTGTCAGCGTGCGCGTTTCACCATTCACCGCGACCAGATCTACGCCGGTGACAAAGGTATCCCCACTGATGCCTTGCACTTCCCAGTCGCGAAACAGATAGACTTTTGGATTGCGCAATACTTTTTCCACAAGGTGAGCGCCCCCCAGATCATGATCCTGGGCGGCAATAAAGTAGACACGGTTGGCCAGCGCGCCTAACTTGGCGACAGCATTCAAGGCGCGTTTGCCCCCTATCACTGCCACATTGCGGCCACGGAAGAAAGGTGTATGGCTGATGGCCGAGAAGCTGACGCCATGGCCCTGAAATTCTTTTTCGCCCCGGACATGTAACCGTTGCGGTTGGGCACCTGTGGCAACAATCAACGCTCGCGCACTGAGTAAACTCGTGTCTGCCAGGGTTAGCTGAAAGCCACCGCCATTGTATTGGGTAATATAGGTGGCCTCCTGTGGAATGAAGGCATTGAGCTTTGCCTCAATGTGCGCCTCGAATTGACGCACAAGATCCACCCCCCATGCGCTCTCCACTGCGGGCAAACCGCGCAATTGAAACGAATAGCTTAGCTTGCCACCGAGGCCAGGTGCCACCAACGCCACCCGTAATTGGGCTTGGAGTGCATAGAGCGTTGCTGCCAGTCCTGCCGGGCCACCGCCGATAACGACAACATCATATTCAGACATAGTCCTTGACCTCCTCGCATTGCTGCCTTAAAGAACATTGAAATTGCCTGCCCGCTGTCGCGATCTGAGATGGCTGCAAACAGGTTTGCTATCGCTTTTCTCTGGCATACGCTTTTCGGTACTCCAGCATCGCCCACCGCGCTACACCGCGCTTAGCGTTCTTCGCTTGACCAACCGTTGACAATCAGCTTGAAGATATCTGATTCGGTAATAATGCCGACGAGATGCTCATCCAGCATCACCGGCAGGCTGCTCACTTGATATTCCAACATGCGCGCAGCGGCTTCCTGCACAGTGTCGTCCGGCGCGATCGTAATTGGATCATCACTCATTTCATCCCCCACCTTGCGCGCCACAAGGGTGAGCTGCGTTTCTACATCCGCTTCTTCCCAATAGGGAGGAATGTGCCGTTGGATGTCGCTCAAGGTGATAATACCCACCAACTCATTGCCCACCATAACGGGCAACCGCCGAATTTCATTGTTGAACATCAACCCATAGGCATCGACCAGTGTCGCATGCGGTGCTATGACAATGGGTTTCCCCGTCATGAAGTCCTGTATCTGTGATATATGACGTTTCATTGCAATTCCTGCCTTTCTCTGGGCACGTTCCGTTGCCACTTTAGCGCACCAAAATACCGGTTGGATCCGCTTGCCACGATTGCAACACCTTCATATAATTGGCCCGTTCAAAAGCCGCGGGTTCCGCCACATGTTGCTGGCTCATGCTGCCTTGCATCTGGGCAATGGATTCATATTCGTGTTCTTCCATCCACATCTCTAGCCCTGCCACAATTTCGCCAATCCGCAGCACCCCATTGCGCAACAGTTCCGATGCCATCATCGTCACCTTGGCCCCGGCCATCACCCCTTTGAGCACATCTTCATGGGTATGCACACCGCTGGTAATCGCCAGATCGGCCGCGATCCGGCCATAGAGAATCGCGGTCCAGCGCAGGGGCAAGCGCAATTCTTGCTGGCTACTCAAAATCAGATTGGGCGTCACGGTTAAGTGTTCCAAATCAAAATCTGGCTGGTAAAAGCGGTTAAAGATCACCAATCCCGCGGCCCCAGCCGTTGATAAGCGATGGGCCATGTTGGCAAACGCACTAAAATAGGGTCCCACCTTCACGGCCACTGGGATCGAGACGGCGGCACAAACTGTGTGCACAATATTCAGATATGTCTCCTCCACCGCTGCGCTCGTCAGCATTGGATCTGTGGCGATCTGGTAGATGTTGAGTTCCAACGCGTCGGCTCCGGCCTCTTGAATATAGCGGGCATACTCGAGCCAGCCACCAATGGAGACGCCATTCAGGCTACCGATAATTGGAATGTCTACGGCGGCTTTGGCTTGGCGGATCAAGGCAAGATAGGCATCCGGCCCCACATTGTAGTGGTCCATCTCGGGAAAGTAGCTTAGTGCCTCGGCAAAACTCTCTGTGCCATAGGTCAGGTAGTGATCCAACAGGTGGCTCTCGCCTTCGATCTGCTCCTCAAAGAGGGAATACATCACAATCGCTGCGGCTCCGCCATCTGCCAATCGCTGGATACCCTCGATGCTTTGCGACAAGGGCGATGCTGATGGTACAACCGGATGTTTTAGATTCAGGCCGAGATAGGTCGTTGATAAATCCATGTTCCTCTCCCCAATGCGCTGCCTGCTTTGGCCAAGTCGCCAATCCTGCTGGCAAGCATTTTGCGTGATAGTTGCTCTTGACTGGTTGCTGTGACAATTTACGCCGTCGGTTTGGCCAATTCTTCGTAGGTCTGCCAGCGCTCGCTCAGGGCGGCCTGTGCTTGCGTCATCAGCTTGGCGGCGGCGACCGGATTCGTCTGCTCTAGCACCCGATAGCGATTCTCGTTGTACGCATACTCCTTGAGTGGGATCGAAGCGGGTTTAGAATCCAATTGAAATGGATTTTGGCCTTGCGCCTTGCGCCGTGGGTCGTAGCGATAGAGTGGCCAGTAGCCAGACTTGGTTGCCAGTGCCTGTTGTTCTAGCCCTTTGGCCATGTTAATGCTGTGGGCGATACAGTGGCTATAGGCGATGACAAGCGAGGGACCATCATACGACTCGGCTTCTTGGATCGCCTGTAAGGTCTGGCGGTCACTGGCACCCATGGCAATATGGGCCACATAGACGTTGCCATAACTCATGATCATCATGCCCAGATCCTTCTTGGGCGTGGTCTTGCCGCCTGCTGCATACTTGGCCACCGCAGCCAAAGGTGTGGCCTTGGACGATTGGCCCCCCGTATTGGAATAGACCTCGGTATCCAGCACCAAGACGTTGACATTGCGCCCGCTAGCGAGTACATGATCCAGCCCACCAAAGCCAATGTCATAGGCCCAGCCATCGCCACCCACGATCCAGACCACTTTTTTAACAAGCTTGTCGGCCAGGCTGAGCAGATCGCGCGCTTGGGGATCGTCCACCCCTGTCAGCTTGCCCCTGAGTTGTGCCACCAACACGCGTTGCTGGTTGATCGCTGTGTCGTCGTCTTGTGGATTGGCAAGCAGCGCGTCGGCCAGTTCATCGCCAATCACCGGGCGTAAGCGCCCTAGCAGATCGCTGGCGTATTCGATCTGTTTATCCAAGGTCAGGCGCATGCCCAGGCCAAACTCGGCATTGTCCTCGAAGAGGGAATTGGACCAAGCCGGCCCACGCCCCTGATCGTTCTTGGTCCAGGGTGTGGTGGGCAAGTTGCCCCCATAGATACTGGAACAGCCCGTCGCATTGGCGATGATCGCCCGGTCGCCATAGAGTTGGCTGATCAATTTGAGATAGGGCGTCTCGCCACAACCCGCACAAGCCAGGGAAAACTCAAAGAGGGGCTCAAGTAATTGGACATTTTTCACTTGGGTATAGTTCAGATCCGCCGTGACAGCATGTTCCGGCAACTGCTCAAAGTATTCCCAGAATTTACGGCCTTCTTCGCGCAGCGGAGGTTGTGGTGCCATATTGATCGCCTTGTGGCTCACATTGCGCTTGTCCTTGACCGGGCAGATCTCAACACACAAGCTGCAACCCGTGCAATCCTCTACGGCAACTTGCAGCGTATATTGCTGGCCGGAAAACTCGCGCCAGCGCGCCTCGGCGGTTTTAAAGCCTGCCGGTGCATCTGTTAGCTGGCTAGGTTCAAGAACTTTGGCGCGGATCACCGCATGGGGGCAGACAAAAATGCATTTGCCACATTGAATGCACAAATCGGGTTCCCAAACGGGCACATCCTGGGCAATGTTGCGCTTCTCCCACTGGGTGGTGCCGCTGGGATAGGTGCCATCGACGGGCAACAGACTGACCGGCAGTAGATCGCCGTAATTCGCCATCATCTGGGCGGTCACGCGCTGCACAAAGGGCGGTGCCAGGGCCGATACAATGGGCGGTAGGGCAATCGTACTTGTGGCCACGGCAGGAATTTTGACTTCATAGAGTCGTTCCAGGGTGGCATCGACGGCAGCAAAATTCTTGCGCACCACCGGCTCGCCCCGTTTGCCATAGGACTTGCGAATCGCCAGCTTGATCTGGTCGATGGCCTCGTCGCGCGGCAGCACCCCACTGATGGCAAAGAAACAGGTCTGCATGACCGTATTGATGCGCACCCCCAGGCCCAGTTCTTGGGCAAGTTTGTAAGCATCGATCGTATATACCCTAATTTGTTTGGCGATAATGGTTTCCTGCACCTTGGTGGGTAACTGATCCCACAGCTCATCTGGGCCATAGGGTGCATTGAGGAGTAAAACCGCGCCTGTTTGCGCCGGTTCCAGAACATCGTAGAGTTGCAAAAAGCCAAACTGATGTACCCCGATAAAGCTGGCCCGGCTGATCAGATAGGGGCTTTTGATCGGTTGCGGGCCAAAGCGTAGATGCGACACCGTGCGCGAGCCCGACTTTTTCGAGTCGAGGACAAAATAGCCCTGGGCAAAGTTGGCGGTCTCTTCGCCGATAATTTTGATTGAGTTCTTGTTGGCCCCCACCGTTCCATCCGAGCCAAGCCCCCAGAAGATCGCCCGCACATTCGCGGCCTGCTCAATGTTAAAGTTGGGGTCAAACGCCAGGCTGGTGTGAGTCACGTCATCGTGAATGCCAATCGTGAAGTGATTCTGTGGTGTTGATTTGGTCAGCTCATCAAAGACGGCTTTGACCATAGCTGGCGTGAACTCTTTCGATGAAAGGCCATAGCGCCCGCCAATAATGCGCGGTAACGGTTTGGGCGTAGCCGTAGGCACCGCGGTCGATGCGCTTTCATAGATGGCCGTTGCAATGTCGAGGTAGAGGGGCTCGCCGGCGCTGCCTGGTTCTTTGGTGCGATCCAGCACGGCCAGCGCTTTGGCAGTTGGTGGCAGGGCCGCCAGAAAGCAATCGCTGGCAAAGGGGCGGTACAGATGTACCTTGATCATGCCGACCTTCTCCCCCTGGGCAACGAGATAATGGATTGTCTCTTCCACTGTCTCGCAACCCGAACCCATGAGCACAATCACACGTTCGGCATCCGGTGCACCTACATAATCGAATAGATGATATTGCCGCCCGGTCAGCGTGGCGAATCTATCCATGGCTGCTTGGACGATGGTGGGGGTAGCCAGATAGAAGGGGTTGACAGTTTCGCGCGCCTGAAAATAAACATCGGGGTTCTGCGCTGTGCCGCGGATGACCGGCTCGTCGGGCGTGAGGGCGCGGGCGCGGTGGGCATAGACCAACGTGTCGTCGATCATGGCGCGAATATCGGCTTCGCTTAGTTTTTCAACCTTGTTGATCTCGTGCGAGGTGCGAAAGCCGTCAAAAATATGCAGAAAAGGCACGCGCGTTTCTAGTGCCGCGGCTTGGCTGATCAGGGAAAAATCCATCACTTCCTGCACAGAGTTGGCAAAGAGCATGCCCCAGCCTGTGCCGCGCACTGCCATCACGTCACTATGGTCGCCGAAGATCGACAATCCTTGGGCGGCTAGCGACCGGGCGGCGATATGAAAGACGGTGCTCGTTAGTTCGCCAGCGATCTTATACATATTGGGAATCATGAGCAGCAAGCCCTGGCTGGCGGTAAAGGTGGTCGCCAGTGAGCCGGTCTGCAGCGCGCCGTGTACAGCCCCAGCTGCCCCACCCTCGGACTGCATCTCGATCACCAACGGTACGCTGCCCCAAAGGTTCTTCTCGCCCTGTGCGCTCCATAAATCGGCCAGTTCGCCCATGGCCGAGGCCGGGGTAATGGGATAGATGGCAATAATTTCGTTGGTTTTATAGGCTACGTAGGCTGCCGCCTCGTTACCATCAATTGTGACTTGGTCGCGCACCATGATTTGCTCCTACGGCTAACAGCATATCTCGGATAAAGGTTTACGCTCACTATAAAGGAATCGCTGCCCAGATACGACCCGCATCTGGGCAGCGCTGTAGCTGGTCAGTCGATAGATTTTTGGCCTAGTCAGGTGGCTAGGCAAGCCGCAAACGCGCCGAATGACAAGGCCTGTCAATGGGGCGCGCCTTGCCAGATATTTGCCGATTCGATGGAGAGAATAGAAGATTGAACAGTGAAATTGATGTTTGGGGACTGCTGATACGACTTGCAGAGAAAACTTTTAAACGGGCCTACAAAAGCAGCTCCCCACCCGCCTACGCAGGCAGGTGAGGAGCTTCTCTGCTGATTCCTCGACAACCAGTACAGGCTATTTCAGCTCTGTCTCAGGATAAACAAAAAATTCATCACTCTTCACCTGTTCCGAAGTTGTGTCGTGTTCCTCGGTTTTGTGGTTGAAGAGCGTATAAGCAATCGCCGTGGCAATTCCCGCCAGCCCAACCGACATGGCGACCAGTGACCAAGTCTGC
>Ga0105047_10018550_pt1 | contig 10776 bp, 6 predicted proteins | sample MAT04_FD_78384 | JGI IMG/M metagenome (GOLD analysis project Ga0105047, IMG submission 78384) | Freshwater microbial communities from Lake Fryxell liftoff mats and glacier meltwater in Antarctica - MAT-04 (megahit assembly) | ecosystem: Environmental > Aquatic > Freshwater > Ice > Liftoff...
CCGGAAAATGCGCACGCCCTGGTCGATCCAGAACTGAAAGACACTCTTGAGCTCAGCCCATAGTTCGCGCCAGTTATCGGTCTCAAAGTCAAACGGATAGATGTCCTGATACTTCTTGGGTGGATTCTCGGCGTACTGGATGCTGCCATCGGGCCGGGTCCGGAACCACTCCGGGTGTTCCTTGACGTAAGGGTGGTCAGGCGCGCACTGGAAGGCGACGTCCATGGCCAACTCAAGACCGTGCTCCCCCGCAGCCTTGATCAGGTGATGGAAGTCCTCCAACGTGCCAAGTTCGGGGTGAATCGACTTGTGGCCCCCTTCCGCCGCGCCAATCGCCCAAGGGCTGCCCGGGTCGCCCGGACCGGCAACGACTGTGTTGTTGGGTCCTTTGCGGAAGCTCCGGCCGATCGGGTGGATCGGGGGCAGGTAGAGCACATCGAAGCCCATCGACGCGATATACGGCAGGCGCGCTTCGACATCCTTGAACGTGCCGTGCCGACCCGCCTGAGTCGAAGAAGAGCGTGGAAACATCTCGTACCATGCCCCGAAACGCGCGCGTTCGCGCTCAGCCCACACGGTCAGTTCCTTGGCGTAGCGCGTGCCGAAGAGGCGCTCGGCATGCCCGGTCATCAGTTCGGCCAAATCGGGCGCAAAGGCAGCCCGCGCCGATTCCGCGTTGGACGCGCGCAGCGCCGCGGCATACGCCCGCAGCTGCAGGGCATCACTCGCCGAGGCGCGCAGAGCGGCAGTCTCGATCAGCGCCACGCCAATCAACAGGTCAATCGACACATCCTGGCCGGCCTCGACGCGCTTGGCCAGATCGCGCGACCAGGAACTGAAGCGGTCAACCCACGCCACGACGGTGTAGTGATAGCGTCCGACCTCCGCCACCTTGAACGAACCGCGCCAGCGGTCGTTGACCAGAGATTGCATGGGCGCTTCGGACCAGTCCGCATCCTTGTCGCGCCGGAACAGAAGCGCAACGGAGATGACGTCGTGGCCATCGGTGAAGGCGTCAGCCTCGACCACGACCCGTTCTCCAACCACGCGCTTGATGGGGTATGCGCCTCCGTCGATCTCCGGCGCGACGCCTTCGATGACGACCCGGCTTCTGCCAGTTTCGCTTGCCAAGATCTGTCTCCTCTAAAAACTCAAAGCCAATTCCGCTTCACACATCCGCGAACTTATAGCGCGGCGTCACTGACCTTCGCCGGTTGCCGCCTGCTGCCAACCAGGGACCGATACAGTTCCAACGTGCGGTTGGCGATAGCCGTCCAACTGAAGTGATCCTCGACCCGTTTTCTGCCGCTCTGCCCAAACCGCTCGCGAAGCGCCGGGTCGAGCGCCACCTGGTTGATGGCGACGGCCAGGTCGTGTGAATACTGCTTCGGGTCGACCGGTTCAAATGAGCCATTCTTCAACTTCAGATCGACGAGCAAACCCGTCTCGCCATGCGCCACGACTTCGGGAATGCCGCCTACGGCCGAGGCGACAACAGCGGTCTCGCATGCCATCGCCTCCAGGTTGATGATCCCAAACGGCTCGTAGACCGAGGGGCAACAAAACACAGCGGCGTGCGAGTAGAACTGGATGACGTCCTCCCGCGGCAGCATTTCGCGGATCCAGATCACCCCCGCGCGCCCGCGGCTGACTTCTTCCACCCGCGCAGCCATCTCCTGGCCGATTTCTTTGGTATCGGGGGCGCCGGCGCACAGGACAACCTGCAGAGAGGGGTCAATCTCGGGGATGGCGTTGACCAGGTGGATGATCCCTTTTTGGCGCGTGATCCGCCCCACGAACAGCACAAACGGGCGGGCCGGGTCCACGCCCCGCGCCACAAGCGCCTCACTTGCCGAATTCATGCGGTACTGCTGCAGATCGATCCCGTTGTGGATGACATGCACCTTCTCAGGGGACACGTTGAACAAACGCAACACATCGTTGCGCGTCTCCTGCGAGACGGCGACGACCGCGTCGGCGCCTTCGATACCGGTCTGCTCTATCCAGCTGCTCAGGTGGTAAGCATTCCCGAGCTGCTCCACCTTCCAGGGGCGCATCGGCTCAAGCGAGTGGATGGTGACAACAAGCGGCAGCCCCCAGAGCTTCTTTGCAATGAAACCCGCGATGTCCGTGTACCAGGTGTGGCAGTGAAGGACGTCGGCGTCAAGCGTGTCCTTGGCCATCGCCAGGTTGCGCTGAAATGCATCCAACGCGCCGCTAAATCGCGGATCGGTGCGCAGTTTTGCCTCGGGCCAGGCTGGATATCCCCTGACGCGCAGGTTGGGGTCCGCTACGTCCTGGTCGCCAAAACACCGCACCTCGACCGGCACGAGTTTGGCCAGCGCGCGGCTCAGGTACTCGACATGCACGCCGGCGCCCCCATAGACGTGCGGCGGATACTCGTTGGTGAAAAGGGCAACTTTGGTGAGGGTCGACATCGGGCGCACCTCCAAATTAAGAACGCCGAATTGAACCAGTCCGCCGAAATGATATCCCTCTGCTTCGACGGGGCATACCGTCTCGGAATACAGACTCTGTTTCGCGTTCTAAGGCGTAATCTTACGCGCGGCGGCTGCGGCCGCCAACAGCAGGTGATGCGGTGTGTCAGACGGCAGGGCGCAGCCGGGCCCAAGCACGAGCTTCTGCGTGCCCGCCTCTTGCGCGCTGGCCTGCAGATCCGCAGCCACTTCATCTTCGGACTGCCAGTCGAAGAACTTCTCATTCATCCCGCCAATGAGCGCGGCCGAGGTCAGCGCTCGCGCCTCCGAAAGCGTCGGCGCGCTGTTGAAATGCGACCAGCTCAGCGCCTCGCACGGGTAGCTTGCGCAACGGTCGAAACGGAGATTCAGCCCATGAACATGGACCATTCGAATCATCCCCTCGGCGGCCTCGAGGATGCGCCGGTCATAGGGATCCACGAACTCGGCAAACTCCGCATCGGTCAGCCCGCCATGCTCAGGCTCAACCGCGCCATTGATGGAGTAGAAGATCCCGTCAGCGCCGGCCTCGCGCAGTGCGTGGAGGTAGCCGATATGGGTCTCAGTGACCGCTTCGAGCGCCACGTGGGCCTGGGCAGGATTGGCCAGCGCCAGGGCAAGCGCGCCCCGCCCGGCGGCGCGAACAAGGGCCTGGAGCGGATTGAAGAGGGTGTCGATCAGCGGCACATGCGGGCCGCACGCGATGCGCAATCGGCGCAGGCAGGTCAATTGCGCACTCTGGATTGGGGACGTCGGAGCGAGCGGCTCAAAGCGCAGCAGATCTGCCGGTTCTTTCAGCCCGCGCAGGCCGGGCAAGGGCAGGCGATAGTCGTTCATCACCTTGACGAAGTCCCAGTCGTAGGCCTTCTGAAAGGCGATGTGGCGCTCAGCGCTCTCCTCACCCGTCAGGTGTTCCGACCCGAAATGGAGCCAGGCCGAGATTGGCAGCCGTTCAATGGGTTCGCCGCGCAGCGCGGCGCTGAGGAGTTCGCGTTTGGTCGTCATACTCACATAATACCCGTGGCGCGGGCTGAGGTTCGCTCAAAGCAGCCCGCGAGACGGCGATTTGCATATGGCACAATGTGGCCGCACGATGCGAGCCGACAGCAACCGACCGCCTGGCCTGAGGGCGGAGCCGCCAGCGCGGCCCGGCAGGCGCATGAAGTTCGAGTTTTGGACTATCGTAGCGCTGACGCTTGTCGCGACCGCCCTCCGCTTTGCCGATACCGCCGCCAGAACCTACTGGCTCGATGAAGGCTTCACCCTGTATCGGGTATTGGGCTCGTGGGGTGATCTGGCGCTCAACCGGATTGAATTGCAGGGCATGGTCACCACTGACATCCATCCGCAACTCTATTTCGCCGCGCTCAAGTTGTGGATCCTGGCCGGCGGGCTGAGTGAATTCTCGTTGCGCGCGTTTTCATTGCTGAGCGCGGTGATGCTCGTTCCCATGACCTACGTCATGAGCCGCAGGACATTTGGCGCGCGGGCGGGAATCATTTCAGCGCTTCTGGTCGTGCTGTGCCCCGCCTACCAATGGTATGGCTGGGAAGTCAGGATGTACTCCGTGACGCCGCTGCTGGCGGCGCTTACGTCTTACCTGCTCGTGCGCGCGCTGGCAGGCCCGCGCCTGAGCAGACGCTTCCTGATCTTGTGGGCATCGGTTTCAGTGATCGCCGTTCTCACCCACTACAGCTCGGCCAGCCTGCTGCTCGCGCATGCGCTTGTGCTCGGGGTGGTGATCTTCGGGAAGATGCGCGCCGTTCGGCCTCTCCGCCTGGCAGCGCTTGGGCTGGGAATCGCCGCCGTTTTCGTGGCTGTCTTTGCAATTGAGTCCGCCACGGGTGTTGCGGGCCAATTCCTGCGCCAGGTCAGTGGATTCCTGGCCAGCCGGCTGCAGCAGCCCGTGACGGTGCTCTCGATTGTCCACGATGTGCTGGGCGCCTCAATTTTTGGCATGAATGCCGCGGACCCGACCGACGGGTATCTGGAAGGCCTGGTTGCCGTCTTGATCACTCTCGGCGTTGTGCTCCCGCGTTCGCGGTTTCAGGCTGACCGTCGATCGCTGATGGGCCTGAGCATCGTTGTGCCAATTCTGTTCTGGGCGCTGCTGTCGTATGTCCTCGAGAACAGGCCAAGCTTTCGTTACGTCATTATTGTGGTTCCCGCTATGCACACCGTGCTTGGGCGAGTCGGCGCCGCGGCATGGGACGGTCTTGACATCTCACGGCGCAGCGCCGGCTTCTGGCGGTGGGCCCGATCCGCGCTCGGCGCGGCCGCAGTGACGCTCACGCTTGCCTTGAACACCTTCGGCCTGGCCAACACGTTTGTTCACACGAGCACCTGGCAGGACGAATGGCTGACCCTATCGCGGTTTCTGCTTCGATACTCGCAGCCGGGTGACGCGCTCATCATCAACGACTTCACACCCGAACCCGTGCTGAGACAGTATCTCGGCGATCTCAGGATCGAGATGATCCCCGTGCGTGAGCTCCGCAATCTGGGCGACACGCGCGAGGCGCGCGAGCAATTGCAATCCACGCATAGCCGCATTTGGCACGCCAATACCGGCGGGGATCAAGGTGTCCTTAGCGCTGAGATTCGGGCGCTCCTTGCTCCATTTGACCGCGTTCGGGTCGAAACATTTCCCGCCCGCAGCAATATTCTCAGGCTCGAGCGCTACGATACCCGCCCATTTGTAGCGGACGCCATCCCGCCTGGCGCGCATGCGCTGGCCGCCCAGGTCGCTTCGGTCGCCACTCGCCCGGTCGCCTATGACTTCAAGCCCGGCGAACCCTTCGATGGGACCGCAACGACCTGGCTGACCGTGTACTGGCAGCGCGGGTCAGGCATCCTCGTCCCGTCGGACGTCTCGGTCCGTCTCCTCGACAAGGAAGGCGCCACCTGGATGCACTGGAATTTTCCGGCCGACCTCGGCCTTTTGCCGCGTGGTTGCGCGCCGGGGAAAATCTGCTCGGTCGACTACTCGCTACTATTGCCGCCGGGATTGCCCCCCCAGGCATATTCGCTTGAATTCACCCCGGTCGCGAGCACCGGCCAGCCGACCTCACCCTCCGTGACCGCGCCGCTGGATCCCAGCACACTCGCATGCTGTGTGCGGATCACCGGCCAGCGGGCTAGCGCGCCAGCGCAGGAATTCTCAGGGGTCGCTCTGGAAACGGCCGAATACGCGGACACGCTTCACCCGGGGGACGCGATGTCAATTGTCCTGACCTGGCAACTCAGGCAATCGAGTCCGCTGAACTGGACGACCCGTCTGTCGCTGGCCCCCATCATAGGATCCGACGTCGCTGCCGCCAGCCGGACCGCCGGACCGCCGGATCTCCCGCCGTCGGCATGGCCCGCCGCCGAACTGATTCGCGACCAGTATTCTCTGCCGCTGCCGCCCACCCTTGGACCAGGCCTCTTCCGGCTGTCGCTGACGCGCGCGGGGCCTGGCATTCCCGAAGAGACGCGGACGCTCGGGTTGGTGAGCGTGGAGCCCTTCCCCCGTTCACCCGTCCCGACCCAGATTCCGGTGAGTCTCGATGCTCAGGTCGGCCCATTTACCCTGCTCGGATACGCGCTCGATGGCCCGTTTGAACGCGGAAAGACCGTATCCTTTCGCACGCTTTGGCGTGTCGATGACGCGACCCCCCGGAATGGCGTGTTGGCGGCCTACGTTCTTTCTTCGGATGGAAACCTGATCGCCCAGGATGACAACAGCCCGGACCAAGGCAAGCGCGAGACCCAGACTTTTCGAGCGGGTGAAGGCATCGACCAGTTGCAGCGACTGGCGCTTCCAACCGATCTCCCGGCGGGCGAGTACCGCGTGTTGGCCGGGATCTACGACCGCGCGGGCGGCGCGCGCTGGCCCGCATTGCGCGATCGCCAACCGGCCCGGGATGACCTCGTGCCGCTGATGACATTTACGCTGCCCGAGCCGCCGGCGCAATTCAAGGCGTTCCTGCCTGTCGTCAGCACCGGTGACACAGCCCAGTAGAAATCCGCGTGGGGCGAGACACCCGTGAAGCCGGTGACTCGTTGCCGGCAGGTGCACTTAACGCCGACTTAAGCGGGCTGCGCCGTGGACTTAACCTGCGGGCCGTAGGCTGGGTGTCAAAAGGAGAGATATGAATACCCATAAAGCCATTGCCCTGTCCGTGTTCGCCGCTGCGCTTCTGAGCGCCTGCGGTGGCGCCGCCACCCCCGCCCCCACTGCCGCGCCCGCCGCCCGGCCCACCCTGCCGCCCGCAACAGTCGCGCCGGCAGCCGTCCCCGCAAGCGGCGTCAAGCTGCCCGCTGTTGATCCCCTCAAAGTGACCGGCAACATCGTCACCGCCGGCAGCTCAACGGTCTTCCCGCTCACCCAGCGAATCGCCGAAATCTTCAAAGATGAGGGCTATAAGGGCCAGATCAGCATCGACAGCATCGGCACCGGAGCCGGCTTCGAGCGCTTCTGCAAAGGCGAGACTGACATCTCCAATGCCAGCGCGAAGATCAGCGCCGCTCAGACCGACTCGTGCAAGAAGAACAACATTGAGCCCATCGAGTTCCGGGTCGCCACCGACGCGCTGGCCGTCGTCATGGACAACGAGAGCCCGTTTCTCAAGTCACTGACCATCGTCCAATTGGCCAACATCTTCTCGGGGACCTTCAAGACCTGGGATCAGGTCGATCCGACCTTTCCCAAGGAGAAAATCATCCTGTTCAGCCCGGGGACGGACAGCGGCACTTTCGACTACTTCGTCGAGCGGGTCATGAACAAGGACAAGAAGGCGATCCTCAACGCCAACCCGCAGTTGAGCGAGGACGACAATGTGCTTGTGCGCGGCGTGGAAGGCAGCCAGTATGCAATCGGCTACTTCGGATACGCTTACTTTGATGCCGAGCGCAAGCGCCTCAAGGCGATCTCCATCGACGGCATCGAGCCCAACCGCGAGACCGTCGACAACGGCAAATACCCCTTGGCCCGACCCCTCTTCCTGTATAGCACGGCGAAGATCATGAAGGACAAGCCGCAAGTGGGGTCGTTCATCAACTTCTACGTCAATCGCGTCCCGGATGCCCTCAAAAAGGTCACCTACTTCCCGGCCCCGGCCGCCGAAAGCGACAAGGCCCGCCAGAGCTGGCTGGACGCGGTGAAGTAGAGAGGCGTGCGCCCGTAGTCGCCCGGCTCCGCCGGGCGGCTACGGGCGCAAGTTAACTTGCGCTTAACCCCACCACGCTACAACCATCCGAGACATGCAAGGCACATCGAGCAGCGCCGCGATCCGTCCCCGCCGGCCCACATCGCTAACGCGCCGCCCTCGGATCGGTGAGCAGATCATCCAGGCCCTCTTGTTTGTGTGCGGCCTGATTTCGGTGTTCACCACCCTCGGTCTCGTCGTCGCCCTGGGCTCACAGGCCCTACGCTTCTTTGAAGATCCAGCGGTCAAACTGGTCGACTTTCTGACCACGACCCGCTGGTCCCCCAACATCGGTCAGTTCGGGATCCTTCCGCTCATCACCGCGACATTGACCACAACCGTGATTGGCCTGCTGGTCGCCATCCCGCTCGGGCTCGCGGCGGCCATTTACCTCAGCGAGTACGCCACTCCCCGCGCCCGCGCGGTGCTCAAGCCCATCCTCGAAGTGCTGGCCGGCATTCCCACGGTCGTCTACGGCTATTTCGCCCTGACCTTCATGACCCCGCTCTTGCGGGCGGTCTTCGGAAACGACACAGTCAAGGTCTATAACATGGCCGCCGCCGGCCTGGTGATGGGGATCATGATCGTGCCGCTGATTTGCTCGATGAGCGAGGACGCCTTGAGCGCGGTACCGCGCTCGCTGCGCGAAGGCTCATTTGGGCTGGGCGCCACCCGGCTCGAGACCAGCCTGCGGGTGGTCGTGCCGGCGGCCCTGTCCGGCATCATAGCGGCCGTCGTGGTCGGCGCCTCGCGCGCAGTGGGCGAGACCATGATCATGGCCCTGGCCGCGGGCGCGGGGCCAAACTTCACGCTGAACCCCTTCGAGTCGGCCGAGACCATGGCCGGGCACATTGCCCGCATCTCGGGCGGCGATATTGACTACAACAGCATCGACTACACCAGCATCTTCGCGGTCGGCTCAATGCTCTTCCTCATGACCCTGACCCTCAACTTCATCAGTCGCATCTTCGTGCGGCGCTTCCGTGAGGTGTATGAATAGCGCGGAATATTATGAGCGCTGACACAATCCCCCCGATTCGCAGCATTCGCGCTGCCCCAGAGGACATCGCCCCGCGCAAGCGCGCCGCCGCGCTGGGCCAACGGGCGATGCTGGCCTCGCTTGTGGTCGCGATCGTCGCGCTGATCGCGCTGCTGGCGACCATCGCCAATGGCGCCTTTGGCGACGTGATCGTGCGCCAGCTCAACGATCCCGCGGCGCTGGCCACCCGCCCGCTCGAATCGCTTTCGGTGGCCGAGTTGGTCGACATCCTGTATGTCAAGGCCGGCGAGGGCAGCATCGACGACCTCACCCCCGGCGTGATCCGTCGGCTGGAGAGCGAACAACCCCTCGACAGTCGCACCCAGCAGGATGTCCTCGCCATCGTCCAGCAACGAGTGGTGAAGCAGGAAACCCTGGATTCATTCAGCCTGATCGAGTCCGTCTTCGAGCGCGGCCGGATCGAGGCCGAGGTGCAGGACTTGAATCTGCGTACTCGGCCGGGTGAGGGCACAGCCCGGGCGGTCTTTCGTTCCTGGCTTACCCCCCAGTTTCTCGTCCGGACCATGAACTCGGTCCCCGATTTCTCCGGCGCGCGAACCGCCATCCTGGGCTCGCTGGCCATGATCGCCCTGACGATGCTCGTGGCCGTTCCGATCGGCGTGGGCGCCGCGATCTATCTCGAGGAATACGCCGGCAAGGGCCGCCTGTCGCAACTCATTCAGACCAACATCAACAACCTGGCCGGGGTGCCCTCGATCCTGTATGGCATGCTCGGGCTGATGATCTTCGTGCGCGGGCTGGAGGCGTTGACCAGCGGCGCGGCGTTTGGGATCACGGGAGGCAACGGGCGCACCCTGCTGTCCGCCTCGCTGACCATGGCCCTGCTGGTCCTGCCGATCCTGATCATCAATGCCCAGGAGGCCATCCGGGCGGTTCCCAACTCCCTGCGTCAGGCGGCCTACGGCGTCGGCGCGACGAAATGGGAGACCATCCGCGACCACGTCCTGCCTTCCTCGCTGCCGGGCATCCTGACCGGCACGATTCTGGCCCTGAGCCGGGCGATGGGCGAGACCGCCCCGCTGATCGTCGTGGGCGCGTCGACCTTTATCGTGACCGATCCCAGTGGTCCGTTCTCCAAGTTCACCGCCCTGCCCATCCTGATCTACAACTGGACAGCCCAACCCGGCGAGCAGTATCGCAACATCGCGGCTGCCGCCATCATCGTCCTGCTTGTCCTGCTGATCTCGCTGAATGCCGTAGCGATCGTGCTGCGCAATCGCTACAGCGGCCGGCGCTAGACCGAGGCCCGCAACACTCATGATCTACTCGAAGAGCCTGTTTCCGAAATCGATATCCCCCGGCGAGGCCGGGGGATATCGATTCCGGGATGGAACGTGCTGGGAGTTCACAGCCACCCATGATCTTTAGCAATACTTTGATGTCCCCCGCGGCCGTGGCCGCCGCTGCGATCGGCGCCACCGTCGAGAACGGCGTCAAAATGCGGGCCGAGGCGGTCAGCGTCTTCTACGGCGCTTTTCGCGCGGTGGCCCAGGTCTCGCTCCCCATCCGCGAGCGCAAGATCACCGCCATCATCGGCCCGAGCGGATGCGGCAAGAGCACCCTGCTCCGCGCCTTCAACCGGATGAACGATCTGGTCGCGGGCGCCCGAATTGAGGGTGCCATCACCCTGGATGGCGAGGATATCTATGCGGCGGCCGTCGATGCGGTGGCTGTAAGGCGGCGGGTCGGGATGGTCTTCCAGCGCCCAAACCCCTTCCCAAAGTCGATCTACGACAACGTCGCGTATGGCGTGCGTCTGGCCGACCCGCGCACCACCCGCTCGCTCCTGGACGGCATCGTCGAGGACTGTCTGCGCCGGGCGGCCCTGTGGGATGAAGTCAAGGACAAGCTCAAGGAATCGGCCACGGCCCTCTCGGGCGGGCAGCAGCAACGCCTGTGCATTGCCCGGGCGATCGCCATCGAGCCAGAGGTCATCCTGATGGACGAGCCGTGCAGCGCGCTTGATCCGATCGCGACGATCAAGATCGAGGAGCTCATGCAGGACCTCAAGGAACGTTATACCATCGTCATCGTCACCCACAACATGCAA
>Ga0105047_10018552_pt1 | contig 10775 bp, 8 predicted proteins | sample MAT04_FD_78384 | JGI IMG/M metagenome (GOLD analysis project Ga0105047, IMG submission 78384) | Freshwater microbial communities from Lake Fryxell liftoff mats and glacier meltwater in Antarctica - MAT-04 (megahit assembly) | ecosystem: Environmental > Aquatic > Freshwater > Ice > Liftoff...
GCGACCACCGAGAGGATCGTGTTGATCGCCGCGATGCCGTCAACGCCCGACTCGACCGCCGCCATCGCCGGCACGGTGATGTCGGTGACGTTGGGCGTCATCTTCGCCCACACCGGGATCTTCGCGACCTCCTTCACCCAGCCGACGACCTCTTTCACGATCTCGGGGGACTGGCCCATCGCCGCGCCCATGCGGCGCTCCGGCAGACCGTGCGGGCACGACAGGTTCAGCTCGAAGCCATCGACGCCGGTCTCCTGGACCTCCTTCGTGATGCGCTGCCAGGCCTCCTTGTTGTACTCCTCCATGATCGAGGCGATCAGCATGTGGTCGGGGTGCTTCTTCTTCACCTGCTTGAACTCTTCGAGCCACACCGCGTACGGGCGGTCGGAGATCAGCTCGATGTTCTCGAAGCCGATGATCTCGTTGCTCTCGCGCGAGCGCAGCTTGCCGTAGCGGGGCGCGACGTTGGTGACCTTCGAGGAGTCGAGGGAGATCGTCTTCGCGATCACGCCACCCCAGCCGCGCTCGAAGGCGCGGGAGATGACCTTCCCGTTGGTGCCCGGCGGGCCGGATCCCAGGACGAAGGGATTCTTGAACTTCATCCCGTTGACTTCGATGGCGAGTCTATTCGTGGTCATATTCATACTCCTTTTTACAGTGCGGCGAACGATTGCTCGAGGATGCCGACGGCTTCCTTGATCTCGGCAGCGGTCGAGTTGAGCGGCGGCGAGATGCGCAGGACGTTGCCCTTGAGGCCGCCGCGCCCGATGAGGAGCTTCCGCTTCTTGGTCTCCTCGAAGATCTTCATCACCGCGGCCGGGTTGTGCGTGCGATCGCCGCCCTGCTCGTCGACCACCAGCTCCATCGCCTGCATGAGGCCCATGCCGCGCACGTCGCCGACGACCTTCGGGAACTGTCGCTTGATGCCTTCGAGCCCGTCGCGCAGCTCTTTTCCGCGCGCCGAGCAGTTCTCCAGCAGCTTGTCCTGCTCGATCTCCTCGAGCACGCCGAGCGACGCCGCACACGAGACGGGGTTGCCGCCGAACGTGGAGATGTTGCCCTTCTTGGCGGTCGAGTTGGCGATGTCGATGGTGGTGACGACCGCGCTCAGCGGGTAGCCGTTGGCGATGCCCTTGGCCATGGTCATCATGTCCGGCACGACGCCGTACTGCTCGATGCCCCACCACTTGCCGCCGGTGCGGCCGAAGCCGGTCTGCACTTCGTCGGCGATGAACACGCCGCCGTACTTGCGGATGATCTCCACCGCGACCTTGAAATAGTCGGCCGGCGGCGTGATGAACCCACCCACGCCCTGGATCGGCTCGGCGAGGAAGCCGGCGATCTGCCCGGTGGTCGTCGTCTGGATGACGTCCTCGATGTCCTTGGCGCACTCCATCGAGCAGCTGTCCGGCTTCTTACCGAACGGGCAGCGATAGCAGTACGGGGTCTGGGCGTGCTTGATGCCGGCGATCTGCGTCGGCACCGAGCGATAGCTGGAGTGCGCGGTGGTCGACTGCGCGAGCATCGAGCGCCCGTGATAGCCGTGGCGCAGCGCGATGAGCTCGGTCTTCTGCGTGGCGGCCTGGGCCAGCATCACCGCGGTGTCGTCGGCCTCGGTCCCCGAAGCGCAGAAGAAGATCTTCTCCAGCTTCCCGGGCACCAGGCTGAGCAGCTTCTCGGCCAGCTCGACCATCGGCAGCGTCGGATAGAGCGTCGAGACGTGTGAGAGGCGATCGACCTGCGCGTGCACGCGCTCGTTCACGCGCTTGTTGTTGTGACCGACGCTGACGGTGAGGATGCCGCCGAAGAAGTCGAGATAGGTGACGCCATCGACGTCGGTGACCCGCGCGCCCTGCCCTTTCGCGAGCGCGATCGGCTCCTGGTAATAGTTGGCGACCGACGGGAACATGACCTTGTCATGCCGCGCCTTGAGATCTTGCGAGTTGGTCATCGTGATTCCTTAAGGGAGCTGCTGGCCGAGGGGGCCGTAGCTGTCGGGGCGGCGGTCGCGGAAGAACTGCCAGGTGCGGCGGACCTCCTCGATCAGGTCGAGATCGAGATCGGCCACCACCAGCTCGTCCTCGGTCTCCGATCCGGTCGCGAGGAATGACCCGCGCGGATCGACGAAATAAGAGCTGCCGTAGAAGCGGCCGATGTTCCACGGCGCCTCGGTGCCCACGCGATTGGACGCGCCGACGAAGTATCCGTTGGCCACCGCGTGCGCCGGCTGCTCGAGCTTCCACAGGTACTGCGAGAGCCCGGCGACGGTCGCCGAAGGATTGAAGACGATCTCCGCGCCGTTCAGGCCCAGCATGCGCGCGCCTTCCGGGAAGTGGCGGTCGTAGCAGATGTACACGCCGATCTTCGCGTAGCGCGTCTGGAACGTGGGATAGCCCATGTTTCCGGGCTTGAAGTAATACTTCTCCCAGAACCCGTGGGTCTGCGGGATGTGCATCTTGCGATACTTACCGAGATAGGACCCATCCGCGTCGATGACCGCGGCGGTGTTGTAGTAGATGCCGGCCATCTCCCGCTCGTAGACGGGGACGACCATCACCATCTCGTACTTCTTGGCGTACGCCGACATCCGCGTGATCAACGGCCCGGGCACCGCCTCCGCCGAGTCGCACCACTCCGGCGTCTGCGCGGGGCAGAAGTACGGGGTGTTGAAGATCTCCTGGAGGCAAAGGATCTGGACGCCCTGCTGGCCCGCCTTCTCGATCAGCGGGATGTGCTTGGCCTCCATCGCCTCCATCACCGACTTCACCTTGTCGGCCCCCGAGGACACGGGCGGACAGCTCATCTGAATCAAGGCACTTTTGACGATGCGCGGCATAAACGAAGGGCTGGAATAGGGCGGATTCCGAGGTCCTGTCAAGATTTGCGGTGCGATGACGCGGTGCGTTCGAGGCCTGCGACTGCGGAGACCTGATGGTCTCTCGCGAAGGGGATCGGAGCCGATGGCAAGGCGGAGCGCCGCCCGGATACTCTGCGTATCCGAAGGCGGTCCAACGCCGCCAGCGGCTTCGAGACCGAACGAGAGGCCGTCAGGGCTTCGCAGTCGCAGGACTCATGCCCTTCTCCGCCCGGTAGCGCAGGCAGAGCGGGCTCCCCGCCTCGACCCGCCGGCAGGGGCTCGGCCGGTGGTGATAGATCGTGCACCGCACGCTCCGCCCGAGCTTCCCCGCCAGCGCCAGGCAGCGCCCGGTCTCGTCGAGGCGCAGGTGCGGGACCCCGTCGTCGTCCAGGACGACCAGCTTCGTCACGAGATCTTTGCGCTGGAGGATCGCGTCCGACGGCGCGATCTCCACGTAGAACGGCGACCCCGCGTTCTCCGCGACGTTGGTGCAGCACGCGCCGCAGGTCTGGCAGTCGTATTCGCTCATTTCAGTCGGATCCAGTGCACGCGGGTCATCGCGGATTGTATCGTCGCGACCAGCGCGTCGCCCACCTTGGTCAGGCCGCGGACCCGCGCGTCGGTCGCTTCCAGCGCGATCGTCGGGCACAGCCGCACGCCGCCCCCACGCCGGAGGCCGATCTCGACGATCGTCGCCGCGTCGCCGCCCCCGATCACGCGTCCGCTCCACGAGGTGAGTTCGAGGCCGCTCAGCTCGCTGAAGCCCAGCTCGTAGGGAGCCCACGCGCCGCGCTCGCGCGCAAAGATGCGCGGCGTATCGGGCGGGCGCGTGACGTCGACCGGCGCGACCATGAGCGCCAGCGCGCCGTCGGCCAGGTGATCATCGAGGACCGTGCCGCCGCACGCGCTGGTGCTGATGCGCTCGCGGCTGAATGCGCCGTTCGTGGAGCGCACGATCCCACCGAGGCGATACATGAACGCGACATCACCGGGGCCGAGCCACTCCAGATAGTGACGATAAATACCGCTGTCCACGCACGGGCTGAGCGCCTCGCCCGGCTCCGGCCACGGGAGGCGAACGATCGCGGCGTCGCCTTCGAGCCAGTGGAAGACGTGCGGTCGAGGCCCGTCAGCGGAGTCGGTGTAGAACATCGCGAACAGCTCGCGGCGCCCTCCGCTGTCGCCGATCACCACCGCTTGCACGAAGATCGGCGCGGCGACCGTCGTGGTCAGCGTGTGCTCCTGCTTCACGCGAAACTCGCGGTCGACCTCGACGAGACGGACCTGGCCACCCTGCTCCGATCCCTGCGCGAGCCAGAGGTGCCCGATGCCGTCGACCACCATCCGGGCGCGATCGTTGGTCAGAAAAGACGTCTCGACGCGCGTCGCGCCGGTCTCGGTGACGACGAACATGTGCCGCACGCTCTCGCGCTCGGTGAGGACGAGCAGCTCCGTGGGGCTCCAGGTGACCGCGTCGATGACGTTGCCTTCGAGACCGAGATCGACCGCGTTGCTCGTGATCTCCACGCACGGACGCGGGGCCATCCGCAGCTTGGCCCACGGCGCCACGTCCTCGTCGCGCCAGACGCGATCTTCGCCGAGGGCCATCGCGCGATCGGGCGGCGGGAGGAGATCATGGTCGGCGTCGGTCGAGAGGATCAGCTTTCCATCGGCGAGCGGCAGATGGAGCAGGTCGAGATCCTCGGCGAACAGCAGCGCATCTCCGTGCGCGCCATCGGTCGTGAGCAGCGGGAGATCGAAGCGCAGCCCCGTCTGCGGGAGCGACACCGCGGTGAGCGCGCCCGTACCGCGCGCGCCCCAGAGCAGCGTCTTCATGCCGGCGAACGGCGGAAGTGGCGCGAAACCGCTGTCCGCGCTGCACCCCGCGCCAAGAATGATAAGAAACGTGACGCCGGGGATGAGGCGGACCCCACGGCCTGTTGGGGCCGGGACGATGGCAGGACCTGCAGGCATCTCGCTGCACCCCGGGTGGCTTTCGCCAGGCCCGAGATGCGTTCGGCAGTATGGCACGGACAGTGCTGACTGGGGACCCCGTATGCATGGCCAGATGCCCCCCGACGTGCCACAAGGTCGCGTCCGATGATGCTCTTCGTAGCGCTGATCGCCGGCGTCGGGGCGCCGATCGAGCCTGAAACACCGATCGATCTGGAGACCGCCATCGAGCGGGCGCGCGCCGTCGCGGCCGACGTGGTCATCGCCAAGGAGGACGTCGTCCTGGTCGACGCCGACTACATGGCGGCGCTCTCGGTGATCCTCCCGCGGGTCGATCTCGCGGCCTCGGCCGGGGAGATCTTCGGCGGCGAAGGCACCCTCGAGTCGCGCGAGCGCGGCTTCCGCACCACTGCGATCCCGGGCGAGCCGATCGACGTCGACAACATCGTCGGCAGCATCGGCCCGTTCCGCGACTTCCGCGTGGGCGCGTACTCGAACCCATCCTTCGGTCTGCAGTTCCAGATCACCCAGCTGGTCTTCGACGGCGGCCGCTGGTGGACCCAGCTCGCGCGCGTCGGTGACGTGGAGAGCGCCCGTCGCGCCGCGCTCGATCGCATCCTCGCCGAGCTGCGGGTGAGCGTCGCGCAGGCCTTCTATGCGCACGAGGCCGCGCGCCAGGGCAAAGAGGTCGTGGCCGCACAGGTCAGCAGTGACGAGCGGCAGATCGAGCGGGCCCGCGCGCTCCTCGACGCCGGTCGCGCCAAGGCCTCCGATGTCGCGGCCGCGGCGCGCAACCTCGCGCTCGACAAGTCGGAGCTCGCGCGAAAGCAGCTCCAGCTCCGCCAGGCGGCGCGGCGCATGAACTTCCTCATCGGGCGCCCGGTGAACTCACCGCTCGTCTTGATCGTTCCCGCAGGCATCGAGGCGCGCACCGGTACGGTGACGCTGCCGCTCCTCCCGCCGATCGACGACCTCCTGACGACCGCGCGCCAGTCGCGGCCCGAGCTCGTGCAGCTCGAGGCCGAGCGCGCCGCGGCCGAAAAAGCGGTGATCATCGCCGAGGCCGACTACTATCCCTCGGTCTCGCTCGGCGCGAACTATCGCAAGCAGAGCCGCCGCCCCGATCGCACCTTCGGCGATCCGACCGAAGGTTATACCGCGGGCATCGATCTCACCGTCCGCTGGAACATCTTCGAAGGTCGCGCGACCACCGCGCGCGTCGGTCAGGCGGAGAGCGCGCTGCGCAAGATCGACGCCCGTCGCGACGAGCTCCAGCGCAGCGTCGACGGCGAGGTCCAGGACGTGCTCGATCAGCTCACGCTGCAGGTCGAGCTGGTCCGCCTGGCGCACGACGCGACGGGCGCAGCGGACGAGGCCTTGCGGCTGGCGCGGGGCCTCTACGACGAGGGCCGCGGCACGCTGCTGGAAGTGCGCGACGCGGAGCTACAAGTCTTGCAGGCGCGGCTGAGCGGCATCACCGCTCGCCTCGACGTGGAGATCGCGCGGGAGCAACTCGCGCGGGTGCTGGGGACACATCCTTGAGAATATTCATAATCATACTCACGTTGGTGGCGCTGGTCGGCGGCATTGCCTGGTACTCATCGCGGGACACCGGCCCGAAGCCGATCGACGTCCTCACTGCCGATGTGCGGAAGCAGACCGTGGTGGAGAAGGTCCGCGCGGTCGGCCACGTCGAGCCGGTCACCCAGGTCCGCGTCTCGGCCAACGTCACGGGCGATCTCCTGAAGCTCCCGGTGAAGGAAGGTCAGACCGTCGCGAAGGGCACGCTGCTGGCGGAGATCGACCGCGAGCGACTGCAGGCCGTCGTGCGCCAGGGCGAGGCCAACCTGCGCTCGGCCGACGCCGAAGTCTCGCTGCAAGCGACCACGCTCGCGCAGGCCTCGAGCGAGCTCGCACGCACCGTCGGCCTCGCGACGAAGGGCCTCGCGACGCCCGCCGATCTGGAGAAGGCGAAGACCGAGGTCGACATCGTTCGCGCCCGCGAAGAAGCGGCCAAGCAGCGGGTCGCGCAGGCCCGCGCCTCGCTCGACGAGGCCAGCGACACGATGGCCAAGACCCGCGTCTACGCGCCGATCGATGGGACCATCATCGCGCTGAACAAGAAGGTCGGCGAGCGCATCCGCGGCTCGGATCTCGGCGAGGATGTGTTGCTGACGCTCGCGCCGCTGCACGCGATGCAGGTGGAGGTCGACATCAGCGAGCAGGACGTCGTGCGTGTCGAGGTCGGGCAGAAGGCCGAGGTGGTGGTCGACGCGATCGAGAAGATCACGTCCCCCGGCCGGGTCGTCGAGATCGCCAACAGCGCGGTGATCACCAACCGCGGCACCGAGGCCGAGACCACGACCTTTCGCGTGAAGGTCGGGCTCGACGCGATCCCGGTCGGCCTGCGCTCGGGGATGAGCGCGGCGGTCTCGATCATCACCAAGACCCACGACGACGTGATCGCGGTGCCGATCGAGGCGGTGACCTCGCGGCTCCCGTCGGATCTCGAGAAGCGCGCCGACGACCCCAAGAACAAGGACGAAGAAAAGGGGATGTTCTTCGGTGAAGACGAGAAGAAGCCCGATCCGATCTCGCGCCGCGAGAAGCCGGTCGAGGTGGTGTTCGTCCTCGCCAACGACAAGGTCGAAGCGATGACGGTGAAGACCGGCATCTCGAGCGAGCTCGACGTCGAGGTCCTCGAAGGCCTCCAGCCCGGCCAGGAGCTGGTGATCGGCCCGTACAAGGTGCTGGCGAAGGAGCTGCAGCCGGGCAGCAAGGTGAAGGTGATGCGCAAGCTGCCGCCGCCTTCCGCGACGCCGGTGCCGACCGAGGTCACGACGCGATGAGCGCGCCCGAAATCAGTCAGCCACGTCCGCGTGGCGCGGATGGACGGGTAGGGTCCGGCTCCGCCGGCCATGGGACCCGTCCTGGTTCCGCTGTGATCGCCCTGCGAGGGATCGCCAAGGTCTATCCGATGGCGGACGAGGAGGTGCACGCGCTGCGCGGCGTCGATCTCACCATCGCCCAGGGTGAGTACGTCGCGGTGGTCGGACCTTCGGGATCCGGAAAATCGACGATGATGAACCTGATCGGCTGCCTCGATCGCCCTTCGCGTGGAACTTACGAGCTCTCCGGCGTGGACGTCAGCCGCATGAGTGAAAATGCGCTGGCCGATACGCGGAATCAGAGAATTGGGTTCGTATTTCAGACCTTCAATCTCTTGCCGCGCCTCTCGGCCTACCAGAACGTGGAGCTGCCGCTGATCTATCAGGGCCTCTCTTCCAAAGAGCGCAAGCAGCGGGTGAGCGAGCGCCTGGCGCAGGTCGGGCTCTCCGAGCGCGCCAAACATCGCCCGGCGGAGCTCTCCGGCGGCCAGCGCCAGCGCGTCGCGGTGGCGCGCGCCCTGGTGACGACGCCAGCGATACTACTGGCCGACGAGCCCACCGGTAACCTCGATCAGAAGACCGGCCAGGAGATCCTCGGCCTCTTTGCCGCGCTGCACGCGTCGGGTCAGACCATCGTGCTGGTGACGCACGATCCGCACATCGCCGAGCGCGCCGCGCGGGTGGTGGAGATCCGCGACGGCGGCATCACCGCCGATCGACCGGGCAAGGACTTCGGGGTCGCCGCGTGAAGATGTTCTTCCACGCCTTTCGCATCGCGGTGTCGTCGCTCGGCGCGTACCGCCTGCGCAGCAGCCTGACGGCGCTGGGCGTGACCATGGGCGTCACGACGGTGATCGCGATCCTCTCGATCATCGAGGGCCTCGACAGCTCCTTCCAGGACACTGTCGCGTCGATGGGTACGGGCACGCTCTACGTGACCCAGCGGCCGTGGATCATCCTCGACGACTGGTGGAAGTACAAAAATCGCCCGCTCCTCACCGCGGGCGACGCACACTATCTCGACGAGAACCTGGAGCTCGCCGAGACCGTGGTGCCCTTCACCTCGTGGCGGGCCAAGGTCGCGGTCGGCGACGCGGCGATGAAAGGTATCCGGGTCATCGGTTCGACGCAGGACTGGGCGACGATGACCGGGATCGCGCCCACCGAGGGGCGCTTCCTCGCGCCGGGCGACATCGCCTCCGCCCGCCCCGTCGTGGTGGTCGGCAAGGAGGTCGCCGAGACGATGCGCCGGCGCGGCATCGCCGTGGGCGACGACATCGAGCTGGCCGGCTTTCCCATGCGCGTGGTGGGAGAGCTCCCCGGCCGCGGCCGGGTGTTCGGGCGCAGCCAGGATGACTTCGTGGTGATACCGCTGCCGCTGTTCGAGCGGCTCTTCGGCTTCCGACGTTCGGTGTCGATCGGCGTGGTCGGTCGGCCCGCGGAGATCGGCGCGCTCGAGGCGGAAATCGTCGGCGCCATGCGGGTGCGCCGGAAGCTGAGTCCGAAAATGGACGACAATTTTTCGGTCAACCAGCAGGACATGTTCGTCGATCTCTACAAGAAGCTGACCGGCTCCTTGTACGCGACGGCGATCGGGCTGGGCATCATCACGCTGATCGTCGCCGGCGTCGGCATCATGAACATCATGCTGGTCGCGGTCGCCGAGCGCACCCGCGAGATCGGCATCCGGAAGGCGCTCGGCGCGCGTCCGGGGGCCATTTTGGCGCAGTTCCTGGTCGAGTCGACGCTGGTGAGTGGGTTCGGCGGCGCGCTCGGCACAGCCATCGGCGCGGGCCTCGCGGGGCTCATCGCCTCGGTGTCGCCGCTGCCGGCCCGCGTACCGCCGTCGGCGATCGCGATCGGGCTCGGGTTCGGGCTCTTCGTCGGCATCGTGTTCGGGCTGATCCCAGCCTATCGCGCCTCGCGGCTCACGCCGGTGGACGCGCTCGCGCAGGGGGGGTGACAAAGTGCCACCCTCCAGCAGTCCGTCCCGCGTTTCGCTCGGTCTCGCAACCGCTGGCCGCGTTGGACCACCTCAACAGACGAAGAGTATGCCTCGGTGGTCCGCCTTGCCAGCGGCCGCGATCCCTTCGCGGAACACGGAACGGACTGCTGGAGGGCGGCACTAGTGCCGCGCGCGTTGCTCCGTTTCCGCCTCGACGTCGAGATGGCGCTCCGCACGCTGGTCGATCGGCCGGGGCGCAGCGTGCTCACGTTGCTCGGCATCGTCATCGGCATCCTGGCGCTGACGGTGATGATGGCGCTGATCGGCGCGCTCCAGAGCTCGGTGAACGATGCGCTCCTGCCGCTGGGCGTCGGCGTTTTCCAGGCCCAGAAGGAGCCCACCGGCGGCCATAACAACGTCGACGCCGCGCTCATCGCGAAGCGGAAGAATCTGATCTACAGCGACCTGGAAGAGCTCCGCTCGCGCCTCACGCTCACCGAGGCGGTGGGCGGCGAAGCGTGGGGCTGGGGCATCGCGATCAAGAACGAGAAGCACGCGATGACCCCCAACTGCGGGATGGCCGGCATGACCCCGGCATTTCTCGCCGCCAACTCGATGGACCTCGAGCTCGGGCGCACGATCAACACGCGCGATCTCGACACCGCGCGCAACGTCGCGGTCATCGGCGCGGACATCGTGAAGACACTCTTCCCCGAAGGCGCATCCGCAGCGCTCGGCTCGACCATCCGGGTGGGTAACAAGCCCTTCACGGTGGTGGGTACGATGGAAGAAAAGCCGGTCCTTTTCGGCGCGGCCTGGCGAAACTGCCTGGTGGCGATACCTTTGACCGCCTATTTGCGCGATTTCGGCCGCCCCTCGCTGCACGTCACTTTCCTGGCGAAAGATCGCTACAACCCGAAGCCCGCGCAGGAAGAGGCACGGCTGGCCATCCGCACGATGCACCGACTGAAGAGCGACGAGCCCGATGACTTCGACATGTTCGACAACGAGAGCGAAGGCGCCGAGCTCCAGGGCTTCGCGCTGGCGATCATCGCCGCGGCGGGCGCGATCTGCCTCATCGCGCTGCTGGTCGGCGGCGTCGGCGTCATGAACATCATGCTGGTCTCGGTGA
>Ga0105047_10018554_pt1 | contig 10774 bp, 11 predicted proteins | sample MAT04_FD_78384 | JGI IMG/M metagenome (GOLD analysis project Ga0105047, IMG submission 78384) | Freshwater microbial communities from Lake Fryxell liftoff mats and glacier meltwater in Antarctica - MAT-04 (megahit assembly) | ecosystem: Environmental > Aquatic > Freshwater > Ice > Liftoff...
CGGCTCGATGGAAGCCTATCTGTCGTTGACCATGACGTTTGTGCTGGCCTTTGGCCTGACGTTCCAGCTGCCGGTTCTGCTGACGCTGATGGGCCGCGCCGGGCTGATCTCGTCCAAGGGTCTGAAGGCGACGCGGAAATATGCGGTCGTCGGCATTCTGGCAATTGCCGCCACGGTGACGCCGCCGGATGTGATGAGCCAGCTGATCCTGTTTGCGGCGGTATATCCCTTGTACGAGGTGTCGATCTTCCTGATCGCCCGCTTTGAAAAGCAGCGCGAGGTCCAGGCAAAGGCCGACGGCACCTGGGTCGACATCGACGACGAAGACGCGGCGTGAGCGAGGCGGGGGTCAGTGACGCAAATCTGGCCCGCATTGCGGCGGCGCTGGAACGTCTGGCGCCGCTGCCCGTGCCCGCCCCCGACTTCGCGCGGGCCGAGGCGTTTGAGTGGCACACCGGGCCGGATCGGCTGGAACCGGTGGCGCATGTGGCCCGCGTCGATCTGGCGCTGCTGATCGGGGTGGACCGCTCGCGCGATACTTTGTTGGGCAATACGCGGCATTTTGCCAAGGGTCTGCCGGCCAACAATGCGCTGCTCTGGGGCGCGCGGGGGATGGGAAAATCCTCGCTGGTCAAGGCGGTGCATGCGCAGGTGCGGGCCGAAGGGCATGATCTGAAGATCGTGGAGCTTTCGCGCGAAGACCTGCCCTCGGTGCCGCGCCTGTTGGCGATGCTGCGGGCGGCGCCTTTGGTGCGTTTTGTGCTGTTCTGCGACGATCTGTCGTTCGAGGCGGATGACCGGAATTACAAAAGCCTGAAGGCGGTGCTGGACGGTGGCATCGCGGGCCGGCCGGAGAATGTACTGTTCTATGCCACGTCCAACCGCCGCCACCTGATGCCGCGCGAGATGATCGAGAACGAACGTTCGACCGCGATCAATCCCGGTGAAGCGGTGGAGGAAAAGGTGTCGCTGTCCGACCGGTTCGGGTTGTGGCTGGGGTTCCATCCCTGCTCGCAGGATGAGTATCTTACGATGATCGCGGGCTATTGCGCGGCCTATGGCGTGGTGGTTCCCGAGGGCCAGTTGCGGGCCGAGGCGATTGAATGGCAGGCGACCCGCGGATCACGCTCGGGCCGGGTGGCCTGGCAATTCTTCTGCGATCTGGCGGCGCGGATGGGCGTTCACATCCAAAGCTGAGCACCAACGATTTTCCTTCGAAAAATCAGGCACGAGTCGGGTCAAGGGGCCTGATTTTTCGGAGAAAAATCGTTGGCCTCGGGTCACGCCGCCAACCACTCGGCCACGGACGCCAGCACCGGGCGGAACCATGCGGTGATCCGGCCCTCTGGGGCTGCCGTTGCGCCGTCCACCCAAGGCGCAACGCCGTGCAGGACGTGGCGGTTCAGCAGCACCGCTTCTCCGTGTTGCAACGGCAGGGACACGCGCGGGCAAGTGCGGAACACCTCGGCGCGGGCGGCCTGGTAGGCTTCCGTCACATCGACATCGCCCCAACCCTCCGGCGGGTGCGGGGCCAGCGCCTTGGCAAGGGCGGCGCGCAGGATCGCGGCGCTGCCGGGCCAGACCACCAGCGGGGCCGCGCCCGCATCGCATTCGGTCAGGCCAAGGCCCAGAATGAACGCATGTGGCTCTTTCACCATGCGCTGGCGCAAGGGGCCGACGGGCAGCAGGCCGTCGAGATGGGCGGCGTCCCGGTCCCGGCGGAAAGCAAAGGCGCTGGCGCTTTCCTGCGAAGACGCAAGCGGATAACCGGGATAGACGGCAGAAATCTGGGCGCGGTGCAGGGCCAGCGGCGGCAAGCCGAACAGCGCGCGGGGCAGGGGGACGCCGTCCACCGTGCCCTCGGAGTCGTTGGGCAAAAGATCAAGGCCCACGGCCCAGGTGTTGCCGCAACGCAAGGGCTCTGGACTGGCTTTCAGCGCAGCGACAGCTTGCCCCCGCGCCGCCCTTGCCCAGGCGAGAACGCCCGGATCGGGACCGAAATGGCGGATATCCGTCACCACCCCAGCACCTTGCGGATCATGTTGGCCGCCACCAGCACCAGGAAGATCGCGAAAGCCCGCTTCAGCGGCGCGGGGTTCATCGCATGTGCCAGCCGGACCCCGAGCGGCGTCGTCAGCAGGGTCATCGGGATGATGATGGCAAACGCGACAAGATTGACCGCGCCGAGCGTAAAGGGCGGCGCATCGGGCACGTGCAGCAGCAGGAAGCCCAGCACCGAGGGCACCGAAATCAGGATGCCGAAGCCCGAGGCGGTGCCGACCGCGCGGTGGATCGGCAGGCCATACAGCGTCATCAGCGGCACGCCGAATGTCCCGCCGCCGATCCCCATCAGCGCCGAGCAGAACGCCAGCACCACGCCCATCGCGCCCGCAGTCGGCTGGCCCGGCATCTGCGGGCCAACTCGCCACTCCGGCCGCCCGAAGGCCATGTAAAGCCCGGCAATGCCTGCCAGCACACCGAACACCGCTTGCAAGGTGGTGGATTTCATCTGGCTCGCCGCCAGAACGCCCAGGATCGACCCTGCCACCAGAAACGGCCCCCAACTGCGCAGGATCGCAAAATCCACCGCGCCCTTCTTCTGATGCCCGCGCAGGGACCGGACCGAAGTCACCACGATCGTCGCCGCCGAGGTGCCGATCGCCACCTGCATGGTATGGTCGGACTGAAACCCAAGCCTGTCGAACGCGTAAAAGAACGCCGGGACCAGCACGATGCCGCCGCCGACGCCCAGAAGTCCGGCGATCACGCCGGTGGCGGCGCCGATGACGACCAGAAGCAGGAACAGCGGCAGCAGGGCGGCAAAGTCCATCAGGCTCAGACCTTTTCGGGGCCGGGGGCACTGCCTCCCGCCCGCGCCACGGTAGAAACCCGAAGCGCGAAACGGAAGGGGCCTTGTGCAGACGCAGCAAAATGCTTAGCCTGATCTGCAACAATCCCCCCCCCGTTTTCCGCCCGAAAGCCCGCATGACTCAATCCATTCTTCGCCCCGCTTTGGTGCTGGGGCTGATTTCGGCCATCGGCCCGTTTGCCATCGACATGTATCTGCCCGCCATGCCGACCATTGGGGCGGCGCTTGGCACCGACGCCGCCGGAATGCAGTTGACCCTGTCGGCCTATTTCATCGCCTTTGGTCTGGCTCAACTGATCTATGGCCCCTGGGCGGATCAGGCCGGGCGCAAACCGCCGCTATACGCCGGGATGGTGTTTTTCGCGCTGGGAACCATGCTGTGCATTTTCGCGCCCTCGCTCGGCTGGCTGATTTTCGGCCGCTTCGTGCAGGGTCTTGGCGGCGCGAGCCTTGGTGTCGTGCCGCGCGCCATTGTCCGCGACATGATGACCGGGGCCGAAGCGACGCGGCTGATGGCGGCGATCATGCTGGTGTTTTCAGTCTCGCCGATGCTGGCCCCGCTGGCCGGATCAGGCATTTTGCGCGTCGCCAGCTGGCACTGGATATTCGCGGCGCTGCTGGTGGCCTGCGGCATCAGCGCGCTGCTGCTGACCTTTCTGCAACCCGAGACGCTGGCCCCCGAAAACCGCCGTCCGCTGAACGCAAGGTTTCTTGTTCGCGGCACGGGCGATCTGTTCCGCGACAAGCCCTATCTGCTGTTGACCTTCATCGGCGCGTTCGGTTTTGCCAGTTTCATGATCTTTCTGGCCGCCTCGACCTATGTCTACACCCAAAGCTTCGGGCTGAACCCCACGCAATTCTCACTGGCCTTTGCTGCCAACGCGATCTTCTTCTTCGCGTCAAGTCAGATGGCAAGCTGGGCCGGCCAGCGCTTTGGCGTGCGAAAGGTGCTGGTGACGGCGGCGGTCTGGTTCTTCGTCGCGGACGGATTGCTGTTCCTGCTGGCGCTGGCGGGCATGGCGACCCTGGTGCCGACCGTGCTGCTTTTGGGCCTTGGCAATGCCGGCCTGGGCCTGATCATCCCGACCACGATGGTCATGGCGCTGGATGCGCAAGGCGAGAAGGCGGGGCTGGCCTCGTCGCTGGGCGGCACGTTGCAGATGCTGACCGGCGCGGCGCTGGCCGGGGCGGTGGGGCCGTTCCTGAACGGCACGCCCTTGCCGATGCTGGCTGGCATCGCGCTGGCGGCGGCGATCACGCTGATCTTGACGCTGATCGCGATGCGGGGTCACGCGGCGGTTGAGCGTGCCTCGGAAGACAGAACGCCCGCCTGAACCGCGTCCAAGGCCCCGAGCAGCAAGTCCGTCCCGGCGCCGGGGCGGTTTGCCTGCTCGGACAGGATGCGCCGCCAGGTGCGGGCGCCGGGTTTGCCGGCAAACAGGCCCAGCATGTGCCGGGTGATCTGGTGCAGGCGCCCGCCCGCGGCGAGATGCGCTTCGATATGGGGCAGCATGGCATGGACGACCAAGGCCGCATCGGGCGCGAAATCGTCGCCCCACAGCGCGTCGGCACCGATCAGCACCGAGGCCGGGTCGTGATAGGCGTTTCGGCCGATCATCACGCCGTCCAGGCCCTGAGCGAGGAGCGATTTCGCCTCGGCCAGCGAGGTGACGCCGCCGTTCAGGCAGATCGTCAGCCCGGGGAAGGCGCGCTTCATCTGCAGGACGAGCGGGTGGTCCAAGGGCGGAATCTCGCGGTTTTCCTTCGGCGAAAGGCCGTGAAGCCAGGCTTTGCGGGCGTGGATGATGAAATGGCTGACACCGGCTTTGGCGACGGTTTCCAGGAACCGTGGCAGGGCGTCCTCGGACGACTGGTCATCAACGCCGATCCGGCATTTCACGGTCACTGGCTGGTCGGTTTCGGCCTGCATCGCCGCCACGCAGGCGGCCACGAGGTCCGGCGTTTGCATCAGGACCGCGCCGAAACAGCCGGACTGCACCCGGTCTGACGGACAGCCGCAGTTCAGGTTCACCTCGGCATAGCGGTAAGGCCGCGCGGCTTGCACCGCTGCGCCAAGCTCGCGCGGGTCCGAGCCGCCGAGTTGCAGCGCGACGGGGTGCTCGGCATCCGAAAACCCCAGCAGGCGGTCCCTCGGGCCGTGGATCACGGCGGGGGCAGTGACCATCTCGGTATACAGCATGGCCCGCCGCGTCATCTGCCGGTGGAAAATGCGGCAATGGCGGTCGGTCCAGTCCATCATAGGTGCGACGGACAGGCGGTGGGCGTCGGGGCTGATCATGCGCCAGCACATAGCAGGAAGTGGGCTGGCGGTGAAGGGGGCGAGCGCGATCCTGAGGGCGCACAAGTGGTGCGGGCGGGTGCCTCCGGCGGGGATATTTGGGGCTTCGATGAGGGGGGAGGGTCTGGAGAATCATCTTGCCAAGACATACTCCGGTCGGAGGCTTCTGCCGTTTGGTGCGCAGCTAGCGCAATCCGAGCCCGCCCGGCACGCCAAGTGCGCGCAGGTGCCAGCGGCGGCCGTCGGCGCGCAGATCGGTCAGGGTCAGGGGCTCGACGTCGATTTTCGATGCGCTTTGCAGCGGCGCGCCCAGTACAAGGGTTGCCGCGACCCGGATCACCGCAGGATGCGTGATGGCGATCACCGTGCCGGGCTGGGTCATCAGGTCCGCGAGTAGGGCTGCCACGCGCTGCGCCACGTCTTGCAGGGACTCGCCGCCCGGCGGCGCGGCGGCGGGGTCGGTGATCCAGGCCATCAGGGCGGATGGGTCCAGCGCCTCGACCTCGGCCAGGGTCTTGCCGGTCCAGTCCCCGGCGCCCTGATCGCACAGCGCCGCCATCACCGCCGGTTCCAGCCCCAGCGCCTTTGCCGTCTGGCGCGCCCGCAGCGCTGGGCTGCCATACACCAGGGCCGCGCGCGGCAGATGCCCGGCCATGCCAACGGCCTGCGCAAGCGACTTCGGCTCCAGCGGCTCGTCGGCAGCAAACCGCGCCTTGCGCGTGGCCTCGGTGCTGCCGCTGCAGATCAGGATCAGGCGTGACGTCATCAGGCTCCCCTACTTTGCTTGCTTTAGCTGCAACGGCAGGTCATTGACAGCACCCAACCGGCTGTTACCTTGTGCCGCGATATGAGGTCGAAGCCGGTGAAACTCCGGCACGGTCGCGCCACTGTGAATCATCCCCAGCCAATTCGGGGGTGAAAGTCAGGTCTTCCCCGTATCGGAAGCCGCTATCTAACGGGACGCTTGATCCCCAGGAGAATTTCCATGTCCGATACCACCTTCGCCCCCGGCTTTGCGCCCACTTTCGCGCCCGCCATCGCGCCTGTCGCCATTCCGGTCCGCGAGCTGACGCCTTGGGCGATTTTCGGCGGCGTGATGCTGCTGCTTAGCCTGTATTTCGTCGGCTCCGAGCAAGGCGCCACCGCGATGTTCTCGGGCATGACAGTGCATGAATTCGTGCATGACGCCCGCCACTTGCTGGGCTTCCCCTGCCACTAAGGCGCGCGCGCGGTCGGGGCACGCCCCGTCTATCCGGGCGACTACCCTTTTGGTTTTGAGCGAAACGGCGGGAGAACTGGCATCCAGTTCTGCCGATTTTGCTACAGGATTTTGCACAGGAGCAGGACCATGGTTGGGCAACTTTTGCTGCGCGGCATGATTGCCGGGATACTGGCGGCGCTGCTGGCCTTCGGGTTTGCCAAGGTTTACGGCGAGCCGTCGGTGGACAGGGCCATCGCGTTTGAAGCGACACTGGACGGCGGCCATGTGCATGCGGATGCCGGCGCTGCCGATGGGGCCTCCAGCGACGGGATCAGCGGCACGGACATGAGCAAGGCCGATGCGGTCGGGCCTGAGATTTTCAGCCGTGTCACCCAATCGGGCCTTGGTCTGTTCACCGGGCTGGTCATCTATGGCACGGCCTTTGGCGGCCTGTTCGCGCTGGCGTTTGCCTTTGCTTACGGGCGGATGGGCGCACTTGGTCCGCGCGGCACGGCGGCGGTGCTGGCGGTGCTGGGGTTCATCGCGGTGATATTGGTGCCGGGGTTGAAATATCCGGCCAGTCCGCCCTCGGTCGGCGATGCTGCGACCATCGTGCTGCGGACCCAAGTCTATTTCGGCATGATCGTGCTTTCTATCGCCGGCATGACCGGCGCCGTCTGGCTTGCCCGACGGCTTTGGGCGCGTTTCGGCGGCTGGAACGCCTCGATCATCGCGGGCGCGGCGCTGCTGGTGGGTCTGGGTTTGGTGACCTCGGCGATGCCGCAGATCAACGAAGTCCCAGCGGGGTTCCCGGCAGTTGTGCTGTGGCAGTTCCGCATCGCGGCCTGGGGCATTCAGGCGGTCCTGTGGGCCGGCATCGGCCTGGGCTTTGGCGCGATGGCCGAACGCTATCTGGATGCTCGGGGCCGTGAGGGTGTCGCCGGGCATATGACGACTGGCCGGGTCTGACCGCAGCACCGCTTGCCGCTGGCGGATGGCTCGTCTAATCAGAGGGCGAGCCAGCCGGGGGCCTCATGCGCATCTTGATCACCAATGACGACGGCATCAATGCGCCGGGCCTTGTCGTGCTGGAGGCGATTGCCGAAGCGCTCGCCGGGCCCGAGGGCGAGGTTTGGGTCGTCGCCCCGGCCTTTGAACAATCGGGCGTCGGACACTGCATCAGCTATACCCACCCCACGATGATCGCCGAACTTGCGCCCCGCCGCTTTGCGGCTGAGGGCTCACCAGCGGACTGCGTGCTGGCGGGGCTGTTTCATGTGATGAAGGATGCGCGACCCGATCTGGTGCTGTCCGGGGTGAACCGGGGCAACAATTCGGGGGAAAATGTCCTGTATTCCGGCACCATCGGCGGGGCGATGGAGGCGGCGTTGCAAGGGGTCAGGGCTGTCGCGCTGAGCCAGTTCATGGGTCCGGGGAATTTCCGGCTTGCCGATCCTTATGAGGCGGCGGTGGCCCATGCCGTGCCGCTGCTGCGCAAATTGCTGCAGGAAGATCATTGGGACCAGGCCGATTACCGGGTGTTTTACAACATCAACTTCCCGGCCGTCGCGGCCGAACATGTCAAGGGCGTGCGCGCCGCGCGTCAGGGGTTTCGCCGCTATGGCGGCTTCTCGCTGGAACCGCATCTGTCGCCGACGGGCCGTCAGTTCCTGTGGATCAAGAGCGGCGAGCAGGGCAAGCCGACGCTGCCGGGCGCGGATGTGACGGTGAATGTGGAAGGCTACATCTCGGTCACGCCGCTGCGCGCCGATCTGACGGCGCATGACCGGCTCGACGCGCTGCGGGCGGCGCTGGAATGAACGAGCCGGGTGCAGATGAGCCCGATCCAGTCCCGTCTGATCCAGATGGGCCCGATCCAGATGGGCGCGATCAAGACGGGCCGGCTGCAACCGGCCCGGATACGGGCGAGGCGGAACGCAAGATGCGCTTCCTGTTCGCGCTGCGCAGTCAGGGTGTGACCGATGCGCGGGTTTTGCAGGCGATGGAAAAGATTGACCGGGGTGCGTTCGTGAAGGGTCTGTTCGCGGGCCGCGCCTATGAGGACATGCCGCTGCCGATCGCCTGCGGGCAGACCATCAGCCAGCCGTCGATCGTGGGCCTGATGACGCAGGCGCTGAACCCGCAGCCGCGCGATACGGTGCTGGAGGTGGGGACAGGCTCTGGCTATCAGGCCGCGATCCTGTCGCAGCTCTGCCGCCGCGTCTATACCGTGGACCGTCACCGGCGTCTGGTGCGCGAGGCGCAGGAAGTGTTTCGCGGGCTCGGCCTGTTGAACATCATCGCCTTTGCGGCGGATGGCAGTTACGGGCTGCCCGATCAGGCGCCGTTTGACCGGATTATGGTCACGGCGGCGGCAGAAGATGCGCCCGGCCCGCTCTTGGCGCAGTTGAAGATCGGCGGTATCATGGTGCTGCCGGTCGGCCAATCCGATACGGTGCAAAGCCTGATCAAGGTGACGCGGACCGAGACGGGCTATGATTACGACGAACTTCGCCCGGTGCGTTTCGTGCCGCTGGTCGAGGGGATGGCAAGCGATGAAGGCCCCGGCGCAAGAGGGCCAGGGACATGAGGCGGCTTTTGGGGCGGACCATGATGACGACAGCGACTTTGAAGGCAGCAAATTTGACGGCAGCAATTTTGCGGCAACGGATGCCGAATCTTCGGCTGAAACCGGGGTTTGCCCTGCTGCTGGTGCTGGCCGCCTGCAGCAATGGCGCGCCGAGCGACTGGGATCTTCGAACCAACGACGGCTCTACCGCCGCAGCGGTGGAAGGGGTCGCCGGGGCCAAGCCGACGCCGGATGCCAATGGGGTGATCTCGTATCCCGGCTATCAGGTCGTGGTGGCGCGGCAGGGCGATACGGTCGCTTCGGTTGCGGCGCGGATCGGCCTCGGTCCCGACCAGCTTGCCAGCTACAACGCGCTGAAGCCCGGCGATTCCCTGCGCGGCGGCGAGGTTCTGGCGCTGCCGAGCCGCGTGGCCAGCACGGGCGCGGCCCCCCTGTCTGCCGGGATCATCGGCCAGACCGGGCCCAGCGATGCGGTGGATGTGGCCGCCATCGCGACCTCTGCCATCGACAGCGCGCCTGCTACAGCCTCGAATGTGCCGTTCCAGCCGGCGCAGCCCGGCCCGCAGCCCTTGCGCCATCAGGTGGCACGGGGCGAGACTGCCTTCATCATCGCCCGGCTTTACAATGTCTCGGCCAAGGATCTGGCGGACTGGAACGGCCTTGGGCCGGATTTCGCCGTGCGCGAGGGGCAATACCTGCTGATTCCGACGACGCAGATCCCGGCGGGCGGCTCGACCGACACCCAGCCCGGCGAGGGCACGCCGACGCCGACACCGCCTTCGGCAACCGAAGCCCTGCCGGACGAGAAGACCCAGACCGCCGCCGAGGTGGCCAAGACCGTGCCGCCCGCGCCCGACCTGGGCAGCCAGCGCACCAGCGCCTCGGCGGCCACGTTCGCCATGCCGGTGGCGGGGTCGATCATCAGCGCCTATGTCAAGGGCAAGAACGACGGGATCGACATTTCGGCCCCGGCGGGAACCCCGGTGAAGGCGGCAGAGGCCGGGACCGTGGCGGCGGTGACAGCGGATACCGAAGGCACACCGATCGTGGTGATCCGGCACGCGGACGGTCTGTTGACCGTCTATGCCGGCATTGATGGGGTGACGCTGACCAAGGGGGCCGCCGTGACCCGCGGCCAGGTCATCGGCGTGGTCAAGGCCGGCAACCCATCGTTCCTGCATTTCGAGGTCCGGCAGGGCATCGACAGCGTCGATCCCATGCCCTACCTGCAATAACCCGCGCATCGCGCGCCTGCGGCGTTGTTCGTGGCGGGTGCGCCGCGCCGCGACGACGCCGGTCAGGACGGATGAGCGCCCTCATGTTCCATAAGGCCAGCCTATGACCGAAATGTCCCGGACCATCCATCTTGCCGACTACCAGCCCTACCCCTGGCTGGTCGAACAGGTGGAACTGATCTTCCGCCTGTCGCCGGACGCAACGCAGGTGCAGTCGCGCGTCCTGTTCACCCCCAACCCTGCGCGTCCGGGCAAACATGACCTGCGGCTGGACGGCGAGGGGCTGAAGCGCATCTGGCTGCGCCTGAACGGCACCCGTATCGACATCGAGCCGGACGCCACCGGCATCACCATCCCCGCCGCTTTGGTGCCGCACGGCCAGTTTGCCCTTGGCGCGTTGGTGGAAATCAACCCCGCCGCCAACACCGCGCTGGAGGGGCTGTTCATGTCGAACGGCCTCTATTGCACTCAATGCGAGGCTGAAGGCTTTCGCCACATCACCTTTTATCCCGACCGCCCCGATGTGATGGCGCGCTTTCACGTCCGCATCGAAGGCCCAGGCAAGGTGCTGCTGTCCAAC
>Ga0105047_10018555_pt1 | contig 10773 bp, 12 predicted proteins | sample MAT04_FD_78384 | JGI IMG/M metagenome (GOLD analysis project Ga0105047, IMG submission 78384) | Freshwater microbial communities from Lake Fryxell liftoff mats and glacier meltwater in Antarctica - MAT-04 (megahit assembly) | ecosystem: Environmental > Aquatic > Freshwater > Ice > Liftoff...
GGGTCGGTCTCGGCCCCAGGCTGTCCGCGCAGGTAGGTGCCCGACCGGGCCGTGCCGGTCAGCTTGCAGTTCAGGCTGGTGGCGGACAGGAAGATCAGGGGCTCGACGAAGGGCAGGCGTACCTTGGCCTTGAACACCGACGACTGGCGCCGCAGCAAGCTGGCGATGCGCTTCGACTTGCGGTTCGCCAGGATCAGCGGGTTGTCATAGGCCCGCTCACGGCCATCGGTGACCCACAACCAGGTGTGGGCGTCGCCGCTTACCGTGCCGGGGCGGCTCTTGATCTCGACGAGAAACAGGCCGGCCGGCGTGAGGATCAGCGCGTCGACCTCGTTGACCTTGCCTTCCTCGTCGATGAACTCGAAGTTGGTCCAGGCGTGCCAGGGTTCGCGGTCGGGGAGCTGGTGGCGAAGCCAGTCGAGGGCTTCACGCTCCCAGGCGAACTGGGACTGGGAAACGGCCTGCCAGCGGGTGAGGCTCATGGGCATCTAGGTCGCTCCCGCGATGGAGCCATCGCGCCGGTGTGTTGGGTCATCGGGGACGATCTGGAGCAAATCCCCGATGCCGCAGCCGAGCACGATACAAATCCGTTCCAGAGCGTCGAGATCGACCCTCGTCGCGCGTTGAGCCACCAGGGCCGAAACAGTGCTTCGGTTGACGTCAGCGAGGCGTGCCAGCTCCGCCGCCTTCAGCTGCCGGTCCTGCATCAGGCGGTGTAGGTGTGATCGGACCATTACTACTGGTTACGCGGGGTGCTGCGCAGCATAGCAGGCCCGTGCGCGTGGGGCCATCATCTTATTCACGGAGTCCAAGTTGCTGACCGCCGGAACGCGCCGCGATTCCCTATGGGTGAGTCTGCGGCTCGTGGTCCGGTCCATCGTGAATGGATCCGGTCCGCTTACGCCCCGAGTCGCACCGGATGGCGCCCCGATGACAGGCGCGCTTCGAAGGCGTCATCGACAACCGCGATCAAATCTCAGTGCTTAAATAGCGCATATATGCCGTGGCCTGATAGGGGTCGCGACCGGCACCCTTGGGGGGTGGTTTCCAGAACAGAGACAGCGATTCGGCTTGCCCAGACTCCGCGCGCCACTTCGTTTGAGCCGGTGGTTGCTCGGGCGTTCGGGCTGGCGGTGCGCTCAACCCGGATCGCGACGGGCATTTCCCAAGACCGGATGGCGCTGGCCGCGGGAGTCGATCGCTCCTTCTTTGGGAAGCTTGAACGTGGCGAGCGGCAGCCCTCGCTGGGCATCATGCTTCGCATCGCCGCAGCGCTTGGTGTGACCGGAACTCAGTTGATGGCGTTGACGGAACAGGTAATCGCGGACAACGCGAAGGTCAAGTCAAGCAAGGCATAAACCCGGCGCTCGTGCCTGGCGTTCGAACTCCAGCAAATCGCTTTCTGATCTGCCCTGACATCCCAGTTCATAGCAGTTTGGCGCCGTCGTCTCGCTTTCGTACCCATGTGACTTCGCGAACGGCGCGCAGTGTCAACGGCAACTGCTCCAACGCCCTGAGCTTCGGCCTCAAGTCAGGAAGGGCGCTGCAAAGCCAGGCGACCGTGCAACGAGCCTTGCCGGTGGCCTGGGCCCGCTCAGCGGCAACTACGCGGATGGCGACCGACAATTGGCTATCCCTTGCATCCCAGTCCACTCTCGGTGCCCCTGCAACGGGGAGCATCCGGCTGGCAATCGCGTTGCCGAGCCAAGCGCGGTCGTTTCGGTACAACCAAGCATATGCCCGGGCATTGATGGTGCGAAGCATCGGAGTACCGGTTCTTGGGTTGTTGGATAGCAATTCCGCCCATGCCGCACGGTGCTCATTGCGACACGATTCGTGCCTTGACGTGGTCCATGCCGCTCGCAGCCCAGGCTCCGTCCTCAGGTACCGAGTTACTGTTGTGATGGAGATTCCCAGCGCTGACGCCACTGTTTCCTTCTCGGCCCCACCGCGAAGCATGCTGAGGAGTTGGTCACGCACCGGCTCTTTGAGTTTCTTTGCTCTACGCGGGGAGGAGACACCGGCAGCGGCGAGCCAAGCCATGACGGTGCTGACATCCACTGCAAGTCGGCCAGCCACGTCAGTTGCTGTCCCTCTACCCTCAGTAACCTCGGCAACTGCCCATGCCCGCCGCCGGTCTGGCTCCGGCGACCGTGGGGTGGTGCCCAGTGCCTGACCCTCCGACACATTCGGGGGCGCTGCACCGGCGTAACGGGCCATGAACGTTTCCCACGAGCCATGCAGCCATAAGGCGAGTAGCAGTTCCCGAAGCGGGTGTGTCGTGGATTCGGGGCGGTACAGCAGTCTTGTGACCTGGGCGCCGGCAGATTGCCGGTCAAGCGGTAGCGTCGACAACTCACGGACGGTCTGCAGTCCATCGGTAAATTGGAGATAGTGTTCGGCGATCGCGTCCGGTCTCAGCCGACCACTTCTGCCCACCAGCCCCAAAACATCTAGTTGTGTCCGATGGCAGAGGGCCAAACGCGTTCGATCGAAATGAAACCCTCGGGTTAGGCGGCCCAATGCGATGGCTGCGCTGGCGAGCCGAGTGAGCTTGCACATCAGTTCAGACGACCACTCCGAACCAGCATCGTGCATGAGTGCTCGATCGTCGTCGGGCAGAACCCAGTCAAATCGGTACTCGCCAGAGACCTTCATCGTGTACTCCCGAAGAGGGCATCCGTGAGTTGGACAGACCCACACCCCAGGGAACTGATGATCGCGATGCCAGTACGGCACTTCATGGCGGTGCACGTCTGACTCCATACACTGCAGACATGCCTTTAGCGGCATGTGCGATCGGAATCGACTTGTTAGCAATCCCAATCGAAACTTGAGCGAGCCGATCGAGCCTCCGCGCATCGCAGCTTCAGCGTCGGCCGCAGTCATAGCGTCTCGGAAGGGAAGAAAGTACGGTAGGACCGTGCGGCCGTAAATGATTGCCTGGGCCGAACCTAGTTGCCCTTGCGTTTTTTCTACAAACTCGTCTGTGCGACTTGGTAAATCGTGAGCTACCCCAATCCTGGAATGTCCAAACAACATCCGGCAAGTAGTCGCGGACTTGGAGTTACCAGTCATACGGTGATACCGGCTCGCCAAGCTGAACAAACACTCTCCAGGCAACCAGCCACCAGCAGGCGGCTGGGATTGATCGATGCACTTATCGCGCATGACACGCCGCGCAAGCAGCCGTGCAACTGCTGAGCGCGGTCCTCACCATCTATGCTGCGGTGAGCGATGGCCCTGGATCACTTGACCCTGCGAGGCCCGCGACCAACTTCGGGGCTCTGGCGTGCCTTGGGCGGCGGTCGAATTGTGGATCGAGAGGATCTGTCTAAGAAGTAGGCTCCAATCACAGCTAGGACCAGGGCAAACGGCAAAAACATGACTCGCCATGAGACGCTCATGTCCAGCGGGTAGGCGCCGAACACGGCGGTCAGGACTGCCAGTATCAGCATGCCGATCCCAAACCGGTAGTCGCGTGTCCGTGACCCTGGTGGAGGTCCCTCCGGTAGTTCGGACTCCATCACTTTGCCGATAGCTGCTTTGATCATGTCGTCCGGGATGGCGTCACCAGGTGACGCGGATCCGAGATGCGTTTTCTTGACGGTCATTGGGCTGTCTCCGCGAGGTTAGGCGGCAAGCCGAACTGCCGCAGCAATGGTTCCGATGTCGACCTCGCGGTCTCGTGCTGCCCCTGCATAGAGGACCTGCACGATGTCGATTAGCTGCGTCGGCTCAAGCTCAACACCGTGTTCTTGGGCATAGGCCGCCACCCGAGCCATCAGGTGCCTCGCCAACTCCCAATCAAAGCAGGCTGGGATGGGCGGGGCTTCGACATGGCCGTCGACTACAAAGCTCGTGCGTACGCCAACTTTGCGTAGCCGATCAATGAACACCACGTCTGGCGGGGTTCGGCCTGCCTCGTACGTAGCAATCGCTGCGCGCGAGAGGCCTGTCAGGCCGGCGAGTTCGGCCTGAGTGAGGCCCAAGCGCTTGCGTTCTGACTGCAAGCGCAGCCCAAGTGCTTCAAGATCAATCATTTGCACTAATTCTTGACATGATGAGCCGAAAAGTCAAGAATCGTGTCGCGATGGACCAGCTCTCAACTAACCTGGGTGGACCCCCGGATGCTCAACCTACACGTTCCTTAGAGCAGGCCCGGGACTGGTTTCGCTCAGAGGGCATCTCTGTGCGCGACTGGGCGGCTCGCCAGGGATTCGACCCAGGCGAGGTCTACGCTTTCCTCAACGGCAGAACAAAGGGTTACCGAGGTAACTCGCATCGAGTGGCCGTGGCCCTGCGAGTGAAGCCGGCGCCTACAAGCATCCCGATGGGAGGGTCTGAGGCCCTCACGAACTTGAAGGAGGCGGCGCGCTTAGCCTGACGCAGTTTTCAGTTGGCATGAAGCACAACGGCCCAGGACCCTTGCAGGGGTACTGAGCCGCATTGATGTGCACGGGAGCGAGCCGCTACCTTCCCGTAATGTCCCAGAGCCGCCCATGCCTGTCAAGGCGGGCAGCCTGCGGAGTCACATGTGCTTCTTTGTCTGCCCTGTTGAGGCCGCACCGACCAGTTGCAGGCCGATCGGCCGCGCTGTTTGCGGCATGTAGGACACACATGACCAGAGGCACAACGCCGAGCCCCCGCCGGCTAGCCGTCATCCTTGAACGGCAAGACCCCGTGCGGTGGGGCGCGAAGTACATCCCCGGACAACTCGGAACCAAAGAAGAGGCTCCTGAAGCCTCCAGGCCCGGCACGGTCTACAGCCACTTGCTGGGACGCGAAGTCCACGTAATGGGAAATCCCGAGCGCTACGCTCTTCTGCTTGGCTTCTATAGCGGGCTTGTGGGTGAACTGCACGAAGGTCGGATGATCCATTCAGAGCCTGCTTCGGGACCACTGACAGGCTATGAACCCGCCAAAGGAATTCCGATGGTGGGTCACTCTGGCACGATCAACGTGGCCGACCGTCTTGGACTCCTTCGTTGGCATCCAACGATTCAGGTCCCCGACAAGGCTGATGCTACGAAAAAGTTGACTGTCGGGTATCCCTTGCTAGGCGACCTGCTGTGGTACCTCCATCTGCCGGGAAGAATTCGCTGCGTTAACTGGACGGTCAAGGATAAAGAAGAGGATTTTGAAAAGCCATACGAAGGTAGTTGGCCACCGCGAAGGATAAGCGCATCTCAGGTCGAAGCCGCCAGGGCAAGGGTCCTGATTGAGGAGGCGACCTACTTGGAGGCAAAGGTACCAACCATCAGGGTTGCATTGGAGTTAATACCTGTCAGCTTAAGGGAAAACCTTCGCGCAATCTACAAGTTCCTCCGGTATCCATGCGCTCTAGATGAAAATCTTCGAAGAGACTTCATTGGAGATATAAACCTGCGCTTATCTGACTGTACTTCCATATTTGAAACTGCTAGAGGCTATCTTTCCAAATATGGGGGTACGCTGAATGAATATCAAAAAGCGGCGAACCAAGCAATCTGGAACAAGGAAGTCCGAATAAACTTAAATCAATCATTCTGTTTTGACCAACCAGTAAGGCCCGAGCCCGCAAAGATGTTGTCCAAGTTCGCGCAGTGGTTCGATCCGCCGGTGACTTGAAATGAGCGAACAAAGCATCCGTATGGGAGCCCAATTTGAATCACCAGAGGGAATTGGAACCATCCCCAAGGGCATAACTGTCTACTTTCTTGTGAATGCGCCTAGTGAAGGGATCGCTCGATTGGTTCACTTCGAGGAAGTTGAGGCCAAGCTTATGGGAATCGAAAAACCCAAGAAGCAAAAGCCCCCACCCGTAGTTGTATTGCACAAGATGCTGAGCGCAAAGTTCGAGCACGCAATAGAGCACGGCGATCTGGTCGCCTCCAAAAACCCCACGATATTGCCACCTTGGCGAGCCGCGTTGGGTGATCGCGATGTAGTCGCGTCAGCGAAGACGTCAAAAAACGAAGAAGGTCAGGAATCGGTTACCCACGAAACGCGCCTCGCAAACAAGCTTGAACACATGGCGCCGATTTTGGAATCGATTCGCGAGTTTCTGACTTCGAGCGATCCAATCGCCAGAGCTAATGAGGTGGCGAGATCGGCCACGCCTGCACAAAATCAGGCTCGCTTCCGGGCAGATCTTTTCCTGTATCTTGCCTTTAACAGGAACCCAAATGCCATTGCCTACCGCATCGAAGCACTTGGGTGTTGGGACCGGCGCAATCACCACGGTAAAAAGTGCGGGGTTGAGCCTAAAGGTATGGGTCGGGGCTTTGGAACACGAGCCAACGACGATGAGTCATGGGACTCGGTGGAAAAGGGCTGGGACATGTTCTCTAAGCCGGGCCGAGAAGTCAGCGAGGTCTACCGACTAACGCAGGTCTACATTCGGAAGTGCAAGGTCGTCAGGGACGCCAAGAAGCGAAAGCGCTTCGTGCTGCCCACAGGTGAGCCGAGCTATACGTACAACCAGTTCTACTACCGTCTACTTAAAACCATTGGCCGAAAAGCCATCAACAAAAAAATCTACGGACGGGCTCGATACCGCGAGAACTACGCGCCATCAGAAGGGCGATTCTCCCAGCAAGTCAACTCGATTGCCGAAATTGTTCAAGAGGATGGGTATTACGTTTCCGAGTTAGCCATGGGCCCCGACGGCAAGACTCCTTTGCCTGCGCTTCTGGTTGTGAGAATTGTCTGTGTAGCTACTGCGATGTGCCTAGGCATCGGCTTCGCGCTCGGTGGCGAGACGGGCGCTGCATACCGGATGGCAAGATTTTGCATGGAAGTTGACAAGGTCTTCTTTTGCTGGCTCTTGGGCATCGACATTGACAAAGAAAGCTGGCCCAGCGAAGGCGGCAACGATGACTGTGTGCGCGATAGAGGCCCAGGCCAAGCGAAGACTGCCATGCCAAACGACGGCGCACCCGGGCCGACGTTTCGCGAGATGCCTCCAACTGGGTTCGGGCAAGGTAAGCCGAATGTGGAAGCAACGAACCCGCGGGATATTCATATCGGTGATCGGCCAACGTACGTCACAACGACGATTCCTCTAATTCATCTCATTCGTAGGGCGGTCCAGATTGAGATCGCACGCATGGACAGTGCTAGTGTCGAATCGAGGCTGGGCCCCGCTCGAATTGCCGCCGCAGATCGATTAACTCCGCTTAATCTGTATGAGAAATTGGCTGAAAGGGGGCGGACGTTTGAAGTCACTCGACCGCGCGAGGCGGCAATTCGGCGTTGGACTACAAAGATAAAGCTCGTCGCCAAACATGATGGTGTGTATATCGGGTTCCAGCGGTACTACTCGTCGACGCTGAAGGACTCCGGGGCACTAGATCATGTGCCAACTGATGGCGAGCAAGACTGCACCGGTTACGCACTCGATATGGCTCGAAGGTACGTGTGGGTCGAAGTTCAGGGGCGCCTTCTGCTTGTGGCTGCAATGCTTCCTCTGCGAGAGGATGAAGATCAGCTTTATCTCTGCGCACTAGAACAGCGCATCCTGCAAGAAAAATTGGATGAAATGCGTTCGGATTTGAGTATGCATCGCGATGCAGTACAGGGTGAGGTCGAGATGAACTTCAAAGAGGAAACCGGTGCGAGCATGCAGGATCGAACTCATCGGCAGGGTAAAGCTCCCAAAAAGACCCCCGGTGCCAAGGCGATGGCATCCAGTGCGAAGGGCTTTTTGACACCGAAGAAGCTTGCAGCATGACCGCGAGAAGTCCCTGGGTTGATCGATTCGCCGGATTGGAGTCGCGAGAGTCGATAGTGGACCGGGCAACGGTGCGGGCTGCTCCATTACATGATCTCAATGGCGTGAGCGTCCTTGCTGCATCCAACGCGATCAAGCTGGCCATTGATAGTTTCTATGCACCTGCCGATCAGGAAGTCGACTACCTGACAGAAATTGTTGGTTCTGCTCGCCTTTATTCAACAGCCACATACGAGAGTGAGTCCCACTTTCTTCGCGGGCTTAATGCTCGGACCCCGCCGCGATGTTCTACTCCTCCGCGATGTCTATCGGCGTTGGCGGGCGTAGGGAAGTCTGCATTACTACGCGCAATTGAACGGGTCATGCCCGCTGAAGGAACAATCGCGCTCCCTCTAGCCATTGCTCATGACCTTCCCTTGCGATCATGTCAACTCATTGTCGTCGACGCCGCGAGTACGCTGCGAGAACTGTTGGACCCGTTACTGCCACAAGACTTGCAATTGCATCAGGACGAAAGCTTTGGCACCCAACAAACCGCTAAGCGGCGAAGTCGCACAACGACAGGTGACCTGCACCGAGTGGCATCGCGACGGTCCTTTGCGATGGGCATCTCCGAACTCATGTTGGATGAAACCCAGTTCGCCAGCCACAGCCCGGCTGCCGGTGCACGCGCTGTATCCTGGATATTGACCTTTGCTCGCCTTCCGCCACCGTTCCACTACGCAGTCAATTACGACTTGCTGAAGAAACTTCTCGATCGGCCGGACTATGACAAAGACCGGATCCTTGCTGACCCCAAAGTCCTCACACCGGATCCACCTCGGTCTACCGGGATGGAAAAATACTTGACAGAGTGTCAGGTAATCTTGGACGAGGTTCTCGGATTCAAACTGGCGGAAGAACCAGACTTAATATTCTCGCTTACAGCGAATGTCCGCCGAAAGGTGGCGCGCCTCCTCGAGCTTTCGTATGAGGCCATGCGTACTAGAAAGGAGAAGGCCATCACACCGCAGCATCTGCGCTTGGCTTATGCTTCGCTCAAGTACAGTGGGATGCGAAGTGACGTTACCGCGATCCTGACGCAGTCGTTGCAGGGTGCGCCAGTCACGGGGAAGCAGGCGCTCTGGTGTCCGCTCGGGGTTGAGTACAACGTCTTGACTCCGGTAGCGAACAAAATCGCGGCGGCCGCGTCGACGGGAGACTTCAGCAGTTTTTTCTTGGCGCAAGGACTTCCTAAACCAACTCGCTCGTTAGGCCAAGCAACACCTTCTATCAAGCCTGCGGCAAGTACTCAATCGGATCAACCGTCGAAGAGTCGAGTCATTGGTTTCCCGCGAGTAAAAGGTATCGACAAATCCACGTTGTTGAAGAACACCATGGTTTCTCGAGGCAAAGATCCTCAGGTTTAGCATCTGAATGTCCGCTCCTCTCGCGGCGCGGGAAGTCGACCTTCTAAATCGTCGAAAAAGTCGGCGGGAGAGTCGTACATGATCGCTAGTGCTACGCAATGCCCCGCCGTCACCGCGTGACCTGTCGGCTTCAGCGCATAATCGATAGGAGGGAACAACTCGCCGGGCGTTGAGTTAACGATTCCGGGAAACACGTCATAGAGCCACTGGGGTGGAAAGAGGCGCGTGGCAAACTCGCTTATGCGTTGGCACTTGACCCTCGGGCGCGTTACAAAGCCATGCGCAGTTCCTCGACGAATCACAGTTTCGGAGTATTGTTTCGCGTCAATGGGCTGTGCACGTCCGAGAAACGCCATGGAAAATCGTTGAAACCGCACTACGGCTTCCGACTCTAGGACTTCAGTGCTGTTGGCTAAAGGATCGACTTCTGCATCTTCCAGGGATTCAGAGGGCTGATCGTCAAGAGCGGACAAGTCAGGCATTCGGAGCAGCGGCTCTTTATGTCGCTGACAAACGTAGGCTCCGGGTAATTGATGGTCGCGCCGCCAGTAGCTATATCCATCTGCGAGATCGTTCGCCACGCAGGATCGACAAAGATATGCATGGGAGCGTGGAAGCGCTAACCCAAGACGTCGCAAAGTCCCCGACGGCCATGCACAGTTGGGAGTCGCCACGTCGCCACTCGATACGTGGGCAGTGTAGGGAAGCATCGTGTTGCGGGCAATCAGGTCTCGAAGTGAAACGCCGCAGCCTAGTGCAAGCGCCTCTGAAACGGTCAAGCTCTTGTTTTCGACGGCCGCATGAAGTCGGATGCATCCCACTGCCACTGCGTAACTTGGTAGTTCGTTGAACACTTTGTACCTGCCGATCGCGCCGCGGGCCAACTCACCGTCTTGGATACGCGGCCTGATCACGCGCGTCTGCCTTCAATCGTGCCGTCGCTTAAGCCTTCCTCGCCATAGGCGCTAGATTCCCCGCGTAGTAGGCAGAAGTAGATTGAGTCGGGCGAAGCAGATCCTGGGAGCATGGCCACACAATGGCCGTGGACACCAATCCAAGCTACGGCATATATGCGTTCTCGTGGTCAGCTCGTGTTTTAACGGTCGATCGACAGACTTCTTTAAAACCGCAGTCTGACTTCCTTGTGTGGGCGCGTCATTCGACAGACCTTGCCCGCTTTGCGCGCTCCTTTAGAATCAAGCACTTAGCAGACGGCTATTCGACAGACCTTATTCAGAACATCAAGCCTTGATCGTATAAAGAATGGGTGTCAGCGCAAAATAATGGGTGTCATGACCAGAGGTAGTGACCGTGAGCGAGCATCAACTTCGTCGGCTTATTGCACTCAGCTGCACTCAGCTGCACAGGCCTCCCGCTTAACAAGCAAGCCCTGTTGACTCGGCGCGTAGAACGCCTGCTGACTGGTCCTGCGTCGCCCTGCCGGGGCCTCCAATCGGCAGTGCACGTCGAGGGGCTGGGAGAGACTGATCTGAGTCACTCGGTCACCGTCCTCGAACGATCGTTTTCGCGCACAGCAGTCACTAAGGTGCTCGCGACGATCCGACCCGCAGCGGGAGGGTGTGCTCCTGCAGCTCTTGTCCCTCATACGCCATTTAGTCAGGATCTGTGTTTCAGTCCGGAAAATCTCAA
>Ga0105047_10018556_pt1 | contig 10773 bp, 10 predicted proteins | sample MAT04_FD_78384 | JGI IMG/M metagenome (GOLD analysis project Ga0105047, IMG submission 78384) | Freshwater microbial communities from Lake Fryxell liftoff mats and glacier meltwater in Antarctica - MAT-04 (megahit assembly) | ecosystem: Environmental > Aquatic > Freshwater > Ice > Liftoff...
TCGGCGGTCCGAAAGGTGACAGCGATGGCTGTGACGGCCAGAATCATGGCCAGCAACAAGGGGTTGCTCACGCGTGAAGCGGCCGCGGCAAGACCAAGGGCCCACATCCACCACGCTCCAGCGTGCAGAAGCCGGGTCTTCTTCATCAGGGGGTGCGGGCGGGTCAACAGGCTCATGGTCGCCTCCGCCGTGCAATGACCAGGGCGGTGGCGACTCCTGCAAGCAACGCGAACGCGATGACAGTGGGGAGCGGACTGCCGGTGCTCGTCGATGCCGCTGATGCATCCACAACGTTGGCAACCGGCGCTCCTGCTGCATCGTTGGAAGATGCGTCGGCAGAAATTTGCGGAACTGCGGGAGCCGTCGCGGGCGATGACGTGGTGGCTGAAGGCGTTGGCGGCGCTGATGCATCGGGGCTTGCCGCTGCCTTGGAGGAGTTCGCGCGAGTAGAACCTGTAATTGTTGGTGTGGCTTTCGAAGTTGGCTTGGCCGACGCGCTCGGAACGGTCGTGGGTGTCGTGCGCACGATGGCGGCGCATTCGGCCTTGGGGTAGTTGTTGATTCCGCAGATCAGGCCCGCGGGCGTGCTGCGGTACGCCGCGACCGCCTTCAAGGCGAAGAGCCCGGTGCCGCCATCGGCGATGCGCACGCAATACGTATCGGTGGATCGAGGCTTCTCGCCGTTCGGTGCATCGCCCACGGTTCCGTAGTCGATGACGAGGCCGATGCGTCGAGTTCCCGCGGTCGCGGCAACTCCTGCGCAGAGTGATGAGAACGAGGCCGCGGCTCTGGGCGGTGTTGATGAACTGTTGGAACCGCTTGTGGCTGCGAATCTCCAACCATCAACGGTGCCGTCTTTGGGTCGGAACGTGCCAGCGCCTTGGCTGGCGTACGTCCACGATGACGTCGAGCCGTGCCAGTACGACCAGTAGCGGTACGACGCGGCCTGTGCCGGTGTTGCAGTGATGACCGCTGGCACCACGATCGCTGTCGCGAACGCGCCGCACACGAGGAGAAGTGCCGCTGCAACAGAAAGTCCCCGCGCCGAACCGACCCGATGACGTGGTGCTCTCATCGCGTGGGTTCGGCGCCGGGACATCGGCATCAGTGAGTGCCGCGGGCCTTGCGTGCGGTGACGGCGGTCAAGGCGGCGCCTACGAGCAGCAGGAGGGCTGCGGCCACGAGCGCATTGGGGTACGCAACTGCGCCGCCCGTGCGGGCCAGACCGCTGCCGTTGCCATCGTTGGTTGCGGCCGGTGTTCCTGTGCTGCTCGGCTTAGACGTGGGAACCGGAGATGTTGTCACGGCCGCACGTTGCAGTGTCGCCGTCAACCGAATGAGCAAGGCCTGACTGTCGAGGGCCGTCGACGTGGCTCGGGTGTCGACTTTGCGAGCGGCCTTCGAGCGTGAGGCGGATTCGACGGGAATCTTCCATCCAGTCGAAGTCGCCTTGGTCACGCGTCCAACAGAGGGCTTGGCGGCCTTAGCCGGCGCCGGTGGTGTGGTGATGGTCGCAACCGGAGCGGTTGCCGTGGTGGCATCAGCCGTAGTTGCCGCCGGTGCTTCGGTTGCCGGCGACGTGGGCGGCGCTTCCGTCGTGGGAACTTCAGTCGCCTCCACCACAGGAGCAGGCGTCACCGTCGGCGTTGAGGACGGCGTCACCTGCGTTGCCTCAGCGGTGGCAGCGGGCTTCGACACCTTCGTCTTCGGAGTCTGTGCAACGCGCGGTGCCTTTGCACCAAGAGGTGCCACCGATGTGAGCGCCGATCGCGCCGACTCGTTGGCCAGGATGAGTTCGGCCAACACGCCAGCCCGATCGACACCATCGGCATCGGGAATGGTCGTGTTCTGCGAACCGGCCAATGCGTCGAGTGCTTGAGTCATGGCCGATCGCCCGTGACCACTGGCGGCCAACGACATGACGGCGAAACGCGTACTGCTCCAGTCAGTATTGCCGGGGGAGTAGGCCGATTCGATCGTTCCGCTGCCAGCTGCCAGCTTCTGCGCGAGGTACCAGGCGCCGGAGGCATTGCGCTCAGATGCCGTGGGTGTGCCAGTCGCGGGGCAGGTGGGAGCGGCTTGGGTCTCGTCACTGCCGATACCGGTGATGAGCAAGGCCTGCTCGCTGGCGCCCAACACCCCTTGAACGGACGCGTAGTCGTTGCCGAACGGATCATCACCGATCATGAAGCGGTAGCCGCCTCGGTCGGCCGCTGCGCCTTCGCATCCGATCTGCGCCGACGCGAGGGCATCGCGCAGGTTCTGACCCGAGCCGTTGTCGGTGTCGTCGAGCGGGATGCCGTAGGCGCTGACGGCGGCGGCGGTCAGTGCCGTCGAGTTCGTGTCGCTCGTGGCACCCTCGAAGTTGGCGATGCCGCCATCTGCCGTCTGAAGACTTTCGAGGAAAAGGATGCCCTCGGTGGCGGCATCAAATTCGCCGACGGCGATCAGGGCTTGAACCGCGATAGCGGTCGAGTTGGAGTCGGGGCCGCTGTAGGTGGAGATGTCTGATGGCGCACACGGAGTGGCGGTGTCTGCGCGGAATGCCTGCCATCCACCGTTGGCGCACTGCTGATCTAGCAACCAATCGAGGGCCGATGCGGGCGGTTCCTCGTCGAGGGCGACGTAGGCCAAGATCGCGAGCCCCTGGCGGTAAGTGCCGTCATACGTTGCGTCCTGCGCGCCAAACAGCCCCGGTGATGCCGGTGGGGCGGCGGGGGTTGCTGCGGCGGAGCCTGCAGTTGTGGCGAGCGGCATCGCAACAGCGGCAACGATTGCCGCGAGCGCGAGGGTTTTGGAAGTCATGAATCGGTGCGATGGTGCGGTGGCCTTGGACGGCACAGCCTTGAACGACACTGAGGAACCCTTCTGAGCAGCAGATCGCGGCGGGTCCTCGCACCCTGGAAACAGAAAACCCCCGGCACGCGCAGATGCGCGGACACGGGGGCGGTTTCGAGCAGGACGCTCGGGCTCCGCCCCGTTCACCTCGACGGACATGGAGCCGCTTGCACGATCGCCAGGTGCTCCGACTCACCCCTGAGGGTTCACGGTTGCGGGACAGCGCCGGACTCGCACCGGCTTCCCCTGGAACTCGAACGTGGATGCAGTTGTGGTGGCGGTCGAAGGCGAAGAAGCACCCTCGAACCGCGCAAGCGCATCCGACCACGCCGGACCCCCGTACGTCAAAGTCGACTAGCGTCCGCGTGTCCCCTGCGACGGGGGAGTCCGCAGGGATTGCTGGTGACCAGGAGGCCGAGACGATGGCGTGGTGGTGGAAGTACGAACCGGTGTCGTCAGGTGGTGAAGCAGGAGACCTCGCTTCAGACCGATCGTCGGAGTTTCCTGCGCAGGCCGACGCTGAAACCTGGCTCGGCCAGGAGTTTCAGGCGTTGCTGGAATCTGGTGTCGAGGCGGTCACGTTGTTTGAGGATGAGCGTGAGGTGTACGGACCGATGAGTCTGCGTCCGTAACTACGGACGTGGATTGGGGCTCATCATCGCGGTGCGCGCGGGATCGCGTTCGATCACGTCTTCGCCCAAGGCCTCATCGATGCGGGCGAGCACAGCATCGTCCAGGGTTACCTCGAGGGCACCGACGTTTTCGACCAGTTGTTCGGGGCGTGATGCGCCGACCAGTGCCGCGCTGATGCCGGGACGACCAAGCACCCAGGCCAGGGCGAGCTGGGCGAGGGTGATGTTGAGTTCGTCGGCGATCGGTGTGAGTCGTTGCACCGCCTCAAGCACTTCGGTGCGCTCGATCATTCCGCGCACAAACATGGCCGACTTTTCGTCGGCCCCACGCGACTCCGCCGGGGGCTTGGCGCCGGGGCGGTACTTGCCGGTGAGCACGCCGCCAGCAATCGGTGACCACACGATTTGGCCGATGCCGAGATCTGCACAGGTGGGCACGACGTCAGACTCGATGACTCGCCACAGCATGTTGTACTGCGGTTGGCTGCTTATGATGCGATCGAAGCCCAAGGCATCGGCAATCTCGACAGCTTCGGCAATCTGCTCGGCTGTCCACTCCGAGATGCCGACGTACAGCACCTTTCCCTGGCGGACCAGATCGTCGAAGGCGCGCAGTGTTTCTTCGAGCGGGGTCTGGAAGTCGTAGCGGTGGGCTTGGTAGAGGTCGATGCGATCGGTGCCCAGGCGCTTCAGTGAGGCGTGGCATCCCTCGATCACGTGCTTGCGTGAGAGTCCGCGGTCGTTGGGCCCTGATCCCATCGGCCAGTACACCTTGGTGAAGATCTCGAGGCCGTCGCGACGTTGATCCTTGAGCGCTCGTCCCAGCACTTCTTCGGCCCGACCCTGCGCGTAAATGTCGGCGGTGTCGAAGGTGGTGATGCCCAACTCGAGTGCCTGGTTCACGCACTTGATCGCGGTGTCTTCTTCGACCTGCGATCCGTGCGTGATCCAGTTGCCGTACGTGAGTGCGCTGACCATGAGGCCGCTGCGGCCCAGATGACGATGTTCCATGAGCGCGACCCTACGCGCGCGGCCCGATCGGTGCTGGGGCCCCGATCAATCCTTGGGCGTCGATCAGCGCTTGGTGACTGGGGCGCCGCCGACCTTCACCTGGCACTTGGGCACTCGCAACGGCCGCACCTGAAGGGCGCGCATGATGGAGTAAAACGCGTTGCCCTTGGTGTCTTCGTCGGGCATCTGCTCGCGGAGCGCTTTGTTCAATCCGCGCATCAAGAAGACGGTGTCGATAGCGATGATGATGACCATGGCGAGCCAGATCCACAGTGATGCGGCTTTGACCGCTTCGCTCTTGACAAATCCCAGCGCCAGGATGAGCAGGGCGCCGGGCAGGAACAGTTCAGCGGCGTTGCGTCGGCTGTCGACGTAGGTGCGAGCAAAGCGTCGCACCGGCCCCTGGTCGCGAGGCATAAGAGCGCGCTCATCGCCGGCCATCATGGAATCGCGCTGTTTTGAGCGAGATTCGCGGTCGCGTCGAGCGGCCTCCCGCTTGTCGACCGTCGGCTTCAAGCGCTCTTTCCGGGCAGCTTCAGACTCTTTGCGGCTCGGTGTTGCTCGGCCCTTGGGGGCGGCGGCAACCCCCCGTTCATCGGCCGATGAGCCGCTCGTGGTCGGGTCGGTCGTTTCTTTGCGAGAGCCTGACTTAAATCCAAACATGCTGACAGGCTAGAGGCGGTGGCCCCGTGAAGCCTCACGAGGGACTGCTGGCCAGCGGCGAGGAGCAGGTGAGGTCGAGTGAGCAAGACAGTGCGGCTTGATGGCGACGTGGTGGTGGTCACCGGTTGTACCCGTGGTTTTGGCCGCGTCTTGATCAGCGACTTGGCGCGGGCGGGTGCCCGAGTGGTCGTGTCGAGCCCCTTCAAAGACGAGAACGATGAGCTTGTCGACGAGTTGCGTCGCGCGGGCTTGACGGCGATCGCGAGTTTGGGCGATGTGACCGATCGCGACCAGATGCGCGGTCTAGCTGCCACCGCGATCGACGAATTCGGTCGGCTGGATGTGTGGGTCAACAATGCGGCGTACGAGACGCCGGGCATGGCCCGCTCACTTGATTTCGGCGATGAGATCTTTGACGCGGTGTTCGAGGTCAACGTGAAGGGCACCTACAACGGCACCATGGCCGCCTTGCGGGTGATGCTTGAGCAGGGCAGCGGCACGATCATCAATGTCACCGGTCGTGGTGATGATTTGCGCCCCGCGGTGTACACAAACGCCTACGGTGCAAGCAAGTCGTGGATTCGTTCGTTCACTCGCACGCTGCGCTCGGAATACAGCAAGAAGGGCGTGAACATCGTCGGTTTCAATCCCGGCGTTATGGCGACCGAGCGGATGGAACGCGCCGACGTGCACCAGTTAAACGAAGCCGATCCGCGCCTCGAAAAGATCTATCCGATCATCATGCGCGTGCTGAGCGACCCGCCGACGGTGGCGTCCGCGCGACTCGTGGAATTCATTGCTTCGGGGGATGCGGCCAAGAAGGGCGAGCTCCGACTCATCACTCCGATCAAACTGGCCAAGGGCGTGGGCGAAGAAGCTGCTCGCTGGGGCCGAACCAAGATCGGCGGTTCCTCGACGTAAGCGTGGTCGCAGACGGGTTAGTCAATCGGCTTCGACGTCGAGCCGACGCCGGGAAGCGACAGCATGCGGTCGAGCGCGATCTTGGCCCAATGCGCCACATCCGGATGCACTTCGATGCGATTGACGACCGTTCCGGCCACCAGGTTTTCCAGCGACCACACCAAGTGCGGCAGATCGATGCGATTCATGGTCGAGCAGAAGCACACGGCCTTGTCGAGGAAGGCAATCTGCTGCTCGGGGTGCTGATCAGCTAGGCGCTTGACCAAATTGAGTTCGGTACCGATCGCCCAGGCACTGCCAGCAGGCGCCGCCTCGATCGTTTTGATGATGAATTCAGTGGACCCGACAAGGTCAGCCTGCGAGACGACTTCATGAGTGCATTCGGGGTGCACGAGCACCTGAACTCCAGGGATGCGTGCACGGACTTCGTTGACGCTCTCGATTGTGAATCGGCCATGAACCGAGCAGTGGCCCTTCCACAGGATGATGCGCGCGCGTTCGAGTTCATCGGCTGTGAGTCCGCCGTTGGGCTGGAATGGATCGAACACGACGCAGTCCTCGAGTGTGAGACCAAGTTCGAGTACGGCCGTGTTTCGTCCCAGGTGTTGGTCAGGCAAGAACAACACCTTCTCGCCGCGCTCGAAGGCCCATTCGAGGGCGCGCTTGGCGTTGGAGGATGTGCAGACGGTGCCGCCGTGCTTGCCGGTAAACGCCTTGATCGCTGCGGTGCTGTTCATATAGGTGACCGGAATCGTGCGTTCGGCAACACCGGCATCGACCAGCACGTCCCATGCGTCTTCCACTTGCGCGATCGCGGCCATGTCGGCCATCGAACAGCCGGCCGCCAGATCGGGAAGAATCACTTGTTGCTGCGCAGCGGTCAGAATGTCGGCGCTCTCGGCCATGAAGTGCACGCCGCAAAAGACGATGAACTCTGCTTCGGGGTGGGCTGCTGCTTGCTGCGCCAACTTGAACGAGTCGCCAGTGACGTCGGCGAACGCGATGACTTCATCGCGCTGGTAGTGGTGTCCGAGTACGAAGAGGCGGTCCCCAAGAGCGTCCTTCGCGGCTTGCGCACGAGCCACGAGATCGGGATCGCTGGTGGCCGGAAGATCGCCGGGGCATTCAACGCCACGCTCGCTGGCCGGATCAGCTTCGCGACCGAGCACATAAAGCGGCAATGAAGTCATCGTCATTCAGTCATCGTTTCACAGCGGCGACGCAATGGCACCGGATGCGCTGAGCGCCCGTGACCATCGCGGGTCACAGGCGCTCAGGCAGGACGTTCTTGGCCAGCAGGCTCAGGCGAGCTGCGCTTCGATCGCTCCGATGAGTTCGGGTGCGTCCGGCACCGTCTGGGGGCGGAAGCGTTGGATCGAACCATCGGTTCCGACGAGAAACTTCTCGAAGTTCCACTGCACGTCGCCAGCCACACCATCGGCGTCTGCCACTGATGTCAGTTCTTCGTAGAGCGGTGTGCGGGTTTCGCCGTTCACATCGACCTTGTTCATCAGCGGGAAGGTGACGCCATAGGTAGTCGAGCAGAAGGTCTTGATCTCGTCGTTGGTTCCCGGCTCTTGGCCCATGAACTGGTTGCACGGAAAGCCGAGCACGGTGAGGCCACGATCGCCATAGGTCTTCTGCAACTGCTCAAGGCCTTCGTACTGCGGAGTGAGGCCGCACTTCGACGCCACGTTGACGACCAGGAGTGGCCCTCCCGAGATCGCTCCCAGGGTCGTCTGATCGCCATCGATCGTGGTCACTGAAATGTCGCGCACGCCCATGCTGTGTCCTTCCAAGTGTGAAGAGATTCGGTCAATCTGGCTCGTAGGTTCATGACTATCGCAGCGGCCGACGTCGACCGCATGCCGTGGGCCCTGGGTCAAGAAGGGGTGAGGGTACGGTCGCGCCGTGCGCATCGTGGTGGCTCCTGACAAGTTCGCGGGCACCCTGACCGCTGTTCAGGCGGCCGACGCGATCATCGAGGGATGGCACAGCGTGTCACCCGGCGATGACCTCATCTCGTGCCCGATGGCCGATGGCGGTCCGGGATTCGTCGAGGTGCTGGAGGCCGGCTTGGGCGGCGAGGTGATTGCCGTCAGCACGGTGGGCCCGCTAGGTGAACCGCAATTGGGGGCCGTGCTGCTGCACGAGGGAACCGCGTACATCGAAAGTGCTCACGCATGCGGCCTGCATTTAGTGCCGCGCGACTCTGCGACGGCCGAGGTGGCTTCGAGCGCTGGCGTTGCTGATCTGCTGGTGGCCGCCGCGGGCAGTGGCGTCGATCGGATCGTGGTGGGCGTTGGTGGTACGGCCAGCACCGATGGTGGAGCACCGATGGTGGCGCGACTGCGTGAACTCGTGGGTGCAGCCGCCGACGATCCCGCGACGCAGTTGTTGCCGTCGCAGATCGAACTGCTGGTGGCCACCGACGTTGACAATCCTCTTTTGGGTGCCACCGGGGCTGCTCCGGTGTTCGGCCCGCAAAAGGGTGCCGATTCGGATGCGGTGGATCGACTCGAAGCTCGGCTTGCTGATTGGGCCCTCGACAGTGGGAGCGATCCGATGGCTGCTGGCGCAGGAGCCGGTGGTGGCTTGGCCTTTGGCCTCTATGTACTCGGCGGGCGACGAGTGCCTGGGATCGCGACCTGCCTGGACGCCGTGGGAATCGATGCGGCCATCGAGCGGGCGGATCTGGTGATCACCGGTGAAGGCTCGTTCGACTACCAATCGTTGCGAGGCAAAGTGGTGAGTGGTGTTGCTCGTCGCGCGGCGGCCAAGGCTCGGCCGTGCGTGGTCGTGGCGGGCCGCTGCGATGTGGGGCGTCGAGAAGCGGCTGCCCATGGCGTGGACGAGATGTGGTCGCTCGTCGAAGCCACTGGCTCGGTCGACGAGGCCATGAACCGGCCTTATGAGTCGTTGGTGTCGCTGGCTGCCTCGGTGGCCAGAGCCTGGTCTGCCTCGTCCTGAGTCGGCGCCGTCCTGAGTCGGCGCCGCCCTGAGACCGTGCGGCTAGCCGGTTTGAGCGAGCCGCCAGCGGTGGGGATGAGACCGCGCCACAGATGTGTCACCATGGGCGGGAACACGAACGGCGATTCGGGTGTTGACCGATTCGAGGATCTGCTCCGGCAGGTCGATCCTGATCTTCGAGGCAAGGAGCACGGCATGACAGTCGAGGCGACCACCGTCACCGACGGCATCCTTCTCAGCGACGAGGCAGCGACCAAGGTCTCTGCTTTGCTCAGCCAGGAAGGTCGCGACGACCTCTCCCTGCGCGTGGCCGTGCAGCCTGGGGGTTGCTCGGGACTGCGCTACCAACTCTTCTTCGACGAGCGTTCGCTCGATGGAGATGTGGTTAAGGACTTCAGCGGCGTCAAGGTCGTCACCGACCGCATGAGCGCCCCCTACCTCGGCGGCGCGACCATCGATTTCGTCGACACCATCGAGAAGCAGGGCTTCACGATCGACAACCCCAACGCAGGCGGTTCTTGCGCGTGCGGAGACTCCTTCAGCTGAGCCAGTTCAGCTGAGCCAGCGCGACCTTCTTTAACGAAACCCCCACTCCTTCGGGTGTGGGGGTTTCGTCATGTTCACGGGTTCGCCGGTGCGGGTTCTGGCGTCCCGACGGGGTTCGGCCCTGGGTTGCCAGGTGCGCCGCCCCCGCCACCGGGTTCAGTAGCGGGTCCGCCACCGCTCGAGCCGGGCACGCTGGTCGGCGCTGGAGCGGGGTCGTCAGTGGCTACGTCGGTCGGTGGAGCCGGCGTAGCGATGAAGCGGTCTTGCACGGCGCTGATCGCGATCGTGCCCTTCTCTGTTGTTCCGATACGCGCCAGCGTTCCGTCGGCGTACGTCGTGGTCGTGGCGTAGATCCACGCGGGGGCAAGCACCGGTGTGGTGCCGTCGGTGTCGGCCATCAACCCGAATCGCGCTCCGGTGATCGTCGGAGTTGGCCGCGGCGCGCAGCCTTGGCCATCAGGTGCGACCTGACACAGTTCGGCGATCGCCGGTTGCGGCAGCAGTGCCAAACGCTTCAAACCGTCAGGGCCGCTGATCACGCCGTAACGATCCTTCAGACTCCACGATCCCAACGATCCGCTGGCGTCGGTGATCGCCAAGGGTGCCGAGCCACCGCTGCGACCTGGCCGTGGGCCCACGCGGATCGATGTTCCGACGCCGTACGTGGGCAGACCTGCAATCAGGGGCTCAGCTGTGGCCAAGCCATCGAACCCAGTCTGGCTCTGGGGCAGGTAGGAGCGCTCGGCATCGGCGCCCAAGCCCGCCGCCGTAAAGACTGGGTCGGCCAGCGCGGCGATGCTCGCCTCGGTGATCGCCGGGCCACTCGATGGCGTTGGAGGGGGCGTCGGAGCGGGGTTGGGGGGCGTTACGGGAATCGGTGCTGACGTCGTGGTGTCAGGTGGGGCTGGTGCTGCGCTCCCCGGGGTTGCAGTGCCTGACGTTGCCGTGCCCGAAGTTGCCGTCCCAGAGCCCGCGCCGGAAGTGTTGCCGTTGGGTGCCCCGGCCTCGGGAGTGACGGCAACCGCGACGCTCGACGACGTGCAACCGCCCGAGTCCGTGGCTGGCACGTCGAGGTTGCATGAGGTGCCGATGCCGAAGGTCCACGTGCCGCGCGCATCCTTGAGCACGATGAGTTGAGGCTTGGTTCGTTGCGCATCGCTGCTCGGGCTGATCCAGCCGCCCGGCTTTTCCA
>Ga0105047_10018557_pt1 | contig 10773 bp, 6 predicted proteins | sample MAT04_FD_78384 | JGI IMG/M metagenome (GOLD analysis project Ga0105047, IMG submission 78384) | Freshwater microbial communities from Lake Fryxell liftoff mats and glacier meltwater in Antarctica - MAT-04 (megahit assembly) | ecosystem: Environmental > Aquatic > Freshwater > Ice > Liftoff...
ACGATCCGGAGGTCCTCGCGGGCGAGGTGATGGCGCCGGTCGTGCGCTGGATCGGCACCGGCGAGTCGGACGCGCGCGATCGGCGCCGCTCGGAGCTGGCCGCGGCGCTCGGGCGCGCGTTCGAGGGTTACCTGGTGGCCCGCCCGCGCTGGCTGGCGAAGCGGCGAAACGAGCCCCAAAGCGAGTCGGAGCGCTGGCAGATGGCGCTCTTCGAGCGCGCCATCACCGGCCCGTCCTCGGGAGCGCCACCTGAGACCGGGACGACGGCGCTCCCGCTCGAGACCTTCGTCGCGCGCATCGTCGAGCGCCCGCTCCCGCAAGAGATCCACGTGGTGGGCTGGTCTACGATGCCGTACGGCGTCGCGCGCGCGCTCGAGCGTCTCGCCGAGAAGACCACGGTGCGCGTCTACTCGCCCGATCCTTCGCGCGGATTCTGGTCGGATCCCAGCGTACCGATCGAGGATCTCGTCGACGACTCGCTGGTGCTCTCGCGCGCGGGGCCGGCGCTGCGCGAGCTGATGCACCGCTTCCCGACCGAGGGCGGTGACGCGGGCGATGCGCGCGAGCCCGCGACGTTGCTCGCGAACCTGCAGGCGTCGCTCGACGAGGGACGCGATCTGCCCTGGCCGGGCCCGCTCGACGGCACGCTCCAGATCTGGGCGTCGCCCGGCATCCGTCGCGAGGTCGAGGCGGTGGCGCAAGAGATCTGGCGGCGCATGGCCGAGACGCCGGGCCTGACCTTCGATCAGATCGCGGTCTACTACGTCGATCGCGAGGACCAGCCCTACGCGCCGCACATCCGCGCGGTGTTCGACGAGGCGCACCGCATCCCGCACCGCATCGCGCAGGCCCCGCTGAGCGGCGAGAGCCCGGTGGTGGGGATCGCGCAGAAGCTGATCGATCTGCCGCTCGGCACGCGCACGCGGCCCGAGGTGCTGGGCGTGCTCACCGACCCGCTGGTGGGCGGCGCGTGGCACGACGTGGATCCGGCGGAGTGGATCAAGTGGTGTGACGCGGTCGGCATCATCCGCGGGACCGACGCGCGCGATCTCGCTGGCACCTACGTCGAGGACCAGCCGCTCTATCACTGGGATCAAGGCCTCGGACGCATCGCGCTCGGCGCGCTGACCGAGGCGCTGCCGATCCCCGGCTCGCGGCTGACGTCGGCCGGCAGGCTGGTTTTGATGGCCCGATCGCTGCTCGCCGACGCGGCGTGGGCGCAGTCGACCACCCGCCCGCTGGCCGAATGGATCCGCTTCATCGGCACGCTCGTCACCACCTATCTCACGCCGCGCGACGAGGCGGAGACGCGCGCGCTCCGGGCCTGTCTCGCGGCGATCGCGCAGTGCGCGAAGGTCGACGCGGGCGCCGCGCAGGTGAGCTATCGCATCGCGCGCGATCTGGTCGAGGAGGCGCTCGACGGCCTGATCGCACCGAGCGGCGCCGAGCTCGCCGCGCGCGTGCACGTCGCGCCGCTGGGGACCGGCAAGATCGTTCCTTTCGCGCACGTCTTCGTGATCGGCCTCGGCGGGAGCGCGTTCCCGTCGAAGGCGGGGAGCGGCGATCTCGATCTGCGGCCGCGCTTCGCCGGTGAGAGCAGCAAAGAGGAAGACGTCGCGGAGGCACGGCTCGACGCGTCGGCCGACGATCGCGATCGCGCGGCGTTCATCGAGGTTTTGTGGTCGGCGCGCGAGCGGCTGGTGTTGTCGTGGGAGTCGCGCGACGCGATCACCGGCGAGGAGAAGACGCCGTCGTCGCTGGTCTCCGATCTGATGCGCTGGGTGCGCAAGGTCAGCCAGAAGCCGTTCGATCCGAAGCAGCTCCCGTTGCGACGTCACGAGGTCGACCCCGCCGATGTGGTCGGCCGTCTGGCGCTGCCGTCAGTGGCGAAGGAGTCGCGGGCGCAGGCGCTCGGCTTCCAGGCCGGCCGCTCGATCACGCCGCTCCGCACGCGGATCGAGAGCGCCGAGCCCGCGCCGCGCCGCGGTGCGCTCGGCGATGCGCTGGGGCTCGTCCCGCTCGGCACGTCGCCGACCAAGAAGGAGCCGACCAAGGCGCGCGTGGTGAAGCTGAGCCAGCTCCGGAAGTTCCTCGAGTGTCCGCTGCAGGGCTCGGCGACGTTCGCGCTGGGCATGCGCGGCGATGACGACGACGACGTGATCGCGATGACCGAGGAGCCGCTCCAGAGCCCGCACATCTCGCGGGTGTCGGCGCTGCGCGAGATCTTCGTGCGCGCGGCGAGCGAGGTCCCGACCCTGGCCGACGTCGAGGCGGTGTTCGCACGCGTGCAGCAAGAGTCCTGGGACAAGCGCGTCGCCCAGGCGCGCGCGCCGGCGGCGGTGCTCGGTGAGGTGGAGCGCGCGCGAGAATTCCAGGCCGTGAAGATCTGGCTCAAGATCCTCGGCAAGAACCGCGAGCAGCACTTCGGCACGCGCTTCGAGCGGGTCGTGCTCGGCGCGCCCGAGGATGCCACGCTGCCGGCGCTGGTGCTGCCGCCGATCCGCATCGAGCTGAAGGACGGCCCGGTCGACGTGGTGGGCAGCACCGAGCTGATGTCGCGCGGCGCGACGCGGCTCGGGATCTATCCCTCGTTTCCGCGGTGGGGTACGAAGAAGCAGGATCGCCTGCGCGCGCTCCTCGATCACCTGGTGGCGACGATCGCGCTCGGCAGCATGGCCAAGTACGAGCTGTTCATCCTCGCCGTGAACGCCGAGAAGAAGCCCAGCTCCGACCCGGTCAAGCTCGCGGCCATCTCGCCGGAGTACGCGCGCCAGTACCTGAAGGACCTGGTCGAGGATCTGCTGGATGGGTCGTTCGACTATCTCTTCCCGTTCGATTCGGCGGTGATCGACGTGATCGACGACTTCAAGTCGCTCGAGGACGCGGTCGAGGCCGTGCGCGATCAGTTCGACGCCCCGGGCGGCAAGCCGGCGTCGGCGTACGGCCCGATCCGCGACGCCGCCTCGCGACCGACGCCGCCGCAGGACGTGGCCGATCGGATCATCCGCCGGCGCTTCCTGCGGTTCTACGAGCTCTCGCCGCAGATGCGGAGATCCAAGGAATGAGCTGGGTAGTGTGGCCCGAGACGGTCGCAAAGCTCCCGCGCGAAGGTCACCTCGTGATCGAGGCCTCCGCCGGCACCGGCAAGACGTTCACGCTCGAGCACCTCGTGCTGCGCGAGCTCGTCAACGGCGTGTCGATCGAGCGCATGGTGGTGGTGACGTTCACCGAGAAGGCCACCGAGGAGCTGCGCGGGCGGGTGCGGCATCTGATCGAGAGCGTGCTCTCCGCGGGACCGCTGCCGCTCGAGCCGGGCTACGAGCAGCTCGATCCGGTGCAGCTGCGGCGCCTCGAGACCGCGCTTTCGCGCTTCGATCGCGCGCCGATCGCGACGTTCCACGCGTTCTGTCAGCGGGTGCTGAGCGATCACTCGTTCAGCGGTGGGCGCTTCTTGCGCGAGGGTCTGGTCAACAAGGACCGCCTCCACGCGGACGCGTTCCGCTACGCGCTGAGCCACACCTTCGCGCGCGATCCCGAGCTCAAGGCGTACCTCGATCAGGGCCAGAACCTCGACGCGCTCGCGCAGATGCTGAAGAAGCTGCACCGCGTGCCGAAGGAACGCATCTCTCCGCCGGGCGATGACGTCTATCGCGCGTTCCTGCCGATCTATCGCGACGCGCTGACGACGGTGAAGCGGCGGCTGTCGGCGTTCGACTTCGACGATCTGATCGACGGCGTGGACGCGGCGCTCTCCGATCCCGAGACCGGGCCGGCGCTGGTGAAGTCGCTGCGCGATCGCTACGACCTCGCGCTGATCGACGAGTTCCAGGACACCGACGAGGTGCAGTGGGCGATCTTCCGCCGCGTGTTTGGCGAGCCACCGCAGCGGCTGGTGGTCATCGGCGATCCCAAGCAGGCGATCTACGCGTTTCGCGGCGCCGACGTGCGCACCTATCAGCGCGCGGCGAAGGAGCTGCTCGAGGGCGAGAGCCCGGTGCGCTTGCGCGTCTGTTATCGCGCGACCGCGCCTCTGGTGGCCGAATACAACGCGTTTCTCGCGGAGGGCATCCTGCCGCGCGACATGTATCCCGAGCCGGTCGAGGCCAAGCCGGACGCGCACGTGCTCGACGATCCGGATCAGCCGCGCGCGGTGGTGCTGGTGAGCGTGCCCGGCGTGCGCGCCGCGGAGATGCGCCAGAACCTCGGCCACTGGATGGCCGGCGAGATCAAGCGGCTGGTCCGCGACGCGAAGCTCGACGGAAAGCCGATCGCGTACGGCGACATCTTCGTCCTCAGCTACTCGGAAGCCGACGCGAGGAACGCTGGCGAGATGTTGCGCAGCGAGGGCGTGCCGATCGCGTTTTTCAAGCCGGAAGGGCTGTTCCAGACGGCCGAGGCGACCGCGTGGCGCGACGTGCTGGCAGCGGTGAAGTCACCGAACGACAACTCCGCCGTGCGCAGCGCGTTGCATAGCCCGTTCTTCGAGGTGCCGCTCGCGCATCTGACCGATCTCGACGACACCGGGCGCGCGATCGGATCCAGCCTGATCACCCAGTGGTCGCGGCTCGCCAGCGCGCGCGAGTATGGGCAGCTCTTCTCGCGGATCCTCGACGACAGCGGGGTGATGGTGCGTTCGGCGTTCGACGGGCAGAGCGAGCGCGAGGTCACGAACCTGCTCCACCTCGCGGAGATCATGCTGGAGGAGACCGAGCGCCAGCGTCCCTCGATCGACGCGCTGCTCGCCTGGCTCGATCGCGCGCGCGACGGCACCGACGGACCCTCCGGGCGCCACGGCAACGTGCAACGCCTCGAGGGCGACTCGTCGGCGGTGCAGCTGATGACGATCCACAAATCGAAGGGCCTGGAAGCGACCGTGGTGTTCGTGTTCGGTGGCTTCTTCGCCGGTGCCGGCTTCCCGCCGCCGTTCGCCTACCGCGTCGACGATCAGCGCTTCCACCATCTGAAGAAGATGCTCGACACCGACAAGGAGACGAAGCAGCGCATCCAGACGGAGGACGACGAGGAGGTCGGCCGGCTCTCCTACGTCGCGATCACGCGGGCGCGGGCGCGGGTGTACGTACCGTTTCGCGAGACGCGCGAGACGAAGAGCAGGCCTGGGCGCCACGGCAAGCTCGACACCCGCGCAGCTGCGGTGTCGCAGCTCGGGGTCCCGGTGGTGAGCGCGGGCAAGGCGCCGGACGCGATCGAGCGCCTGCGCGCAGCGGCGGCGGTGCGCTGGAAACCGGATCCTGCGCTCCTCGCGCAGCCGCGTTCGCCGATCGACTTCGAGCACATCGCGAAGTCGCGCGCCGGCCGCGAGATCACCTCGTACACGCGCATGAAGAGCCTGGCTGACACCGCGCTCGTGAACGACGCGACGCTGGAGGTCGAGCTGGTGCTCGGCGAGCCGCCGATGCCCGCGCCGATCGAGCTGGCGGCCGGTGAGCTGCCGCCGGGGCCGGACACCGGCGTGTTCCTCCACCAGCTGCTGGAGAAGGTGCCGCTCGAGGACATCGGCCCGCTCGATGCGTGGAGGAAGCGCCCCGACGTCGCGTCGGTGTTCGACGTCGCGATGACCGAGCACCGCATCGATGCGATCTATCGCGAGCAATCCGAGCAGCTGGTGCACGCCGCGCTGACCATGCCGCTCACGCTCGGCGGTTCGCGCCTCGACGGCGTGGCCCGCGCGCGGCGGGTCGTGCGCGAGATGGAGTTCCTGTTCCCGTGGCCCAACGAGTACGTGAAGGGCTACCTCGACGTGGTGATGCAGCACGGCGATCACACCTGGATCGTCGACTGGAAGAGCGATCGCCTCCCGTCCTACGACGCGCGCGCGATCGACGAGCAGGTCAACGCGCGTTACAAGATCCAGGTCCAGCTCTACGCGCTGGCGCTCGAGCGCATCCTCGGTCCCGAGCGAAAGTTGCAGTTCGGCGGCATCGTGTACCTCTTCCTGCGTGGGCTCGAAAAAGGGCAAGGCGTGTACATCGAGCGGCCCTCTCCCGCGGAGCTGGCGTCGTGGGCGCGAGATCTCACGTCGCCGGGCAAGGAGCGCCCGCGGCAGACGTCGCTCGCGTTCATCGGCGAGGACTTCGAGCCCAAGCGGACCCGGGGGAGGCGGAAATGAGCTACACGCCCGACGGAACCGCGCGCATGCGCTTCGGGGAGCCGCAGGCGGCGGGGCACTTCCCGCTCGATCTGGTGGGTTCTTTGGCGCTCGGCGACATCGACGAGGCGCTGCTGGCGCTCGCGCACGAGATCGCGAAGATCGAGCCCGACACCGATCACACGCTGGAGATCCTGGCGGTGCTCGCGGCGATCGGCGCGGGCAGCACGCTGGTGCCGCTCGATGCGCTGGTCGAATCGCTGAAGATGCTGGGCGTGCCCGAGGCGCGCGCGAAGTCGGCGCTGGCGGGCGCGTGTGAGCACGATCGGGTGATCGGACGGCCGGGCGATGCGACGCCGCTCATCCTCGATGGTGAGCGGCTGTATCCGCACGCGGCGTGGGCCCACGAGCGCAGCGTCGCAGCGTGGCTGGAGCGACGGGCTCCGCTCGAGAAGATCGACACGAGTAGCGTCATCGCCGACGTGGTGGCGCGACCGACTCGCGCCGGCGAGCGCGCGGTGACGCTCAACAGCGCGCAGATCGCCGCGGTGGAGGCGGCCGCGACCGGCGGATTCACGCTGATCTCGGGCGGACCGGGCACGGGCAAGACATCGATCGTCGTCGCGATTCTGCGCGCGCTGGTTCGCCTCGGCATCGCGCCGGGCGAGATCGCGCTCGCGGCGCCGACCGGCAAGGCCAACCAGCGCCTCCATACCTCGATCTCTTCGGCGCTGCTCACCGTCGTGGATCCTTCGCCCGAGGACACCGCGCTGCTCGGGGCTTTGCCGGCCTCGAGCACGCTGCACCGGCTGCTCGGTATCGGCGGCCGGCGCGAAACGGCGCGGTGGACCGCGCTCCATCCGCTGCCGCACCGCGCGGTGATTGTCGACGAGAGCTCGATGATCGACCTCGCGATGATCGACGCGTTGATCCACGCGGTCGGTCCCCAGGCGCGGCTGATCTTGCTGGGCGACGCCGATCAGCTCCCTTCGGTGGAGGCGGGCGCGGTGTTTCGCGATCTGGTGCTCACGCGGAGCTCGGTGCGGCTCACCGAGAGCTATCGCATGCGGAAGGACGATCCGGCGGGGCAGCGCATCCACCGCGCCGCGCAGGCCGTGAACGCAGGCGAGTCGCTGGCCGACGCGATCGTCACGCGCGCGCTGCCCGGCGAGATCGAGCATCACGGCGTCGAGCTGATCGAGGCGCCGCGGCCCGCGGACCGGCACCGCACGCTGCTCGCGTGGATCGATCGCCAGCCGGTCGCCGACGGGACGCCGATCCGGCTGACCGGAGGCCTGCCCGACGCCGTGGGCGCAGTGCGCATCGAAGGGCTGCTCACGCAGCTCGAGCTGCGCCGCATTCTCTGCGTCACGCGGACCGCAGCGCGCCCGACCGGCGCCGAGGCGATCAACGCCGCGGTGCGCGCGCGGCTGCGCGAGAAGGGCCGCACGAACGCGCTGTGGTCGCCCGGCGATCCGGTGCTCGTCGAGCAGAACGACTACGCGCGCAGCCTCTGGAACGGCGACTTCGGCGTCATCGTCCGCACGCAAGAGGGCGATCATGCGCCTCAGCTCTCTGCCGTATTTCGCGGCGGCGATGGCGCGCTGAGCGTGTTCCCGGTCGAGGTGCTGCGCGGTCTGATCTCGCACGCCTGGGCGATGACCGTGCACAAGGCGCAGGGCTCGGAGCTGATGGACGTCTTATTCATCCTTCCGACCGACCCGATCGCCCTGATGACGCGCGAGATCGTCTACACCGCGATCTCGCGCGCGCGTCGATCGGTGGTGATCGTCGGACCGCGCGCCGTACTGGAGGTCGGTGTATCGCGCAAGCTCGACCGCCGTTCGGGGCTGGCTTCCTCGGGATCAAACGCGGTACCCGAGTGAGCATGATGCGGCTCGCGTTCCTCCCAGTCGTCTTGTTGATTGCATGTGGCTTGATTGGATGTGGTGACGGCTCGACGCCCGCGCCGATAGTCATTCGCCCCGACGCTGCGCTCTCGTCGGTCAACGCCGATGCCGAGCCTGTCGCTGGCAACGCGGACGCTGCTGCGGTCGTCACGCACCCCGATGCTGCGGCGATCGTGCATCCCGACGCGACACCGGGTCAGGACGCTGCGCCGCCGATCGACGCGGGCACGCCGTTCCCCGACTACGGCATGACGGCCGGGCCCACGCCGGGCCTGTGTCTGCCGAGCGCGGGGCAGACCGGCAACAACCTCAACGTCGGCGCGTACTGCACGCCGGGTGGCCGCGAGTGCGCGCCGTATGCGTTCTCGCTGGTCTGCGCGATCGACGTCGATCCGATGGGCGACAACTTCTGCATCCACATCGGCTGCCGCGATCACGCGACCTGCGGCGATCAGGGGTGCTGCACGGGCCGTCCCGGCGCGCTCGCCCACGCCTGCGTCCCGAAGGGGTGTTTGCAGGACGACATGGCCGCGGAGTGTCCGCCTGTACCGTAGTACAGTCTCGCGATGATCAAGGACTGGACGCTCGAGGGCTCCGACGACGTCGCGAACGCTCGCATCTTCACGCTGCGCACCGAGATGTGGCTGTCGCCGAAGGACGGTGTCTCGTATCCGTTCTCGATCGTGGACGCGCACGACTGGGTGAACATCATCGCGCTCACCGACGATCAGCAGGTGGTGATGGTGCGGCAGTTTCGCGTCGGCACGCGGCGCACGACGCTCGAGATTCCCGGCGGTGGCGTCGAGCTGAACGAGGACCCGCTGGATGGGGGCCGCCGCGAGCTGCGAGAGGAGACCGGCTACGCGGCGGTGCGGTGGACGTCGCTCGGCTTCTGCGAGCCGAACCCGGCCATGCAGAACAATCGCTGCCACACGTTCCTGGCCGAGGGCGCGTACCGTGCGGGCGATCCCACGCCGGATCAGCGTGAGGACCTCGACGTCGAGCAGGTGCCACTCCTGGACATCCCGCGGCTCATCGTGACCGGTCAGATCACCCACGTGCTGGTGGCGCACGCGTTTCACCGCTTGGATCTGCTCCGCAGGGGTGTGCTGCCGTGAGCGGCGTCCGCGCGCTCTCGTGAGCGGCATCGCGGTTTGCGCTTCCTCTGCGCTCTGCTAGCGTTCGTCCATGAACCTCCGATCTCTGGCCCTCGCGAGCATTCTTCTCGGCGCCTGCTCCTCGACCCCCAAGGGCGCCGCCGCGCCGCCGGCCGCCGAGCCCGCGAAGGTCTCCGACGCGCCCGCGGGCCCGACGCGGACCGACGTGAAGCAGATCGCCAAGGAGCTGACGCAGAAGTGCATCGCCGGCGGCTGGATCAGCAAATGGCGCTCGACCAACGAAGATCCGGTCGCCGCACGCCCGAAGATCGAGCTCCAGGACTTCGAGGACAAGACCGGCCAGAACATCGACACCACGTACATGAACAGCGAGCTCGAGCGCCGCATGGCGCGCTCGAACGTGTTCGAGATCGTGAAGGAGGGCGCCGATTTCGTGGCCCACGGGAAGCTCCTCCGCCTCGCCGAGCGCGGAAAGGGTGGGGCGCGCATCAGCGTGTACACCGCGGTGCTCGATCTCTACGATCCCGAGACGAACAAGCGCGCGTACGGATGCGAAGCGACCGTCGAAGGCGAGCTTTAGGTCGCGCTCTTCTTCCAGGCCTCGTGCTCCTGTATCCGCGCGAACCACGCCTTCAGGTGCGCGAACTTCTCGATCGAGAACTTGGCCGACTCCATGTGCATCAGCGGGGCTGCGACCGAGATGTCGGCGAGCGTGATGTCGTCGCCGACCAGGTACTTCCTGCCGTCGAGGTGCGCGTCGGCGACCTTCGCCAGGACCTCGAAATCGGCGTTTCCTTTCGCGATGCGCGCGGCGTCGGGCGGGGCTTTCTCGAAGTTCGCCTTGAGCACGTTCTCGTAGAGCATGACTCCGATCGTCGGTGTCCAGTGGCTGGCTGACCAGAACATCCAGCGCAGGACCTCGGTGCGGATACGCGAGTCGGTTGGCCAGATCGTCTGGTTCAGCGACTGCTCGGACAGATGGATCATGATCGCGTGGGACTCCCACAGCTTCAGATCGCCGTCGACCAGCGCAGGCACCTTCCCGTTCGGGTTGATGGCCAGGTAGTCGGGCGCCTTGTGCGCGCCCTTCATGAGATCGACCAGCACCTTCTCGACGGGCGATCCCAGGATCTCGGCGGTCATCGTGACGCGCCGGGCGTTGGCGGAGAACGGATGGTAGTAGAGCTTCATGCGCCGCGAACTACCGCGGTGACCCCGCGTTGTCGAGACGGTCGCGCCAAGTAGCCCTCCCGCGCGAACCATTCGACCGCGTCTGCGAGCGCGCGCTCGATGGGCATTTTCGCATACGTCTTCGTATGTCAAGCTGGACCGTGCCGAGGAAGCCGAAGCCGCCCCGCCCGCGGGCCGAGACCAGCGCCGAGACCAGAGATGCGCTGATCGCCGCCGGCGTGGAGCTGTTCGGCAAGCACGGGCTCGATGCGCCGAGCCTCGATCTGATCTGTGAAAGAGCCGGAAAGACGCGCGGCGCTTTCTACGTCCACTTCGCCGATCGCGACGCCTTCATCGCGGCGGTGATGGAGACCGTGGGCCTGCCGTTCCTCGACGTGGTGCTGGGAAAGCCGGGCGAGGGGCCGCGCACGCTGGCCCAGGTGTTCGAGCGCTTCGTGGTCGCGGTGCT
>Ga0105047_10018560_pt1 | contig 10772 bp, 7 predicted proteins | sample MAT04_FD_78384 | JGI IMG/M metagenome (GOLD analysis project Ga0105047, IMG submission 78384) | Freshwater microbial communities from Lake Fryxell liftoff mats and glacier meltwater in Antarctica - MAT-04 (megahit assembly) | ecosystem: Environmental > Aquatic > Freshwater > Ice > Liftoff...
AGGCCGAGGTCGGTCATTTCGGGAGGAACCTTTCAGTCATCAGAATGCGGGATTCACAGGATTGGAGCCGGGGCGTACCCGGCGGCGTCGGGATACCGCTGGGCGACAGCATCGACCTGGGCGATGAAGGCCTCGGTCTGGGCCACGGCGTTGCCGGTGAACGACAAGGGCGATTCGAGCAGCTTCGACAGAGCGGCGGAGTCGATGCCCAGCCGTTCATCGCCACCCAGACGGGCAATGAGGTCGTTGGTGTCGGCACCGACCTCGCGCATCTCAAGCGCAACCGCCACCGCGTGTTCTTTGATGACCTCGTGGGCCACCTCGCGTCCGACGCCGGCTCGCACGGCCGCCATCAGCACCTTGGTGGTCGCGAGGAACGGAAGGTAGCGGTCGAGCTCGCGCTGGATCACCGCTGGGTAGGCACCGAAGTCCTCGAGCACCGTGAGCAGGGTCTCGAACAGCCCGTCGATGGCGAAGAAGGAGTCGGGCAACGCCACCCGACGCACCACCGAGCAGCTCACATCGCCTTCGTTCCACTGGTCGCCGGCCAAGCCGCCGACCATCGCCAGGTAGCCACCGAGGATGGTGTGGAACCCACAGATGCGTTCGCAGCTGCGGCTGTTCATCTTGTGGGGCATCGCCGAGCTGCCCACCTGACCGGGCCGGAACCCCTCGGTCGAGAGGTCGTGACCGGCCATGAGCCGAAGGGTGGTTGCCAGCGAAGACGGCCCCGCAGCCGCCTGCACGAGGGCCGAGACGACGTCGAAGTCGAGCGAACGCGGGTACACCTGGCCGACGTTGGTGAGCACCGCGTCGAAGCCGAGGTGGCGGGCCACCGACTGCTCGAGCCGATCGACCTTGGCGGCATCGCCGTCGAGCAGGTCGAGCTGATCCTGTTGGGTACCGACCGGGCCCTTGAGGCCGCGCAGCGGGTAGCGCGCGATGAGTTGCTCGATGCGCTCGAAGGCCACGAGAAGCTCCTGGCCCGAGTTGGCGAAGCGTTTGCCCAACGTGGTCGTCTGCGCGGCCACGTTGTGGCTGCGACCCGTGAGCGGCTGGGTGGAGAACTCGGCGGAGCGCAGCGCCAGGCGGGACAGAGTTGCCACCATCCGGTCACGAACCAGCTCGAGAGCCAGGCGAACCTGGAGCTGCTCGACATTCTCGGTGAGGTCGCGCGAGGTCATGCCCTTGTGGATGTGCTCGTGGCCGGCCAGCGCGCAGAACTCGTCGATGCGAGCCTTCACGTCGTGGCGGGTGACCCGCTCGCGCTCGGCGATCGAGTCGAGGTCGACCTGATCGACGACGGCTTCGTAGTCGGCGATGACACCGTCGGGGATGTCGATCCCCAGCTCTTTCTGCGCCTTCATCACGGCGATCCACAGCTGCCGTTCGAGCACGACCTTGCGGCGCGGTGACCAGAGGTCGGCCATGGCGGCGGACGCGTATCGCGCCGCCAGGACGTTGGGGATGTCAGTCATCTCGGCGCTCAACTCCCGGCCATCTCGCGCTTGTGATCGGCAAGCTTGTCGGCCAGATCGGCATCGGTGACCGCGAGGATCTGCACCGCCAGCAGCGCCGCGTTCATTGAGCCGTTGATGGCGACGGTGGCCACCGGGATGCCCGTGGGCATCTGCACGGTCGAGTACAGGGCGTCGACGCCGTCGAGGCCTCCACCCGAGAGTGGCACGCCAATGACGGGAAGGGTGGTCTGGGCGGCGACGGCACCGGCGAGGTGGGCCGCCATGCCGGCACCGCAGATGAACGCGACGTAGCCGTTCTCGCGGGCGGTGCTCACCAACTCGGTGACCTGGACCGGGTTGCGATGGGCCGACATCACCCGGACATCGGCCTCGATGCCGAACTTCGCCAGCGTCTCGGCAGCAGGGGCCATCTTCTCCTGGTCCGAGGCGGACCCCATCAGCACTGCAACCTTCACGCTGTCTCCTCCATCACTTCTGGGCCTGGCCGGCGGCCTTCGCCGCTATGTCCGTGCGAGTGAGCATCCCCGCAAATGAGATCTTCGACACCGCCTCGTAGGCCCGACGACGGGCGATGTCGAGCGTGGCACCCCGCCCACAGACGTCGAGCACCCGACCGCCGGCGGTGACGAGCTCACCGGCGCTGTTGGTGCGCACCCCGGCGCAATACACCGAGGCGCCCTCGATGGCACGGGCGTCGTCGATGCCGGTGATCACGTCGCCGGTTCGGGGGCTGACGGGGTAGCCCTGCGCCGCGCAGACCACGGTGACCATGGCCTCGTCGGTGAAGGTGGGGGCATCGACGATGGAGCCGGCCGCGGCCTGCGCCAGCAGCTCGGCGAGATCACTGGTGAGCCGGGGCACCACCACCTGGCACTCGGGGTCGCCGAAGCGGACGTTGTACTCGAGCATCTTGGGACCATCCGCGGTGAGCATCAGCCCGGCGTAGAGCACCCCGCGATAGTCGATGCCCCGCCGACGCAACGCGGCGAGCGTCGGCTCGACGAAAAGGGCCATGACATCGTCGAGCAGGTGGGCCGAGACGATGGGCACCGGCGAGTAGGCGCCCATGCCACCGGTGTTAAGCCCCTCGTCATGATCGCTGGCCCGCTTGAAATCTTGCGCCGGAGCAAGCGCCACGGCGCGTTGACCATCGCAGATCGCGAGGATCGAGACCTCGGGGCCGACCAGACCTTCCTCGATCACCAGTTGTTGGCCGGCCGAGCCGAACGCCGCGCCCGACAGATAGTCGCCGACGGCATTGCGGGCCTCGGTGAGCGACTCGGTCACCACCACGCCCTTCCCGGCGGCGAGGCCGTCGGTCTTGATGACGTACGGCGGCACCATGGTGTCGAGGAACTCGAGAGCGGGTTCTTCGCGGGTGAACGTGCCGTGACCCGCAGTCGCGACCCCCGCATCGACGAGCAGCTCCTTCATCCAGGCCTTGGAGCCCTCGAGGCGGGCGCCGTCGGCTCCCGGTCCGAACACCAGCTTCCCCGCTGCCCGGAGCTCATCGGCGAGACCATCGACGAGCGGCGCCTCGGGCCCGATCACGTACAGGTCGGCCTCGAGTTCGGTGGCCGGAGCGGGTGTCGAGTTGGCGATACCCGGATTGCCCGGTGTCACCACCACGTCGGCCGTGCGGCCCAGCACGTCGGCCAGGGCGTGCTCGCGCCCACCCGACCCCACAACGACGACGTTCATGGACGGATTTCCTGCACCCCCAGTTTCTAGCGCGTGGGCGGGGGTGCGCTGAATCCCCGATCAGATGCCGAAGAGGCGAGGCGGGTCGTCATAGCGCTGACCAGCGCAGTTCCGGGTGCTCCAGCCATAGGTCTGAACGGGAACGACGGGCGCAGCACCGGTGAAGGCCTGGTTCATGAAGGCCGTCGAGCGATCGCGATTTTGGTAGAAGTTGTAGTGCCCGCCAGGCAGTAACACCTGCACCCTGGTGCGACCGGCGCTGTTGGCCGAGATGGGCGCAACGCCAACGATTCGATCGAGCGCTGGCTCGCCGTAGGAGATCTGCGGTGAGAAGGCCAAGGTGGTGAGGTCCTGGGCCCTGGCGAAGTGCGTTGCCGTCTCGACTGTCGTGCAAGTGTCGGCGTAGGCCGAGTAGTTGAGATAGTTCTGGGCGTTGGCGAAGTTGGCGCCATCGGAGGCCTCGAACACCGTCTGGACCATCTGGATGATCGGGTTGAGCTCGTCGAGACGGTCGGCGTGGTTGGTGACCAGGGTGATGGCGTCGAGCCGCTGGGGCGAGTGGACCACCGAGTGGTACTGCCCGCCGGAACCCGCAGATGAGATCACCGCGTCGAGCGACGGTTCGGCGTAGGCGACCATGGGCAGCGTTTGAGCACCTTGGCTGTGACCGGTGATGACGACCTTGGTGGGATCTGCTGAGACGGTGCCCGGTTGGCCGAACGCCGTGCCGGGAGCCGAGAACGCCTCGACAGCTCGGGTGAACAGGAAGTGGTCCGATGCCTGTTGCAACGGGTTGGAGCGGATCGCGTCGGGGTTCAGCAAGTTGTAGAACAAGATCTCGACCTGCTGGCGCCGCGTCGTATAACCGACGGCCGACAGCACGGGCCCGGCATCACCGACGCCGTCGCCATAGAGCGGGGCTATCTGGCCGTACAGGACCCCACTGCGGCCTACGACGGTGGAATCGTCGATGTGCTGGTCGCCACCCGTCCCATCGATGTGGGTGACCACGGGCCAACCCGACACCGGCATGGCACTGCAGGGAACGAGCAGTTCGGCCGGTGCGGTGCGGGTCCCGAACTGCGTGGCCTTCCCGTCGGGACCGACCACGATCCGCCCGCCTTCGAACAGGTAGGGCGAAACGCCGTTGCGCCACACCGGCAGGTCGATCTCGGCGGTCACCAACGCCATCGACGCGTTGTTGTCGACCGCCCGGGTCGTGCACGGACCGGTCGACAACAGGCGCAGCGTCGGGGCAGGCAGAGCGTCGGCCGAGGCGACGATGGCGTCGAACTCTCGCTCGGTCTTCTGGGTCCGATACACCGTGAAGGCCACGACCTCATCGGGCACATGACTCGTGTGGGCCGATACCACGGCGTTCACCTCGGCGAGCTGGGTCACCAGCGCTGCGTGTTGCGCGGCCGTCATGTCCATCGAAGCGGCGTAGGGCGCAGCGAGCTCCGCGAGGGTGCCGGCTGCCTGCAGCGGCGTGCCCTCGAGGTCGGTGACGTCGTCGAACACCACTGCCGCGTAGCGGGCGTCGGAGCGCAGTGGATGTCCGGGATAGGGCAGGATCGTGAGCAGATGGGCGGGCCGGAACCGGTCGGCGCGTTCTTGGTTCACCACGACCGCCGGTGCCCGTTCACCGGTGTCGAGGTCGATGAGCTGCACCGACGCGTCGGGCTGCAGCGTCTGGGCCGGGGTCGGCAGCGTCGAGGCGGCGATCTCGGTGGTGCCCTGGAAGTAGATGGCGGTATTGCGACCGAACTGTGTGACGGTGGTCTGGCCCTTCTCGACGATGGCCGGCAGGATCGGGATGGGCGGCAGGGGCTCGGTGAAAATGTCGGTGTTGATCCCGGGCACCGACGTCCAGTCGGTCATCCCGTTGGCGGTACGGCGGATGTCGTTGGGCCAGGGCAACGAGAAGTAGCCCTGGGACAGCTGCGGGGACATGAGGATCGACGGCACCACGGGGCCCGGCGGTTCGGAGACCGGCGGGCAGGCGGACGCCAGCAACATCGTCGTCGCCGCAGCGATACCCACCAACCACTGCCCTCGCTCCACGCGTATCCCCATCGGTCGTTTCTACCGGGTCAGAGTTCCTCCTTCAAGGTTTTCGCTTGCGACGGCTAGCAGGATGGTTGCCGAACTTCACACTTTCTTAATGCCAGGCGTACGCTCACTGCTGTGGCATCAACCCTCAAACGACTCCTGATCGGCCGGCCGCTCGCGACCGACGAGGCCGATCACCAGCGCATCTCCAAAACGATCGGACTGGCCGTCTTCTCCTCGGACGCCATCAGCTCGACGGCATACGCCACGGGCGAGGTCATGCTGGTGCTGGTCGGCGCCGCCGGCCTCTACAAAAAGGCCGGCCTCGGCGTACAGGACACCCCGGCGCTGCTGCCGGCCATCGCCATCCTGGTCGTAGTCCTGTTGGCCATCGTCACCAACAGCTACCGCCAGACCATTCACGCCTACCCCGACGGCGGCGGCGCCTACATCGTGAGCCGCGAGAACCTCGGCGAGATCCCGTCGCTGGTCGCGGGCGGGTCGCTCCTGGTCGACTATGTGCTCACCGTGTCGGTGTCGATCGCCGCCGGCGTGCTCGCCATGTACTCGGCATTCCCATCGCTCTTCCGGTACCGCGTCGAGATCTGCCTGTTCTTCGTGGTGCTGCTCACCATCGCCAACCTGCGGGGCGTCAAGGAGTCCGGCAAGTTCTTCGCCGTGCCCACCTACGCCTACATCGTGGCCATGTTGATGTTCATCATCTGGGGCCTGATCTCGAAGTTCAACGGCACGCTGCCCGTCATCGAGCCCGACATCGAGCGTCTCGCCGAGGTACACGACAAGTTCAAGGTGTCCGACAGCACCGTGAACGGCGGGTACGTGGCGGTCAGCGCCTACATCTTTGCCCGCGCCTTCTCGTCGGGCGCCGTGGCGCTGTCGGGGGTAGAGGCCATCTCCAACGGCATCCCCGCCTTCCGCAAGCCCACCTCCAAGAACGCCGCCACCACCCTCGTGTGGATGTCAATCATCCTGGGCGCTGGATTCCTCGGCATCTCCATGATCGCCAGCTGGATGAAGCCCACGCCGTCCGAAACCGAGTCAGTCATCTCGCTCATGGGCAAGGCGCTGATGGGCCAGGGCGTGCCCTACTACTTCCTGCAGTTCGCCACCATGGCCATCCTCATCCTGGCCGCCAACACCGCGTACGCCGACTTCCCTCGCCTGGCCGCCATCTTGGGCAAGGACGGCTACCTGCCCCGCCAGTTCGCCGCCCGCGGCGACCGGCTGGTGTTCTCCAACGGCGTGCTGATCCTCGCCGGCCTGGCTTCGGTGTTGCTCATCGCCTTCCAAGGTGACGTGTCCAAGCTCATCCCGCTCTACGCCGTCGGGGTATTCACCAGCTTCACGCTCAGCCAGACCGGCATGGTGCGCCACCACCTCAAGGAGAAGGCCAAGGGCTGGCGACTGTCGATGGTGTTCAGCGGGGTCGGCGCCGTCGCCACCGGCGTGGTGATGATCGTCGTAATCGTCTCCAAGTTCCTCATCGGTGCCTGGGTCATCGTGGTGATCGTCCCCCTCATCGTGGTGGCCTTCAAGTCGGTCAGCCGCCATTACCAGTCGGTGGCACGGCAGCTGAAGATTGCTCCGGGGCCCGAGTCTGCGGTGCTCGAGCACAGCGTGGTGGTGCTGGTCGGCGGAGTGCAGCGCTCGACTCTGAGTGCCTTGCGCTACGCCCGCTCGGTGCACGCCCACAACACGATCGCCATCACCGTGGCGATCAACGAGGACCATGCCGAGCGCATCCGCCGAGACTGGGAGCGGTTCAACATCTCGGTTCCGCTCGAGATTCTCGAGTCTCCCTACCGCGACCTCACCACCATCATCCTCAGCCACCTCGACGAGCTGGATCAGCGCTGGGGCCACGACTACGTGACGGTGGTGATCCCCGAGTTCGTGACCCCGCACTGGTGGCAGGGGGCCCTGCACAACCAGTCGGCGCTGGCGTTGAAGCTGCGCCTGCTGGCCCGCCGCGACACCGTGGTGGTGTCGGTGCCGTTCCACCTGTTCGATCACGACGTCGAAGTGCCGTTCACCAACATCGAGGTCGCGACGACCTTCGTCGATGGGGCCGCCACGCCGACAACGGACTCCGAGCCACCCTCGAAAGCGACCGTTTTGCCCCGTGAAGCGTCCGGCTTTCCGGACGTTTCACGGGGCAGAACCTAAGGCGGCGTTAGTCGTTCGCCGATGAAGACGCGGTTGGCATCGTCGAGGGCACCCCCGGGCGCTGTCACCGGGGTCGGTCCACAACGCTGCGCGCATTGGTCGGACGGCCCGCACCGGCAGGGTTCGGCGGGTAGGCGCGGCTAGGCCTCGCTGTAGTGAACGAACTGGTCGCGACCGGGACCGGTGCCGACGAGCGAGATCGGCACGCCGACCTGGGCCTCGAGGAAGTCGAGGTAGTCGCTGGCCTCCCTCGGGAGCTGGGACCGTTCGGTGTACTTCGACAGGTCCGTCATCCACCCGGGGAGCTCTTCGTAGATCGGCACGGCGGCGTGGAAGTCGGACTGGTGGTACGGCAGGTGCTCGACCCGCTCACCGTTGATGTCGTAGGCCACGCACACCTTGACGGTTCCGAAGGTGTCGAGGATGTCGAGCTTGGTGAGCGCGATCTCCGACAGCGAGTTGAGCCGCACGGCCTGGCGCATCATCGGAACGTCGAACCAGCCGCAACGACGGGGACGACCGGTGTTGGTGCCGAACTCGCGGCCGATCTCGCGGAGCTTGTCGCCGTCGGCGTCGAACAGTTCGGTGGGAAACGGTCCCGATCCGACACGGGTCACATAGGCCTTGGCGATGCCCACGACGCGATCGATGTGGCGGGGACCGACACCGGCGCCCACGCAGGCACCGCCGGCGACCGGGTTGGACGAGGTCACGTAGGGGTAGGTGCCGTGGTCGATGTCGAGGAAGGTGGCCTGGGCGCCCTCGAACAGCACGTGCTGGCCAGCCTCGAGCGACTCGTGCACCAGCGACACCGCGTCGGCAATGTGAGGACGAATCCGGGGCAGTACGTCGTTGAGGTAAGTGTCGGCCATCTCGTCGGCATCGAAGCCGAGCCGGTTGTACACCTTGGCCAGCACCAGGTTCTTCTCGGCGACCACGTTGCGCAGCTTCTCACGGAAGATCTTGGGGTCGAGCATGTCCTGGAGACGGATGCCGACCCGGGCGGCCTTGTCGGCGTAGGTGGGACCGATGCCGCGCTTGGTGGTGCCCAGCTTGTTCTTGCCCAGGTGCCGTTCGATGAGTCGATCGAGCTCCTGATGGTACGGAAAGATCACGTGGGCGTTGCCCGAGACCCGCAGGCGCGAGCAGTCGACGCCCTTGGCGGTGAGCTTGTCCATCTCGGCCAACAACACCACCGGGTCGACGACGACGCCGTTGCCGATGACGGGGACGATGTGGTCGTAGAGCACGCCCGAGGGCACCAGCTGGAGGGCGAATGACTCGCCGTCGACCACGAGGGTGTGCCCGGCGTTGTGGCCGCCCTGGTAGCGCACCACCATGGACATCTCCTTGGCGATGAGGTCGGTGAACTTCCCCTTGCCCTCGTCGCCCCACTGGGTCCCGACAACGATCGTTGCTGGCATTGGCATCTCCTCGAAGTTCGAGGCACCGACTGTATTCGGTCGGGCATTGACCGGGCGATTGTGGGGCGGCCGTCGGCGCGGTGGCGTACGTTTCCCCCATGGGTGAACCAGTGAATCGTCGTACCTTCCTCGCCGCGCTCGGCCTGAGCGGGGCCACCGTGGTGGTGTCGTGCTCGAGCGACGACGGTTCATCGGGATCGTCCGGCCCGGAGTCGACGAACGGCGCGCCCGCCACCTCGTCGACCACCACGATCGTCGCCGTGCCCGACGCCGCCCTGGCGAGCACACCGTTCACACTGGGTGTGGCCTCGGGAGATCCGCTGCCCGACTCGGTCATCCTGTGGACACGACTGATGGTCGATCCGGCCGCTGCCGACGGCGGGGGCGCCATGGGAGCCGATCCGGTCGACCTCAAGTGGGAGGTGGCCTCCGACGAGGCCTTCACCACCATCGTCGGCAGCGGCATCGTGACCGCCGAGGCGGCCTACGGCCACTCGATCCACCTCGAGGCCACCGGGCTCGAACCTGACACCGAGTACTGGTACCGGTTCAGCGTGGCGACGTTCGTGTCCCCCGTCGGTCGGGCCCGCACCATGCCTGAGGACTCGGCCACGCCCGAGCAGCTCCGCATCGGCATGGCGTCGTGCCAGGACTTCACCGAGGGCTTCTATCCGGCGCATCGAGCCATGGCCACCGACCGCCTCGACCTGGTGTTCTTTCTCGGTGACTTCATCTATGAATCGAAGTCTTCGTCGTCGGCTCGCCAGGTGCCCGGCGGAGAGTGCCAGACCCTCGCGGAGTACCGGCTGCGATACGCCACCTACAGCGCAGACGCCGACCTCCAGGCCAGCCGGGCGTCGTGCCCGTGGGTGGTCACCTGGGATGACCACGAGGTGGAGAACAACTACACCGACCTGGTCAACGACGGCGGTCTGGACGAGGCCGCCTTCCGGCTACGGCGAGCCGCCGCCTACCAAGCCTACTACGAGCACATGCCGTTACGCCTCGACCCTCCGGCGGGCGAGGACTGGCGGATCTTCCGCACGATCCGCTTCGGCTCGCTGGCCGAATTCTTCGTGCTCGATGGTCGCCAGTACCGAACGGACCAGGCCTGCACTTCCCGGGCCGACGCACTCGTGCCCGTGGACAGCTGCCCCGGGCTGGCTGAAGTCGCCCGCACGATGCTGGGTGACGAGCAGGAGTCATGGCTCTCCGATGGGTTGGCCGCCTCCACCACCACTTGGAAAGTGCTCGCCCAGCAGACCGTGATGTCATCACTGGTGTTCGCCGGGCTCATTCTCAACGTCGACCAATGGGACGGCTACCCCGCAGCGCGGCAACGCCTGCTGGGCTTCATCGGCGACAACGACATCGACAACGTGGTGGTGCTGACCGGCGACATCCACTCCGCCGCGGCCGGCGAGCTGGCACTGGTCGGCGCGGACGCAACCCGCACTCCCGTGGCGGTCGAGTTCGTCGGCACCTCCATCACCTCGGGCACCTTGGTCGACATCGTGCCCGGCGGCGCCGATCTGATCACCGCCGACAAGTTCCCCGGCGTCGCTTACATCAACGTCGTCAACCACGGCTACGGACGCTGCACCGTGACGCCGACCGAGTGGCGCACCGAGTTCGTGGTGGTCGACACCATCGCCACGGCCGACGCGCCGGCCCGCGTCGACGCCACCTGCATCACCCCGGCGGGCACCCCCAGCGTCACCCGCGTCTGAGCCCCCAAAGGCCGACACCCACCGCCCACGATCGTTTTATGAGAGAAATCTCGCCCACCAGGGCGAGATTTCTCTCATAAAACGATCAGTTCGAGGGAGGTTTACCAGGGACGGTCGCGGCGCAGCGCCTGCGGCTTGGTCCACCAGCGTCCCGACCAGCGCCAGCGCGGCGAGTCGTCCCGGCTAGGAGCAACCGC
>Ga0105047_10018564_pt1 | contig 10771 bp, 11 predicted proteins | sample MAT04_FD_78384 | JGI IMG/M metagenome (GOLD analysis project Ga0105047, IMG submission 78384) | Freshwater microbial communities from Lake Fryxell liftoff mats and glacier meltwater in Antarctica - MAT-04 (megahit assembly) | ecosystem: Environmental > Aquatic > Freshwater > Ice > Liftoff...
ACCGGCCGCCGGTGACGAGAAGACCGCGGCAATGCCGGCACTCGCTCCCGCGGCAAGCAGCGACTGCCGGGCATCGGGAGACAGCCAGCGACCGGGTACATTTCCCCAAGTGGCTCCGATCAACGCAGAGGTGGATTCAAACCCCTGAGCCCCGCCGAGTCCGACCGTGGCCGCGGTCGCCAGCACCCGCCCGGGGACTTGCTCGATCGGCAGGCGCGACCCGGGTTGATGAACCAGCGAGATGTACAGTTCCGATGTTCGTGGTTCGGAGACGCGCACCAGGTAACGGCGGATCAGACCGGTCAGCAGCAAACCGGGGATGATGAACAGTGCCGGCAGCATCCCCGGGAGTGTCGCCAGCCCGTGCAACCCCCAGCGCTCGAACCCGCCGACCAAGCCCGCGACGCAGGCCCCTGTGGCGACCCCGACGAATGCCGGCAGCAGCAGGGAAACCGCAAGTTGCTTCAGCAGATGCACGGGCGATTACACCTTGATGAACACGCGATGGCGGTACAGGAACACGCACAGCAACCACATCACAAACGTGACGCAGACCGACAGCGCCACCGGTTGCCATTTGCCAAGGTCGTTGAAAGGGAAGTCGGTGAACGGCTTCAGAAGGTTGCGCACCGTGCCGGTCAACACGCCGGAGCAGAAGTAGATGAAGATCGAATTGACGCCGACCACCATGAACGGCCAGCCGAACCAGCGCTGTTTCATGATGTCGACGACCAGATAGAAGAATGCCATCATCCAGCAAGTCCACCCCGCGGCATACAGCGCGAATGAAGCAGTCCAGATCCGTTTGACGATTGGCATCCCCCACGCTTCCCACTGCAGGCCTGCAAAGTAGAGCGCGGTTCCGATGACGACCAGCAGCACGAACTTCATGCCCGCACTCAGTCCGCCCTTCAACAGCTCGCCCATCACCACGCCGATCAGGATCGTACCGGCGGCCGACAGTGCATTGAACGTGACGTAGAAGCCCTTGCTCAGCGGAAACATTGTTACATGGTTCCAGCCGTCAAACTGGCTGTTGAGCCATCGATCAATCTGCCGGCCGATGTTGTCGTCGCGGTTGTCGTACGACCATGCCCCGTTGCCGCCATCCAACCAGAAGGCCAGCGACTGGGCCGCCAGTACGAGGATCACGCCGCCCAGTTGCCCTTTCCAGCCCAGGTGCAGGAACAGGAAGGCGATGAAGTAGCCGATGGCGATCTGCTGCAGCACGCGGATGAACTGCACCACCGGTTGTGAATTCGAGTAAGAGTCCATCAGAAAGCCAATGAAGCAAAGCAGAAAGCAGCGCTTCAGCACATGCCCGAACTGACGGCCCCAACTCTCGCCGCGGTCGGTACGCTTGGCGAACGCGAAGGGCATCGACACGCCGACCATGAACATGAACGCCGGTTGGATCAGGTCCCAGGCGACGCAGCCTTCCCACTTCAGGTGGTCGAGCTGATGGGCAAGCCAACCCCACCCGGTATCGCCTCGCAGCAGAGCCGACCCGAAACCGCCCGAGACCATCGCCAGCATGATGAAGCCGCGATAGGCATCCAGCGACAGCATTCGCCCTGATAGATTCGGCCGTGCATCTTTAATTACCGGCGTCGGCCGGGCCGGCGGGATGGCATACTGTTCGGTAACGGTGGCAGGGGCAGGGAACGCAGGTTCACTCATCGGTTGACAGCTCGGTGGAGAGAGGGTTCAGGAGGGCCATCCTAATCGCTTTGAACGCGGGTATTGTTTAAAATCTGGAGAAAGTCTCTTGCTTGGCGGCAATTCGTATGGATAGGATAGTCTAGCCGCAGCAGTTTGCGCTTCTGCGGATCTCCTTGGACGCCGCGGGTACCAACGAGGCCCGCGGCGTTCTGTTTTTCCGACCTTGCTCATTTCCGCGCCAACATCAGCGAACGCTGCTCCGACGGCGGCAACGGCATCAGCTCGGCCCGACTCCGCGCCTGCTTCAGCGCCTGCTCGGCCGGACGTGGCTGAGCCAGCTTCGTCCAGACCTCCACCAGATACCAGTGCGGCCTCGCTTCGTCCGGACATAGCCGGCTTGCTTTTCCCAACTCGGTCGCCGCCTTGCAGAGCATCCGTTCGCGGAACGCCGGTTCGTCACTCTCACCGGCTTCGTCGAGTTGCCGAACCAGTAGCACCATTCCAATACCCCGGTGTAAGCGCTCGTGGTAGTCATCGTCCCGTTTCTGGGCGATCTCCATGAGCCGGGTATGCCCGTGGACGACCTGCTTGCGGGCCGGGCCTTCAGCGGCATGCGCCTCGGCCAGGAAACGCTCGTACTGGTCCTGGGCTTCGGCCAAGCGATCCGCCTTCAGCAGCAGCTCGGCCAGGTAGGCTCGGATCATGATCTGCTCGGGAAACTGCCGCAGGTGCCGTTGCAGATGCGCGATCGCCCCAGCGGGGTCGCCCTTCTCGATGCAGTCGGCCGCGCGATCGAGCCCATCGGCGGCGTCCGGCACGGGTGATGCCGGGCGCGGCGGCGCTCCACGGGGGATGGGCGCTTCGATCGCCACGGGTGTGCCGGATCCACCCAGGTGACAACCGGAGAGAAAACCCAGCGAGAGCAGAAGATAGCGAACCTTCATCGACAGCCCACTTCCGGTAGTTCGGGAAGTATCGGTTATGCCGAAAAGGATCGGAATTCAGGCGGCAGGGGAATGAACGAAAGCGCAGGCAACATGGCGAACACCATGTCAAACTGCGCAAGATGATCCGCGTTTAGCGGTCGAGCCAACGGCTCGACCCGTTACCTCAACAGCCCTGCGCGTGCGGCTTCAAGCAGCGAACCCCGTCGATCGTCCTCGCTCAGTTCCCAGATCATCACGCCGCCCAACTTCTTGTCGCGTGCAAACTCCGCCTTCAGCTTGATCGACTCCGGGTCGTCGTACGTGATGAACAGGCCGGTCTTCGGGTTGAACAGCCAAGGCACCTTCGCATCGTCGTTCCAATGCCGGGTCATCGTCTTCAAATACTTCGCTTCGATGTCCTTGTAGTCGAAGACCCCGTCTTCCCAGGTTCCCTTCGGGATGCCGGTGCGCGGCTGAAACAGGCCGTTGTTGGCGTCCTTCACCCCCGACCAGCCACGACCGAAGAACGGAACGCCCAGCACGATCTTCTCCGCCGGCACGCCCGCCTTCAGGTATGTCTCGGTCGCGCTGGCAACGTTCAGCCGTTTGCTCAACGCGTCGTCGACAGGGTCGTTGCGAACCTGGGACAGCGGCGCGTTGAAGTGCGTTGTCTGGTCCCAGCCGCCGTGGAAGTCGTAGGCCATGACGTTGATCCAGTCCACATGCTTCGCGATCCCCGCCAGATCGAAATGCTCGATCGTTCGGGGCCCCGCCGGTCCGGCAATTGACAACAGGTAGTTCGCAGTGTCCGCCTTTCCCGCCGCATCCAGTTGCGTTCGCAACTCTGCCAGCAGTAAGGTGTAGTTGGCCCTATCCTCGGGACGGTTCTTGTTGCCTTCTTTGCCGCCCCCGACGGGGTACTCCCAATCAATATCCACGCCATCGAAATGGTGCTTGCGAATGAAGCGCACGGCGGACGCCACGAACTTCTTCCGTCCCGCGTCGGTCATCGCCAGGTCGCTGAACGGGCTGGAAAGCGTCCAACCACCGACGGAGATCAACGTCTTCAGTTGCGGGTGCTGCTTCTTCAACAGCTGCAACTGGTGAAACGTGCCGCCGATCTTGCCTTCGGGGTAGGCCTTTTCGAGGGCAGCGAACGTGTCGAACACAGCGACTTCGCCATCGACGATCTTTGCGAACGCATAGTTCAGGTGCGTCAGCTTGCCGGCCGGGATATCGCGCACATGGAAGTTGCGATCATAGACGCCCCACTCGACAAAGTACCCGACCACGCGCGGTTCCGCAGCCTTGAGGCTGGACAACAGACAACCGAGTGCCAACAGTAACTTGAACATCAATCTCTCCTCGCCGATCAACCGAGCTGAGCACACGAGGACGTGTACTCTACGGCGTAGTGTACACGTCCTCGTGTGCACGTTCATCGACTCCACGCCTACAACACCCACCTATGCAACCAACGCAACTGACAATCCTGACGCCACCCGGCAGCGGTGCGATCGCCGTGCTGGAACTGGCCGGCCCCGGGGCCTGGGCAATCGCCCGTACTCACCTGCGCCCCGCCGGGTTGCCTCTGCCTGATTCACTTATCGCCGGCCTGACCGCGTTCGGCCGAGTTGGCCCCGGTGCCGGCGACGAGGTCGTGCTGGCAGTTCCTCGCGATGGCGTCGTTGAGATCCATTGCCACGGCGGCGTGCAGGTCGTGCGCATGTTGACGCAGTTGTTTCTCGATGCCGGTTGCGTCATGGCCGTGGAGCAACCGACGGCCACATTCGCCGAGGCCGCCACGCGTCTGCTGCTCCACGCCAAAACCCTGCGAACCGCCTCGATTCTGCTCGATCAAGTGAACGGCGCACTTGATCGGGCGATGAACGACCCTTCCCAACATGAACGAATAGGCAGATTCGAGTCATTAGGTAAGCACTTGATTGAACCTTGGAAGATCACTGTCGTCGGTGCCCCGAACGCGGGCAAGAGCAGCCTGCTCAACGCCCTGGCCGGGTATCAACGGAGCGTCGTCTCGCCGACGCCAGGTACAACTCGCGATGTGGTGACCGTGACCCTGGCGTTCGACGGCTGGTTGTTCGAACTGTCCGACACCGCCGGGTTGCGTGAAGGCAGCGACGAATTGGAATCCGCGGGAATCGAACGAGCTAAGCGACAGATGAGCGATGCGGATTTGATACTGTGGGTGATCGACGCGACGGCCGATGTCCCCCCCTGCCCCGCCAACGGAATCGTGGTGCCGGTATTCAATAAGATCGACTTGCTACCCGACAACTGGGAACAACCGATCAACGGCGTTCCGGTGAGTGCCACCCGCGGCGACGGCATCGCCCTGTTGATCAGTCAGATCGTTCAGAAGCTGGTTCCGGAAGTACCCGCCCCGGGCGAAGCGGTACCACTCCCCACCGTAGAGTAGGCGTCCACGCCTGCTCGTTTTCAGGAGCAGGCGAGGACGCCTACTCTACGTTCACGCCGCGCGCGAGATGCTCCACTTCCACATCAAGTCTTCCGGAATCAGCCGCAGGTGCCGCCTCGCCAGGAAGAAGTAGTTCACCGAGCGATCGCCCGCTTCTCGCTGCCGCAAATGCCGGCCGTCGAACCAGTACGGCGTATAGCCGTAACCGGCCATGATGCGGAAGACTTCCGCCGCGTTGCTGCCGGCGACATCGGGACTTCCCGAAATCTCGATCAGCCAGGCGGGTTGCTGTACCTTCAACAGTTGCCCGGCTCCGCGAAGACAAGCCAACTCATGCCCTTCGACATCGCACTTCACGAAGTCGATCGCCCGCGCCTGCCCGAACAGCGAATCGAGCGCTCTTGCCTGCACGGCCACCGTCCGCAGCCGATGCCCGGCCGGCCGGTTGATGACGCGTGCCTCGTAGAAGTTCTCCCCGCCGGAGGTGAACTGCGGCACTTCCATGCTGACTTCGGCATCGTCTTCGGAGACAGCCACGTTGAATGGCTCGACGTTCGTCAGCTTCAGCCGCTTCACGTTCGACGTCAGAATCTCGTACGTCAGCGGGATCGGTTCGATGGCGTAGACACGGCCGCTGGCCTGGACGGCCTCTGCCAGAAACTTCGTGTAGACGCCGAAGTTGGCACCGATGTCGATGACATTGTTGCCCGAACCGACCAGATGCCTGACCACTTTCAGATCGGGCTCACCCGCGTTGGAACTGGCGCGCAACGCCTTGGCGTAGTGAACTTTCTTGAGCTTCTGCAGCACGCGATCGGGCAGAAACTTGAGCGCGAGGCGCTTGAACGTGGTCGGCAACATGGCGTCACTCCCTGACGGTTGGCATCTCGATCCGTGAGATCGGCATATTCAACCATTTCTCAGGTAGCGGTGTCTACATCAACTGTCAATCAACGGAACAACGCCGCCTCGCCTACCAGGCCCGGGCCGAACGCGAGCGCCACCGCGGGGCGTGGTGCGTTCGCCTGCCGCAGCCGATCGAGAATAAACAGTACCGTCGGCGATGAGATGTTGCCGCACGCTGCGAATACTTCGCGCGAAGCCCAGGTGCGTTCTGGCGTCAGCCCCAGCGATTCCTCCACGGCCGACAGCACACGCGGCCCCCCGGGATGGACCGCCCAGCTTTTCACCTCGTCAAGCGTCAACTTCTGCGATGCCAGCCATTCGACCAGCCACGGCCGCAGATGTCGCCCGATCAGGCCCGGGACATGCTTCGACAGCGTCATGTCGAAACCATGGTCGCCGATCGTCCAGGTCATCGCATTCGCGGAATCGGGCAGCAGGCATGAGCCGCAGGCGTCGAGCGTCCAGCCGCCGGTACCCGGCACGCCGACCACCGCGGCAGCACCGTCCCCGAAGATGGCATTGGCGATGATCTTCTGCGGGTCCCAGCCGTAGTGATAGTGCACGCTCGACAGTTCAATCGCGCAGAGCAAGACTCTCGCATTCGCATCGGCCCCGGCGTACGCCCCGGCCACGCGCAGGCCGTTGATCGCGCCATGGCAGCCCATGAAGCCGACATGAGTGCGCTGTACTGTCGGCCGCAGGTTCAGCCCGCGGATCAGTTCATAGTCGATCCCCGGCGCGAAGAAGCCGGTACAGGATACTGTCACCAGGTGCGTGATCTCGGCGGCCTTCAGCGTCGATTGCTGAAGCGCCTGCAGCGATGCTTCGAGAGCCAATGGAATGCTAAGTTCGCGATAGATCCTCATCCGCTGCTCGGTCGTCGGCCCGGTCACGTCATCGGCATCGCGCGGGAGATAGACCGACCCGGAATCACGCGTGCCGTCGAGCAGGTCGCGAATCAGCGGTTCACCGAGCGAGATGTGCCGGGAATCGATGCCGGTGTGCCCGTACATGGTGGGCAGCCAGGTTTCCTGTTCAGGTGACCGGCAGCAAAGCACCGTCGCGATGCGGGCCGCCTCGGCCTGGTCGATCGAGGCGGGCGGCAACGCCTTACCCATGCCGGCAATCATCAGGCCCATGTCCGCTCCCGGTTCAGTCGATTCACGAAGGGGTTAGCCAGCCAGGGAGCAACGCGCAGCCCGGCCATCAGACAACTCATGACGAACGGCGACCGCAGCGACCTCGCCATCAGACGACAGTTGCGCTGTCGCCCGCGCAGCAATCGACGATACAGGCCCGGCCAATCGACCGCTTCCCCGGCGATTGCTCGATCGGCCAGCGGGGCCAGCGCCACCGCCGCGCGCAGCGCCCAGCCAATTCCCTCGCCGGTGAACGGCTCGACGTACCGGGCCGCATCGCCCAGTGCGAACCAGCCCGGCCCCGCGATGGCCGATGTTCGACGTGTGAGCGGCGGTGTGCCTCGCCAGTTCAACGATTCAACATCCGGCCCGCCCGCCTCGGCCACAATGCCGCGAATCAGTGTGCCGATGCCTTGCTCGCGGACTGCCTGCGGATCAAGTGCGGCAGCCAGGTCAACGCGCCCGTCTTCCACCACGACCGCTCCAACATAACCGGCCCGACCGCACATCATGTGCACCACGCCCGGCTCGAACTCATCGCTGTCGATGATCGCCCCCGCGCCGATCCGCGATGCGGGAACTACCCGGGATTCAACGCCTGCGGGAAGTACGCTTCCCAACCCCGCGGCGATGATGATAATCTTCGCTTCGATCTGCACACGCCGTGCCGTGTGTTGAACTTCGACCGATCGATCATGAATCGCCATAACGCGCGACGGCGGAAGGAAGTCGGCCCCGCTGGCAATCGCTTCGCGCAGCAGCGCCTCATCAAAATGTTCACGAGTCACGGCCCGGCCTGCCGGAAGCCGCAACGACGCATGCTTGCCGCGGTGCGACAACCTCACGGACTTCAACGGGACGGCGGACAGATCCTCCGGCAGCGCTTCGAGCCCGGCATGTTTTAGGGTTTCAAGCGCCAGCCCGCTCAGGCAACTGCCGCAAACCTTTGAGCGAGGGAACAACGACTTGTCGATCAACAACACGCGCCGACCACGCCGGGCCAGTTCCCGCGCGGCCATCGAACCGGCCGGACCCGCGCCGATGATCAACGCGTCCCAGGGGCGCTTGACCGCTTCATCAAGTACGATGGTCGGTGCCATTCATCGCTTCCAGCTTAACAGGAATCGGCAGGGCCAACGGCGAACGACGCTCGCCCCGCGCAGACCGGCACGCTCGGTGAGTGCGACTGCCTCAAGGGGAGTATAGGCGGCACGGACTGATCGCGGTCCGTCAATGTGGACAACGGGCGAGCGAGACAGTAGCCGAGTACCGATCGACGCGAGCAGGAAACCGGTTCGGCTGCGTGCCAGGTCGTTCACGATCAGCAGCCGGGCCGACGACAGCGCGACATGGCCAAACAGCGTCAGCGCTTCGGCATCTTCGAGATGATGCAGGAACAGCGAGCAGGTGACGACATCGACGCCATCGGGGATTCCGTCCCGCAGAACGTCACGCTGGATGAAGGTAAGACCTCCCTCACTGGCGGACTGATTTTGCGCATGCGTTACTGCCGTGGCGCTGATGTCACAGCCTGTGAAGCGGATCGGCAGATTGGCCCGAATCGCACGTTTCGCCAGCGCGATCGGCAGATCGCCCGCGCCGGTGGCGATGTCGAGAACGTGAATCGGTCGCGATTGAGAACGGGCGAACTCGGCGAGCGGCCGCCACACGATGCGGGCACTGCCGCTGAAGCGGTTGATGCGGGCAAGACCGCGCAACGCCCGCTGATGGACGGCCGGATCGATGTCCGGCCGATCCATCAGTTCGTCCTGGCGATCGCGATGTGCGAGCGATGACAACAACACTACTTCGGCTCGGCCTTCTTCAGTTTCTCGAACGATTCCTTGTCGAGGATCAGCCGCACCGGCTCGTTGCCGTAGCTGAACTCGATGCTCGTCTTGCCGTCCCAGGCAGTGGGAAATGCTTCGGCCTTCGGCTTCGGTGGAATCGGCAGCACCGGCGCCGGGGCGTTCGCCCAGACCACGGCACTGGCGGTCAGCATACTCGCAGTGGCGATCAGCAGCACCATTCCCGTGATCGAGCCTTTGCCATTGCGGCGCAGGATCCAGAAACCGCCAAAGCCCAGCGACAGCGACAGGGCCAGGCCCGCCATCAGGATGCTGTTGCGCGGCGTCGTCGGCGACGCTTCGACTTCGGTCTCCTGTGCATAGCCATCGCCGTTCTCGTTCGGCAGTTCGCTCTTCGGCCCCGGCCGTACGCGCGGCGGCAGAAACGCCACCTGCGGCAGCACCAAGCGCGGCGACTTCGCCTTCTCGTCCACTTCGATCTTCATGCCGACGCCCTCCTTCGCGGGAGGCAACGGCGGCAGCAGATCGGCCTTGGCCACGGGCGCAACGAGCAGAGCACAGCCGATGACTGTCAGTGCAATGGAACGACGCATCGCTAACTCCTCGACGGGTGGGGAATAGCAGTTCCCCGGCATCGTAACGGGCGCACTGACAGGTGTCAATCAAACCGTGCCGAGGTTCGCGATGTGTGGATGGGTACTCAAGAAAGGGTCCATCGCGCGGCGATGACCCGCCTGCAACCGGAAGTGCGTTTACAAAGTGCAAACGTGCCGGGGCGATCGCGGGAACCGGCATCGTGTCGTGGATGCGGACAACCGGCCCCGTCCCGCTCCCGCCAATGCGCACTACGTTGATTGCAGACATGCACACGACCAGCATCAGCCCGAAATTCATCATCGTTTGCTGCCTTCGCGTCTGCGTATTGACGTTCAGCGAACGCCAATCTGAATTGGATTGTTCCAGTTCCTCCTCTGCCTGCGCTTTGGCTTCCGCTTCCGCACGCGCCAGTCGCGCCTTCTCCCGATCAGCCGCTTCCTCGGCCCTAATCATTGCCAGGACCTCGGCATACTTCGGTACCGGCCGGCCTTCCTGCGCGTGCTGTTCGTTCAACTGCTTGCGCAGTTCGCGGAACCGCTCCCAGCGGGGCGGCGAATCGAGTTCCCAATCGCGTTCCCCCTTGTCGCCAAAGGGATCCCATGAAATCCGATGCGGGCAGTTCTTCAACAGCAATTCGCCGGCCTTCAGTTGGCCCTTCAGGTCCTTGCCGCGCAGCAGACCGCGCATCACGCGCAGCGCCTCGGCCCGCACTTCCAGTTGCCGGCCGTGGCAGGCTTCATCGTAAAAATCCCGCCAGTGGGCGACATAGCGCGTCGGCCAGCCCTGCACCGTCGCGGCCGACCGCCGCACCTCCTTGCCGATCGTCGCCCAGGAACACCCCGCCGACCGCAACTCCGCCGCCTGCATCAGCAGTGCCTTCATGTTGTTTGCCATGGGACGAACCTCCGCCTGTGACATGATTCCGACATAACGTAGTTGCGCGAAGGAGGTGATTTGTCAAGCAGGGAGCTCGGCAGAAGACCGGCTCGCCGGTCGTTGGCGAGCCGGTCGTTGGCGAGCCGGTCCCCGTAAGGGGCCGGAGAAATGCGTAGTTTGCTAAAACCTCCGGCCCCTTACGGGACCGGCTCGCCTGCATCGGCTCGCCTGCATCGGCTCGCCGACAACCGGCTCGCCAGCATCGCTGGAATCAACGCCCGGCGAGCCGGTCCTCGTAGGGGGCCGAAGGAACTTCGACTGCTTCCGATTCCGCCACCCACACAACGAGTGGGTTCGGCTGTCTCGTCGCAACGTAGTTGATTCCGTTCAGCTCCGCCCGCCGGTCGGGCAGTTTCC
>Ga0105047_10018567_pt1 | contig 10770 bp, 4 predicted proteins | sample MAT04_FD_78384 | JGI IMG/M metagenome (GOLD analysis project Ga0105047, IMG submission 78384) | Freshwater microbial communities from Lake Fryxell liftoff mats and glacier meltwater in Antarctica - MAT-04 (megahit assembly) | ecosystem: Environmental > Aquatic > Freshwater > Ice > Liftoff...
AGGTTATGATTTGAGGGCCGACTTGGACGGGGATGGCACGGTGACCGTATTTGATTACGATATTCTGAGCCGTAACTTTGATCTCGTCGGGATAGAGTAGCCCTTCCTAGAGCAATTCCTGGCAGAATTGCGTGGGGCAACGCACGCTGATCGGCTTAGACCTTGGCAAAAGAGGGTTCTTTCACGTAGGATAGGGTGAAATCTTATGTTGAAGTCTTTTTTCGGCCGTCGTTTTAGTTTAGCGGGCATCACGATGGGGCTCTTGGCCGGTCAACTGGCGATCGCGGCCCCCACGTCGTTCGTTGAACAGCCAGGAATCCTGGAGTTTTCTGGCACCATGATCGTCCGTCCACTTCCACTGGACCGGGCCTTGACCCGTACCGACGATGACCTCAATGCGGCGCGGACCCTCCGCCAGGCGGCCCGAGATCGAGTCAGCCGCGCCGCCACCCGCTACTACCCGGAGACGGACGAGTACATCGTGCCCGTGCCCTACGGTAGTAACGAGAACAAGTTTGCGGAGCAACTTTTGGCGACCGGCGCCTACGATTACGTTCACCCGAACTACATCTGTTATGTGCAGAACACGCCGAACGACACCCGGTTTGGCGAGCAATGGCACCACGCAACCATGCAGAGCGCGCTAGCCTGGGACACGACCACGGGCTCGCCCGGCGTCACCGTCGCCATCGTGGACACGGGCACGCAAACCTCTCACCCTGATCTCTCGCCCAACCTGGTTCCCGGTTACAACGCTTGGACGGGTACCACCCAAGCCGCCGGAGGGTTGGTGGATGATGAGCACGGGCACGGTACGCACACAGCGGGTTGCGCCGCTGCGCGAGGTAACAATAGTCAGGGCGTGACCGGAATGGGCTGGAATATGAAGATCATGCCGGTGAGGGTAACCGCACCGGGCTCGGGCGGTAGTACTTCATTGGATGCCATCTTGCTTGGCGCTCGATGGGCGGCCGACAACGGGGCCAAAGTAGTGAGTTCCAGCTGGTCGGGCATCACGGCGACCTCGATTCGCACCACCGGCAATTACATCAAGAGTAAAGGCGCGCTGTATTGCTATGCCGCAGGAAACGACGCGGCGAACCTGTCCGGCCTGGACTATGCGAACGTTATTGTGGTGGGCGCGACCGATAGCGCCGATGCGAAAGCGGGTTTTTCCGCTTTTGGCACGGGAGTGGACGTGTTTGCCCCTGGGGTTAATATCCTGTCGACCACGCGCATTTCGTCTTACGGCAACTCCAGCGGAACCAGCATGGCTACGCCGATTGTGGCGGGCGCGATTGGGATGCTGTGGTCAGCCTTCCCAGCACTTACGGCAGACCAGATCGAAGACTTACTGGATCGCGGTTGCCGTGACCTCGGCGACCCCGGTGATGACTCGGTTTACGGTTGGGGGCGCATCAATGTGGCCGCATCGATTGCGTTGGGAACAAGCTATCCGAAATTCCGTAACCTCGCCACGAACCGCTATTACGAATTGGTGCCGGCCCGCGTAGGTTGGAGCCAAGCGGTGCTTGAGTCCACTCGACGAACTCACCTTGGGGTAACGGGCAGTCTTGGCGAGCCCAATACGTTCAGTGATCTAGCCTTTTTCACCTCGTCGTTCACCGCGGCGTCGCTGGATCATGTTTGGGTAGGTGGCGTACAGGCCGCCGGCAGTGCCGAACCGGCGGGCGGCTGGGGTTGGCGATCGGGCCGGCCCTTCATCGAGACGTCATGGGCGGCCGGGCAGCCCGACAACGCGGGTAGCGCCGAGCACAATATCTTCCTAGCGAACTCTGGCGGCACAATGAAGTGGGCCGATGGCGCGCTGAACCGAACCCAGACGAGGGGCTTCCTGGTGGAGTATGCGGTGCCGATTGCGGTGACGGGCCAGCTCAACCGTCCCGATTGGGTTGGGGCGGCCACCACGATCCCGGTCGAATTGCGCGACAACGTAACCGGTAACGTGTTGGAAACGGCGAATGCGACAGTGAGTACGGACGGAACGTTCTCGTTCACCACGCTGCGCTCGGGAGTCTTCCAAATTAGCGTCAAGGGTGATCGCTGGCTGCGGCGGACGGTGACGAATCAATCCATCAACGGGAACGGAGTGGTCGGCCTGATCTTGAACCTAGTGCCGGGCGACACCGACGGTGACAACGCGGTGACGGTGTTTGACTACGACGCGCTCTCGAGTGCGTTTGATACCAGCAGCGGCCAGGCGGGCTTCAACGCCGTGTGTGACTTCGATGGCGACGGATCGGTCACGGTGTTTGATTACGACCTTCTGAGCGCGAACTTCGACGCCCAGGGCGACTAAAGCCGCCGAGACAAAGCCGATCCGAACTCGGGCCGACCGCTGGTAGAATCCAACGGTCGGCCCGGGTGGCGGAATGGTAGACGCAGCGGACTTAAACTCCGCTGCCAGCAATGGCGTGCGGGTTCGAGTCCCGCCCCGGGCACTCCGACGACCCTACTTCCTGCGTCAGCACTAGATCTTCAGCTAGAACGGGAACACGGTCTTCAGGACGACCTGCCCTCGCCCCCCGCTGGTTACGCTTTTTCGCCCGCGAACGTTGTGGGCTAAGACGCAGAGTCACGAAGTCGGGGTGAAACTCGCGGGAGCCTCGCACCGAACGAACCTTTGCGCCTCTGCGTGAAAACGCTTAGGCCTGGTTAGAGCGGAGCGCCGCCGATGCCGATGAGCCCCACCAGGCCCGACCACTTTCCGTGCGTCCTAACGCTGGCCGACCTACCCCGCATGCGCTCCGAGGCAGGGCTGAAGTAAGGTGGACGGCATGGAGCGTTTGCTGAGGGAACTGGCCCGGGCGCGGGGCGTGGAGGGTGGGTGTCCGATGAAGCCGGACGCGTTGGTAGCAGAGAACGTGGCCAAGTTCGACGAGTAGTTTGCACGTTTCAACTTCTCGAACGAGCGGTGCGTGCTCGCACGTATCCTGCGTTCAGGTCGATCGTGCCATCGTCGCGCATGACGCCGTAGACAAACGACAGGATTTCTCCGTCGCGATCGTGACCGACGGTTGGCTCGCCTAACACGAACACTTGACCCTTGGCTGGGATGTCCGATGTTTGTAGCCAAGTCTCCATCGTTCCCCAACTGGAGTCCTCGGTGAAGGGGCCACCTTTGTAAGGGAATGCCTTGATCCCATTGTCCTTGCGCATCACCAGAAATTGACCGTTGAAGAACGGCTGGATCTCCTCGGACTCGGGACCGGAGAGCCTGGGGGGCAGGTGCAACCAGGTGCCCGTCCACTTGAGGTTGGGCAACTGACCGGTTCCGTCCGCGACCCACAAGTCCTTCTCCGGCTTTGTTTCATCGTCTACCCAAAGGCTGGCGGCGTGGTTTCGGTCGATGTGAAGATGCGAGTTGCCTTGATGGCCGAGGCTATCGGGGCCGAGGCGTATTGGAGCCCAGTTACCGCAGACTACTTGGCCGTTCTCGCGCGCGAAGAGGCCGACGGGGGCAGGCTTGTTAGGCTGAAATGGGAGCAGAACCACGTCTGATTCGGAGTCTCCTGGGCCATTTGTCCGTGGATCATTGAATGTCAGGACCATCCAGCCTGGAGCGGCACCCTCCCCAGTTGGGATCATGGGGCCGAACGCTCCGAGAGAACCATCGCCGTCATCCTGCGGCCCGATGAGGCGGGGATCGCCAAATGTTCCGTCCGCAAGGCGACGGAATGAGTAGAGTGCGGTGGGTGGAAACGGGCGGTCAATCTTGTCCATCCCGTACAGCCCAAAGCCGCTCCGTACTCTGCCTTGGTCATCAATGCGTTTGCGCGGAAAATCTGGCCGCTGCGGACCGGAGAAGGGACCGCGCGCTTGGGCGACCCACGCGTTTGCGGGATCTGGCTGGAACATCCCACTGATCGTGATTGGGCTGTAATGCACGAACAAGGTCTGACTGTCAGGTGATAAGGAGACGCCATCTTCCCAAGCTGGTGTATTCACGAACGGACCCGGCACAGAGGTGACAACGCCCCACTTGGAGTCGATCTTGGGCAGGGTAAGGATTGTGGAGGCTTCGATGCGGCCATCCTTCTTGGTGAGACGAAGAGTTAGTTCGCCGCACGACTTTGGTTCCAGGCGCCAGCCCGTCTCAGCGTTTCCACTTACAGTGACTTCGATGCCGGTGGTCTCTAGCTTCACGGCATTGAGGACCGCCGAGACATCATAGGTGCCGAATGGAGCCTTTGAGTTCTGCCGAACCACCATGAGCGAATCGGATGGGGAACCAAAAAGAAGCCCGAACATGAGCCCGATCATGGGATAACGATACGATATATTCATTGTCGCAAATCTGGAAATAGGCCTTCTAGTCTGGGGGTGCGGGGCCACACCCTGGTGGGGCACAAACAGACGCCGGACACCTGACGAGTTCATGGCCGCTGTAGACGATTCTTCCGATCAACTGGCTGAGGACGAAGAGATCTGGGAGGTGGGTAACTATGTAAACGGAACGCGATCTCCGGTTCGGTTTACGCGACCGACCACAACGCAAAACTTGATGTGGCGGTGGACGACTGTCGTAAAGGATGCCGTCCGAATCCCTATGTTCTCTGGTCCGACTAAGGACCGAAGTTTTCGATTTTGCCCACGCTGAACTGCTCCATCAGTACTGACGTCGTCCGATGTTCCCGATGAGCGACGGCTGACTGGATTGGCGGGGGGGGGGACGGCGGCTTTCCCATGCTAACCCACAGCGGGGAGTGCCCGACGTTCAAGCAACCCGTCGCCCCGGGCACTCCGACAGCCCCCTCCCGTGTCGTGGCTAGATCTTCAGCGAGAACGGGAACACGGCTTTGAGGATGACCTGCCCTCGCCACCGGACCACGGATGGGTCGCCGATGATGAGGAAGTACTCCGCACCGGTTGCCCCGCTCCGCCGGAAACTCACGTAGCCGCCCACTTCATCGCCCTTCAGGATCATGCGACCGCCGATGGTGTCGGAGTAGCCGATATCCCAGTTCGTCGTGAAGATAACTTGCTTCTCTTTGCGATAGTGTTCGACGTACTGGCCCGAGAGATTGGTCTGGACCCGGGGGAATGGACGATACGAGAGGTTGATGCCGTAGTTGCGGTAGTCCTTCCCGTCCACGAATCCGCGATTTAGGTTCACCGACCAGCGCCGGTAAGGATCCCTCCTCGGTCGCTCGATGCCCACGTAGGTCATCCAGTCATCATTGTCTTCGAACTCGGAGATGCTCCCTCCAAAGTCTAAATCCAGTCCGTTCGACCAGGTTAGGGAACCGTTGGCACTCACGTCTTGTCGGTAAGGGGTGCCGTTGGTGCGCCATGCTTTCGAGACCTCAAAGCCGAACTCGGTTTCACCGAGACTCCGGCGACTCATCACCTGCGAACGATAGATGGAGGCGTTTACGCTACGGTAATCCCGCTCGGGCCAAAAGCCGAGTCGGGGGAAGAAGCGGGGACTCGTCTCACTGAACGAGATGTTGGCGTTGAGCCCATTCCATCCGTAGTACGCGCCGAGTTCGCCTGCCCCGCCGGTGCGTTCGATCTGGTCTTCGGTGTACGCGCCGGATCCAAAGATCCCATAATTGCCCAGCCCTTTATGGAAGTTCCCGCGCACCGCCACGTTGTCCTCGCCCCGTCGTTTTAGGCTGGCGACGAATAGCGAGCCATTGGATTGAGGGGAGAATTGCTGCCCCACTCGACCTACCACGACCTGTTCGCGACCGTAGTCCGACAGGCTCATTAAGCCTACGTCCGTTTGGGCGCTGACCTTGCCGAAGACCTTCGCACCAAGGTCCAGTCGGGGCACGCGCTGACTGGCAAACAAGCGCTGCCAGCCGCCATTTTCAAAGAAACCGCGACCTTCCTGAAAAAACGGGCGACTCTCGCCGGCGAGTCGCTCAAAGTAACTAAAGTCCAGCCCCAGCACCTGGCTTTCGATATTGCGGAAATCCGGGTTGAGGGTGCCCACCGCGGTGATCTCACGCGAGATGCCCGCCTTGAAGTCAATCCCACTGTTCAGAATTGCATCCTGATCTTTATCCAAACCACCGTAGACAAACGGCAGGAAGTCAATAGATCGCCGCACCGGGATGGCCGGTACTTTTACATTCATCCACACGCCAGTGTTATCGAAGTTGTCCCCCTGGTAATAGCGCCAAACGTAGGATCGGCCGGACTGTTGCACATAGCGGTTCACGTTGAAACGCACGGTGCGTTCGCCGGATTCTGGGAGAGTCATGATGGCCCACGGAATCCGCATCTCGACGTCGTATCCCACATCCGTAATGCGCCCTCGCGAGACGATCTCGCCCTGCCACTCGACTTTGGCGGCCCGCCCGCCGGAAATCGAGATACTGGTCGCCCCGTTCGCATTCGCCGAGAATCTGGAAAAGTCGCTCAACTTGGCGAAGGGGTCCAGCGATATCCCCACGTAGTCGTTACCGGAGAGGCTAGAGTTATTTCGGTAAGCGTCGGCGGCAATTCGCTTCGGGTCCGGCGCCGTCATTTGGGCGGCAAAGTAGATGTACTTCTCGTCGTAGCCCAAGTAGAACTTCCCGCCGATGGCCTCGGGGGCGGGAGTTCCGGTCTCTTCGTCGATCAGGCCACTAAACGGCGACGCCTGCGCCCATTCGCCCGGGCTAATCCGACCGTCTATCGTCGGGGCTGGAACGAGTTGCGCTCCGGGGATGTCCCTTGGGCCTTGACCCCGGCTTGCGGAGGTGATGAGGAGGACGAGCAGAGCCGGCAAAAATCGACGTCGCACGTTAAAAAGGTACCTGTATTGGGCAAAACCGGACCGTTGGCTTCAGTGATGAGCGCCCGAATGTTGGGGGTGGAGCTAGGGGGTCCGCACCGAGCCGTCTATAATAGAATTCGCGCGCGCAATGCTGAACGTTTGGCCTGCCCTCTTGTTGGTCTTACTCCAGGGTTCGATGACCCCGGATGAAGCCGGGTTGCGCCTGGCAATTTTGCGAGGACTCGGCAACCCTGTGGCACGCTACGCCCTGGCGGGTTATCGAGGCCAGGAGCATGACTCCGGCCCGGCGATGACTCCCATCGCTCCACGCCACCGGCCCGCGACGGCCACTCAGCCTCTCGAACCCGTCCCCCGGCGCATGCGCTTGGCGCACTGTGGAATTACTGCCTCTACTCCGGGGCACAGCGCGGCCCTGCGCTGGCGCGATGGACCCCGATAACTCGGCGTAGTGCGCCTGAATTTCTGATCGCCGACTCCCGGCGACCCTTGCCCAGTGGGTGGTTCCTCACGCCCCGCACCCGAGTTCCCGTACCGATATGCTTCAGCTCCTTCGTAAACTTTTTGATACCAGCGATCGCGACGTCAAGTCGATTTTCCCTACTGTCGAGCGCATTAATGCGCTGGAGGACGCCGTGGCGTCCCTGACCGACGACGACCTACGCCACAAGGCCCCGCAATGGCGGGCCCGATTAGTGGCTGGTGAGACCCTGGAGCAGTTACTGCCCGAGGTCTTTGCCGTTGTTCGCGAATCCAGCCGCCGTACCCTCGGGATGCGCCAATTTGACGTTCAGCTGATTGGCGGCGTCGTCCTTCATCAGGGCCGAATTGCCGAAATGAAGACCGGTGAAGGCAAGACCCTCGTGGCCGTGGCCCCGCTGGTGCTGAACACCCTAACCGGCAAGGGCGTGCACCTGGTGACGGTGAACGACTACCTCGCCCGACGCGACGCCGTGTGGATGGGGCCGATTTATCACTTCCTGGGCCTCTCGGTGGGCATCATTCAGGGGCAATCGGCCGATTCCGACGAGCTGGGCGGCAGTTACCTCTACACCCCCGGCACGCCGCACGAGGACCCGCGCTACATGAACCTCACCCCGATCAGTCGGCGCGAGGCCTATCTGTGCGACATCGTCTACGGCACCAACCACGAGTTTGGCTTTGACTACCTGCGCGATAACATGGCGTTCGAGATCGATCAGCTCTCGCAGACCGCGCTGAACTTTGCCATCGTTGACGAAGTGGACTCGATTCTCATCGACGAAGCCCGTACGCCGCACATCATCAGCGGCCCCAGCAACGATGACGTCTCGGTGTACCGAGTGGTGGACCAACTCGTTCGTCAACTTATTCAGGGCGAGCCGGACCAGTCCGAAGTGCCCGGCATCCACTACGTAGGCGACAAGAAGAACCACTCGGCGAGCCTGACCGAGGAGGGCATGGACCTGATTGAGCAGATGCTGGGGATCGATAACATCGCCACCGACCCCAAGCTGTTCCACCACGTCAACGCATCGGTAAAGGCCTACGCGCTGTTCCAGAAGGACGTGGACTACGTGGTGCGGGGCAGCGAAGTCGTCATTGTCGACGAGAACACCGGGCGCATGATGTTCGGTCGCCGCTACTCGGACGGCCTCCACCAGGCCCTGGAGGCCAAAGAGGGCGCCACGGTCCAGCGAGAAAGCCAGACCGTGGCCGTCATCACGTTCCAGAATCTCTTCCGCCTGTACGAGAAGCTGGCCGGCATGACCGGAACCGCCAAGACCGAAGAGGACGAGTTCCGCAAGATCTACGGCCTTGACGTGGTTACCGTGCCCACGCACCGGGCCATGGTCCGTGAGGACCAGGAAGATGTGGTCTACAAATCGCTGGAGGGCAAGATGCGCGGCATCGCCCGGGAGCTCCTCCGGCTTTACTCCAAGCAACAGCCGGTGCTGGTGGGCACGCGATCCATCGACATGTCCGAAGTCGTCTCGAACCGGCTGACCAGCGAGATGCTACAAAAGCTCGTGTTGATCGACCGGCTCTACGACAAGAAGGAGAACGACAAGGGCATTAGTAAGGAGACGAAGGGCGAGATCCAGGCCATCGTGGATACGGACTTCTCTGACATCAAGAAGACGCGCCTCAGCGCCGCCATGCAGTTGGTGAATGTTAGCGGAGATCCGCTGAACAAGGAGCACTGGACGTGGTTCCAGAAGCAGCATAAGCTGCCCGACGAGGCCGAGCACTACTTTGAAGAGGCGATGAAGCACGGGGTGCCGCATAACGTCTTAAACGCGAAGTACCACGAGCGAGAAGCCCTCATCATTAGCGAGGCCGGACGGAAGGGCGCGATCACCATTGCCACCAACATGGCCGGCCGTGGCGTTGACATCTTGCTGGGTGGCCGCGTGGCGGACGAGATCGTGACGCAGTCGCGCCGCGAGGAAGCCGCCGAGGGCGAGGGCGGGTCGCACTACATGACGGAGTACGCCAACACCTTTGCGAACTACCGTCGTGGCGGCCAGGAGCGCGCCGCGCCGCCCTTACCGCTGGACGACCAAGAGCGCCGGGGCCTAGCCGAAGAAGTCCGCGTTCTGGGTGGCCTGTACATCCTGGGCACCGAGCGCCACGAGAGCCGCCGCATCGATAACCAGTTGCGCGGTCGATCGGGCCGTCAGGGTGATCCCGGCATGAGCCGGTTCTACGTCAGCCTGGAAGACCAGCTGTGGAAGATCTTTAACGCGAAGATGCTGGAGAACCCGCTGCTTAAGGCGTGGCCGCCCATGGAAGAGGTTAAGGCCGGCTTCCTGAGCAAGATGATCCTGAAGACGCAGGAGCGCATCGAGAATCACTACTTCGAAGCCCGTAAGCACGTTCTGGAATACGACGACGTTCTGAACTCTCAGCGCGAACACGTTTACGGCATGCGGCGCGAGATTCTGCTGGGTAAGGATTGTAGCGAGGACCTTCTGCACGGCATCGACGAGATTCTGAGCGAGATGGCCGTCCGTTACGCCTTTGTGGAGGAATCGGGCCGCCCGGGCTACGACTATGCCAGCCTGTACGAATCGCTAAACAGCATGATGCCGTTCGTGGATTACGCCACACTGAGCGATCTGGAAGCCGTGCCCGCCGGGACCGAGCTTCTGGCGTTCTGCAAGGAGGTCGCCCACCGTGAATACGACCGCAAGAAAGCCGACGTCGGCGACGAAATGTTCGGGGTGGTCCAGCAAAAGATCATGCTGCAAGCGGTGAATGATCGCTGGATGGAGCACCTGCAGTTGGTGGAGTATATCCGCGAAGGCATCGGCTTGCGTGGCTACGGCCAGGTGGATCCCTTGGTGGCGTATAAGCGCGAGACGTATGACCTGTTCCAGATCACGCTCAAACAGATCCGCGACCAGTCGGTGCGCCTGCTATTCTTGGCGCATGTCCAGGTGGAGGCCCCCGCCCCCGCCCCCAACATGCTGCGGCTGGAGGATTCGGGCGACGGCACGATGGTCGCCACCCAAACCGCCGCGCCGGTGAGCGACGGTCAGCCGGGCAAGTGGCCCGAGAACATGGACCCGAAGCGAGTGGGACGCAACGACCTGTGCCCGTGCGGCAGCGGTCGAAAGTTCAAGTCCTGCCACTACCCCCAATTCCGAGCCCAAGGCTCGATCTAAGGCCCCTGCCGCTAACGGCGGCACCAGCCCAACCCCCGCTTCGCCCAACTCAAGAAACCGAGTTGGGCGATTGCTTTGCGACTACCTGGAGGGTGATAAAACAACCGCCGCCAACAAACAGAAGCGCCCGGTAAGAGCTTTCTCCAGACGACCTGCGTAAAAGGCGTAGCATGCGAGTGAGAAGCGGACTATAACCGAAAGTCGTTTTTGCGCAGAGCCAAGTCACCGGCCCAACTGGTTTAGACTCCTGGGGCCTTGAGGCCTCTCCGGCAAGTTTCCGAGCAGGTCAATCCGCAGAACCCAGAAGCGACCGTCACCTACCGCGAACTCATCGAGAAAGCAGGCATTGGAAGGGGCCGAATCAAAGAAGCA
>Ga0105047_10018568_pt1 | contig 10770 bp, 7 predicted proteins | sample MAT04_FD_78384 | JGI IMG/M metagenome (GOLD analysis project Ga0105047, IMG submission 78384) | Freshwater microbial communities from Lake Fryxell liftoff mats and glacier meltwater in Antarctica - MAT-04 (megahit assembly) | ecosystem: Environmental > Aquatic > Freshwater > Ice > Liftoff...
CCGTTCGCGAACGGCAGATGTTCCTGGCAATCGCCGGTGGTAGCCTTGACGTTCGGGAAGCGGCGGCGAATCTCGACGCACATATTCTCGCGCAGTTCCAACGCATAATAAGCGCGTTGTTGATCGGCCGTCAGGTTCTCATATTCGAGATGCTCGCCGATGCCGGCGCCGATCTCAAGCGTACGCGGGCATCCCTCGGGGCGATCCCGCAGGGAGTAGGTATGATTGAATCGCTCGATCATCCCGTACTTCTTGGGAAGGACTTCATGCCAGTATTTCATGAAGTCGTCAGAGATGACCTGTTGTTCCGCCGTCAAAGGCGGGAATGTCTTCGGCCAGATGCTCTTCATCATCTGTGGGTTCCTTTCAACATGGCTTGCTCTTCTTGAACTAGCTCGCGATTTCCAGGTACGGGTTTGGGTGTTAAGCCGCGGCGCAGGGCGATGCGCAATTCCCGCTCGCGTTCTTCCTGGGTGATTACCCGGATCGGTTTTTGCGCCGTCGCCAGGCAACGAATGCCAAACGGCATCGGTATGATTCGGCGTAATCCGCCTTCAATGTGGAACAACAGGTCGAGCAGGCGATTGCTCGCACTCTTCCGGATCGCACTGGCGACGATCTCTTGCTGGACCTCGGGGGCGGCATTGAGATATTGCTGGTTGCGAAGCTTGATGCGCCGGAATAGCGGGTAGATCAAGGTTCCGAGACACGACGACCAGGCGATGTCGAGGCCCGCGTTCTTGATTTGCCGGCGGAATGCGCCGAGTTCGTAGCGGCGGAAATGCATCAGGACTTTGTCGTAGACATCGTAGAGATGCGATCCGCCGGGAACTTCGAGGATCGCCACGCCGCCCGGCTTCAGAACACGAGCCACCTGTGCCAGCGCCCCGTTGTCGTCCTCGATATGCTCGAGCACGTTCAACAACACGATCGCGTCGACGCTGTTGGATGGCAGCGGGCACTTCACGAGATCGAACTGCATCATGGGCAGATTCGGCAATTCCGCCGCGAGGGTCTCCAACGGACCGGACACATAGTCCGCGGCGATCACGGTCGCGTGAGGCCACTCGCGCACCATGTGCTTGACCATGCTCCCGGAGGAGCAGCCCACTTCCATGATTACTGGATTTGGACCATGCACGTGGCGGCGCAGTTGCGCCAACGTGTGGCGGCGCGAGGCTCGCTCAATGGGGTGAACGCCGCCCGATGTTTCTTCGTGAAATTTGGTCAGGTCATCATTCCAGCCCGACTCGCCGACGGTGTAGCGCAGATAGCGGACTTTCGACGAGCCGATATCGAAACCCGAACCGGTCCAACGCGGTATGGCGTCGCCATCGGGAGTAATCGGCCATCGAAAGGTCGTTGCCGTCATGGCGTCTCCGGGCCCGAAATCAGGCCGCCTGCCGGGCATCCTTTGCCCGCGCGAGTAATGTTGTACCATCCGGCGAATTTTTGCGGAAGACCGTCCTGAAACGGGCGCAGCCACTTCGGCCGACGAGAACCCCCCCCGCAGCCAGGGTCAAAATCCACAATCCCAGGCTGAGATGGTTCGCCCAGCGCAGCCCGACAAACTTCACATCAACTTGATGCGTGCCCTGCGTCATCGCCAGGCCGATCGTGTAGCCCATCGAGTAGTACGGGGCCTTCCTGCCGTCGACTTTAACATCGAGCATCCCGGGGTAAAAGAGCACGGGAACCTGGACAAAACAATTGCCAGGTGATTCAACAAAAAGCCGGCTTGACGGAGGTCGCGGCGGCATCCGGTCGAGCGGAGCGTCATAGCGCCAGACCGGCACGAATCCGGGCGGGCAGGGCTGGGCTCTCATGTGATCATGAATTCTGTTTAACGCGAGTAGGTAGACCCCATTGGCGCCGCCGCGACCGATGTTGGGGGTCTCAATCTCTTTGGCGAGATCGATCTGAGGATCGGGCGATTGATGGGGCTTGAGGTGTTCGCCCAAATAGAGACCCAGAACCACGATCACCCCGACGGCGTGCTCAAATGCCAGCCGATCGTGAAAAAGCGACTTCAAGGCGACCCCAGAAAGAAGGGAGCCAAATAGCACCACAAATAAGAGAAGCCGATAGGTGAATTGGATGTAGAGCGCCTTCTCGGGCATGTACTGCCAAAAATTGAACGGCGACCAAACCATGAAGATGCTGATGACAAGGAGGACGATAAGCCGCCACGTCCGGCCTCGGATGAGACGCCAACCGGGACGACCCGCCATCAGACCGTGACAGGCGACAACGAGTGCCGCGAGGATCGGCCAGCCAATCTGCATGGCAAAGTGCATCGGACTATGAATAATGCCCGTCGGAACATGGATCGGGGGCACGACCGTCGGCGCAAGCATGACGCCGGCTGGAGTGAGAAAAGCGGTTCCGATCATTCTGGATTTCAACCCGCCCACCAGATCGGGAAGCAGAATCAATTGCGGCGCCATGTACCATGCCGTCAGGCCCACCCCAAGAAGGTATCCACCAAGCAACGCGAGGCCACGGATCAAGAATTTCCGGCTAAACGAACCGCATGAAAGCACATAAAGCCCGAACAGGGCCGAGGCGCACATGAAGGTGATGGAATGGCTCAGCGCCAGAAGACTCCAAGAGACGCCGCCAAGCAGCACGAGGCCGAGACGGGGCCGGCGCAAAGTGCGTTGAAGCAGATGCCAGACCACGGGCAACATGCCAAGGGAAACGGTCTCCGGGAACGCGGTGCGCCCGTGAATATCGCAAAGCGTGTAGGGAGCGGTCAAAAAGATCGCGCCGGCCAGGAGTGCCGGCCAGTGACGCCGCGTCATCCGCCGGCATTCCAGATAGATGAAGAACGCGCCAAACACGAGCGAGCCGCCCATCACCAGTTTCCAGGCGAAGTACGGATTCCCTTCCAACTTGTAGATGAGCCCGCCCAGGGTGTACGGAAAGTTGCCGTAAAACTGGAAGATCGGATAACGCTGACAAAAGAGCTGATTCGGCGCGACACGGACGGGAAATTGCCCCTCTTCGAGCGCATTGCGTGCTTCGACAATTCCACCGATGTGATTGGCCAAGTCTTCCGCGCCCGTGTGGGGCACGATCGGACTTGCGAGCGGCGCGAAGATGGCGATCATCAAAACAACGTAAAACCCGATCACCCCCGCCGCGTCGAGAATACAGCGGGATGAGGGGCTCAGTCGGGGTTTCGAGTTTTGCTCTTTCGGATCCAAAGGTCACCTCAGGGGCTGGCTTTGCCTTATGCCGCTCGACGAAGCTCTTCCACGGCAGGCGCTTCTTCAACGGAGCGAGCAAGGTCTTTCTTCCCGAAGCGGATGCGGAAGAGGTCCTTCAGATTGCGCCAGTTTCCGGAAACGAGTTTTAGCCGGCTGTCGCCGTCGTCGCGCCAACGGACGCCGACTTCGACCATCTTGTATCCGGCCTTGCGGGCGAGGTAGAGAATTTCGACGTCAAAAATGTAACCGTCGATCTTCTGCCGCCGGAACAGATCGCGGGCGACCTTCCCCTGGAAGAATTTGAAGCCGCACTGCGTGTCCTTGATCGACCACATGCCCAGCAGCATGTGCATGATGAGCGCGAAGCCCTTGGAGCCGAGTCGGCGGTAGAAGGGTTGGGGCGTCTCGATCCGGGCGCCCGCCGTGGCACGCGAACCGACAATCACCTCCCAGCCTTTTTCGAGTAGGGGAAGCATCTTGTCGAATTCAGCGATCGGCGTTTTGTTGTCGGCGTCGACAAAGCCGATGTACTCGCCGCGGGAGATGGCGACCCCGTCGCGGATGCCGCGGCCCTTGCCGCGCCGCTGCGGTTCGCCGACGACATGGATGCGTGCGTCGCCCCGCGCGCGGACCTGTTCGCGTGTTCCGTCGTCGCCATCGGCCGAGACGATCAATTCATAGTCGATCCCCCGGTCGTTGAGATAGCCCTGGATCTGATCGATTGTCGCGCCGATCGACTTGGCTTCGTTGTATGCCGGCAAAATCAGGCTTAATGTCGGTTTCGTCTTCACTCGATCTCTCCTTCGCGTTGGGCGAGTTGCTTGAAATCCGCGTCGTCGCTACGCGGTCGAAATTCCATTTCTAATCCTTTGAGGCCAACCAACATAATTCTTGGGTCGCCGCCGCGTTTCATCGTTTCGTCTGGGGCATCCTGACATGCGACCTTGAGTTCGACGCGGCCGGCGGAGACCGGGATGGCGATCTCACTCCAACCGTCGTTCGTAACCTGGGTGCGGACGATTCCTTGCGATGTCGCCCAGCGCAACCGGCGTCGCGTGGTCGATGGCAACGCCGACCCTGAGACGAACTCGCCTCGGATGACGATCTCGCCTTCGCCGCCGGCAAGGAAATCGAGTGTCAATTCCGTGGAACCGACCCAGAGAAACGGTTGGCCGTCGACCTGTTCGATGATGCTGTTGAATGCGGAACTACTCAGCGGCACAGCCCAATTGGTTGATTGCGCCTCGCGGACCATGTACTGCTTGCCTTCAAAACGAACGGCCATGTTCCCGGGCTGAATTTGCCGGAACAAACGCGCCACAGGCGTCACGATCCAGGCGTCTGGTTTCAGGTCAAGCAACCGGGCGTTGAGTTCGTGGACGGTCTTGCCGTAGGCGTGCCCCATCATGCTTTGGGTTGCCCGGACATCGCCCGAGCGTGCGAAGTAGGCGAGCCACCAGTTCTCGTAAATGTCAGCCGGCGCGATTACCACTTGTTTGTTGGGCGACTGTTCGAGGAGAACCTTCAACTGCCTCATGTCGGGAGTGTGAAGAGAAGCCGCCAGCTCGTTTTTCCCGAAGGGCGGCTTGGTCATGGCCTGCGTCATCTTCAACGTCGCGAAACTGCTCAGGCCGGTCAGCACGACGAGTAAACCGAGCGTTGCCCCGTGAGCTACCCGGCCGCGATGCAACCCCCAACTGGCGATGCCAATCGCGAATAGCGGGGCGACCGAGATGAGCAACTTGTAAACCTGATACGGATGTTGACTATCTTTCATGACCACGAGCAATGGCAACATGGCCAATAACAGAACCAACAAACCGAGAAGGAATGGCCGAAAGGTCTGGCCATCACGCCAAGGAATCCCTGCCAATGGCCAGGCATGCCGCCATAGCCGAGCGAGGCCCAGCAAACCGATCCCAAAAAGCAGGAGTGTCGCGATGCGTGCTCGCGAAGTGTCTTGCAGCCAGCGATGCTCGGCGAGATCGCCCCACCAAACACGACCCCAACCGGATACCCATAGAGCGTCCGGATAAACAGTCTGCAACACCTTCACATCCACTCGACCCGCAATCGATAGGAACGCCGCGACCGCGTAAAAATAATTCATGACGATGGGTGAGGCGACGATACCGGCAACGGCCAGGCACAAGCGCGCGTTCAAGCAACGGAACACGAGAGCCAGCACGACCGACAGCCCGAGCATCCCGACCAAGATGGGCACGAACTCCGTGTAGATCGAGGCCGTGAGGTTGAACAAGAGTAGCCCGCGAATAAACGAGGGGCCGTCCACCCGTTGGATAAGATCATCAATCCAAACAGGAGCCAACAGCAACAGCGGCACGGCCAGGGCGTGCGATTGGTAACAATCGAGATGCAAGAGAGTCGTCGCGGGCAGGAGGCCGCCGAGCGCTCCGAGCAGATTCGCGTGGAGGGGACGGAAGCCCAATAATTCAGCCAGCAACACTACCGCCAGTACCGTGCCGGCGGTCACCAGCAAAATCGTCGGTTCGAACAAGGCGCGCGGACTGCCGCCGGTCGTCACCATCAGGAACGCTTGTAAGATGCTTTGGCCGATGCGATCGCTCTTTAGCCCAGCCGCTACGGTCATCCAGGGATGGTTAAGTACGACGTCGCCCGGCGGAGTGTGGTAGGGCAGAGTTGCCAGAAATTCCGCGATTGCCAGGTAGTTGAAGTGGTCCGTGCGAGCACGTCCCGCGTATTCTTCAGCGCCCATCTTCAGCAACCCGTAACCCTGAAAGAGATAGACGCCGAGCGCGACCAAGAACGTCGTAACGGGGATATTTTTCACGCTGGCCCAGACCTGCCCGCGCAGCAGTATCGCCAACCACCCCAGTCCGGCCGCGGTCCAGATGATCCACGCGGTTCCCGCGATCGGCCGATCAAGATAGACAAGATTCTGCAACGGCAGGACGATCGCCGCCACGCCGAGAAACGGAGACAGCAGCCAACCCTTGCGATCGAGCACGCGGAAGCCGAACGCCGCCCAAGCCAACGGCACGCCGATCAGCACCGGGCCGGCAATCGAGACCAGAATGTACCACCACGTCAACGGCACGGGTTACCTCGTGGCTCGGCTAAGTGCGGGATGCGGCTCTTCCGTCGGAACCGATTCACCCGCCTCGAATCGAAATTCAACGTCTCGGATACCGAGCACACGGGGCCGGGGATAGGGACCCCGATCGATAGGCATATCTTCCCATGTTCGCAAGGAGACCTCGCTTTGTCCGGCGGGTATCGCAATCGCCAACGTGTTCGGACCGTCCCCTCTCCACGCTCGAGTTTTTGCCGTGTTGACTTGAATTTCGATCGGAATGTGAGACAGATCCCACCCGCTGAGCCCTCGTCGGACGAACTCGCCCGAGATGACGAGCCGCCCCGCGCAGCCGGCGATAACCGACATCCGCGTCGGTTCGTCGCCGATCCAGAATCCCGCTTGATTCGGATTCGAGTCAACGCCGTTCAGGTTCGTAAAGCTCAGCAACAACGCCCACTGGCGTGATCGCGTTCGCTTCAACTCAAAAACTTCGCCTGTCCAAACATCTTCGAGATCGTTGTTCTCGATCTTCAAGAACGGCAGGTTCTTCATGGTCAAGAGGTTGACTCGTTCCGGCAGGTTAGCCAGGTCGTAGATCCGCGTCGACGAGAGCGTTTTCTCCGAGACGGAACCCAAAAAACTCGGCGTGGTTAGATAGACGTCATGCTTCGATGCCAATTGCGTTTGGTGCGCCGCGGCCAGGGGATGCGAATGGGCGATCACAATCGCGCTTGGCGGCATCCGTTCGAATTCATCCTGCAGCCACATCATGTCCGCGCCTTGAAGCAGCGGAGCGTTGGTCCGGGCGATGGACGTCGCCGAGTACGAATCAGCGACCATCCGGCCGGTGTTGATGCCGCCAAAAACGGCCATCCCGACGAGGGGAATGGCGCCGGCGACTCGCCAGCGTCGTTCAAGCGTCGCGGGCAAGATTGCCAGCCCGAGCATGAACAACGGCCCCATCGTCAACAACAATTTGAAGACCTGATACTCGTGATATTCGTCCCGGATCACGAGCGCGAGCGGCAATAGGGCCAACACCCCCACGGATAGAAACAGAATCGATGTCGAACGTGAGGCGCCTTCGACGGTCTGCCGCCATGCTTGTCGCCAACCGCGGTACCACCCGATGAAGGCCAAGGCCGAGATGAAGATCGTGAGCACGCGCACCTTCGCTCGCAGTAGTTCGGGACCCTTCACCACCCAATCGCCCAGCCAGATTCGAGCCCAACCCTCGACGCGGTATCCCCAGGGGTAAGTCCCCTGGCACGCCCCTTCCGCCGTGACACGCCGGATGAGGTCCCAACCGCGCTCCGCGAAACCTGGATTGAGCAGAACCGGCGCGGCCGCGATGAGGAGGCCACCCGCCAAAACGAACGCCGAACGCGGCCCCAAGATCGCGTATCCCAGCGAGTGAATCAGCAGGATTGCCAAGAATACATGGCTGAATTCAGTGTAGATCGACACCAGGGCGGCGCCGATGAGAGCCGCGCGGAACCAGACGCCGACCGTCGGACGGCTGTACCAATCGAGAATGACGACCGGCACGAGAATGAGGAACGGCAAGCCCAGGGCATGTGACAAGAAGCTATCTAGATGGATCGTCGCCACCGCCGGGATGACGCCGCCGGCAACCGAGGCAACCAACGCCCATCCACGCGTGAGGCCGAGACGCCGACCAAGCAGGTTCAACGCCAGCACCAGCAGCGGAGGCGTCATCAAGATCAACGGCTCGAACATAATCTTCGGGCTGACACCCAGGGAATAGGCCAGGAAGCCGTGCAAAACCGATTGACCAATCCGGTCATTCTTTAGTGTGATGGCCTGCCCGACAGCCACGTGAATATTCGTATCGTTCAGGGTGGCGGCAGTCGGATACTCGGTGAAGAAGAGAGCCAGCGAGTTGTAAATGATCTGATCCGGCCAGCCATGTCCGACGTAGTAATTTGCCTGGACCGCGAAGAGTCCGAAACCGTGCAGCGCGAACACAGCGACGGCCGCGAGATACGCCCAGCCGGGAAACGATCGAAGCGACCCCAGCGGCGAACCGCGCCATAGACAAGCCAGCCAACCGATGGCGCCGATCGACCAGGCAACCCAGGCGGTTTGTTTGATGGGGCAATTCAGGTAGACGAGGTTCTGCAGGAAAAGGACGACACACGCCATACCCAAGAATGGCGTCAGGAGCCAATCCTCTTCATCGAGAGGCTGCCCACGCTTTAGAAGCGATGCGAGCGGCGTCCCGAAAAACAAGACGGTCCCGAAGACGAACAGAATGCACCAAATCGTCAGAAACATCCGTGTTCCTGGTTAGCCAACCAATGAACGGGGTTCCGATGCCCCGTCTCCGCATCTACGCCGGACGACAAGGGTACTCAAGCCTGCCCCAACGCACAAGATCAACTCTCTTGCCCCAACCCGCGCGGTTAAAGCCTCCTTTCAGAATCAACCCCTTCAATCGGTAAATGTCGCCAATTCGCTAAACTCGCGGCTCGCCGATGCCGATTCTTCTTGACTTAAACCCGCGTGTCAGCTATTTCCCCGCTCCGTGCGTGTCCCGTTTCACGTTCGTGTCGAACACCCGAGAAGGAAGGACTCTTCTCTCATGGTCTTGCAGGGACGAACTGCCCTCATCACCGGCGCCAGCCAGGGCCTCGGCCGAGCGATCGCTCAGGAATACCTGAAAGCGGGAGCGAGCGTTGTGCTCGTCAGCCGCGGCCGCGAACAGTTGGCTCAAACGGCGGAAGAACTCCGAGCCGGTGTGACCTCACCTGACCAAAAACTCATCACGCTCCCCGGCGACGTCGGCAACTTCGATGACTGCGACCGGATCGTCGCATTCGCCGAAAAGGAGCTCGGCCATCTGGACGTACTCGTCAATAACGCTGGAGTCTACGGCCCGATCGGCCGCTTCGAGGAACTCGACTGGGACGCCTGGGTCGAAGCGTTCACGATCAATTTTCTCGGCCTCGCCCGTCTGTGCCGGGCCGCGATCCCGATCTTCCGACGACAGGGCAGCGGCAAGATCATCAATCTCTCGGGCGGTGGGGCCACCGCGCCGCTGCCGCGATTCAGTTCTTACGCCGGTTCGAAATCCGCCGTCGTTCGCCTGACGGAGACGCTCGCCCATGAACTTCAGGGCGACGGGATTGACATCAACGCCATCGCGCCGGGGGCTCTGAACACCCGCTTGCTCGATGACGTCCTCGCTGCCGGCCCGGAAAAGGTCGGACGTGAGTTCTACGAGAAATCGCTGAAACAACGCGACAGCGGCGGCACCGCTCCCGAGCGCGGCGCCGCCCTGGCCGTCTTCCTCGCCTCCCGCGCCAGCGACGGCATCACCGGCCGCCTGCTGAGCGCCGTCTGGGATGACTGGGCGAATCTGCCGAATGTTCGCGACGCCCTCGCGGCCACCGACATCTTCACGCTGCGACGGATCACCCCCGAAGATCGTGGAGGACTTCGCCGATGCGCGTAGGAATTATCGGTTGCGGGGCCATCGGCCAGCGCCGTGCGAATTTTCTGGGTGAACACACGCTCGTCGCTGTTACCGACGTCGACCGCACGCGGGCCGAACGACTGGCCAGCCGATCGCCCGCGTGTTCCGTCGAGCAAGACATTCAATCGCTGGCAAGCCGAAGCGACATCGATCTCGTGATCGTCTCGACGATCAATTCGGTCCTGGCCGAGGCGACCGAAGCGGCCGTGCGGCATGGCAAACACGTGTTGGTTGAAAAACCCGCGGGCCGGCAAGCCGCCGAACTGCGGCCGATCTTGAGCATGGCTCAAAAGAATCGCGTGGTCGTGAAGGTCGGCTTCAACCACCGCTTTCATCCCGGCCTCTGGAAGGCCAAGGAACTGTGCGACGAGGGCGCACTCGGGCCTCTCATGTACGTTCGAGCGCGCTACGGGCACGGCGGGCGGCTCGGGTATGACCGCGAGTGGCGCGCCGACCCGACTCTCTCCGGCGGCGGCGAACTGCTCGATCAAGGCGTACACCTGATCGATCTCTCCCGCTGGTTCCTCGGCAACTTCAGCCGGGTCGAGGGAACTATCGGCACCTGGTTCTGGCAAATGCCGGTTGAAGATAACGGCTTCCTCTGCCTGCACACACCAGCGGGCCAAGTGGCATGGCTACACGCTTCCTGCACCGAGTGGAAGAACCTCTTCTGCTTCGAGATCTTCGGCCGCGACGGCAAATTGCAGATCGACGGCCTGGGCGGCAGCTATGGCACCGAACGGCTCAGCTACTACCACATGCTGCCCAAGATGGGTCCGCCGGAAACCACGATGTGGGAGTACCCCGGCGAAGACGGCTCATGGCGTGCAGAGTTCGACCACTTCATCGAATGTATCCGCACGGGGGCGACCCCGCTGGGAGGCCTGGACGACGCCCTGGCCGCCCTCGACATCGTGGAACGCGTTTACGCCGACGCCTCGGCGCGGAGGGCCGCATGATCATCACCCGAAGCCCGCTTCGACTCTCGCTCGGCGGCGGCG
>Ga0105047_10018569_pt1 | contig 10769 bp, 10 predicted proteins | sample MAT04_FD_78384 | JGI IMG/M metagenome (GOLD analysis project Ga0105047, IMG submission 78384) | Freshwater microbial communities from Lake Fryxell liftoff mats and glacier meltwater in Antarctica - MAT-04 (megahit assembly) | ecosystem: Environmental > Aquatic > Freshwater > Ice > Liftoff...
CTCAACGTATATCTTACCGTGACATCGCTGTCTGATCCAGCACCGATGCGCAGCACCGATGGTCCGCATGACGACTGGGCCGGGTTCGTGGACCGCGCCTTGCAGGCAGGCCGGTTCACAGCGGATTGCGCGCGAGCGGCACGCTCTGGTCCAGACAGTGCGCCGCCACGCGGAACTGGCGCTGCCGCTGGACGTTGCCGCATTGGCACAACCCCGCGCGGCAAAGGACTTCGCGCAGGTATTGCAGGGGCTGGCCCGTGGCTGAATTGCCCGATACCTTGACCGCACTGCAGCATGCCTTGGCGCAAGGCGTGTGGTCGGTCGAGGCCGCGGTTGAGGCCCAGCAGCGGCCTATGGCGCAGTCGGGACCGCAGTGGCACTGCATCGTCCAGGCCTTGGATATTTGCCCAGCCCAAGCCGATGTCTCCCAAGGGAGCCTGTCGGGCATTGCCCGAGCCCCAGGAGACTGCCGACCTCGCCGTATTCGGCTGCTCACCGCGTTGCGGCTACCTCAGCGGCAGCGTACTCAACATCGACGGCGGACAGATGTTCGCCAGCGCTTCCTGAACCTTTGCAGATGACCCAACTCATTTCCTCCCCCCACGCTTTCACCGAGCTGCGCGACGGCGTACGCGCGGTCGTATCGCAATTCGACTCCCGCTACTGGCAGGAGATCGACGATGCGCGCAGCTTCCCCGAGGCCTTCGTCAAGGCCCTGACCGATGCGGGCTGGTTGTCGGCGCTGATCCCCGAGGAATACGGCGGCTCCAACCTGTCGCTGACCGAGGCCAGCGTGGTGATGGAGGAGATCAATCGCGCGGGTGGCAATTCGGGCGCCTGCCATGGCCAGATGTACGTGATGGGCTGCGTCGTGCGCCATGGCTCGGACAAGCAGAAGCAGGACCTGCTGCCTCGCATCGCGCGCGGCGAGATCCGCATGCAGTCGATGGCGGTGACCGAACCGACGACCGGCAGCGACACGACCCGGCTCAAGACGATGGCGGTGCGCAAGGGCGACCACTACGTGGTGAGCGGGCAGAAGGTCTGGACCTCGCGGCTGCAGCACTCGGACTACATGCTGCTGCTGGCACGCACCACGCCACTGGCCGAGGTCAAGAAGAAGAGCGAAGGCTTGTCGGTGTTTCTGGTCGATGTGCGCAGCGAGATTGGCAAGACCATCACGGTACGGCCGATCCGCAACATGGTCAACCACGAGACCAACGAGATCTTCATCGACGGCCTGGAGATACCGGTCGAGAACCGGATCGGCGAAGAGGGCAAGGGCCTGAAGTACATCCTGGACGGGCTGAACGCCGAGCGGATCCTGATCGCCGCGGAGTGTATTGGCGACGGTTACTGGTTCGTCGACCGGGCCAGCGCCTATGCCAAGGAGCGGGTCGTGTTCGACCGCCCGATCGGCCAGAACCAGGGCGTGCAGTTTCCGATCGCCCGCGCCTTCGTGAATGTCGAGGCGGCCAGCCTGATGCGCTACCACGCGGCAGCGATGTTCGATGCCGGCCAGAGCTGCGGTGCCCATGCCAACATGTCCAAGCTGCTGGCGGCCGATGCGTCCTGGGAGGCGGCCAATGTCTGCATGCAGACCCATGGTGGCTTCGGTTTTGCGTCCGAATACGACATCGAGCGCAAGTTCCGCGAGACGCGGCTCTACCAGGTGGCGCCGATATCGACCAACCTGATCCTGTCTTACCTGGGCGAGCATGTGCTGGGCATGCCGCGCTCCTACTGACGCGAAGATACAGCGATGGACACGGCCAAGCCGGAGCTCGAATCATGGGTCGGACGCAGCCAGTCGCTGACCGAGGTCATCCATGCGGTGCAGGTTCGCCAGCTGGCGGCCACGCTGGACGACGCGCCGCGCTTGCAGGACCCCGCCGCGGCGCCGCTGCCCGCGGGCTGGCATTGGGCCTATTTCAATCCGCTCGACGGGCAGTCGCGCCTGGGTGATGACGGCCATCCCCGGCGCGGCGACTTCCTGCCGCCGGTGAGCCTGCCACGGCGGATGTGGGCGGGCAGCCGGTTGCAATGGACCCGCGCGTTTGCCGTCGGGTCCGCCGTGACACGCGACACCCGTATCGCCAGCGTGCAACACAAGTCCGGGCGCAGTGGCGAGATGGTGTTCGTGACCCTGGCGCACAGCTACCGCGACCCGGACGGCCCACTGCTCGACGAGGAGCACGATATCGTCTATCGGGACTGGCCGAGCGCCGAGGAGAAGGGTGCGCTGATGGACCTGGGCACGCGTGCGCGCGCCGGCGATCATGCGTTCGAGCGAACGGGTTCGCGCCAGCAGGCGGTGCGGGCGGACAGCGTGATGTTGTTTCGGTATTCGGCGGCGACCTTCAACGGCCATCGCATCCACTACGACATCGACTACTGCCGCCAGGTCGAGGGTTATCCTGGCCTGGTCGTGCATGGTCCGCTGATCGCAACGTTGTTGCTGGGTTTTGTCGAGAACACCGTGGCCCCGGAGCGTTTCATCCGCTCCTTCAGTTTCCGTGCCAAGCGACCGACGTTCGATCTGGGCCCGTTCCATCTGCATGCTGCCGCTGCGCCCGGCGGCAGCGGGCTTGAGGTCTGGTCGACCAATAACCTGGGTGAGGTCGGACTGGACGCGCGGATCGGGTTCGCATGACGGTGCCCGACCCGGTCACCTGGCTGTTCGTTCCGGCCACCCGGCCCGAACGTCTGGCCAAGGCCTTCGCTGCCGGTGGCCATGCCGTCATCGCCGACCTGGAGGATGCGGTGGACCCGCAGGACAAGTCGGGTGCCCGCACGCGGATCGAAGCAGTTTTGGCGGGAGGTACCCGTCGGCCGAACCTGTGGCTGCGCATCAACGCGGTCGGCACGCCCTGGTTCGAAGCCGATCTGGCGCTGGTGCACCGCCACCGCAGTGTGCTGGCAGGCGTGATGCTGGCCAAGACCGAGTGCGCCGCCGACCTGCGTGCGCTCGATGGTGAGTTGCCGGTACTCGCGTTGATCGAGTCCGCGCGCGGCCTGCTGGCGCTGGGCGAGATCTGCCAGTCCCCGCAGCTGGCCCGGCTGGCGTTCGGCTCAGTCGATTTTTGCCGCGACCTCGGCTGCGAAGACGATTGGGACCTGTTGCTGCAGGCCCGGATGCAGATCGTCATCCACAGTGCCGCAGCCCGGTTGCCCGCGCCCATCGATGGGGTGTCGCTGGCGCTGGATGTGGCCGACCCTGTCGTCCGCGATGCCGCCCGGGCGTCGCGGCTCGGGTTCGGCGGCAAGTTGTGTATCCATCCATCGCAGCTGGCACCGGTGATGCAGGGTTTTGCGCCCACTGCCGAGCAGGTGCAGTGGGCCACACGGGTCGTCGCGTTGTCGCGGCTTGGTGGCTCGGGCGCGCAGCGCGTTGACGGCCAGATGGTGGACAAGCCGGTGATCGACCGCGCGCGCGCGCTGCTGGAACGCCAGGGGCGCGGGTCGGCGGGCTGACGGACGCGCTGGCGGGGTACGGTCGGGAAACTGCTGCCTTATGGTACGGTCACGCACGCAGGATCCGACCCATGCCCACGCAGAAGATCACGTTCACCGGCAGCCAGAATGCCACACTGGCCGGTCGCCTCGACACACCCGACGCGGCGCCGCATGCCTGGGCCGTGTTTGCCCACTGTTTTACCTGCTCCAAGGAGAGTAGGGCCGCCGCCTTCATTGCTCGCGCATTGGCGCGCGTCGGTTTCGGGGTGTTGCGCTTCGACTTCACCGGCCTGGGCGGCAGCGACGGTGATTTTGCGAACACCCATTTCAGCTCCAATGTCGATGACCTGATTGCCGCCGCCAACTGGTTGCGGAGCGCCCAAGGCGCACCGGCGCTGCTGATCGGGCATTCGCTGGGCGGTGCGGCGGTGCTCGCCGCGGCCGGGCGGATTGCCGATTGCAGGGCCGTGGCCACCATTGGCGCCCCGTTCGACCCGGCGCATGTGGTCAGGCAATTGGGCGAAGGGCTGGAGCAGATCCGGTCCGAGGGCGAAGCCACCGTGCAACTGGCAGGTCGGCCTTTCACCGTGCGCCGCGCCTTCGTCGAGGACTTGACCAGCCAAAGGCAGACCGAGCGCATCAACGGACTGCGCCGGCCCCTAATGGTGTTGCACGCGCCGCTCGACGCCAGCGTGGGCATAGACAACGCGGGGCAGATCTTCCAGGCCGCTCTACATCCCAAGTCCTTCGTCGCGCTCGACGGCGCCGACCATCTGCTGAGCCGGCCCGAGGATGCGCAGTTCGCGGCCGACATGATCGCGGCCTGGGCGCGGCGCTACCTGGACGTTTGACCGGCCGACGAAATGCAGGGCTCGGCACAGGAGGCCGGGCCTGTCGAAGCGGCATTGCCGGACGGCGCAGCGCAGTGGGTCGAACGCAGCATTCGAGCCTTCGCCGTCGATGTCCGAGCCGGGCGCCGCCAGTGACGTCCGGTTGGCTTGCCTTAGTTCGCGCCCGGTATCAGTCGCGATGACTGGCGCAAGTGAAATACCACGGGGTCAGATTGAATCGTCCGGCCGTGGCGAAACGATGCGCAGCGAGTCGTAGGGCGCGGCGCCGGCCACTTGCGTGGATGGCGCCAGTCCAGCCAAGGTCAGGGCCAGCATGCAGACCCATGTCCGGCGAGATGCCGACCCGGCGGATGCCGCAACCGTGCGGAGAAGGTCAGAGTTGACAGTCATGGTTCTCCCAGTCTTAGGCCAAGCGGCGCGATGCTCAACCGCCGCGACGCCGCAAGATGGCGCATTTATACCCACGGGCACGCGGGAAAGCGCTTGCCCGCCATACTCGCCGCATGGCTAACCTGTCCCGGTCCGAAGCCCTGGTCGAAATCCGGGGCTTGTCGATGTCCTACCCGATGGGTGGCTCCCGCGTCGAGGTACTGCGTGACGTGGACCTGCAGATTCAGGCTGGGCAGAGCGTAGCCGTCGCCGGACCTTCGGGCTCAGGCAAGACTTCGTTGCTGCTGTTGCTGTGCGGCCTGGACAAGCCGGTATCTGGCAGCATCCGGGTAGGTGGCACCGACCTGTCCACGTTGGATGCCAACGGCCTGGCTGACCTGCGGCGCTCGGCCATCGGTATCGTGTTCCAGTCGTTTCACCTGCTGCCGAGCCTGAGCGCGCTGGACAATGTGGCTCTGCCGCTTCAACTGGCGGAACAGCCGGATGCCCATGCCCGTGCCGAAGATCAGCTGCGGCGGGTCGGACTCGGACCCCGCATGCAACACTACCCGAGCCAGCTCTCGGGCGGTGAACAACAACGCGTGGCGATCGCTCGCGCGCTCGTGCACCGGCCGCGCTTGCTGTTGGCGGACGAACCCACCGGCAACCTGGACGACCATACGGCCGAATCGGTACGGGACCTGCTGTTCGAGCTGAACCGTGCCGCCGGCACAACGCTGGTGCTGGTCACGCACGACATGGACTTTGCCTCCCGCTGCGACCGCGTCTTGCGCCTGCATGATGGTTCACTGCATGAATCGCCGGCGCCCGCCGTGCCAGCCGATGCGGTTCCTGCTTAGCCTGGCCTGGCGCGATCTGCGCGCCAGCGGCCGCCATCTGTGGATCTTCTGCGCCTGCCTGGTGCTGGGCGTGGCCCTGGTGGCGGCCGCAGGCGGCCTGTACCGCCAGGTCTCGGACGCGTTGCGCGCCGACGCCCGGGTGCTGTTCGGCGGCGATGTGGAAGTCGAACACGATCGGCCCCTGGCGCCGGAGGTGTTGCAGTGGATAGGCCAGCGTGGCCAGGTCTCGCGCCTGGTCGAGTTGCAAACCATGATGGTCGCGCCCGCAGGCCGCTCGCAGCTGATCGAGTTGCAAAGTGCGGATGCCGCGTATCCGCTGGTGGGCACCGTGGAACTGGAGCCCGCAGGCACACTGGACGACGCGTTGGCCGAACGCTCCGGGGTCTGGGGTTCGGCTGTCGACAGCGCACTGGCGACACGGCTGGGCCTGCAGCTGGGCGATCGGTTGCAGATCGGCAACCTGAGCCTGGAGATGCGCGCTCGGGTGTTGCGTCAACCCGACCGCAGCCTGCGTGCCAACTGGAGCGGAGCGCCGGTGCTGGTCTCCGATGGGGCCTTGCAGGCGACCGGCCTGGTGCAACCGCTGAGCCGGGTCGAATACCTGTACCGGGTGCGCACCGACACACCAGCCGCCGACTGGCGCGACGCCTTTGTCGCGGCGTTCCCGCTGCTGCAGGCCGAAGTTGGGACCTTCGAGGAACGCAGCGCGCGCACGGCCGAGGTGCTGGGCCAGATCGGTTCGGGCTTGTTGCTGATCGGTTTTTCCGCGTTGTTCATCGGCGGCCTGGGTGTCTACAACAGTGTGCAGGCCTATTTGCAGGGCAAGCTCGGCACCTTGGCCACGCTGCGCGCGCTGGGTCTGCGCGACGGTCGCCTGGCGGCGCTGGTGCTGCTGCAGATCCTGATGCTGGCACTGCTGTCCAGTCTTGCGGGTGTGGTGCTGGGCAATCTGCTCGCCGTGGCCGGCTCGTTTGCCGCCGCGCAGGACCTGCCGATGGCGCCCTTGCTGGCCTCGTTATGGTTGCCCTCGGCGGTAGCCCTGGTTTTTGGTGTGCTGACCGCTCTGGTCTTCGCACTGCCGGCGCTGGGGCGGGCGTTGTCGGTGTCACCGGCCGCGCTGTTCCGTGGCATTGATGGCGCCGCGTTACGCACGCCGCGTTCAGCCTGGTGGCTCAGTGGAGCGGTCGCGGCGCTGGTGCTGCTGTTGCTGGTCGCCAGCCTGCCAGATGCGATGTTCGGCCTGGCCTTCGTGGCCGCCACATCGTTGTTGCTGCTGCTGCTCGAAGGACTGGCGCGGGGCCTGCGCGCGCTGGCACGGCGCCTGTTGGCGCGCCGCGGTGTGCGGCTGACCCCCGCCATGCGTCTGGCGCTGGCCGGTCTGCAGCGGGCCGAGTCGCCGCTGCGCGCTGCTCTGCTCTCGTTGGGAACGGCATTGGCGCTGCTGGTGGCCTGTACCCTGGTGGTGGCGGCCTTGCTGCGCGCTGTCAACGAGACGGTGCCTGCGAACGCCCCGGCACTGGTGTTGTACGACGTGCAAACCGACCAGCTGGACCTGCTGCGCGACACCCTGCAGGCGTCTGCCAGCCTGCAGCGCCTGCAGACCGCGCCCCTCGTGCTGGGCCGGATCATCGGCGTCAATGGCCAGATGCTGCGCGACAGCGACAATGGTGAACGTGTGCGCGAGGCGCGCGACGAGCAGAAGTTCAGCAGCCGCGCCGGCAATATCGATGATGTGGTGCTGGCCGAAGGCGCATGGTGGCCTGCCGATTACCAGGGACCTCCACGGGTGGCGATGGAAGACCGCGAGGCGGGGCAACTGGGTCTGCGGGTCGGAGACCAGCTGCAGTTCGACATCCTGGGCGCGCCGGTGGAGGCGCAACTGGTTGCCATCTACAGCCAGCGCCGCATGCAGGCCCGGCTGTGGCTGGAGGCCATCTTCAGCGATGGCGTGCTCGACCCCTTCATCACCCGCCACATCGGCGCCGCCTACCTGGCGCCAGACGAAGCCCTGCAGGCGCAGGACCGGCTGGCCGCAGCGGCGCCGAATATTGCCAGCGTGCGGACCGAATCGCTGCTGCGCGAGACTCGCACGCTGATGGCGCGCGCCAGCGGTGGCCTGGCACTGGTGGCGCTGGTGTGTCTGGCTGCCAGCCTGCTGGTGCTGGCCGGCGTCGTGGCCGCCAGTCGGGCCCGACAGGTCTATGAGGCCACCGTAATGCACGCATTGGGCGCCCGCCCATCGGTGCTGCGTCAGGTGCTGCTGTGGGAATACGCACTGCTGGCCCTGGTCACTGCCGGTTTCGCGATCCTGGCCGGCAGCGTGCTCGCCACCGGATTGCTGCTGTGGCGGCTCGACCTGGAGCTGGCTGGCCTGTACTGGACCGGCGCCTTGACCGCCGTGGGCGTCAGTACCGTCAGCCTGGGGCTGGGGGCGCGGTATCTGCTGGGGCAGATGCGGCTCGAGCCGGCTTTGTTGCTGCGCAGCGGGGCGTGACGGTGGCAGGCTCCCGCGCGCGTGCGTGCGATGCGTCCATCAGGCGGTCGGCTGCCTGAATTGTGCAAAGGCGGCTGCCGTGGGTGTGGTTCCGGCACCGGGCAATTCGGGCCGACGGAAATACCCATCGACCACTTCAGCCGGGTCGGTGAAGCAGTCCTTGATCCAGGGGATGAATTCCAGCAGCTTGCAGGCCGGATGCGCATACGACAGATGCACATGTACCTGGCTCATGTCGCCGGCGTGCGGTGCGACCGGCAGGCGAAAGGCGTGCGCCGTCTCGCAGACCCGCAACACCTCGGTAAGGCCCGCCATGCGCGTGACGTCGGGCTGCACCCAATGGACGGCCTGCTGCGCAAAGAACTCCGAAAATGCATCGACCGTGTACAGCTGCTCGCCGAGCGCCAGCGGAATCGACGTCGCGCGCGCGAGCTGCGCATGGCCTTTCACATCGTCGTACCACAGCGGCTCTTCAAACCAGAACACATCCGAATCCTGCGCCGCGCGGCAAAAGCGCTGGCAGGTCGGCAGATCCCATTTGCCATTGCCGTCAATGGCCAGCGTGACGTCCGGGCCGATGGCCTGGCGCACCGCGGCCAGGCGGCGCAGATCGCGCTCGACGGTGGACCCGACCTTGATCTTGATGCCGGTAAAGCCCTCGGCCACCGCGCCTTGCGCGCCCGTCACCAATTTGTCATCGGCAATGCTGAGCCAGCCGATGTCGGTGTTGTAGGCACGGACTTTCTCACGCACCTGGCCACCCAGCAGTTTCCATAGCGGCTGACCCGCCGCCTTGGCCTTGAGGTCCCACAGCGCCAGGTCGATGGCGGCATGCGACAGCGTGGTGATGCCTGCGCGGCCCACCCACTGCAGCGCGGGATTGCGGGCCAGTTTCTGCCACAGGCGGGCAATGTCACCGGCATCCTCGCCGATCAGCATGGGCGCGTGACAGGTTTCCATGCAGCGCGTGATCAGCTGGTCGCTGGGCAGATGGGCATGCGTTCCGGTAAAGCCGTAACCGCTCAGTCCGTCGTCGGTATCGATTTGCGCACCCACTACACCCCAGTGCGTGATGCTGTGCGTGCTGTCGGCGATCTGCGCGCCGGTGACTGGCACATGCAGGATGAAGGGTCGAACGGATGTGATGGTCATGAGGGCTCCGGTGTCGCTATTGCGGGCATCAGGTGGGCAGACACACGCGCACGGTGGCGTCGGCGCGTTGGTGCAGGTCGGGCAGCTGTTCCAGACCCAGGCCAGGCTTGTCGCCGAGGCCGATCAGGCCGTCGTCGGTATGAACGAGGACCCAGATGATGTTGGGAAACTCGCCCAGGCGCAGGGTTTCAATTCTGGTGATTTTCAATGCATGCTCCGTGAAAAAGGCCGCGAGGGTTGCCACGGGCGGCCTTGCAACGATCCCGACAAGAAAACGGGTTAACCGCCGCGCGCCTTTTTCAGCGCGTCCATGACCAACTTGACGGGCTCGGCGCCGATGGTCGGAATGTTTTTGTCATAAACAGGCTTGACCATGTCGAACATGCGTTTCTGCTCGGCCGGGCTCACCTCGTTGACGGTCATGGTCTTGCGCAGGTTGGCCAGCGACTTGTCATTGAGCGAGCGGTTGGCCGCCCGCTGGACTTTCTGGCCCTCCATGGCGGCTTCACGCAATACCGCCTGCTCCTGCGGGGACAGCTGGTCCCAGAGTTTCTTGCTGTAGAGCACCAGAAACGGCGTGTAGGCGTGACGCGTCACGCTGAGGTATTTCTGCACCTCACTGAACTTGGAGGTCTCGATGGTGACAAAGGGATTCTCCTGGCCATCGATGGTCTTGGTTTCCAGTGCGGTGAACACTTCGCCAAAAGCCATGGGAACGGCGTTGGTCCCCAGCGTCTTGAAGGTGTCCAGAAAGATGTTGTTCTGCATCACCCGGACCCGGACGCCGTCAAAATCTTCCACCTTGGCGACCGGCCGCTTGCTGTTGGTCAGGTTACGGAAACCGTTCTCCCAGTAAGCGAGGTTGACCAGTCCGGCCTCTTCCAGCTTCTTGTTGAAGTACACGCCTGCCGGGCCATCGAGCACCGCGTCGGCTTCCTTTTCATTGGCAAACAGGAAAGGCAGGTCGAACGCGCCGAGCTCCTTGACGATGCCGACCAGCGGAGAGCTGGAGGTGCAGACCATTTCCTGGGTGCCAGCGCGCAGCGCCTGCGTGGCTTGCAGATCGCCGCCGGCGGAGCCGCCCCAGAAGGCGTTGATCTTCATCTTGCCGCCGGTCTTGGCGGCCAACACTTCCTGCATCTTCTTGACGCCGACGCCGACCGGATGGTCCTCGTTGACGCCGTTGGTGAACTTGATGGTGCGGTCGGCAAACTGCGCGAAGCTTGAAGTTGCCACCAGCAAGGCGGCGGCGGCCAGGGCCGAGGCGAGGGTTCTGCGTTTGAAAAACATGGTTATCTCCTTGAAAATGAACGACAGGGGTTGGGAAAGGGAAGTCACCGCATCAGCCACTTGAGGGGCTCGATGACGATGGCGGGAAAAGCAATCAGCAGCGACAACACGGCCAGCTGCGCCAGCAGAAACGGCAGTACGCCCTTGAATGCGGTGTCCATGCTGATTTTTGCCACGCCGCACACCACGTTGAGCACGGTACCCACCGGCGGCGTGATCAGGCCGATGGCGTTGTTCATGATGAACATGATGCCGAAGTACACCGGGTCGATGCCGGCCTTGAGCACCACCGGCATC
>Ga0105047_10018570_pt1 | contig 10769 bp, 9 predicted proteins | sample MAT04_FD_78384 | JGI IMG/M metagenome (GOLD analysis project Ga0105047, IMG submission 78384) | Freshwater microbial communities from Lake Fryxell liftoff mats and glacier meltwater in Antarctica - MAT-04 (megahit assembly) | ecosystem: Environmental > Aquatic > Freshwater > Ice > Liftoff...
CGGGTGCTTCGGGTGTCCCGGGTGCGTCACGGACTTCCACGACATCCGCGACGTCCCCGATCTGCTCGCTGCCGGACATGGCCGGTTCAGCGACCGAGTGCATCGGTTCGTCCACCAGCATCGTCGCGGCGTGTACATCGGAACGGTCGGCGGCCGAGAGTGGATCGTGTACTCGCTGCTGCGGGATGAGGTGCCCGAGATCGCGATCAACCAGTGGCACACCCGGAAGAACCGTTCCAGGGGTTGGCGCGATCGAGGTCGCGTGACGATTGCGGAATCGACTCATGGGGTCACCTCTTAGCCGGAGCGGTCGGTCGGATGCTCGTGAGGTTCGTTCCTGAACGTTCGATGCCATCAAGCACTTCGAACAAGAGCGACAGGAGCACGTTCTTCACCGATGGTTTGTCGGTGGCATCAACGGGGAGCACAGGCACATGATCAGCGGCGCCGACGGCCTGGCGCATCGAAGCGGCTTGCTCGTCCGTCACGTCATCGGTGCGGTTCAACGCGATCACGAACGGAACCGGAGCCATGGCGGCGAAGGCCCGGAGGATTCCTGCTGCTTCGCCAATCGATTCTTCGCGCGTGGGATCGATGAGCAGGATGTATCCGAGCATGCCTTCGCCCAGGATTTCCCACATGAAGTCGAATCGGTCTTGACCTGGAGTGCCAAACAGATACAGGACGAGATCGCTGTCGATCGTGATCCGACCGAAGTCCATCGCGACAGTGGTTTCGGCCTTTCGCGATCGCGTCTCATCGGTGATGTCGCGCTCGGTCGAAAGCACGGTGATCTCACTGATCGTGCGAATCAACGTGGTCTTGCCGGCCGAGAACGGACCGGTGACGACGACCTTGACGGCCTGACCTCCGCGACGACGTCCTGCGCGTGCCATCTCAGAGCCCCCTCACGCCAGCGATGAGTCGCAAGACGAGGGACCGGTTGAACAACGGATCTTCGTCACCGGTGACAGGTTCGCCGTATTCGCCCTTCGCAGGAACAGGTGCGCTCTCAAGGGTGGCCACGTGCTGGTCCATCAGGGGATCCATCGCGACGGCGTTCGCCCCCATGATCGTGGTGTTGTCGGAGCGAGCCCCCTGACCCACGCGGGCTGGTACTGGTTCGGGATGGTCAGGACGTCGTTGGTGCTGAAACGGTTCGGGACGCTCGGGAACCACCGGCGACTCACGGCGAGGTGACGACGACGCAGGCGCTGGTTCCGGAAGTGATTTAGCGACAGGGTCAGCCGCAGGTTCATCCGATTCCTCAACCGAGGCTGCGGCCGCATCCAACAGGCTCATGAGTTCGAGTCGACGCAAGCGCGCATCCAACGGTGCTTGATCGCCCGGAGCCGTCACGTGCACGAGGTCTCGCTCGACGAGATCGGCGACGACGGTCACCACGTCGAACGCCCCCAGTCCCCTGAGGTCGACGATCTCTTGCACCGATCGACGCCCATCGATCAGTCCAAGCACTGACCAGTCGGCCGCGCTCACCACGAGCTTTTCGTCATCGACAACATCACAGATAGTGGGCACTGAATCAGGGGAAGGCACTGCCGTAGCGGCGTTCTCCCATCGCTCGAAGCGAGCGCGGGCCAGCGATACGGCGGCAGCGGTGCCTAGGCGAAGTCCCACATCGTCGGCGGGCAATTCATCTGCGGCGAAGGAGAAGTCCCCATCAGGCCAACGCAGCAAGTCGAAAACCACATCAACGATCAAGGCCTCGGCCACGGCCGACAACACGTCAGCATCTACCAGATTCAGCACTTGAAGCGATGCGACCAGACCCGTGCCCTGATCGGCCGCGTGGGTGGCTGCATCGGCAATCGCGTCTTCATCGACGGCCCCCGTCATCACCAATCTGCGAAGCAGACTCATCCGGGCCGGATCGAGCGTGGCGGCCACGATGGCACCTGCATTCAGGTGCACGACGGCTTGTGTTCCCTCACGCCGAAGCCAGAGTCCTCCGGTCTTTTCCGTGGCCTGCAGCAGGTGGAACACGTCCGACAGTCCGAAGGCGTCGAGGGAACCTTCGAGCTTCACGGGTGGGCCTTCTTTGTGCCAGAGGGTCGGTGATCAGTGACTGTTGGAACAGGCAAGCGCGTGGAACCGATAAGGGCGCCTACGTCCACGAGGGCGAAGCGACAGAGGCTGACTCGCGTCCGAACAGGTCGCTCGAACGCGCCTGGTCAGAATCGAGCACCTGCGAAGCACTTGCGGACTGCGCGGCGTGGGCGGGAACGTGGACGGTGGTGGTGGGCACTGAGGCGCCCGGATCGGCGGACGGAGCGGCGACTGGTGCAGTCCCGGCAGCAGCCAGGTCGTCCTGGCGCAGAATCTTGGCCACCGACTCGGCGGCGCGTTTCACCTCAAAGAGCATCAGGCCGATCTTGGCTTCCTTGGTCGACACGGCGACCAGCACGGCTTCGTCATCAGCCGATACCAAGAAGACCGATCCGTTCTCGCCTTCGACGTACACCTGATGAAGTTCGCCGCGGCCAAGCCCATGCGCTGCCCGTTCACCCAGCGACAGAAGCGCCGCACTCATGGCCGCCAGTCGGTCTTCGTCCATGCCTACTGGCAATGACGAGGCCATCGGAAGGCCATCGAAGGACACCACAGAGGCGGCGAGCAGTTCGGGCGTTTGACTCAGCAATGCCGCCAGCGCCAAATCCAACCGAGACGCACGCCCGGTGGTCGAGGCCTCGGGGGTGGATTGGTAGGCCGGCAGGGTCATGGGGGGTCCTCGAGGCTCGAATCCGGTTCCGTCGCGAACGGAGAGCCGGTCGTACCGGCCTGAGTTCTGCTTCGGCCAGATCGGGGCCCTGCTTGAGCACTGTGGCCCGGTCAGCAGAAGGGTTCAGTCGAGCGGGGGCTTTTCGAGCGCAGCGCGCAGAAGCGCGGGCATCACGTGCGCGCCGGTCATCAGTTCGATCTGGCCGCAGGCCTGATGGACCAGAAGATCCAGACCGCCCACCACCTGGCCCATCGATGCCCAGGCCGATGCCAAGGGCGTGGGCCATGGGTCATAGATCACGTCGAACAACAGGCCGGCATCGCTAGGAATCGATTCCGCGCATTGACCGGCGACGGCAGCCGGGACGGTGCTGATGACCACGGGCTGCTCCAGCGCGGTCGATGCATCGGCCCACTCGATGAGCTTGGTTCGGACGCCGAGCACCCCGCCCAACGCGGCCATCGCTTTGGCTGATCGCCCCTGCCGGGCCACCACGTCGATCTCGCGGGCGCCCATCTGCTGCAGGGCCACCAGGGCTGAGCGCGCCGTTGCCCCCGATCCCAAAATCGCGGCGCTCGACGTACTGACCACCTTGGCCTCCGACATCGCGGCCACCAGGCCCGTGACGTCGGTGTTGTGGCCGATGCGTTCGTTCCCCTCAAACACCACGGTGTTCGAGGCGCGGGTGAGTTCCACCAGCGGGCTGTGTTGGGTGAGTGCTGGGAGCACGGCCTCTTTGAGCGGCATCGTGAGCGAGAGACCCACCCACTCGGGTCCGCAGGCCTGAACAAAGGACTGGACTGCGTCAGCAGTCACGTCGACGGCGTCGTAAGTCCATGGCAGCCCCAACGCTCGATAAGCGGCACGATGAAGCACCGGCGACAACGAGTGTGCGATGGGGTGCCCGAGCACTGCAGCCCGGCGCAGATCGTGGGAGATCAGGCTCACGGCAGGTTCGCCTTGTACTCAGCCTTGAACTTCAGGAACTCTGCGTAGGAGTCAGTGAACTTCGTGGTTTGCGTCGTCAGGTCGGTGGTGACGAAGTAGATCCACGGACCGGCTTCAGGCGTGACGGCAGCTACGAGCGCTTCCCGGGAAGGCGAATCAAGCGGAGTCGGTGGCAAACCCTTCACCCGGTAGGTGTTGTACGGCGAATCGGTCGCCAGATCGCCGGTCGACAAGCGCACCTTGCCACCGCCGAGGGCGTAGATAACGGTGGAATCGAACTGCAACCGCATGTTCGCATCGATGCGGTTGTAGATCACGCGTGACACCTTCGCGTAGTCGACGGGCGCCACCTCCGCCTGCACCAAGCTCGCGACGACGACAGCGTCGTACGGCTTCACTCCAATCGCTGCGGCCTTGGCTTCAAGACCGATCTCGACCGACACTTCGTTGAAGCGAAGCACCATGGCCTTCAGCAGGCTCGTGGCCGTGTCCTTGGGATCGACGTCGTAGGTGGCAGGGAACAGGAAACCCTCAGGTCGATTCCGCGCATACGCGGGAAGTCCAAGATCTTGCGGCTCCGCAAGCGCGGCCGCCACCTGCGCTGAGGTGACCGTGGTCTTGTCGACGATCTCCTGAGCGATTTGGTTGATGCTGTCGCCTTCGCGCACCACCACCCGAGCAGTCACGCGGGAGGCGGGATCCACCAACCGCTCCACTGCGGCAGCCCCACTCATGCGACGAGCAAGCGCATATGTGCCGGGGCCGATCGAACCGGACTTGTCGTTCAACTTCGCAGCGTCAACGAACGCGCGGCTGCTGGCGACCACTCCACCATCGGTGAGAATTGATCCGATTCTGGTGATGCTGGCTCCCGAAGGAATGCTCACATCGACTTGACCGGTACCGGCCCCTTCGTAGTCCTTGGCCGGACCGAAGGTGTTCCACAGGGCCACACCGCCACCCACCAGGAGCGCCAACACGACCACAGCGGCAACGATCAGAACCCCGCGGCTGCGTCGGGCTGAACGCCGGCGACGCGTCCGACTGGTGCGGCTGCCTTCGAGGGTCATGGCTCCAGCCTCACACAACGACCCGGAGGCGTGTTCGACGACCTTTCAGCGTCCAAGGCGCTCTGCAAAATCACCACGGCCGCCTGCTGATCGATCACGGCCCGCGACTTCTTCGCATTGCGTCCAGCAGATTGAAGTGATCGTCCGGCCGAGGCCGTGGTCAGCCGCTCATCGACCAAGCGGATCGGCAGATCCGTCGCGTGGGCGAGCGTGCGGACGAAGGCCTCGACCGCTTCCACCGCCGGACCTGAGCGACCCGACAGACTCATCGGCAACCCCACTACAAATTCGATGGCCGCCCGCTCCTGCGCCAGGGCTACCAACCGCTCGACGTCGCCACGCCCCCGTGCCACCGTCTCGATCGGCGTTGCCAGAATCCCGCCCGGATCGCAGGCAGCAACCCCGATGCGGACGCTGCCCACATCGACACCCAGCCGGGCGCCGGGCCTCATCCTGCGAGCAGGCGCGCCACGGAGTCGGCCACTCCTGCAAGAGCCACGTCGATGGCGCTCACGTCCGATCCCCCACCTTGGGCGACGTCATCTTTTCCGCCACCCCGTCCACCGATCGGTTCAAGGCACTCGCGAAGAACCTGAGCAGCAGACACACCCCGCTCGATCGCGCTCCCGTTTGCTGCGGCTACTGCCGCCACCTTGTCGTCGGCCACCGCCATGACGACCACAAGCGCGGGAACTCCTGGCACAGCACCGCGCGCATCCAGTGCCACCTGTCGCACCTCGGCGGCCGACGTGCCATCGGGCGCGCGCACGGCAATGACCTGTACTCCCCCAACGTCGACACCGGCCGATGACAGCGATGCCGTGTCGGCCTTGAGACGCTCAGCACGAAGTTTGGCAATGTCGCGCTCGGCCTCTTTCAGGCGACCCAGCATGAGATCGATGCGCTCAGTGAGCTCGTCGGGCCGCGCCTTCATCAACCGTGAGACCTGTTCGATGATGACGTGCTCGCGCGCATGAAACGCATAGGCATCGGCACCCACGAGTGCTTCGACACGACGCACACCAGAGCCGATGCTGGATTCGCCCAGCAACGTGATGACGCCAATTTGACCCGAACGCGCGGCATGCGTGCCACCACACAGTTCACGTGCCCAATCCCCCACTGACACCACGCGCACCTGCTCGCCGTACTTCTCGCCAAACAGCGCCATCGCTCCGATGGAGCGCGCGTCATCTTGCGTCATGACGTCGGCTGTGACGGGCAGGTCTTGCGTCAACACGTGATTGACGCGGTCCTGAACGTCGGCCATCACCGATTCGGGGATAGCCGATGTCGACGAGAAGTCGAAACGGAATCGTCCTGGTGCATTTTCTGAACCCGCCTGGGTGGCAGTTTCTCCGAGCAGTTCACGAAAAGCTTTGTGCACGAGGTGAGTGGCCGTGTGGGCCCGCGAGATGGCTCGACGGCGATCGATGTCGACGCGTCCGACCGCTGCGGATCCCGACTCGATCACGCCCTGAATGACATGCCCGCGATGCACCACCAGACCGGGCAACGGCGTCTGTACGTCATCGATCGCCACCCTGGTGCCATCACCTAGTTCGATCACACCAGCATCGGCCAATTGGCCTCCGGCTTCGGCGTAAAACGGAGTGCTGTCAAGGATGACGTCGACGGATTGCCCCGCATTCGCCGTCGCCGTCGCGACGCCGTCGACCAGTAGTCCACGCACGCGCGTGCCGGTGACGACCTCGTCGTAACCGGTGAACCGCACAGGCCCACCCACATCGAGTAGTCCTCGGTACTGGCTCAGATCCGCGTGACCGGTCTTCTTGCTGCGCGCGTCTGCCTTGGCGCGGTTGCGCTGCTGAGACATGAGGGCGCGGAAGCCGGCCTCATCCACCTGCACGTCCTGCTCGGCGGCCATTTCGAGCGTGAGATCGAAGGGAAATCCGTAGGTGTCATGAAGTGCGAACACCTGATCGGCCGACAACGCCGAAGTCCCTTCCGATTTCGCCTCGCGCACCGCCGTGTCAAGAATGGTGGTGCCGGTGCGTAGCGTTTGGGCAAAGGCCGCTTCTTCGGCCTGGGCGATCGAACGGATGCGCTCGGAGTTCCTGGCAAGTTCGGGGTACTGCGGGCTCATCGCCTCGATGGTGGTGGTGACGAGTTCATCCATCGTGTCGCCAGGGGCACCGAGCAATCTCATCGAACGCACCACGCGACGCATGATGCGGCGCAACACGTAGCCGCGGCCTTCGTTTCCCGGCTGGATGCCATCGCCGATGAGCATCACCGAGGTTCGCGCGTGGTCACTCACCACACGCAGACGTACATCGGATTCGTGCGACGAACCGTAAGTGGTTCCGGAGAGGTCACTGGCGTGGTCGATGATGCGCCGCATCGTGTCGATCTCATAGATGTTGTCGACACCCTGCAAGATCGCCGCCGTTCGTTCGAGCCCCAAGCCGGTGTCGATGCTCTTCGCTGGCAGATCGCCCAGGATCGGAAAGTCGTCCTTGCCAACGCCGGCTCCTCGTTGAAACTGCATGAACACGAGGTTCCAGATTTCGAGGTAACGGTCTTCGTCGACGATCGGACCGCCTTCGAGTCCGTAGTCAGGCCCGCGGTCGTAGTAGATCTCTGAGCACGGTCCGCACGGCCCTGGCACGCCCATCGACCAGAAATTGTCGGCCATGCCCCGACGCTGGATCCGATCCTTGGGGACGCCCACCGCCTGATGCCACAGGTCCGCCGCTTCATCGTCGTCCTGGTAGACGGTGACCCAAAGCTTGCTCTCGGGCAGCCCGTACCCGCCATCACTCACCGGCCGGGTCAGCAGTTCCCAGGCCAAAGGAATCGCAGTCTCTTTGAAGTAGTCGCCGAACGAGAAGTTTCCGCACATCTGGAAAAAGGAAGCGTGCCGCGTGGTGCGACCGACCTCTTCGATGTCGAGTGTGCGCACCACCTTTTGCACGCTCGCTGCGCGCGGCCACGGCGGCGGCAGCTCGCCCAGGAAGTAGGGCTTGAACGGCACCATGCCCGCGTTGACCAAGAGCAGCGTGGGGTCATCAGCGATGAGGGAGGCCGACGGCACGACCGCGTGGTCTCGGTCGGCAAAGAATCGCAGCCATCGACTGGCGATCTCGGCGGAATCCATGGCGGAACGCACCCTTCCCGGCTGAAGTCACACATGAGATGGCGCCGGTATCGCACCGGCAGGCCCCGTCCAGGGACGACGCGAGCCTATCGCGGGGTGGGATCGGTTTCGTTGGGCCGCGCGTCGCGCTCGAGGATCTCGCGAACCCGAAGCAACCGCTCGGCAATCACAATCTCGTGCCCTACGGGTGCGGGCTCGTAGTAGTGGCGCCCCGCCAACGCATCCGGAAGGTATTGCTGGGCGGCGACTCGCTCAGGCAGGTTGTGCGGATAGATGTAACCAGCGCCATTGCCTTGGCCCCGAGTCGCGACAGCATGGGCATCGCGCAGGTGCTTCGGCACGACACCTGCATGACCAGCACGCACATCGGCGAGGGCAGCATCTACCGCCACGATCACCGCGTTCGACTTCGGCGCGGTAGCCAACGCAATCACGGCCTGCGCCAACACGATCCGGCCTTCAGGCATACCGATGAAAGCCACTGCATCTGCTGCTGCCACTGCGGTGATGAGGCAGGAGGGATCGGCCAGTCCGATGTCTTCGGAGGCAGCGATCACCAGGCGTCGGGCAATGAACCGGGGATCTTCGCCTGCATCGACCATGCGTGCGAGGTAATGCAGCGCGGCATCGACGTCGGACCCTCGGATTGACTTGATGAACGCACTGATGACGTCGTAGTGCTGGTCGCCGTCTCGGTCGTAGTGCACTAACGCTCGGTCGACGGCTTGCTCGACATCGGCAGCAGAGATGGAATCAGCGAGCCGGTCTTGTGCTGCCCCGGCGGAAGCCTCAAGCGCCGTCAGCGCTCGGCGGGCATCACCGGCCGCAAGACGCACAAGGTGCAGCCGAGCCTCGTCGTCGAGCGCGAGGGCGTCTGCGAGTCCGCGCGGATCGGTCAAAGCTCGATCAAGCAGGTCACGAATGTCGTCGTCGTTCAATGTTTCGAGTGTGATGAGCAACGAACGCGAAAGCAACGGGGTAACCACGCTAAACGCGGGATTCTCGGTGGTGGCCGCCACGAGCGTGATCCACCGATTCTCTACCGCCGGAAGCAGCGCATCCTGCTGAGTTTTTGAGAAACGGTGCACCTCGTCGACGAAGAGCACTGTCTCGGCACCGGTGGCTCCCAGGTGATGACGAGCCGCATCGACGGCCGCCCGCACATCCTTGATACCGGCCGATACCGCAGAGATCTCGACGAACCGCCGTCCCGGTACTCCAGCGATGAGCCCGGCAATGGTCGTCTTGCCACATCCCGGTGGCCCCCACAGCAGGACAGAGGCTGGGGTGACGGCCGAGCCATCAGGGGGTAACACCAGGCGGCGCAACGGACTTCCTGGCGCAGTGGCGCGTCGCTGCCCGACGACCTCGTCCAGGGTGCGCGGGCGCATCCGGGCGGCCAGCGGCAATCGGAGCCGCTCGTCGGCCGCCGAGGTGAACAGGTCGTCATCAGACATCTTCGAGACACTAGCCCGGTGAACCCTTCGCCCCCCTATGCCATCGAGCAACTAGCCGTGCCGGCCGACGTGCTCAAGTGGTCCGTCGGTCAGCCCTACCTGAGCGCCGACGTATCCCCTGCCGACGTGATGCACGCGGTGAAAGCCGTCGAGGTCGACGGGTCCGTGTCGGCCGTTGGCTTCATCCGCAAGGCATCAGGTGATCGCGACCACCCGTGGGTCACGGTGCTGGGTGAGGATGCGCGCATTGTCGACTTGCTGCTTGATCTGCTCGCTCGCTACGGCGATCTGCCATCGGGCGGGCTGATCGGTGGAGTCACAGCACCCGCGCGGCTACGGGAGTTGCTGTCGGACACCCTTCTGGCCCGCTCACCCTCGATCAGGTGGGGTCTGGCCGAGCAAGGTGCCCCATGGGACTGGTGGTGGACGTCTGCGGTCAGGCCAGCGACGAGCCCCCACGAGGTGCAGTGGTTGGACGCCAACGATGCCGCTGTCGCGGACCAGATTCGCGCCTTGCTTGCTGTGGCCTCACCCACACATTGGGCGCCGCCGGAACATCCGCACGTTGAACGCTGGGCCGGCATCAAATCCGCGGACGGATCACTCGCTGCATGCGTAGCCGAAACCGTGCGCATCCCCGGACGCCCCCATCTGGCATCCGTAGCGACGCATCCCAAATTTCGTGGCCAGGGCATGGCAGCTGAGGTGACCGGGTGGATCACCGCTGCACTTCTTGCAGAAGGTGTACCGCTGGTGAGCTTGGGCATGTACGCGCACAACGATGTCGCCCGACGTGTGTACACCAGGCTGGGCTACACCTGCGCCTACTCTTGGTTCAGTTCAGGTTTTGCGTCAATGCCTGCCTCAGAGCGCTGCTGAGGCGTAATCACCGTCGGGGCTCCGGTCAACGGGTCGTGCCCGCCACCGGTCTTGGGGAATGCAATCACTTCGCGCAGGGACGATGCGCCGGCGAGCAACATGCAGATGCGGTCCCAGCCCAAAGCGATGCCGCCATGGGGCGGCGGGCCGTACTTGAACGCCTCGAGCAGAAATCCGAACTTGCTCTCAGCCTCTTCGGGCGAGATCCCCAACACGGCGAATACGTCGGACTGCATCTGGGCCCGGTGGATTCGGATCGATCCCCCACCGATCTCGTTGCCGTTGCAGACGATGTCGTAGGCCCAGGCCAGCGCCTGTCCTGGATGTTCGGTGAAGGAGTCTTCCCATTCCGAGTTGGGTGCGGTGAAGGGGTGATGCACCGCCGTCCAACCCGCGTTGCCGTTGTCGTCTTCGATCGCCTCAAACATTGGGGCGTCCACGACCCACACAAACGACCATTCGCTCTCATCGATCAGCTCGCATCGCTTGCCGATCTCAAGGCGAGCCGCTCCCAGAAGTGCCAGCGCATCCGAACGCTTGCCAGCGGCAAAAAA
>Ga0105047_10018572_pt1 | contig 10768 bp, 8 predicted proteins | sample MAT04_FD_78384 | JGI IMG/M metagenome (GOLD analysis project Ga0105047, IMG submission 78384) | Freshwater microbial communities from Lake Fryxell liftoff mats and glacier meltwater in Antarctica - MAT-04 (megahit assembly) | ecosystem: Environmental > Aquatic > Freshwater > Ice > Liftoff...
CTGCTCTGCCTGCACGAGCGCCGAAATGAGGATCGTGAGGGAGAGGACATCCGCTCGCAGAGCAACTCGGCGAAGAGCCTGGACACGAGGCACCCCGGACAGGGCTTCACGCTGAAACTGACGAAACTCGTCGGCCAGCGGTCGCCGCTGGAGTTGGGCGGCGAGAATGCGGTCCAGCGCCGCGTCGAATCCTAACCCCGCCTCGCTCAGGGTCGCTATCAGTTCGAGGAATAGCGACAGGTCTTGCTCGATGAGGGTCACCCGCTCCCGCCTCGCAGCTCGCACGGCCAGCCACGGGATCGTGGCCAACACGACACCCGCGATCCACGGACCCAGGTAGATGGCTGGCAGGAAGATTTCACCCACGCCGCCGGGCAACCCGGTCAGGAACTTCGCGCCGGACCGAGGCAACCCAGATTGTGTCAGGCCCACTATGACCAAAACGCCCGCCAAGAGTCCCACGGTTGTCGCGATGACGAACGTCGGGACCGCAGCGGGCGACCGATACCCGGCAAGTCCGAGCCAGCGGCCGAGCCAGCCCTTTTCACCCTCGTCGGTCATCGAAGCGACGGGGGTGTCTTCACCCGGAAGTGAGGCGAACACACGGGCGCGGACACGCCCACGCCGCCCGGCGGCGCGAACCAGCAGTACCATAAAGCTCAGGATCCCCACCCAGCCGAGGACGATCCACAGCACATGAACCTGCACCGCCGACTCCTTGCGCGACCCGCGGGTCAATATTTGATGCGAGTGGCAGCCAGGGACCACACCACGCCGATAACCTGGAACAACACCGCCACCCCGATGAGCCAAGCCCCGATTTCCGTGGACAGGAACCCGGTCATCCGATCCGGGTTGTTCCGCCAGATGACGACGGCGATGAAGTACGTCGCCGCGAGAACCGCGAGGACGGACGCCTTCGCCTGCGTCGTCTGAGACCGGACGCGCCGACTCAACTCGATGCGGTCGCGGATTGACTTTCCGACTGTCGCGAGTGTTGCGGCCAGGCTGCCCCCAACTTCCCAGTGAACCGACAGGGCCGACGCGAACAGGACGAAGTTTTCCAGAGGAACGCGGGAGGTCAAGTCGCGGATGGTGGCCTGAGGGTCGTCGCCCAGACGGATTCGCCCAACGATCTCGGCGAGTTGTGGTTTCAGCGGCCACCGTGTCTCGCGGACTGCGCCTTCCAAAGCGGCCGACGCCCCGCCACCGGCCCGTAGCACGCCGACCATCAGGTCGATGGCGTCGGCCAGTTGCGCGTCGATCTTGGACTCTCGCATCGACACCCGCGCACGGTCCAGTTCACTCCCGAGCAGTCCGATCGCGAGCGCCGGCAGGATGGCGTAAGGCAACTTTGCCTGGATCCCGAAGTAGAGTCCGACGAAGACCACGATCGCAACGAGCCACGGCAGCCACCTGTTCCGCGAGACGAACCGACGGGTGTCTCGCGGGATGCTCGGCGGTTCCGCACGGGAAGTCGGCTCGGGTGCTGACTCGCCCAACCGGGCACGGGCTGCGGCTCGTGCCCCCGCCCGGCGCAGCATGACCACGACCACGGCAAGGCCAGCGAGAAAGGCCGCCGCTGCGATCCACAAGTCACGCATCGGGTGCCCCGCCAGGCTTGCGGAATATCGAAACCGGCACCTCGATGTCCTGCTCGCGCAACTCTTCCACGAGCCGGGGGACGATCCCCGTCGCGGCGAACTCGCCCTGGATCGTGCGCCCTTTCCGGCCCCGACGCTCGAACCGGAACAGATCTTGAAGTTGCGGTGTAACGCCCTCCAGTCCGGTGAGTTCGCTGATCGCGGACACTCGCCGCACCCCGTCCTCGTAACGTCGAACGGAAACGACGTAGTGCAAGGCAGACACCATTTGCTCGCGGATCGCCCGTGATGGGAGATCCAAACCGGCCATGAGGACCATCGTCTCCAGTCGGGCCAGCGCGTCCCGCGAGGTGTTCGCGTGAACCGTGGTCAGGGAACCTTCGTGGCCCGTGTTCATCGCCTGGAGCATGTCCACTGCCTCCGGACCGCGGACTTCCCCGACGATGATGCGATCCGGTCGCATTCGGAGTGCGTTCACCAAGAGGTCGCGGGCGACGATCTTGCCTTGTCCCTCGACGTTCGCCGGCCGCGTCTCCATTCGCACGACGTGGGGTTGGTCGAGTACCAACTCGGCGGCGTCCTCGATCGTGATGATTCGCTCCGAGGGGGGTATCGCCTCACACACCGCTCCCAGGAGCGTCGATTTTCCGCTGCCCGTGCCACCGGCGATCAAGATGTTCTTCTTCGACCGAACGGCGAACTCCAGGAACCGGCCCATGTTCTCCGAGAACATGCCGAGACCGCGAAGGTCGGTGAACCGCAACCGACGGCGACCGAATCTGCGGATCGAGAGCGTCGGGCCGTCAATGCTCACCGGGGGCAGCGTCGCGTTCACGCGCGACCCGTCCGGCAAGCGGGCGTCCACCATCGGGGACGACTCGTCGATCCGACGTCCGACCCGAGTGGCGATGCGCTGGATAATGCGGACGAGGTGTTCCGTGTCGCGGAAGCGCACCTCCGTCGGTTCGAGTCGGCCGAACCGTTCTATGTACACGCGGTCCGGGCCGTTCACCAGGATGTCGGACACCGCGGGGTCGGCCATCAGCGGCGACAGCGGCCCGACGCCGAGCGTTTCCTCCAGCAGGTCGTCGGTCAGTCGGCTCCGCTCCGCGTCGTTGAGCGGCACCTCTTCGGTTGCCAGCACGCGGGCGACGAACTCGCGAACGACAGTCGCAACGCCTTCCTCGGTGTCGCTGAGCATCCGGCGTTCATTCAACTCGTTCAGCAGCCGCTGGTGCAGGCCGGACTTGACGGCCAGGAACGTGCGGCTGACCGACGGCGTGTTCGTGGCCGCGAGCGGTCGCGGGTCCGCGGGCGAACTCGTGGACGCCCTCGCTCGCGGGAGCCGATCGGTCGGAAAGCGCAGATCGACTGCACCCACGCGGTCGCGCGGGGACGGCGGTTCGGGCGTCATTCGGCCCCCGGGTTGGCATTCTCGCTTGTCTTCGATCCAATCGCAGCGGCGCGGGGCAGGTCGTCCGCCACCTTGCGAATGGCCTTTCCGAATCCCCACCACGATGTCGCCTGCAGGGCGTAAGGCTCGCCCAGGTTCGCGGCCGAGATCAGCTTTCGGGTGTACGGGATGACGTGATCGACCGTCCGACCCAACCGCCCCGCGACCTCGGCCGGGGTTGGGCCATTGTTCCCGGACTCGTAGCGATTCAGGACGATCCGCTGTCGGTTAGCCGGGTACCCGAGGCGATCGAGCAACCGAATCAGGCCGACCATTCCCAGCACCGTCGGCACCACGGCTTCGACGACGACGAACACGCGATCGGACTGGTCGAGGGCGGCGAGGATGACGCGGTCGAGTAATGGGAACGTGTCGATCACAACGAAGTCGTAGGCCCGGCGGGCCAGGGTGACGACCCGGCCGATGACCTGATCGGTGATCGGAGCGGCCTCCTCCGCATCAGCCGGGGCAGCGAGCAGGTGCAACCCGGATGCGTGCGGAACGGCGAGTCTGCGGATGAGCGTCTCGTCGAGCCGATCCCATTCCCGGACGGCGTCGCTGAGTGTCGTCGCGGGCCGCAGGTTCAGGAGCGTCGCGCATACGCCCATCTGGAGGGAAGCGTCGATCAGCAACACACGACCTGGGTAACGGCTGGCGAGGACGCACGCCGTGGACACGGACATGGTGGATTTCCCCACGCCGCCTTTATTGCTGATGAACGTGACGACCTTACCCGGGACGGCCGTTCGGCTCACTGTCGCGGAGGGACGGCGGAGTCGGCCGAGCAACTGCCCCACGTCGGCGCTCGACACCGGGCGTCGGAGGAAATCTTGCACGCCGGCCCGGATTGCCTCGATGAAGAATGCGGACTCGGACACGTCCGGCCCGAACACGTCTGGTCGGAACACGGCGACCACCGCCACGCCCGGAGCGGCCGCACGCAGGTCTTCGACCAACCGGCGAACGGCCTTCAAGTCCGTGTCCAACTCGAAGACGACGAGGTCGGGCCGCTGGCTCTTGGCGGATTCGACAGCCGCGGTCGGGTTGTCGGAAGTCTGAATGACCCCGTTCGCGTCCGGGACGCCGTTGAACGCTTCCGTGAATTCCGCCCGCAGGTTGCGGTCGGTCCCCAGGATCAAGATTCGGAGATTAGCCGTCACGCGATCACCTTCGGTAGCCATCAGCGGACGAGAACGGGGGCGAGGGCGATGAACGGACCCGTATCGGCTGGAGCGGTTCCAGGGGCGAGTGCGCGGTTCCGGCGAAACAGTTCGTCGAGTGTCGCCGAAGGGATGTCGGTCGGGATCGCGTTCCCCACTTGTTGCAGACTCGCCCCGCTCAAGTTTCGCAATGGTTCGGTCTCGCCCGTAACCCGCGTGCCGCCAGTCATTCTCTGGACGGTAAACTCCGAGGCCGTCGTACCGGTGATCTTCTCGAGGCCGAATCCGACAACCCACCTCACGCCGGTCGGTGTCAGGTCGTTGTCGTAGAGCGGCACCATGACGAACAGCGCAGGGTCGGTGACGAACGAGGCGGGCAGCGCGGTTGCGATTCGGTCATCGACCCGCTGCCCGACCGTTAGCCCCTTCGTCGAGTCAATCGACTGCCCGACAACCGTGCCGTTCGCAAGGGCGACGCTTCCCCCCGTGCCGACCGTGAGGGGCACCGCAGCGGCACCCAGAGCCACCCAGTCTGCGCGGCGGAGTGCGAATGGGGTGATCCCCTGCACCGTGTTGGCGACGTTCACCGGGCCGACAGTCTTCGCAGGCACAGCCTGGGCAATCGCGGTGGCACGGACCGTGATGCCGTCACGCCGCGGGTTGTACGGACCGTTCGGGTCCGAAGAGATCAGGGTGCCTCGGCCGAAGAGGAAGGGCAGCGTCGGCCCCGAGGTGCTTACCCCGGGAACGTTGTCGAGTCCGGCGAAGTCGCTCGTCCTCCTGAGCCGCACCAGAAGCGAATCCCCGTCCGTCGCGGGGGTGAAGTCGCTGCGCCCGTACACCGGCGACTCGTCGACGAATTGCCCAGGGATGAACGTTCCACGGACGATGTCGCCGTGCGGTTCGTTGTTGTCCGCGTTCCGTGCGAGCTGGGGTTTGTACACTCGCGCGGTTGGATTGCCCGCGAGCGAGAGTTGCTGCGACGCATACAGATCGCCACCGATTCCGCCGCTCAGTTGGAATACGGGTCCAGCCCCGAAGTCCCGAGGATCGCCGTTCGCGGGGTCGAGATCGTTATCGAAAGCGATGGACACCAGATCGGCCGCGAACTGTCGGTCGGGTTCGCCGCTGTCCGGGTCGCGGTTCCGGACTCCTTCGATGGCGGCGGAGTCGGCGGCCGATTGCATCTGCTGCTGCGTCAGTCGCGCGAACCCGAGGTCGATGACCAGTGCCGCGACGCCGAGCAAGGCGAAGAACATCATTCCGTAGGTGACCAGCACGGCACCCCGGCGGGCACGGCGGTGAGAATTCAATCGCACAGTGGCCTCCGGGTTTACTTTTTGACGTGAGGGAAAGGCATGCGATCCACGGGCCGTGGGGCCGGAGCCGGTTCCGGTTTCGCGGGGACGAACGGGAGTACGGGTTCCACGAACTGTTTCATCGCGACCTTCCCGTCCACGATCGTCTCGATGTAGGTCACCCTCACACCCGGGGCGCTTTGCCCAACGGTGACGTCGGTATCGGGCAGATCCGAGGGTTGCCCGGACCGGGCGACGCACGTCAGTGTCGCGTGCAACGCCAGCGACTCTGCCAGCGGGCCGACCTCGTCAGGGTCCACTGCGATTGTGATCTCCTGCACCGGTTTGGACTTGGGCTGCGCTCCTGGGGCAAGGGCCGTCGTCGTGACCGGCACTTGGCGTATCGTCGCCGGGGTCAGCACCACGCCACTCTGGACGAGTGGTCGAACGCGAGCACGCTTCGGTGGAGTCGCCCCGCCTGGGGCGAACAACGGAGAATTGCCAGGCCGCTTCTCTTCCACCAAGGCGGAGATGATGTCGAAGTGGTCGCCCTGCCGCAGCGACGCCATCCCGTATACCTTCTCGGCTTCAAACACGAACGAGCGCTTGCCCGGCGGGATGCCAGCGGTGATCCCGGCCTGCGTTCCGGGCGGGTAGAAATCTCGCTCGGTGAACACGTATCCTGGCTTCTTGTCGTTCTTGAGTACCCGGCCGAGGATCTTGCTCAGATCGCGGATCGCCTCCTTCGGAATATCGTTTGGGTGCATGTTGAGGACGGCCAAACCCTTCGTGGCGGGGTCGGCGAGGTGGTCCCGGTTGACCTTTGAATACGCCGGGATCGGCTGACCCGCGACAGGAACCGGGACCAACCCTTCGAGCGAACGGTCGGCTGCGGCCGGGGCGGGTTTCTTTTCCCAGAATTTCATGTCTACGCCCAGCGCGAACAGCGTTCCCACGACGCCGGCCCCGCCGACGAGAAGGGCAGGAATGCCGTAGAGCAGAATCGTGGAGACGGAAGAACCACCAGTGCTCATTGTCGTGCGCATCGGAGTGGCAGCCTCAGTTGAAGACTTCGCGGCGGGACACCGCCTGCGCGGAAATCACCTTGCGAAAGGGCCGGACCTCCTTGCCGAGGGCGAACTGCCGACCGAGACCCAGCGGTCCGGCGTATGTACCAACCGCGCTGTCGCCGTCGTCGGCGAGGACCGGGTAATCGAGGTTCGGGTTCGGCGGTTCGCCAGGGACGTCGGCGGGATTCGGGCGAAACGCCGTCATTGTCGCCGCCTGGTACGGGTAATTGATTCGCAGCGCGACCATGCCGCGCAGGTCGGTCGGGTTCGGCGCAGGAGCGACGAGGCTGAACGGCCCTTCGGACGCGCCCGTCGGCTGGATTTCTTCCACCACCTCGACCATGTCATATCCGCTCTCGTCGGGTTTCAAGATCGGGATGCGCACTGTGTAGCCAAAGGCATTGTCGGTGAGCGGTTCGAGTGCTCCGGGATAGCGGCGGACGCGGGTGCCGTCCGGGAGTTCGTCCACGATCATGAGCAACTTCAATTGCTGGTTGAGGAGTGGCAGCGGTGGCGTGATGTTGTCGTCGAGCGGGATGACGAGATACTTGCGGTCGTAGACTCGGGCGCGGGCCTCGGCGAGCGACGGGTCTTCGCCCGATTGCGGGAACAGGAATTGGTCGAAAGTCGTTCCCGGCGGGAGTGGCGTCTTGGCGAGTTCACGCGCCCCAATGTCGGCGGCCGTCTGCGTGGCCTGAGCCGTGAACATCATCCGACCCATCTCGATTGTCGCCGCCAATAGCAGATACAGCACGAGCGAGATCAGGGCGAACTCGACGAGGACGCTTCCTCGGCGAGATTTGCGAGAGTGGGACGGTAGCAACATGGGTCTACCCGAAAACGCGGGAAGCCCCGGAGTCGCACGAGCGGTCCGGGGCGAGGAAGACTTCACGAAGTCAGTTCGACTTACGGTTCGACAACGAGTGTGCTGATCGAGCCCACGGTCCCGAGGTTATTCCCAAGCCGGACTGTATTGGAGTTCGCGTTGATCGTGGTCACGTCGAGGGCGATGTTCCCGTTCGCGTCGGGAGCCGTCTCAATGATCTTGCCGCTAATGATCGGGCCGTTGTCGTCGGCGTGGGCACCCGGCAGGACCGAGGCCATCGCGGCGATCATGTCGTTCGTCTTGTGGCCGAAGATGGCGACTGCAGCGGCGCAAATCAAAGCCACGCCTGCAATGAGCAGTGCGTACTCAACCAACGCGGCACCTTTACGCTTCTGGCGACCCGGAATTAGGCGATTCTGAAGCAACATGGATGGACCTCGAGGGGGAAGTGGGAACCGTATTCAGACGCACCCAGTTCTGAGTGCGGCTCCGCGAAAACTGACGCTCAGTTACAATCACGGAGCGAATCTGTTGGGCAACGAACTGTGTTATAACTTGTTAGACTTGGGATGACAAGCTGCTACGAGGGATTATTTTTGTATTTCGACGCAGCAGTTTCACAATGTCAAACTTCTCGCTGGACGGTTCACGTAGACAGTGGAACAGAGGCGGTTTGGGAAAGGATGTTCCGATCGCTCGGCGATGCAATCGTCATATTCCGTTAAACCGCGTACCTCACCGCAGCCGAAATCGAAGGTAGGCTTAAGTTCGATCCGATTCACCGGAAGGACAGCTATGACGGTGAGACGATTCGTAGTCGCCCGGTGCGGGGGAACAGCTGTTCTCGTTGGCTGCGCGGCCCTCGTCGGACTGAGCCGACCCGAGGTCGCTGCCCTTCCAGGTCCTGCCGACTCGCCGCCGAGTAGTGTTCGCGAGGGGACTCGTCCGGTCGGGTTTCCGGCGCCGCCCGAGGCCGCGGTCACTCAATCCAGTTCTCCCGAGTTCTCCAGACTGCCGATGTCCGCACGTCCTGGGCTACCTGGATTGATACGCCGGCCATTCGCGGTGGAACGGGTCTCCGCTCAGGTACCCGACCCGCCGCCCAAGATCGGTGTCGATCCGCCGATGATTCAGCCAAACCCGAAACCGTTCCCGGTCCGCCCGGACGCGAGCGGCCTTGACCGCCGCCTCGCGGGTCTTGGCGGCCCGGTCGGTTCCACTCCGAAGCCGACGCCCGAGATGAAAGCGCGGTTCGGGAAGTACGTCGACCAGATCGTGGACCCCGAGAACACTCTCGACCTCGTCGTGAACCGGAATCGGTTGCTGATCTTCAAGGCCGCGCCGAAGCGGGTCCAGATCGCGGACGAGGCGGTCGCCGCGATGACGGTCGTCACGCCCCGTGAAGTCTCAATCACCGGGAAGGCGGTCGGGACGACCGTGCTAACCCTGTGGTTCACCGACGCGGTCGATCCGAATAAGCAGGAAGTGTTGAGCTATCTCGTCCGTGTGGTCCCCGACCCGGAATACAAGGAGCGGGTGGATCGGGTGTACGAGGCACTCGCTGGCGAAATCAACCGGGCGTTTCCAGACAGCGCCGTGAAACTCCAGCTACTGGGGGACAAGCTCGTCCTCAGCGGGCATGCGAAAGATGCTTACGAGGCGTTCCAGATTCTGCGTGTGGCCCGCGCGAACGCACCCGGGCAGGCTCAGACCCTCGCCGCGAACATCCCCGTCACCCAACTCAATGTCACTCTGCCGCCCGATGCGCTCGCTCCCGGAGGTGGAGGGGTCGAGGGCGTGCAGGAGGTAGGACTCGCCAACTACGTGGCGGCCGGCGGCCCGAACGTTATCAACCTGCTTCGGGTCGGGGGCGAACAGCAGGTCATGCTGAAGGTTACGGTCGCGGAAGTGAACCGGGCCGCGGCCCGAAGCGTCGGGATCAACTTCGCCATCGCTCGCACGGATGGGTTGATCGTGTTCGCCAACCGTACCGGGGGCATCGCCACGGGGATGAGTGGCGGCGCGGGCGGGGGTGTTTCGATTTCCCCTTTGAACAACCTCCCGATCCTGATCGGGGGCGGTCAGGTGGCGGCGGCTGTGAACGCCCTGAAAACCTTGAACCTGGCGAAGTCGCTGGCCGAACCAACCCTGACGACCTTGAACGGCCGACCCGCGTCATTTCAGTCGGGCGGGCAGTTCCCCGTCCCCGTGGTGACCGGGTTTACTGCGGCCGGTCTTCAGGGCGTGACCTACGTCCCGTTCGGAGTTAGCTTGAACTTCACGCCGGTTGTGACCGACGACGACTTGGTGCGGATGACGGTCAATGCCGAGGTCAGCACTCGGGACGCATCTACCAGCCAGACGAACATCAACGGCGCGTCGGTCCCGTCGTTGAACAGCAGGAACTTCCAGACCACGGTCGAACTCCGTGCGGGGGAAACACTGGCGGTCGCCGGGCTGATCCAGAACAACTTCGCGTCGGACGCCACACGTGTTCCCTTCCTCGGCGGCATTCCCGTAGTAGGCCGACTGTTCGCGTTCGACCGCACCGCGAAGGCCGATCAGGAACTGGTCATTCTGATTACCCCGTACCTCGTTCATCCCCTGAACAAGCACGAACTGAAGCCGCTGCCCGGGGAGGACTTGATTTCCCCCACCGACCTCGGGTTCTACTTACTCGGTCGGCTTCAGCAGTACCCCGAGACGGCCGCGAAGCACACGAACGCAGACACGGCCCGGCGGCGGAAGTGCGAACAACAACTGCTCATCGGCCCGGTGGGCTACACCGACGGCCGCTGATCCAACCCCGGTTCACGAGGACACTGCCATGACCTGGTTCGCACGCCCGCTCGGCCGAGGGCTCGTCGCCGCCGGGGGAATTCTGCTCGTTCCTGCCGCGGGATTCGCCACTGACCCGACACCTGGGTGCCCAGCAGGTGGGCCTCAGACCCGTTGCGCCGTGCTTCGGTCGCTGTGCCAACTGCCCCCGCCGCCTCCTCCGCATGGGTTCTATGTGAACCAGTGGAACGACGCCCAGATCGGTAAGGCCGAACTCCAGAAACAGTATGTGCTCCTGACCGAGTGGTATCTGGGAGGAACGACGCTCGGCCCGTCCGGGCGGCGACACCTGGACCGGCTCGCACGGAGCCTCCTTGATGGGACCGACAAGGTCTTCGTCGAGCCGAGCGACGACGACAAGCTGAATGAAACCCGCCGGCTCGCGCTTGCTGACCAGTTGAGGAAGTACGGGGTGCGGGACGCGGACGCCCGGGTTGTACTGGCCTTCCCGCCCGGCGAAGGTCTGTATGGTGAGGACGCAGTCCGCATTTATCCTCGTCTGTTCCTGAACCGCGGGGC
>Ga0105047_10018578_pt1 | contig 10767 bp, 10 predicted proteins | sample MAT04_FD_78384 | JGI IMG/M metagenome (GOLD analysis project Ga0105047, IMG submission 78384) | Freshwater microbial communities from Lake Fryxell liftoff mats and glacier meltwater in Antarctica - MAT-04 (megahit assembly) | ecosystem: Environmental > Aquatic > Freshwater > Ice > Liftoff...
GACAATTGGAGGTCCCATGAGGAAAGAGTAGAGGAAGGCGTGTCAAGTCACGTATTCGGCTCCCCAGTCAAATGTCGTGACGACCATAAGATACAATGCGTTCGTTATTGGCTGAATAAGAAGGCGTTAAGATTTACCCCTCTCCGCGGCCTGCTGCGCTGGCTTTTGCCAACCATCACCACTTGCAGTAGAGTATGCAAACCAATTATTTGCAACCCAGTCGCACCCCATTTCATTTCCGCTTATGATGACTTCCTACTCACCTACCATCTTTGTCATGATCGACGGCCTGCGTCCCGATGCCATCACCACGGCCGCATGTCCTACCCTATTGGGGCTGCGCCAGCGGGGCGCGTGGACTTTTGCCGCGCGTTCTGTCATGCCCTGTATTACATTGCCCTGCCACATGTCGATCTTTCACAGTGTGCCGCCGGCGCGTCACGGAGTGACGACGAACAACTGGCAGCCGATGGCGCGGCCTTTGCCCGGCTTGATCGAGCAGTCCAAGCAGCATGGCAAGCGCTGCTCGGCCATCTACAACTGGGATTCCCTGCGCGACGTCAGCCGGCCGGAGATGCTTGACTTCGCCTGGTTTCGTGACAGCAGCCGCACCGAAGATGGCGACGATGAGGTCACGAATGTAGCGATCGACCACATCGGGCGCGACAAGCCGGACTTTGCCTTTGTCTATCTGGGCACGGTCGACACCGCCGGCCACTATTATGGGTGGATGCACGAGGGGTATCTACGGCAGGCCGAACGCGCTGACCGTAATCTCGGTCGTTTTCTCGCCGCGCTGCCGGAGAGTGCGCACGTGTTGGTGCATGCCGACCACGGTGGCCATGACCGCAGCCATGGTGAGAATATCCCCGAAGACATGACCATTCCCTGGCTGCTGGTGGGGCCGCGTGTGCGCCCCGGTCATGAAATCCAGCACGCAGTGAGCTTGTTGGATTCGGCGCCCACCCTGGCGCGGTTGTTGGGCATCCCGGTTCATCGGGATTGGGAAGGCCGCTGTGTGGAAGAGGCGCTGATTTGAACCAACGTGACTGATTGGCCTGGGAGCGCCGCCATTCTTGCCGCCAGGGATGGCGGCGCTCCCAGGTTGTGGCTATGGCGCCAGTTCCAGGTCGGTCATGTGGGTGCCAAGGCCGATCTGCACCTCGGTGTGAACGGCGAGTAATTGGCCGGTGTTGGCGTCGTAGGTCCAGGCTGTGTAGTGGAGCGGCCCACGTTCTTCAATCATCACGACGCCGTTGGCCCGCGCGTAGCTGGTCTCGATGCCGGTGACGGGGTCGCGGTCGAGCAGCGGTTTGCGCACGCTGGCCGTGAGGGCCGTGGCCGGCAGCCACAACGCATTGGCCAACTGATAGATGCCGGTTACGCGCGCCGACTGGCCCTGGTATTGGCCGCCGACATAGGCTGCGGCGTCAAAGCGTGTCCACGCAGGTTGCGCCGTGGTGATGTCCACCGTGGAGGCTGCACTAAATTCGCCACTGGGTGTTCCAGCGACAGTGAGGGCGAAGGCGCCTTGGTACTCAAATGTCTGGCCCTGCTTGACCCACGTGGGTGCGCGCTTGCCCTGCCAGGGCAATTTGAGGGTGCGGCGGTTGACCAGGTAGGCCCTCGGACGATGTGCGGCGCGGGTCCTCGTCGCTGCCCATCGTGTGCCGGTAGTAGATGAGCAAGCCGGTTTCCTCTTCGAACATCCAGATGGCAACGGCTTTGTCCGAGTGATATTCGAAACGCACAGCTGGATAGGTCTGCCCGGCGACAGTAGCCGGCATATGCACGACGATCAGATCCTCGTTGGCTACCTGCTCGGCGTCAACCAACACAGTGGGGTTGAGCCACCAGTCGCCCACGCCTGGCGAGAAACTGGCCCCGAAGACGCCATTGGGGGTTAGTTGGCCGTTACCGCCGTCGAGAATCCAGCTCGTGGAAACGGCGATGTTCTTGGCATCTGTGGCCACGACGTCGTTCTGGAGATAGCCGGCGCCACCGCCGCCTTCTTCATCGGGCGACTGTGTGATCGTGGCGCTCTGCACGTAGTACGTGACGCGTAGGCCCTGCTTGAGCCAGGAAGGGGCGGGCAGGCGCTTCAGTTGTGGAAAGATCTGGGGAAACGGGTTGAGCTGGTCGCCGCCGAACGTTTGTGCCGGCGGCGCGGCGTGGAGGGTGGCCGGTAGGCTGGCGCTCAAGACGACGGCCAGGATTGCCCGATCCGGGCCAGCCTGACATACTGAGCGGTGAGTTTGCGTCTGCTCGACATAGGTTGCCTCCGTGGGAAAATCACAACGCACAGGCCGCACGATCGCAGGAGCGACGTGCAGATGATACCAATCATACACCGGTAGCCTGTTGGCTGGGATCGTGCGCTGTTGTCGCCGGACAAAAGGGGAGGCAGGAAGGCGCTTTGCGCTTCCCTGCCTCTACTTCTTGATTGTTTGGGGCGATGCCGTGCGGTGGCCTAGAGCGATTCCTCTTCGGCGAGGCTTACCACATATTCAAAGAGATGCAGGCCTTCGTCCACCTCGCCGCGGCTGATGGTCAACGGCGGGATGATGCGCATGGAGTTGTTGCCACAGCCCATGATCAGCAGCCCGTGCTCGAACGCCAGTTCCACGATGCGGTTGCGTATGCGCGTGTCGGGTGTTTTGGTGGCCCTGTCCTGCACAAATTCGACGCCGATCATCAGCCCCTTGCCGCGTACGTCGCCGATGCTGGGATGGCGTGTTTGCATTTCGGCCAGCCGCTGCAGCATGTAGTCGCCTTGCTCGGCGGCATTCTGGAGACCACCGTTTTCCAGCACCTCAATCGTGGCTAAGGCGGCCACACAAGCCAGCGGGTTGCCGCCGTAGGTGTTGCCATGCGCGCTGGTCGGCCAGGTGCTGACGCTCTTGCGGGCGATGATGCCGCCCAACGGCACGCCGCTGGCGATGCCCTTGGCCGTGCACACGATGTCCGGCTCCACGCCCCAATGCTCGATGGACCACCAGCGTCCGGTGCGTCCCATGCCCGCCTGCACCTCGTCTGCGATCAGCAGGATGCCGTGGCGGTCACACAACTCGCGTAACAGCGGGAAGAAGCTGGCCGGCGGCACGACATAGCCGCCTTCCCCCTGGATCGGCTCGATCAGAATCGCCGCCACATCTTCCGGGGCTACGAGGTTTTTGAAGACGGTCTTTTCCAGATAGCTCACGACGGTTTCGCCGTAATCCTCATCACCCGGCTGCATCGCCAGGGTAGGACGGTAGCTATACGGATAGGGAATATGCGTCACACCCTGCACGGGCATGAAACCGCGTCGCTGCACGGCCTTGCTTGCCGTAAAGCTGAGCGAGCCGAGGGTGCGCCCATGAAAGCCGCCCATAAAGCCGATAAATTGGGGGCGCCCCGTATGATAGCGCGCCAGTTTGATGGCGGCCTCGACCGCCTCGGTGCCCGAATTGCCGAGAAAAGTAACTGCATCTTCCTCGAAAGGGGCGATCTCGTCCAACTTTTCGCTCAGGCGGATCCAACTCTCGTGGTAGAAGTCGGATGAAACGTGGATGAACTTTTCCGCCTGTTCCTGAATGGCACGCACGACATGTGGATGGCTGTGGCCGGTGGCGTTGACCGCAATGCCGGACATGAAGTCCAGGTAGCGGTTGCCGTCCACATCGAACGCCTCGGTGCCACGGCCATAGGCCATGACAAAATCGGCCACGCGCCCATAGGCATGTGACACCACACGCTGGTCGCGCGCCAGTAGCGCGCGTGCCTTGGGTCCAGGGACATCCAGGCGGGTAATTGTTTTGGTGACCATCATTCCGCTCCTCTTTTTTCTGCTTCTGCGTTTTGCGCGATACCGTGTGAATAATTTCTGCTTGCGTCTAGCCGGGCCAGTAACCTAGTTGGCGAGAGATCTGGCGTGCCGCCATCTGCACGCGGGCGGTGATGGCCGGCATGCGGTCGGCCGTCAGGCGCAGGCCTGACCCGCCGACGCTGATCGCGGCCACGACCTGTCGTTCGCGGTCGTACACGGGCGCCGCCACGGCCACAAAGCCCGGTTCGAGTTCTTCGATGGCCGTGGCAACCCCCTGTTGGCGGATTTGTTCGTACTGGCTTCGCAGTCGACCGGGGTCAATAATGGTCTGGTCGGTCAGGCGTGCGAGCGGCAGCCGCAACTCGACTTCGGTAGTCGTCGTGGCGTAGGCCAATAGCAGCTTGCCGGTGGCCGTAGCGTGGGCCGGCAGCCGGCTGCCAACGTCCTGGGACATGCCCATTGGGTGGCGGCTGGATACTTCGTCCACGATCAGCACCGAGGCGCCTACCAGCACTTCGAGCGTGGCTGCCTCGTCACACTCCTGCGCCAGTGATTCGAGGACTGGCCGGCTCATGGCGCGCAGTGGATTCGAGCGCATGGCGCAGCCGCCCATCGCCACCAATTCCACACCGAGCCGGTAGCCGCCGGACAATGGGTTGCGCATGATCAGGCCTTCGGCTTCCAGGGCAGCCAGCAGGCGAAAGGCCGTCGTCTTGTTGAGGCCCGTGGTCTGCGCCAATTCGCTCAGCCCCCATTCCGGCTGAGCGTCGCTAAATGCCTTCAGCAGGGCGATGGCGCGCGCCACAGCCTGGGTGCCGGGGTAGGATTCGATAGAATGGGCTTCAACTTCTTGAACTTGCAGCATAGTTACACGATGAAGAATGAAATTTCACATTATGAAATAGCATATCACATCGTGGCTGAGTCGTCAAGGTTGTTGGGGACTGGCAAGTGGGAAATCCGGTCGCCGCGCAGCGATGTTGCGCCGTCCGCGTTGAGGGCGGTGCGTTCGTCGTTCAGGGCGCCACCGCCTATGCCAGCGACGGCGGCGCCCACATCTTGATCTGCACCCGTTTTCCGACTGTCGTCAAGCGCTACTGCTAATCCGGCCGTGGCAGCCTTTGCGCCACCGGCGGCAATCCAGGATAGGGCTTATGTGGCTCTACCTGATACCAGTACGCCGTGCTGGAAACGTCGTCGGCGCGGTGATTGTTATGGCCGTGCTCGATAGTGACTTTGATGCTTTGGCGGAAATGAACCGGATCTTCGATGTGAAAACGATAGTAAGAGGACTTGCCACTCCAGTTCGGACCGCCAGGGAGGGTCATGCCGTGGTAAGGGCTGTCGTATTTCACAGCCGGGCAATAGGCGGTGTTGAAATAGTCCTCGGTGCCGGTGCCGTGCAGGCTGGGCGGCCATTCCTCGCCGTCGATAAAGATCATGTCGTCGCCCTCGCCATACCAATTGAAGATCTTGAAGAAGGCCATGCGCTCCGCGGGTGTGGCAAGTTTTTCTTCTTCCGGCAGCGTGGGCCATGTCTGGCCGGCCGGCCAGGCCAGCTCAGCGTCGGTTCGCAAATTGTGAAAATTTAGGTTGCAACCCACATAGTGACCGGCGCCTTCGGCTTCCAGAATGACATAGTTGCCTTTGCCGCCCACATTGCGCCCGCCAAACTCGAAGGCAAGATTGCTCAGCACTTCTTCCGGAGCCTGGGCAAAGAGCGGGCTGGCTGCGCTGAACAGTTGGCGCGTCTCCTCGATCAGCGCCGGCATCTGCTCGGCGCCAATACCCGCGGTCGGATTCTCACGCCGCCACTGCGCATGGAAGCGTCCCATATCGGCGGGGATCGCATCATGCAGCTCGTAGTCGACGTAGTAGTAGAAGTTCATGGCTACATCCGCCTCGTTGAGGAGGAAGAACTCGGCGCGTGTGGCAAAAGGCATGGGAAACCAGCAGTTGAAGGCGCGTCCGTCACTGGGGCTCATTTGCAGCGGCATGGCTGAGAAATTGACGGTTTTGGCATGCCCCATCCCAAAGAAATCGCCCAGCGGGACATCGATCGAAAACTCCGCCTCATTGTCCCAGCGTGCGCGCAAGACGATGCGGCGCAGGAAGTCATCCTGTGCGCAGGCGTGGGTACACCAGATATGGTTGATGCAACCGGCGCCGGCGATATCCGCCAATGTCACCATTTGACCGGGCTGGACGACCAGAAAATCCATGTTGCCACCGGTGCGGTCCCAACTGGAAACGCGCTGGGTCGTCACATTGCGAATCCTTGCCAACTCGCCCAACGGGCTCCCTTTGAAGACACTCATTGTGGATTCCTTTCAAATTACTTCCAGAGACTCGAAGCCAGGAAGCGCCGGGAAGGGCGCATGCGGCTCGACTTGATACCAGAAAGCCGTGGAGGAAATATCATCTTGCAGGGCCAGGTAGCGTCCTTTGCCTGCCAGCGGCATGCGCCAACCCAGCGCTTGGATGGTCACACGCAGATCTTGTCGAAAGCGGACGGGGTCCATGATGTGCCAGCGGTAGAGACCGAAACGCGTGTTGGCCTTGTTTAGTCCGTCCGAACCAATCACCTGCGGCATACCGGAGAAGGGCGATGTAAACACACCATAGCGGCCGGCCGGCTGTTCGAAGCCCCAGGCGCCGCCAAAGTAGTCCTCGGTACCGGTGCCGCAGATGGTTGGGTATTCACCATCGCCGTCGATGAAGAACTTCACTTCGCCTTCGCCCCACCAGAGGTTGTTATTGACACCCCAGGCCATATACACACCGACGTAATGCCCCTGCCCGCGGACGCCATCGAGAATCGTGTAGACTTCCTTGTAGGGCAGCGGGTTCTGGCGGCGGAACTGGGCGTGGAAATAGGCGCGATCCGGTTCTACTTCGGTCAGCGTATAGTTGATCTGGTAGAAGAAGCCGCCGATCACATCCGGGATCAGGTTTTCGACGGTGATCCGGGCGTGCCGGCGAAAAGGCATCTCCCAGTATGCATTGAAGCCACCGGCTGGGTTGACGGCAATCGGCAGCGATCGGATGTCGGCGCGCTCGCACCAGCCCATCGCGAAGAAGTCGCCCAGCGGGACCTCTACTGACGGCGTTTCTTCGTTGTCCCAGTACATGCGCAGGACGAGTGCCCGCCAATACTTGGGTTCCACGGTGAACCAGAGTTGCTGGATGGCACCCGAACCGTCGATGTCGGCAAGGGTGACAGTGGCGCTGCCGGGCACGTCGATGCAGGGTGACACCTTCCAACCCAGACCCAGCTCACGCGCCGCCGCCGCGCCCACGCCTTCTGTGGCCATGCCACCTTTGCCCTTCTCGCCGCTGAAATTCTCGGCACTGATCGAACGGGATTCGGCATTGGACACACGCGACAGATTGCCAAGATTCAGCCCCAGCCCGTTGTAGGTGTAGGTCATCGTTTTTCCTCCAAGATGATCGTCAGATGGTTACACGATTTCAAGATAATTGCGGTCGGGAAGTTGCGGGAAGGGCTGCGCCGGCAGGGTTTGATACCAGTAGGCCACCGAACAGATATCATGCTGGCCAGGGAAGAAGCGACCTTCGGATCGCCAGCCCAGCGCTTGAATCGTCACCCGCAAATCCTCCTTGAAGTTGATCGGATCCATCACGTGCCAGCGATACATCGCATGGCGGTGTTGCGACCGGTAGGCGCCGTCGGGTTTGAGCACCTGATGCATGCCCAAAAACGGCGTCGTATAGGTCGTGTACGTCCCGTCCAGGTCGAAGTTATAAGCGCCGCCGAAATAGTCTTCGGTGCCCGTGCCGCAAATGGTCGGGTATTCACCATCGCCATCGATAAAGAACTTGATCTCCCCTTCGCCCCACCAACCGCTGTTGTTGATAGTCCAGCCCATCGAGGTGCCCACATAGTGACCGCGCCCCTTGACGCCGTCGAGAATCACGTAAGGCTCCAGATAGGGCAAGGGATTGGTTCGCCGGAACTGGGCATGAAAATAGGCGGCCTGCGCCGGCACTTCGGTCAGGCAGTAATTTACCTGGTAGAAACACGCGCCGGAGCGCACAGGATTGCGGTTCTCCAGTGTGATTTTGGCCCGCTGGCGGAACGGCATTTCCCAAAAACAGTTGAGCGCCCGGTTTGGGTTCACGGCCACTGGGATCGAGTTGATCTGCGTGATGGGACCGGCCGTAGGTCGTTCGGGATTTTGGAAGCTAAACGGCATGGCAAAGAAGTCGGTCAGCGGGCATTCCACTGACGGGTGTTGCTGATCCTCCCAGTAGATGCGCAAGATGAAATCACGGTCCATGATACTGCCGCCAAACCACATGCTTTGGATGGCGCCCGAACCCTCGATTTCCGCCAGCACGGCGGTCGTCCCTGGTTCGATCGTCACATACGGGCGGCATTTCCACCCGCGCCCCAGTTCGCGCGCCGGTTCGTTTGGTTCGGGATTGGCCATGGCGCCGGCGCCTTTGGCGCCGGTCGGATTCTCAGCGCTGATCGAACGCGTGTCCGCCTCACTGAGCCAAGCGAGATTGCCCAAATGTCGACCCAGTCCATTGAATGACATCATGTTGCCACCTTTTGCTCTTCCACGTTTTCGTAGTTCACGAGTTTGAAACACAGCACTTCGCGCGCGTCCTCGGTTGTCACCATAGGCGGCTTTATCTTGCGGCAGATGTCGCGCACATACGGGCAGCGTTCGGCAAACTTGCAGCCGACATACCCGTACTCCTTGGACTCCATATCGGGGAGGCGCACAACGTCGTGCCATTTTTCGCCGATTTTGGCAACTGAGTCGAGCAGGAGCTCGGTATAGGGATGCGCCGGCTGCTTCAGCACCGCTGTCGAGGGACCCGATTCGACAATATTGCCGCGGTACATGATGGCAATCCGATCGCTGACATAGTAGGCGGTCGAGAGGTCATGCGTGATGTACAGGATATTCACTTTGAACTCATCGCGCAGCGTCTTAAAGAGGTTCACGACATTCATGCGCATCGATGCGTCGATCATACTGACCGGTTCGTCGGCCACCAGCAATTCCGGATGAGGAATCATGGCGCGCGCCACCGACACGCGCTGTAGTTCACCGCCCGAAAACTGGTTCGGATAGCGGCCGATCACCCGCTCGGCGGAAAGACCCACACTGACCAGCGCTTCGTCAACGGCGCGGTGGGCTTCTGCCTTTGTCTTGGCGCCCAGAATGTTGCGTGCCGTTTCAAAGAGATAGGTGTCGACGGTTTTGCGGCTGCTAAAGCTCTCGAATGGATTCTGGAAAATTGGCTGGGCGCGACGCCGGAACGTCTTCATCTGCGATCGGTTCAGGCGGCGGCCGGTACTCATGCCCTCGATGATGATCTCACCTTCGGTCGGCTGCACCAGGTGCAGAACCATGCGCGCGAGCGTCGTTTTGCCCGAGCCGGATTCGCCCACCAGGCTGAGAACTTGCGCTTTGCCCTGATCGAGTGACAGGTTCACATGGTCAACTGCCGCAATTTTGGTCGGGCGAAATAGCCCACCGATGCGATAAATCTTGCTGACATTCCTGATTTCTAGAAATTTTCCATTCATGCGCTGGCGGTTCCTCTCCAAGTGCTTTGGGGCGCGCTCGCCGCGGTCTCTGGTGCTCGCTTCAGGCATGCCACGAAATGTCCCGGCTCCACTTCCACCAACTCCGGCTGTACTTGGGTGCAGCCGGCATCGGCAAGATAGCAGCGATCGGCAAAGCGACAGCCGGCGGGTGGGTTGAGCAAGCTCGGGGGGCGCCCGCCGATGCCAGAACGTTGATGATCGTCGCCGACGCGCGGCAGCGCGTTGATCAACATTTCGGTATACGGATGTTGTGGACGATCGAAGAGCACGTCGGTATTGGCAATCTCAACGACTCTGCCGGCGTACATGATAACCATGCGGTTAGTGATTTGATAGTGTACGCCCATATCGTGTGAGACGATGACAAAGGTGTTCTGCAGTTGTTTTTGCAGGTTCATCAACATCGTCAGAATCCCGCGTTGCACGACCACATCCAGCGCCGTTGTCGGCTCGTCGGCCAGCACGAATTTGGGGTGGACGAAGGTGGCCAATGCCACGATCACGCGTTGGCGCATGCCGCCGCTGAGTTGGTGAGGGTAGGCATTCAATACCTCGGGCGGCAGTTCCAACTCCTGCAGGTAGGCCGCCATGCGCGCCAGGAGCGCCTGTTTGCCCAACGCGCGTACTTCCGAACGCAGGTATGAATCCAGAAATTGGTCTTTGATGCGCACGACCGGGTTGAGCACGCTCATCGAAGCTTGCGGAATATAGGAAATGTGATCCCACCAATAGCGGTGAATCTCCTGGTTTGGGATGATCTTTTTCTCGCCAAACTCCTCGACTTCCAGCTCGATGGAGCCATTGGCGATGTACATGGGCGACTCGACATTGCCGTAGATCGCTTTCATCAAGGTGGTTTTGCCACAACCCGATTCGCCGGCAATGCCGACGATTTCGTTATCAAAAATTTCGAACGAGACGTCTTCGGTGGCCTTCACCGTGCCTTGTACGGTTTTGTAATAGGCGCTGACATTCTTGATGCGGATCATTGCCGACCCCTTCGCGTGGCAAAGTAATCAGACCAACCGGTGGAGACCAGAAAGAGACCGATGAACAACAGCATGATGGCGAAGATCGGCGGCAGAATCCAGAGCCATTGCTCCAAGAGCAGCGCCTGATGTTGCATCGCCCAGTAGATCATGGTGCCCAGCGTGGCCTCCTTTAGACTAGAAAGGCCGATGATAGCCAGGCCTGACTCGGCCGCGATGGCCACTAGGATCGTGTTGATGAAGTTGGCTAGCGCCCAGCCAAGCATAAAGGGCAGAATCTCCAGGATCAAGATCTTGCCGATGTTTTCACCGGAGGCATGGGCGACGTTGATGAACTCGCGTTCGCGCAAGCTGAGCGTCATGGCACGCGCCTGTCGCCC
>Ga0105047_10018579_pt1 | contig 10766 bp, 13 predicted proteins | sample MAT04_FD_78384 | JGI IMG/M metagenome (GOLD analysis project Ga0105047, IMG submission 78384) | Freshwater microbial communities from Lake Fryxell liftoff mats and glacier meltwater in Antarctica - MAT-04 (megahit assembly) | ecosystem: Environmental > Aquatic > Freshwater > Ice > Liftoff...
GCGGCGGAGAGCCGGGCGATGGTGTCCACGACCGTGCGCTGAACGGCGATGGCGTGGCGGGCCTCGCAGAACACCGGGACACACACGATGTCATGGAGCTGCGGGGTCAGGGGATTGGAGAGGCTCATCTCCTCGATCGGGATATTCATCGCCATCCTCCTTTTTGGAGATCACAGCTGTGATCTGTTGTGGATCCTGAGGATGCACCAGGCGATCGCCAATGTCAAGGCACAGTCCTGTGATTCTGTGATGTCGATGCGGAGCAGGCAGGTCACAGCAGCCGTGGGCGCCCAAGGCCGGCTTCTCGGCGCCCGAGGTTTTCCACAGCAATTCTGCGCGGCTAAAGGGAGGTATTCGCCGACCAACTAGGAGGGGTCGGTCCTGACCGACGCAAGGACTGAACGAGGGCCGAAGTGAATCGCCCGGGTTTCGTAGAGGCTCTGGGGTGCGCTGGGTTCGGTGGAGACTGGGCGCTCTGGCCTCGATGTCGGCCGGGACCAGGTCGCCCGGCCCCATGCGACCCAACGGGATCTGCGGGGCAAGCCGGAGAAGCGCCGCTTCACGAGCGGTGGCATGCAGCCAGCTCAGCTTCAGCGAAGGCGTTCGACGATGCGCCACTCCTCGTCAGTCAGTTTGGTGGGATTGCCAGCCATCGGTTGCCGGATGATCCTGGCGTTCTCAAACCCGCCTGCGTCGAGGAGGTCGGTCTTGAGTATCGGGTGGTCCACTCTGATCTCGGTCCATCTGAGCGGGCAGAATTGCAGCCGCTTGCCTCGGTCGGCGGGGTCGATCCATTCGTCGCTCGCGACGTCCTCGAAGGGTGGCCCGGTGACGTAACCAATGGCGTAGATGCCAGCCCGGTTCCCGCTGACCCATAGGAGAGCGTTGTCATGTATCGCGACGTCATCGAGGTGCTGCGTCACCGACCATGCAGCCTCGGTCTCGCCGTCGCGCAAGTGGTCCAGTACAGGAAAGCGCTTCGGGTTGCCTTGAAACACCCAGTTGGCCATCTCAGTCGTCCTCCATCTCGAAGTCGTACTCGCCGCGGAGCTCGTCAAGCAGATCATCCATCACAAGTCGAGCGTTCTTGCGCGCTACGGACACCTTGTGGTCGATCGCGCCGGTCGCCTCGTCGCGGCCACGCTCCTCTGCGATCTCCTTGAGAGTCAACTACTCCACGTACCTCGCGTGCAGCAAGGAGCGCGTCTCGCCCGACAAGAGCGCCCAGCGCTCCTCGAACGCAACCTTGGTCGTCACGAGCGAGCCGAGGCTTCCAGCGCCGACGTGGATTTCAGCGATGAGTTGCGCGACGTGCCCGTCGGCCTGCTCGTCGTGCATCGGCGGCGGTTCGCTTCCGGCGAGACCCATCGCGAGCTCGCGATGCAACTTCGCTCCGACCTTCCTCGCGTGGTGCGTGGCGACGACCTCCACCCACTTCTTCCGCTCAGGTTCGCCGGTCGAGACCTGATCCCAGTTGCGCTCAAGCTGCACCACCGCATGGTCGGCCGCTTCCCCGATGACCTGGTCATCCTTGGAGGTGCGAGCGGCCGCACGTTTCGCGACTTCCAAGTAGCGCTTCTGTAGCTCGGGGGTGAACTCGTCTTGCGACACGGGCTCCACCGTAGGCCCAAGCACGCTTGGCGAATTTCATGCCCGAGTTCCGGAAAACGGGGGCCCGTCACGACTCCTTCTCTACGGAGGGACTCCTCCGACACGAGACCTACGAGAAGGAGCCGTCATGGCGAATCTGGACTTCATCACCCCCTGCCTCGCGACCGGTGGGGATCTGCCGTACGACGACCAAGCGGCCTTGGAGGCCCTCGAACAGTGGCAACAACTCGGCATCACCCACGTGATCGATAACCGGCTCGAGTGGAGCGACGAGGGCTTTGTGGCCGATCTCGCACCCGATATCTGTTATCTGCACAACGGCGTCGACGACGGCGGCCAGCGGATGGCCGACCGCTGGTTCGACACGGGAACCGAATTCGCTACAGCAGCCCTCGCCGATCCTGGCAGCAAGGTCCTCGTGCACTGCCACATGGGCATCAACCGGGGCCCGTCGCTCGCGTACGCCATCCTCCTCGCCACTGGATGGGACCCAATCGAAGCCATCGACGCAATCCGAACGGCGCGCCCCATCGCCGGCCTCGGATACGCCGGGGACGCCCTCGACTGGCATCACCGCCGCAGCGACACGCCGACAGCCCGGCGCCGCAGCGACCGCGTCGACCTCGCGAAGTGGCGAACAGCCAACCGAATCGACGTCGTTCGAATCATCCGCCGCATCCGCGCCGCGGAAGCCAGCTGATCCGCCCATCACCCACCAAGGAGAACAGACCATGCGCACCGTGACAGTGGACCGAGACGAGTTCCTTGCCCGCGTTCGTGGGAACCGTGACAACCATCGACAGGTCTTCGAAGAAGCCCTCGAGGGCTATCGCAACCGGCTAGCGACCGAACTCGAACGGAGGATCCATGACCTCAAACGAGGTCGCCAAGTCGCTCAGTACATCGGCCTCCCCGAGCCCGAGGACCACACGGACGACTACGACCGAATCCTCGCGATGGCAGAGATGTCCATCGACGACACCCTCGAACTCACCGAGGACGAGTTCGCCATGTACGTCATGGACCAATGGCGTTGGAAGCAGTCGTTCAGCGACTCCACCGCGCTCTACGTCCGATGACCCCCTCCGACACAAGTGCGCAGGCCCGCCACCAGCTCCGGCCGGCAGCGGGCGCTCAGTCACATCTCCGAGTGGTGGCTCGGCTCCAGAAGCGGGCCGGGTCGTGGGTGCTACTGAGCGGAGACGTCGAGATCCAGGTCAGGCCGCGTTGGCGGACGCGCGGGGGTCTGCTCGATCGACAGCTGCTCTGGTACCTCCGCTCGTCCGAAGGCGTCTACGACGCGATTCCTGCACGCGATCAGCCAAACCGTCTGCTGAAAGCACAACCGGATGGTCGGTTCCCTTCGGGACTCCGAGCGGCTACCGCGAAGAGCCGCCCAGCGGTTCCCAGCGCTCGCAAGCTCGCCCGGACCAACAGCGGCGCCCGCAGGAACGCTCTGCCTCAACTTCAAGCAAGCCGTATCGACTTCGGCCGGGTGCCCGCTCGGGCATGCGTCTGCCCGTGGCTGACGGCGGCCACGGCGGCATGGGGTGTTACGAGAACGGACGTCGTTGTCTGCGGCGGACGCGAGCGGTGAGCGAGATTGACTCGGCAGTGCCTCACCGCCGCTGCTGCTGACGAAGCCCGGAAGTGGCCCTACAACTTCCTGGCTGCCCCCTTGGGAGGGCAACATATTGGTGAGTCGTGATTCTCACCAAGCGGTCTTCGAGAGGTCCCAGTCGCCGAGGGCCTCACGACCGAAGCGCCAGCTGTAGCAGTGCCGCGGGTGCCCGGTGGCCGTAGTGCCGAAACTCGTGAAGCGATCAGGACCGAGGAGCTCGACGACTTCGGCGACACGTCGGCGGTACCACTGGGGCCTGATCCCGTTCGGGCCGCCCCAGGCGGCGACCACGAGCTCTGTCTCCGCTGCCATGAGCTCGAGAATCCCGTTGTTGTCGTCGCTCACGGCTTCGTCGTAGGAGCCGGTGTTCAGGTCTCGAGGCTTAGGCGCCCGCAGGCCAAAGAGGTTTCCGACATAAAGGTTTGAGAATCCGTTTTCCTCGGCCATGCGTCGGGCCTCGGCAAGGCACGTGTTGCCGTGATCTGGCCAAGACGGGTTCTTCATGATCACCACGACGTCTCCCCCGATGCCTTGAGTGAGGTGCTCGTGGTACCAGAGGCGATGGGTCCGGCTGCACCCGGGCTGGTCGTCGAGTGGGTTGGTCTCTGCGCAGTTGGTCATGAAGCCATCATGATGGGTCCGACGCGCGATCTCAATGAAAGACCTAGAATAGTCTCTTCATGGCTGGCCCTCGGATCATCGTGGGAAACGAAGCGGATGTCGTTGCCCGATATCGCGCAGGGGACTCGACCAACGCCATCGCCAGGGAGTACGGAGTGACGCCGTCGATCGTGGGACGCATGCTTCGCAAGGAAGGGGTCGAGATGCGGCCCCGGGGTCCGTATCGGCGACCGCTGGCTGACAAGGAAGAGCAGGTCGCTGCGCTCTACCGAGCTGGGTTCTCGCTGAAGGAGATCGCGGAACTGGCAAGCTGTTCGACGATCGCCGTCAAGGGGGCGCTCGCTCGCGGTGGAGTGGCCCTCCGTCCGCGTGGTTCTCATGCCACTCGGGCAGTCATCGAGCAGCGGAGGGAGCTGCTCGATGAGCTCGCAGCTAGGTCCGGCGAACCGGGCTATCTCGCGCTGCCGGCAACACTCAGGGTCAGTGGACCTGGGGTCGACGGCGCCTGAACCGATGCACAACGGTCAACTTAGTGTCTGTAGCAACTACCGGGGCTGTGGGCCGAGGGTAGGGACCGGTTGGCGGTGGAGTAACCGGCGGTGAGAGTTACACAACCCGAGGCGGCGACCGTGGGTGGGGAGGACGCGGCGACGCTTCAGCGCTGCCGCTGTTCATCATGTTGCTCTCGGGGCGCCATGCGGGCGGTCGATCCCTGTGTTTACGCAACGGCTCAGGCCTGGAAGTGAGAGAGTGGTCGTGTGAAGTTCTCGGGCGACGTGGGTGAAGGGGTGGGTCTCGTGTAACCAGGCCGCTGATGTGAGCGGCCTCGTCACTCGGAGGCCCATATGCACAAGGTTTCTCGTCGGGACCCTCGCGCCGCGAAGCAGCGCGACATCGCCCGTTCGATTCTTCCGTCCACTTCGCGGCGCGCTGCTCGCCGGGCGTTGAGGGGCGTTCGCCAGGCGGACCGCCGGGCGGTCAACGCCGCTCTCTTGCCTCTGCGCGATGCACGGGTCGGCACGAGCGTGACCGACTGCTGTGCGCCGGCCGGGTCTGCGAGTGGCGGGCCGGGCGTCGCGGGTGGGTGTGTCGACTTCTGGTCTGTGGCGATGCCTGACTACCCGGTGGGTGAGCACGTCTACGAGATCGCTCGGCGTCGTGTCTTCGACAAGGTGGGCCCGGTGATTCGCTGGGCTGGGCGCGAGGTCCACGGAATGGGTACCAGCGACGCGCGCCGTCATCTCGTGTCGGTGCTGCCCGACGGTCTCATCGGCCGGCACGCGATGACCCATCTCGACCGGTCACTGCGTCTCGATCCGACGCTGTGGTCGGGTACCCGACCCGCCGAGCGACCGGCGGACGACCTTCGCGGTGTGCTTCGTTCGATGGGTCAGTGGGCGATCACCCATGGTCGCCACCGCGAACTCAACCAGCAGATCGCCCGCCACCTGGGTGACACGGCTTCGAGCCGCACCCGGACTTCTCGGGGTGTTCGGCATGGCGGGCGAGCGCCGGCCGGCGCAGCGTTTCGGCCGCTGCTTGGGCTGCACGACTTGGACGACTGGTCCGAGGCGACGAACCGGCTCGCTGACCGCGACGCCGGCCGGTTCGGGTCTGATCGCATCCGTCGCTGGCGGCATCTGCGGAAGCTGGCCCCGATCGCCGCGTGGGCCAGTGAACTCGGCTGGGAGGAGCCGACGCGATGAGAGGACGCGGGCCTTCCTCGTTTCAGAAGGCGGAGGCGACGGAGGCTGACGCGAGGCGCTTCATTGTCTTCTGAGTGACAAGGGACTGGGTCGGCTCATTGCGAGGGGTTGGAGCCGTGTTCGCTCATCCAGATGATGTGCGTTGAGGGCGTCGGCGACGGAGCGGTCGTAGATCGGCACGAGGTGGGGCCGTTTGGCAGCGAGGAGCTTCCCGGCGATGACGGGCCCGATTCCGTTGTCGTCGTCGAGCGCAGGGAGTTGGGTGCTTGGGGATCGTAGGATCGCGACGGCTGCCCCACCTGTCTGCCCGCCGGCCCGTACCGCCCGGCCATCGGGGTGCCCGAGGGCTCGCGACGCTCGGCATCACCGCCGATGCCACGGTGACTGTCGGGGCAGCCTGCGCAGCCCGCACCGATCGGCGTTCTCGAGTGGTCACGTCATCGCGAAGACCGGGACGAGATCACTCGAGGACGCGATGGCGGAGGCTCAGAACCGCGAGGCGCTCGTCGCGTTGAACGCGGTGGCCGCCATCGTGTTGCCAGCGAGGTCGGCCAGCGAGGTGCTGGGCGTCCACGTCGGGGTACCGAGGGGTGCACCTGTGTTGACGGAGCCACTCGCGGTGCCGAGCGTGATCGACAGCACCCTCGTGCTCGCGATCCACGAGATCGACGATCTGTTGGCTGCAGCCCCGCTGAAGGTTCGGGTTCTTTTCACGTAGTCGCCGCCAAGTGCTACCGAGCCGAACTTGAAGCCCCCGGTGCAGCTTGCGCTGTTTACACTGAGCACGTCGTTCTCACCCGCGTCGGTGATCGTGACGGTGACATCGCTGTTCGCCGTGAGGGACTTGTCGCCGCTCCCGGTCCAGGCAGAGCACATCGAGTTCACCGAGAGGATCTCGGACGTCGTGACCTCGATGCGGTCGCCCGGGTCGACCGTGCCTGCGGTACCGGCGTTGACGAGGGTTATCGCCGTGGGAAGCGGTGCGGTCTTGTCGATCGTGATGATCGTGGCCGCCGTCTTCACCGCTTCGGTGTTCCCGGAGCCGTCCACGGAGAAGTATCTGATCGTGTAGACGCCGTCGGGGGCGAGCACGATCGAGGTGCCCTGGGTGGATCTCGTCGTCGGTATCGAGCCGTTGGTCGTGTAGTAGGTCGCCGCCACGCCGCTGCCACCCGTATCGGTCGGCGAGAGGGTCACGGTCTTCGTCGTGTTGTGCGGGCCCGCGCCGATCGTTGACGAGTTGTCGGTCGTGACGGGGACCGTCGCGTCGACCGTGACGGTCGCGCTCGTGGCGCTCTCCGTGCCGGCCCACGCTCCCTGGCGCGCCTGAACGGTGTACCTCCAGCCCCCTCCGGGAACGCCCGTGTCGTTGCACGTGAGCGTGGTCACCGTGGCGGTGCAGGTGCCGCCGACGGCCCGTGGAGCACCTGTCGAGGCGTCGTAGGCGCGTACGACGTACCCCTCGACGACCGGGCCACCGGGGAAGCTGGCGGCCGACCAGGTGACTGTGACCCTCGAGGCCGTCGAGGTCACGGAAGGGGCGCTGGTCGTCGGCATCGACGTGGAGCGCCCGGCGGCGCGCGCGTTCGAGCTGGCGACGGCCCACGCGGCCCAGGCTGCCGTGGTGGTCGTCGTCATCACGACGACGACGACGGTGAGCGCGACGAGCAGGCGTCGCCTCACCTCTTCACCTCTACGCCGGACAGAGCGACCGGGACGGTGAACACTGCACCCTGACAGGTGGAGTCGGAGATGTTGCTCATGCGCACCTTGCCCGCAAGGGTGAACGATGCGGTGTTGTTCGCCGGGACGTCCCAGCTGCCGGCGGTGTTGACGAAGGTCGCGCCCGTGGAGGCGTTGCACGCCGCGCCCTTGTTCGAGGTGATCGAGGCGGCGGCGTCGACGGTGGTGAGGGGGATGGGCCGTTGGGGCCGACACCCTGCGCTCACTGTCGCAGCGAGCGCCACGACGGTCAGTGGTGCGAGCGTGCGGAGCCGACGGGAGGGTCGGGCCGAGGTGCTGGGGACGAGGTTCAAGGCCACTCCGATCGGTGTTGGGATTGACGTGAGCCCCGGGGGAGGGTTGCGCTCCCCCGGGGATCAGAACGGTCGTTCTTGTCAGGAGTTGCTTGCGCCGGACAGAGCGACCGGGACCGTGAACACTGCACCCTGGCAGGTGGTGTCGGAGATGTTGCTCATCTGCACCTTGCCCGCGAGGGTGAACGATGCCGTGTTGTTCGCCGGGACGTCGAAGGTGCCGGCGGTGTCGACGAAGGTCACGCCCGTGGAGGCGTTGCACGCCGTGCCCTTGTCGGAGGTGATCGAGCCCGCGCCGTTGTTGATGTTCGTGACCCGCACCGGGTAGGCGTTGTCGTTCTGGATGGTGATCTTCAGGTCCCCACTACCGCCCGGGTAGAGCTGAGCGGTGGTCGAGGCGGCGGCGTCGACGGTGGTGAGGGCGATCGAGCTCGTCGCCCTCGCCGAGCCGCTGCCGGTGCCGTTGGTGGTCCACGCCGCGAAGGCGACGCCGACGCTGGCCAGTCCGACCACGATCGTTGCGGCGACTGCTGTCTTCTTGAGGGATCGCATGACTTGGGTTCTCCATTGAGTGCCAATACCGAGCTGCCCGGGTTTGGACAGCGTCAGAAGTAACAGCACAGCGGAAATGGGATTCCCCACTTGAGTGTGCCGTTCGACCAGTCCCGAGATGCCGTGAATGGGTTTGCGGGTCGCGACTGCATTCGATGAACTCGCGCGGGCGATCTGACCTTCGACATGAGACGCCCCCGGGGCGCGACGCGTCCCGCTTGCAATCAACGCAAGAGCGCCCCTCTGGTCGGGTGGGTGACCGACCAGCTCGACGGTCGATCGCCGGCAGCAACGGGACCGATCGCACGAGTTGGCGAGGTACTAGGGTCTCGCCTCATTCGGGTCGGCTCGTCCGCTCGAGTTCGCCGGGGGGCGGGGTACGAGGGGGGCACCGTACGACGATGTTGCTGCACGACCGCTTCGAGTACTACGCGCGCTCCCGGGGGGCTCGTGCAGCCGAACAGGACCGGAGGGTCTCGTGAGTGCGGACTGGCAGCTCGAGTCGATCTTCCACTTCACGGTCAACGCCACGGATTTCGAGCGTTCGCTCTCCTTCTACACGACCCTCGGATTCCGGGTCCTGCGTGACAACCGCGACGTGGTCTGGCCCGAGATGGTCGCCCGCAACTTCGGGATGCCGGAGGCGCAGGGACGCGGCGCGCTCCTCGGGATCGGCGACGGCGCCGAGCACACGCGGCTCGATCTCATCGAGTGGCTCGCGCCCACGCTCGACCCTCCCCCCGACGGGCCCGCGGAGCGGCGCGTCCCCCGGATCATCGCCCTGCGGACCCGCAACGTGCAGGCGGCCTACGACGATCTGTCGGCACGGGGGATCCCCTTCGTGTCCTCCGTGCAGACGGCACGGCGGGCGGGCATCGTCGGCGTGTGCACCTGTCGTGACCCCGATGGGCTGCTCGTCGAGCTCATCGAGTACGCCCCGGGTGTGCTCGGCAGCCGGATCGACGACCTCGAGCGGCGGCCGTCGTGAGCGGGCGGGTCGCTCCGGAACGAGCAGCCGAGTTGTTCGAGTCGACCAAGCAATGGGGTCGATGGGGTGATGACGACCAGCGTGGCGCCCTGAACCTCCTGACCGCCGAGCGCATCGCGGCAGCGGCGACGCTGGTGCGTGACGGCACCGTCGTCTCCTGCGGGCGCCCGCTCCCGGTGGCGCCCGCGGTCGACAACCCGACACCGGCTCAGCACCACATGCTCCGGGCCGGCGACGTGCTCGCCGCCCGCGGACTCCAGGCCTCCGCCGACTTCGTCGGTGTGGCCTTTCACGGGATGGCGGTCTCGCACATCGACGCGCTCTGCCACGTCTTCGTCGAGGGCCGGATGTGGAACGGGTTCCCGGCCAGCGACGTGACCAGCCTCGGCGCCCGCCGGAACTCGATCGAACCGGCCGCCGCCGGCATCGTCGGACGGGGTGTGCTGCTCGACCTTCCCCGGCGGCGAGGAACAAGGTGGCTCGAGCCGGGTGACGCCGTCGGGCCCGAGGAGTTGGACGCCGCGTGCGCGGCGCAAGGGGTGGAGGTGCGACCGGGCGACATCCTCCTGGTGTCGACGGGGCGCGACGAACGGCGAGCCGAGCTCGGTCCCTGGGATCCCAACCGCGAGGGGCTCGCCGGGCTCCACGCCGAGTGCATTGCGTGGCTCCACGAGCGGGACGTGGCCGTCCTCGGCTCTGACGGCGTCTCCGACCCGCTCCCGGCCGAGGTTCACGCCTGGCCCATGCCCCTGCACATGTGCCTGCTGGTCGGGATGGGCGTCCACCTGCTCGACAACCTGCAGCTCGGGCGCCTGGCCACGGCGTGCGCAGCGGCCGGACGGTGGGAGTTCCTCTTCACGGTCTCCGCGTTGCCCATCGGGGGCGGTACCGGTTCTCCCGTGAACCCGGTGGCGATCCTGTGACCTACGGAGGCCGTCAATGATCTTCGATCTCTTCAACGAGCTCCAGGCCCCTGCCCCGTGGGTTCCCGACCACGAGCATCGGGTGTTCGCCCACGCCCTCGAGCAGGCCGAGCTGGCCGACGAATTGGGTTACGGCTGTTGGTGGTCGGTCGAGCATCACTGCTCACCCGAGTTCTCCTACTCGAGCGCGCCGGAACTCGTGAACACCGCGATCTCCCAGCGCACCGAACGCCTGCGCATCGGCCACGCCGGCGTGCTGTCGCCGTTCAAGATCAACCATCCGCTCCGCGTGGCCGAACGAGCGGCGGTGCTCGATCATCTCTCGAACGGTCGGGTCGAGTTGGGCCTGGCCCGTTCGGGTGGCGCCGAGTGGGCCACCTTCGGCATCGATCCCGAAGGCACCCTGGCCGAGCTCGAGGAGGCCGCCCGCCTGATGGTGACGGCGTGGACGGAGCCGGAGTTCACGTGGGAGTCGGAGCGGTTGAGCATCCCGACGCGCACGCTGGTGCCGAAACCGGTGCAGCAGCCCCATCCGCCGTTGTGGCAGACGGTGTCGAGCCCGGCCAGCTTCCGGCTGGCCGGCGAACTCGGCCTGGGCATCCTCTGCACCACCCTGCTCTCGCCCGTGTCGGTCCTCGAGGCGATGCTCGTGGACTACGAGGAGGGGCTGGCCGCATCGGTCGACCCGGTGGGCCGATTCGTCAACGA
>Ga0105047_10018581_pt1 | contig 10765 bp, 21 predicted proteins | sample MAT04_FD_78384 | JGI IMG/M metagenome (GOLD analysis project Ga0105047, IMG submission 78384) | Freshwater microbial communities from Lake Fryxell liftoff mats and glacier meltwater in Antarctica - MAT-04 (megahit assembly) | ecosystem: Environmental > Aquatic > Freshwater > Ice > Liftoff...
CATCATCAGCTGCGCCTCGAGTTGCTTCATCGTCTCGACGACCACGGAGACCACGATCAGCAGCGCGGTGCCACCGAGCGTGAAGTTGGCGACGACCGAATCCTGGAACGGGATGGCCACGATGATCGGGCTGACCGCCACGATGCCGAGGAAGATCGCTCCGGCGAGGCTGATGCGATACACCACGCGCGAGAGGTAGTCCCGCGTCGGCGCGCCGGGTCGGATGCCGGGGATGAAGCCGCCGTTCTTGCGCAGCTGGTCCGCCGTCTCATCCGGCTTGAACGTGAAGGCCGTGTAGAAGTACGTGAAGCCGACGGTCAACAGGAAGTACAGGAGCATGTACAGGAACGAGTTCTGGTCCAGGAGCGTGATCACCCCGTTGCTGAGATCGCGGATGATGCCCTCGGACGAGTTCGCGAAGTACTGCGCGAGCTGCACCGGGAAGAGCAGGATGCTGACCGCGAAGATGATCGGGATCACGCCTGCCTGGTTGACCCGCAGCGGCAGGAAGGTGGCGCCACCCTGGTACATGCGCCTGCCGCGGACGCGGCTCGCGTACTGGATCGGGATGCGCCGCTGGCCTTCCTGGATGTAGATGATCACGGCCACCGCACCGATGGCCAGCAGCCCGAAGGCGAGGCCGGCGCCGAGGTCCGGGGTGCGCAGGAACTGCACGATGCCGCCGGGGACCTGGGACACGATGCCCGCGAAGATGATGAAGCTGATTCCGTTGCCGATGCCGCGCTCAGTGATGAGCTCGCCCATCCACATCAACAGCACCGATCCGGCCGTGAGGGTCGCGATCATCGTGATCGTCTCAAAGCTCGCCAGGTCGAACGCAGGGATGACCGGCTGCCCGCTGGAACCCGTCTGACTGGACAGGATGGCCAGGTAGCCATACGACTGCAGCAGCGCCATGGGCACCGTCAGGTACCGGGTATACTGGTTGATCTTGTTGCGCCCGTACTCACCCTCGCGCTGAAGCTGCTGGAGCTTCGGCACGACGCCCGTCATCAACTGCATGATGATCGAGGAGTTGATGTAGGGGTTCACGCCAAGGGCGATGATCGAGAACGTCGCGAGGCCGCCGCCGGAGAACAGATTCAGCAGCTGCAGAAAGGTCTGCGCGCCGAGCACGTCGCCCAGCGCATCCCGATCGACGCCCGGCACCGGCACGTGGGCCAGGAACCGGACGATGATGAGCATGCCCATGACGTACAGGATCCGGCGCCGGATATCCGGCGCCCGGAAGGCGTTGACGAGCGCGTCGAACACCGTCGATCAGTCCGCGGTCGGAGTCGCGACGGTGACGTCGGGCGCGGGCTTCGGTGCGAGCTCGTGCACCGTGCCGCCGGCCGCCTCGATCTTCTCGCGGGCGCCCGTGGTGAACGCATCCGCCATCACGAACAGGCGAGCGCTGACGTCACCCGAGCCGAGCACCTTGACGGGCTTGCGCACGTTGGTGATGAGGCCCGCGGCACGCAGGGTGTCGGGGTTCACGGTGAAGGGCGACTGCGCGTCGACCTCCCCGAATCGACCCGTCTCAGCGTAGGCCGAGATGCGACCCACGTTGACGACCTGGTACTCCACCCGCCACAGGGGCCGCTTGAAGCCGCGCAGCTTGGGGATGCGGATGTGGATGGGGGTCTGACCACCCTCGAACCAGGGCGGGATACTGCCACCGGAGCGGGCCTTCTGGCCCTTGGTGCCACGGCCGGCCGTCTTGCCCTTGCCCGAGGCATGGCCGCGACCGACACGCACGCTCTGCTTGTGCGACCCGGGGGCGGGAGCGAGGTCGTGGAGCTTCACCGCTTCGTCTCCGATGCTGCGGTCGAACCGCTCGCGGCGGGCTCCTCGGGGAGCACCTCGACGGTGACCAGGTAGTTGACGGCGCGGACCATGCCGCGCGTGGCCGGATTATCGGGCACCTCGACGGTGTGGCCGATGCGGTCCAGGCCGAGCGCGCGGACCGTGCCGCGCGCCGACTGGTTCGTGCTGACCGTGCTCTTGTGCAGGGTCACGCGGAGCTTACCGGCCATCGGTGCCCTCCGTGGTGGGCTGGCCCGCGATGTAGCTGCGGAGTTGCTTGCCGCGGCGAGCCGAGAGCTCCTCGGCGCTGTGCAGGTTGCGCAGCCCTTCGAGCGTCGCGCGCACGACGTTCACCGGGTTGGTGGAGCCGAGCGACTTGGACAGGATGTCCCGCACGCCGGCCGCCTCGACGACCGCGCGCACCGAGCCGCCGGCGATGACGCCGGTGCCCTGCGAGGCAGGCTTGAGCATCACGGTCGAGGCGCCGAACTGCTGCCGGATCTCGTGCGGGATGGTGGTGCCGACGAGCGGCACACGGATGATGTTCTTCTTCGCATCCTCGACGCCCTTGCGGATCGCCTCGGGCACTTCGCCGGCCTTGCCCAGGCCCGCTCCCACGTGGCCGTTGCCGTCACCCACGACGACGACCGCGCTGAAGCTGAACCGGCGGCCACCCTTGACCACCTTGGCGACGCGGTTGATCTGGACGACACGCTCCTCGAGCGTGAGCTTGCTGGGATCGATCCGTGCCATCGCGGCTCCTTCGCCTAGAAGTCGAGGCCGGATTCGCGCGCGCCGTCGGCGAGCGCAGCGATCCGTCCGTGGTACCGGAAGCCGGCACGGTCGAAGACGACCTTCTCGATCCCGGCTGCCCGGGCTCGATCGGCGACCAGCGATCCGACCTTCTTCGCCTGCTCCGACTTGGTGCCGCTGGCACCCTTCATCGCGGGATCGAGCGTGGAAGCGCTCGCGAGGGTCTTCCCGACGCTGTCGTCGATGACCTGGGCATAGATGTGGTTGAGGCTGCGGAAGACCGCCAGACGAGGCCGCGCCGGGGTCCCCTCGAGCTGGAGGCGGATCCGCGTGTGGCGCTTCTCACGAGCGGCGCTGCGGCTAGCGGCCTGGGCCATGGTCGGTGGTTTCTCCTGCATGCATCCGGAACGGCGATGACGCGCGGCCGGTGGAGGCCCTCACGGGCCGGTCGGATGGCTGACGGGCCGTCCGCTCCCGTCCCGGTGGGACGAGGTCGAACGGCCTGTGGATGCTACTTCTTGCCGCCGATCTTGCCGGCCTTGCCGGCCTTGCGGCGGATGACCTCGCCCGAGTACCGGACACCCTTGCCCTTGTAGGGCTCGGGCTTTCGGGTCGCGCGGACGCGGGCGGCCACGTGGCCGACCAGTTCCTTGTCGATGCCCGTGACGGAGAGTCGGGTGGGCGTCTCCACCTCGAAGGCGATGCCCTCGGGCGGATCGATCTCGATGGGGTGGCTGTAGCCCAGCGCGAGCTGGAGCTTGCGGCCCACCAGTTGAGCACGATACCCGACGCCGGTGATCTCGAGACCCTTGCGATAGCCGGTGGTGACACCGGTGACCATGTTATCGAGCAGCGTCCTGGTCAGACCGTGGAGCTCGCGCGACTGCTTGGAGTCGTTCGGGCGTTCGACGCGCAGCACGCCGTCCTCACGGACCAGCGACAGCTGCGGTGCGATCTCGCGCTCCAGGGTCCCCCGGGGGCCCTTGATGACGACGTGCGAGCCGGTGATCGCGATGTCGACCCCGGCAGGCACGGTGATGGGAAGACGACCGATTCGTGACATGTCGACCTACCAGACGTAGGCCAGGATCTCGCCACCGAGCTGGCCCCTGCGGGCCTGCGCGCCGGTCATGATCCCCTGGCTCGTGCTGACGATGACCACGCCCAGGCCGCCCAGGACGCGCGGGATCTCCGTCTTGGCCGCGTAGACCCGGAGACCCGGCTTGCTGATGCGCTTCAGCCCCGACACGACCGGCACCCTGCCGACGTATTTGAGGCGGATGCTCAGCACCTGGGTCGGGCCATCGGTGGCCTCGGAGAAGTCCTCGATGAACCCCTCATCCTTGAGGATGCGGGCGATCGCCAGCTTGGTCCGGGAGGCCGGGACCGTGACATCGGTGTGGCGCGCGCGGCTGGCGTTCCGGATGCGCGTCAACATATCAGCGATGGGATCGGAGACGTTCATGGGGCTACCAGCTCGACTTGGTGACGCCCGGCAGCTCGCCCATCAGGGCGCGCTCCCGGAAGCAGATGCGGCACATCGCGAACCGGCGCATGTACGCACGCGGCCGGCCGCAGAGGAAGCAGCGGTGGTATGACTGCACCGGGAACCGAGGGTCCCGGGCAGCCTTGGCGATCATCGACTTCTTGGCCATCGTCCGTCCTCCTGGGCCGTCAGCTGGCGAACGGCATGCCGAGGAGTGCAAGCAGACGCTTGGACTCCTCGTCGGTCTGCGCCGTCGTGACGACGGTCACCTCGAGCCCGCGGAGACGGTCGATCCGGTCGTAATCGATCTCCGGGAACGCCAGCTGCTCACGCAGGCCCAGCGTGTAGTTGCCGCGACCGTCGAAGGACTTGCCCGGCACACCGCGGAAGTCGCGGATGCGCGGCAGCGCCACGCGGGTCAGCCGCTCCAGGAAGTCCCACATCCGCTCGCCCCGCAGCGTGACCTTGATGCCGATGGCATTGCCGGTCCGTACGCGGAACTGGGCGATGGACCGCTTGGCCTTGGTGACCACGGGCTTCTGGCCCGTGATCAGCGTCAGGTCGCCGACGGCGTTGTCGATGGCCTTGCCATCGCGCAGCGCCTCGCCCATGCCGATGTTCACGACGATCTTGGTCAGTCGCGGCACCTGCATGACGTTGTCGTACTGGAACTCCTTCTGGAGCGCCCCGATGACCTCGTCCTGGTACCGCTGTCGCAGCTGTCCGCTCACTTGCGCTTCTTCTCCACGCGCGACACGGGCTCTCCACAATGGATGCACACGCGCACGCTGCGGCCATCGGCGGCCTGCTGATGCTTGATGCGCGTGGGGCGCGAGCAGGCAGGGCAGACGACCATGACGTTGCTGATGTTGAGGGGCATCGCGATGTCCAGGATGCCGCCCTGCTGGACACGGGGCTGACGCTCCGTGGCCCCGGCGCGCGCCCGTGGCTTCGTGTGCCGCTTGGCGACATTCACACCGTCGATCACCACTGCGGCGCCCGCCAGCGGCGACGTGCGCTGCCAGCCGGACCCGAAGCGGGCCGTCGACTTCTTCCAGCCCTGGACGTTGGTCAGGACCTTCGTGACGGTGCCACGCTTGCCTGCGTCCTTGCCGGTGAGGACCAGCACCTCATCGCCCTGCCGGATGTCCGGCACGCGCGTGGTGCGCTGGGGTCGTGCGACGGGGGGCATCTACAGCACCTCCGGCGCGAGCGAGATGATCTTCATGTAGTTCTTGTCCCGGAGCTCGCGCGCGACGGGCCCGAAGATCCGGGTGCCGCGCGGGTTGCCCTGGTTATTGATGAGCACGGCCGCGTTCTCATCAAAGCGGATGTAGCTCCCGTCCGGGCGTCCGTACTCCTTCGCCGTCCGGACGATGACCGCCCTGACGACATCGCCCTTCTTGACGGCCGCATTCGGGATGGCCTGCTTGACGGCGGCCACGATCACGTCACCGACGCCCGCGGTGGTCTTCTGCGAACGACCCAGGACGCGGATGCATTCGATGGTCCGGGCCCCGGTGTTGTCGGCGACCTTGAGGCGGCTGGAGGTCTGGATCACGCCGACGCCTCCTGCGCGGCCTCTGCCGCATGCTGTGCCTCACGGCCGGGGTGAGCCGCCATGTGGATCGCCTCCGTCGTGGCAGCCTCTTCCGCAACGACCGAATCGGTCGCCCCGTCAGATGCTCGGGCCACGATCTCCACCAGGCGCCAGCGCTTGGTGGCGGACAGCGGCCGCGACTCCTCGATCCGGACCGTGTCGCCGACGTGCGCCTCGTTGCGCTCGTCGTGCGCCTTGAACTTCGTCGTCAGGCGGATGACGCGCTTGTACAGCTTGTGACGGCTGAGGCGCTCCACCGAGACCACGATCGTCTTGTCCATCTTGTCCGACACGACGCGCCCGACCTTCGTCTTGCGCTTGCCGCGCTCGGCCGTCTCCACGGCGCTCATCGCTTCCCTCCGGCAGCGACGCTCGTCGTGGCCGCTGCGCCAGCCCCGAGATCGCGCTCGGTCTGGACGGTCAGCAGCCGGGCGATGGTGCGTCGGGTCTGCGAGATCTGGCTGTAGTCGGTCAACTGGCGAGTGGCCAGCTGGAACCGAAGGTCATAGAGGTGCCGCCGCGCGGTCACCAGCTCCGAATCGAGCTCCTGGTCGGATAGCCCGCGAACCTTATCGATGTCCATCGCCGGCCCCCTCGCGAACCAGGAACTTGACGCCGACCGGCAGCTTGTGGCCAGCGAGGCGCATCGCCTCTGCCGCCTCGGACTCCGGCACGCCCGCCATCTCGAACAGGATGCGTCCCGGGCGGACGACCGCGACCCAGTGGTCGGGCGCGCCCTTTCCCGAGCCCATCCGGACCTCGGCGGGCTTCTTGGTGACCGGCTTGTCCGGGAAGATCCGGATCCAGACCTTGCCACCACGCCGGACATAGCGGGTCATGGCGCGTCGCGCCGCCTCGATCTGCCGGCTGGTGATGTACGCCGGCTCCTCCGTCATGATGGCGAAGTCACCGAAGGCGATCGTGTTGCCACCCTTGGACGGGCCGCTCATCCGACCGCGCTGCTGCTTGCGGTGCTTGACTCGACGGGGCATCAACATGATTACGCCCCTCCTGCCGCCGGAGCGGCCACATCGCGCGCCGGCGTCCGCTCGGGGATGACGTCGCCGCGGTAGATCCAGACCTTGACGCCGATCGCGCCATAGGTCGTGCGGGACAGCACCTGGCCGTAGCTGATGTCCGCGCGCAGGGTGCCCAGGGGGATACGCCCCTCCTTCTCCCACTCGCGCCGGGCCATCTCGGCGCCGCCCAGACGACCGGAGACCGCGATCTTCACGCCCTTCGCGCCGGCCTTCATGGTCCGCTGGATGGACTGCTTGATGGCCTTGCGGAAGGCGATGCGGCGGGCCAGCTGCTGGGCGATATTCGCCGCCACGAGGACCGCGTCGAGCTCAGGCTGGCGGATCTCCTTGATCTCCAGCTTGACCTTGCGCGTCGTGACGCGACCCACCGCCTGTCGCAGCGACTCGACGTTCGCGCCGCCCTTGCCGATGACGATGCCTGGCTTGGCCGTGTGCACCGTGACGGTCACATGGTTGATGCCGCGCTCGATCTCGACGAGGCTGACACTGGCGTTGGCCAGCCGGCGGCCGACCAGACGACGGATCGTCATGTCCTCCTTGAGCAGGGACGTGTAGTCCTTGTCGGAGTACCACTTGGCGTTCCAGGTGCGCGAGACGCCCAGCCGGAAGCCGTTGGGATGGACCTTGTGACCCATGCTCAGGCCTCCCGGCTCTCGACCACGATGGTCACGTGGGTCATCGGCTTGTGGATGGGGAACGCACGGCCCTGGGCACGCGGACGGAAACGCTTGATGGTGGGACCCTCATCAGCGATGGCCGCCTTGACGAACAGGTCGTCGGGCGACAGGTCGAAGTTGTTCTCGGCGTTCGCTGCGGCGCTCTTGAGGACCTTCGCGACATCCTTGGCGGCCCCTTGAGGCATGAACCGCAGGATGGCCGCGGCCTCCTCGACACGCTTGCCGACGATCACCTGGGTGACCAGCCGGGTCTTGCGCGTCGATCGACGCAGGTACTTGGCGGTGGCACGGACTTCCACGACGGCGCTCCTACTTCAGCGACGTCGAGCGATCGGTGTGCTTGCCATGCCCGCGGTAGTTGCGGGTGGGGCTGAACTCACCGAGCCGATGCCCGACCATGTTCTCGGTCACGTAGACCGGGATGTGCTTCTTGCCGTTATAGACGGCGACGGTATGACCGATGAAGTCCGGGAAGATGACGCTCGCCCGCGACCAGGTCTTGAGCACCTTCTTCTCGTTCCGCTTGTTCATCGTCTGCACGCGGCCAAGGAGCCGCGGCTCGACGAACGGTCCCTTCTTGAGGGAACGCGACATGTCGCTCCTCCTTGACTACTTGCGATGCCGGGAGCGCACGATGAGCCTCCCGGTGGTCTTGTTGGTGCGGGTCCGATGACCCATCGCGGGCTTGCCCCACGGTGTCTTCGGCGGCATACCGGTGGGTGACTTGCCCTCGCCACCGCCGTGCGGATGGTCCCGTGGGTTCATCACGACGCCGCGCACCTCGGGCCTCTGGCCCATATGGCGAGCGCGTCCGGCCTTGCCGATGCTCTGGTTCTCGTGATCGAGGTTGCCCACCTGGCCCACCGTCGCCATGCAGCGCATGTCGACGCGGCGCACCTCACCCGAGGGGAGGCGCACCTGGGCCATCGTCCCCTCCTTGGCGAGGAGCTGGGCGGACGCGCCGGCCGACCGCACGATCTGGCCGCCCTTTCCGGGCACCAGTTCGATGTTGTGCAGCTGGGTACCCAGCGGGATGGACGACAGCGGCAGGGCATTGCCGACGCGGGCTTCGGCGGTCGTGCCGGCCACCACCGTGTCCCCGACCTTCAGGCCGTGGGGCACGAGGATGTAGCGCTTCTCGCCGTCGGCGTAGTGCAGCAGGCCGATGCGGGCCGACCGGTTCGGGTCGTACTCGATCGTGGCCAGCCTGGCGGGCACATCCCACTTGTCCCGGCGGAAGTCGATGCGTCGGTAGTGGCGCTTCTCGCCGCCACCACGATGGCGCACCGTCATTCGCCCCTGGTGGTTGCGGCCGCTCCCCCGCTTCTTGGTCTCAAGGAGCGGCTTGTGCGGCGAGTCGGTGGTGATCTCCTCGAAGGTCGAGCGGGTCATGAACCGCCGACCGGGCGAGGTCGCTTTGTAGCTCCGCAGCGGCATCGCCTAGACCCCCTCGAAGAATTCGATCTTGTCGCCGGACACGACCGTCACGATGGCCTTCTTCCAAGGCGAGGTGAAGCCCTGGATCCGACCGCGCTTGCGGTTGCGGCTCTTCTCCTTGGCCTTGGACGTAAGGACGTTGACGTCCACGACCGTGACCTTGAAGAGCTCCTCGACGGCGTCCTTGATCATCAGCTTGTTGGCATCATCATGGACCGCGAACGTGTACTTTCCACGCTGTGTCTCATCCATGGACTTCTCGCTGATCACCGGTCGCAGCACGATCTGCGAAGCCAGCAGCGTCACGCGTACACCTCCGACATCGTCGAGATCGAGGGGCGGGTGATGAGCAGGACATCCGCGTCGAGCACGTCCACCACGTTCAGGGAGTCCGCGCGGATCACGGTGACGCCCGGCACGTTGCGGGCCGACAGCTCGAGGCGCTCGTCCTTGCCGGCCTGGACCACGAGGATCTTGCCGCTGACCTGGAGCGCGCCCAGGTAGCCGACCAGCTCGCGGGTCTTGATGGCGTCCAGCGCAAGGTCCTCGACGATCTTGATGGCCCCATCGCCGAACTTCGCGGTCAGTGCCCCCTGGAGCGCCTGGCGCTTCATGCGCTTGGGTAGCCGCTGCTCGTACGAGCGCGGATGAGGACCGAAGACCACGCCTCCGCCTGCATAGTGCGGAGCGGTGGGCGTGCCCTGGCGGGCGCGGCCGGTGCCCTTCTGACGATAGGGCTTCTTGCCGCCACCACGGACCTCGCCGCGGGTCTTCGTATCCGCGTTGCCCTGCCGCCGTGCCGCCAGCTGGGCGACGACGGCCTGGTGCAACAGCGCCACGTTGACGGGCGCTGCGAACAGAGCCTCCGGCAACTCGATGGTGCCGGCGTCGCCGCCGGTCTTGGTATAGACGGTGGTGGTGGGCATCGCTAGGCCTTCCTGACCACGATCAGCGCATTGCGAGCGCCCGGCACCGGCCCCTTGACGAGGAGCACGTTGCGCTCGGCATCCGCACGCACGATGGTGGCCTTCTTGACAGTGACCCGGTCACCACCCATGCGCCCTGGAAGTCGCGTGCCCTTGAACACCTTGCCGGGTGTCGTGCCGCCGCCGATGGAACCTGGCTCGCGATGCGAATCAGAACCGTGCGTCTCGGGGCCACGCTTGAAGTGGTGGCGCTTGATGGTGCCCGCGAAGCCCTTGCCCTTCGACACGCCCGTGATGTCCACGCTGTCACCAGCGCTGAACTGGCTCACGTCGAGCGTCTGGCCGACGCTGTAGGCGCTGACGTCCTCAAGCCGGAACTCGCGCACGTCCCGCACGCGGGGCAGGCCCTTGAGCTGTCCGAGGCGGGGCTTGGTCAGCTTCTTCGCGGTCCCGGCACCCACCTGGACGGCACTGTAGCCGTCGCGATCAGGCGTCCGGAGCAACGTGACGGTGTTGGGTTCGATGGCCACCACGGACACCGGCACGATCGTGCCGTCCTCCGCGAAGATCGTTGTCATCCCGACCTTGCGGCCGATCACACCGACGCTCATCACATCTTGATCTCGATGTCGACGCCCGCAGCAAGCGAGAGTCGCATCAGGGCGTCGACCGTCTTGGACGAAGGGTCAAGGATGTCGATGAGCCGCTTGTGGGTGCGGATCTCGAACTGCTCCCGGGAGTCCTTGTCGATGAACGGCGATCGCAGGACCGTGAACTTCTCGATGCGGGTCGGCAGCGGCACAGGGCCGACGACGTCCGCGCCGGTGCGCTGGGCCGTCTCCACGATCTGGAGCGCGGACTGGTCGAGCAGCCGGTGGTCGTATGCCTTGAGTCGGATCCGGATCCGTTGCCGAGCCACGATCTACTCCAGGATCTCGGTGATGGCGCCCGCGCCCACCGTGTGGCCGCCCTCCCGGATGGCGAAGCGCTGTCCGGTCTCGAGGGCGATGGGGGTGATCAGCTCGACCTGCATCTGC
>Ga0105047_10018582_pt1 | contig 10765 bp, 10 predicted proteins | sample MAT04_FD_78384 | JGI IMG/M metagenome (GOLD analysis project Ga0105047, IMG submission 78384) | Freshwater microbial communities from Lake Fryxell liftoff mats and glacier meltwater in Antarctica - MAT-04 (megahit assembly) | ecosystem: Environmental > Aquatic > Freshwater > Ice > Liftoff...
CGCGCCAATGGAGTTCGTTCTTCGGCCAGCCGTAGCAGATGCCGGGCAGCGACCCGAAGAGATTTTTCAAGCTCAGCGTCGCCCCGGCCCAGTGGTGCGTCTTCAACTTCGGCAGCGACACGAACACGTCCGCATCGAGCACCGTCCGCGAAAGGTACAGGTATTCCAGCCCCGTGGTGCGGCCGAGGTTCAGCGTCTTCACCGGTTCGTCGTGGTTAATGTCCACGAAGCGCACGCCGTGCTTGCGGAGGACATCCCCCAGGCCACTGGCGTTGACGAGGTACTGCACGTTCCGCCAGTGCCCGGGCCCCTCGGCGACGATGATCTCCGCCGCCCCTTCGCGTTTGAAGAACTCGATGACGCCATCGACGAAGCGCGGATCGGTGTTGATGACCTTCCCACGGCTGAACTCGACGAGGTTCGGCTTCAGCACGATCTTCTTCCCCGCGATCGGGACGTGCTGGCGGAAGTATTCAAACTGCGTTTGCAGAATCTCGGCAAGGGGCGAATCGTATCTCTCGGCTTTTGCGATGTGGATGCCGGACGTCACCGGCAGCGGCCGCATCGCGGCGGTGCCGTTGATCACGAACCCGCGCATCTTGGAACGAAGCTTGCCAAAAAAACCCGTGGCATCGCTCGACGCGGGGGCCGCTTGATCCTTCGTGCTGACACGGGTGCTGCCGACGACGGCATGCGTGGCGACCGTCGGCGTGTCGGTGAGTCGGAAGGGATTGAGTATCGCGGTGTTCAATGCAATCGATGCGAGAGCAAGACGCATCGGCCCGGCGCCGAGGCCATTGATTTCGACGATCTCTTCTTCCAACGATTTCGTCAACCGCTCGTCGATCATCGGCAACGCGTCGCGCGTCGCCGAATCGTCCGCATGGCATCTCAGCGCGATCTTGATCCACGCCAGATTCTCGACGTCGGTCGTCTGACCGGCGACGACTCGGAGATACCCCTTGGCCGCGTCGATGCGGGGCTGGTCTTTCACCCCTTGCAGGGCCAACAGCAAGATCGCGGTCGGGCCGGGGATCGCTTCGGTCTGTTTGCCGAGGATCACCCGACTACCGTAATTCGCGCCGCCGTGGTCGAAGGCGCGATCGAGCAGCAGTCGTAGCCCTTCCTGCACGCGCGGGCGATTCCCCTGCCCCGCCGCGCGGAGCGCCAGACAAGCCCACGCCGTCGGTTCGACCCACGAGAAGGTATCCGACGCCCACGGCCAGCCGAGCAGACCCGCGTCGATGTCCCCGGCGTCCGAGGTTTCGAGCCGCACGACTTTGCCTTCGATGGTCAACAATTTGTCGATGATCGGCTTCAGTTGCGCCGCGGGGATATTGGACTTGGCCTTAGTGAACAACACGAGCGCCGTCGGCCAGACAGCTTGAGGGCGACCCCGGGCGAGGCGGTAGCTGCCGTCGCCGGCAGCGTGGAGTTCGATGGCGGGCCAACCCGATTCCGCGCCGGCGAGCAGCGCCAAGCAAGTCGGTTCCAAGTGCGCGGGTTGGTCGGCGCGGTAGCCCCACCCGCCATCGGATGACACACAGCTGCGCAGCATTTCGAGTGGCAAATTCGCCTCGGTCATGAACTTCTCTCGGGAGGGCGCTGACGGCGATGCTAGAATTCTTCCACCAGCATAGAACGGATTTCGGGAAAGCGACACACATGCGCGTGGCCCACTTCGATTGTTTCAGCGGCATCTCCGGCGACATGGTGCTCGGGGCCGTCCTCGATGCCGGGGTCCCCGCCGAGGCCATCCGCGCGGCGCTCGCTTCGCTCGGACTCCCCATCGAACTCGAAATCGAGAAGGTTAAGCGCTGCGGTTTCGCGGCGACCAAAGCGACCATCCATGCCAAGGACGAGGAAGACTACCGCTTCCTGCCCGATATCGAAGCCATCTTGGCGAAGGGGACGCTCACCCCGAAACAGCGCGAACTTGCGACCGCGATCTTCCGCAAGGTCGCCCTCGCGGAATCGGTCGCCCACGGGATGCCGTTGGAGCGTGTCCATTTCCATGAAGTCGGGGCGCTCGACAGCATCGCCGATATCGTCGGTGCGGCGGTGGGCTTAGATCTGTTAGGCGTCGAGCGATTCACGAGTTCGAGTGTCCCGACGGGCAGCGGAACCATCAAGTGCGCCCACGGCATTATGCCGGTGCCGACCCCGGGTACGGTGGAACTGCTGAAGGGCGTGCCGTTGGCGAAGTCGGCCATCAAGACGGAACTGACGACGCCGACGGGGGCCGCGATCCTGACGAGCGTCGTGGAAGAATACACAGATACTCCCGCGATGACGATCCGCACCATCGGAACCGGCGCGGGGACGAAAGACTTCCTCGATCAGCCGAACATCCTGAGGATCTTTCTCGGTGACACCGCGGTATCAGCGAACTCCGTGACCGTGTTGGAAACGAACCTCGACGACTGCACGCCGGAGGTCATCGGTTACGCCATCGAACGGCTCTTCGCGGCCGGGGCGCTCGATGTCTTCGCGGTGCCGATTCAAATGAAGAAACAGCGGCCGGGGGTCCTGTTGACGGTCATCGCGAGCCAAGGGCCAGTCGCGGAGTTGGAATCGATCCTGTTCCGCGAAACCGGCACCTTCGGCATCCGCCGGACCCGGGCCGAACGCACGATTTTGGAACGCGAAGCGATTGCCATTTCGACGCAGTGGGGCGAGGTGCAAGCCAAACGCGGCTGGCGTGCCGGGCACGAGATCGTGACGCCCGAGTACGAAGATTGCGTCCGTATGGCGCGGGAGCACGGGGTGCCGTTGCGGCTCATACTGGATTCTGTTCGACGGGCCTAGGATCGATCCTTGACACCGCCGTCGCCAGAATCGATAGTGCAGACCCTACCTTCCTCCCGATCGGTGTTCCATGCGCGCATTCGCCTTCGCTTGTTCGATCTTCGCCGCCCTCCCCGCACTCGCGGCGGAGCCGGAACTGACCGCGAAGAAATCGAAGGAGTCGATCGAGTTCAAATTCGGCGACGAACTCATCGCGAATTACGTCGTGGCGGCGACGGCGGCCAAACCTTACATCTGGCCTTTGAACGCCCCCGGCGGCGTCTCTGTGACGCGGTCGTGGCCGATGGTCAAAGGAACGACCGGTGAAACGACTGACCATGTCCATCAGAAATCGGCGTGGTTCTGCCACGGCGACGTCATCCCCGTCGGGATGGTGCTCAAGACTAAATCGGCCGACAAGCGGGTCGAAGGCGTCGATTTCTGGTCCGAGACACCGGGCCACGGAAAGATGCTCTGCGTCGAAATCGGCGAAATCAAAATCATCTCGAAGACCGAAGTGAGCGTGCCGACAAAAAACGAATGGCGCACCGCCGATGGGGATAAGATCCTCGACGAATCTCGGACGATCACGGTGCGGAAGTTGCCCAAAGGCTACTTGATCGTGCTCGACATCGACTTCCACACGAGCGTCTGCCCGATCCAATTCGGTGATACGAAAGAAGGTTCTCTCGGCGTGCGCGTCCCCGATGGGACCGCGTTGCAAAATAAGAACGGCGGGCGCATCACGGTATCCGACGGCAAATCCTCGGTCGCTGGGGCGAAAGACAACTTGCCGATTTGGGGGGTCGCCGCCGACTGGCACGACTACACCGGCAACGTGGGCGATAAAACCGCTGGCATCGCGATTTTCGACCACGCCAAGAATAAATACCGCAGCGTCTGGCACACGCGGGCTTACGGTTTAATGGCCGCGAACCCGTTCGGGCGAGCCAAGTCGGGTTTCCCGGGCGTCAAAGAGAACAAAGAATTGGTTGCGATCCCCAAAGGCGAGCATTTGAAACTGCGCTACGGCATTTACACCCACGGTGGGGATGCGAAAGCCGGGGAAGTCGCCGACGCCTATAGGGACTTCGACGCCGGAAAGTGATCAATTCGCTTTCTTCTTCTTGGGAGCTTCGGCGGGTTTCGCGTTCGGATCTTCGCCGACGATGGTGGCCCGTTTGACGATCAAATCGGCTTCGGTCGCTTTCGCAGCCGGGATCTCGCGCGGGCGAACCAAGATCAAATCGAGGATCTGCCCGACTTTGAGATCGCTCGGATCGGCCGCGTAACCGGGAACCCCGGCAGGCTTCTTGAACTCCGCGATTTCCTCGGCTGTGCGGAGCACTTTCTTACCGCTGGAATCGACTTTCGGGGCGAGCTTGGCCCAACGGATTTGCGAACCTTCAATGTAAGCGAAGCTGATTTGAACCGCTTTGCCGGGGGTCGAGGTCACCCGGCGGTTGTTGCCGGTGCCGGTGGTCTTTTGCTGCGGTGGCCCGGGGATTTTCAGGAGGAAGCCGTTTTTCTCGAGCTTGACGATCTCCCCTTGGACTTCCGAAGCCGCGGCGTACTTCGTCCAATCGGTCGCCGTCTCGGCCGGCTTGACCGCGGGTTTCTTCTCGTCGGCCGCAGCGAGTGAGCTCGCCGACAGAACGACGCCGATCAGCATCGCAAATTTGATGGCCACCGCCGGCTCCTGCCATTTGGTATTAACATATCGTAGACCCTTTTCTCGCGGTTGAGTTCCGCAAAACAACGCGATCCACCGAAATGGTGGATCGCGTTTCAGCGTGGTCGATCCGGGCTCACTTATTGCCGTAGGTCGAATATTTCGGAAACACCGGTTGAATCGGACTGTTGTAATAGCCCGAAGGGTAGCTGCGCGGATCGGGCAACGGGCTCAGTCCGCCTTGGACGGTCGGGCCTTGGGCGCGCTTGCCGAAGAGGTTGTTGACCGTGCGGACCATCGCGTTGTTATCGACGTAACCCGCCGCCAAGCGGCTGACATACTTGAACGAGTTGCCGACGATATTCGTCGCCGTGTCGGCCGGTTTGACCACCAATTTGTTCGAGTCGATCGGCACGGATTTGAACGATTGCGCCCGGGCCGAGCCGCCCATCGCGATCAGAGCCACCGCGATCGTCACCGCCACCCCATAGAAACGCATCGCGCCCCCCTTCCGCAACAACGCCGGCACCCGGATCGTCCCCCGACCCGCCCGCCGTCGTCTGTGTCCTCCCGGAGGCCCGCAGCAATATCATCCCCGGCGGGGGTGTCAAGGATTTTCTTTCGATGAAATGCGCGGGGTTCACGCGGGAAACAAAAACCTCAACACATCGGCGAAGCGGGCTCCCCAACTCGATTCGTTGTGGGAACCTTGCGGATCTTCGTAATACCGGTGGTCCGTCCCCAGATACGAGAGTTGTTGCGACAACTCCCGCGCCCGCCGCAACATACCTTGGCGACCGGCCTCGGATCCGCCTTCGTTCGCCCCCATATCCAGCCAGACCCGGCAGTTCTTCGTCCAGCGGGATCCGGATTGAATGGCGTTCGCGAAGGCTTCTTGATCCCACCAGAGCGACGGCGACAACGCCGCACAGCGCCCGAAGAGATTTGGGTACCACTTGCACAAGTGCAACGAAATCAGTCCGCCCATCGACGAACCGCCGACGCCGGTCGAGTCGAGAGCGAAGCGCGTGCGGTAAGTCCCGTTGATGAACGGCACGACTTCCTCCGCGAGGAAGCGACCGTAATCGCGGGCGGCACCGTCCGGAACCGCACTGCGCCGCGGGCCGTATTCCTTGAGCCGATCCGGGGAATTTGCGATGCCAACGATGATGAGCGGCTCGACTTCGCCGAGGCGGATCGCCCGCTCGGCGATTTCGTCGCAGCCCCACGGATAACCGACGTATGAGGTGTGCGCGTCGAAAAGATTTTGCCCGTCGTGCAGGTAAAAGACTGGGTAACGCCGCTCCGGTTCGAGGTCGTAACCCGGCGGCAAATAAACCGTCACCGTGTGCGGATGCGGGAGAAACTCCGAAGCGAAATCGATGTGGTACCGAATGCTCGCCCGGCCCCAGCCTTCGACGCGGTGCTCGATGCGGCTGTCCGGGTAGAGTTCGATTTCGCGCGGCCGCGCTTCCCGGCCCCACTCGCCGACTTCGGCGTCCCGCCAATGGCCGCGCGTCGCCAAGAATCGAAGGCGCTCGCCCGGACGCTCCACCGGGAGAAAGAGTCGGTGCGTGCCGTCCGAAAACCGGGTGCAACGCGCACCGATCGAGAGCCACCGGCCCAACTCGGGGGTGTCGCCCGAAAGGAACACCGAATCCCAAGAGTGCGGGTCGGGAACGTAGAGGACAATCTCGACCATACCCTATGTTTGCGGACGATGGGGGTCGGATTCAATGGACGTTTTTGGACGCGGTTACCCCCGTGTCATCGGCGTCGGGGCGACCCCGTCGAATCGCTGGTTTTCGTCGAACAATCCGGCGAAGGCGGTGTCGGTCAGGTAGTTGGCCCGGCGGTGCCGACCGATGCCGGTGTCGGCGAACGATACAGCCATCTCCCCAGCGGGGATGCGCGTGAGGTCCTTCGATTCTTCTCCGAGGACTTCCATCCATGCGGTGCGGGCGGTGCCGTGCTTTGGAAGGCCGAAGATCTGCATCGCCGCGCTGTTGCTCACCATCGTCGTCCAGTCGTTCGGATAGAGCTGGCGCAGTTGCCCGAGGTCCTGCCAGAAGGTCCAGCACTGCAGGCCATAGCCGCGCAGGAGCGTCATTGCGGTGCGCAGCAGCGGCATCGCGCCGAGTTGGGCCGCTTCGTCCACGAGGAACAGCGTCCGCAGGTGCGGGAGTTTCTTCCGTCGCAATACGGTCGAAAGCAGCGTAGCGACCCAAGCCCTCAGCACGGCCCGGTGGCTTTCCAGCTTCTCGGGTGGAATCACGAGGTAAATGGTCACCGGGTCGCCGGCGAGCAAAGATTCGAGTTGGAAGGTCGATTTCTCCAGCGACTTAGCCACGACCGAACTGCCTAGGCACTTCATGTACGTGCATGCCGTGGTGCGGATGCAGGGACGGGTTTTGTCCGACGGGGCCGAAAGGTACGCAACAAATTCATCGCGGGCGAGCGGATTCAGCACTTCCTTTTTGTCGAGCAAAACTGCCAAGTGGTAGTCGAGGTCGTCCATATAGAGCAGCCGGCGGAGCGCGCTCGGATTGCGGTCGCTCGCCGGTTCGGACGTGGCGAGGTGGGCGATCAACCCGGCGGTCAACCCGCGGCCGGTGTCGTCCCAGTAGCGGTCGGTGCTGAAGCTGTGATCGACGGCGAATTGCGTCGCCAACATCTCCGCGTCGGATTCCGGATCGGCCCCCGGCAGACGGAAGAGGTCGAACGGATTCAGTGCATCGGTTTTGTCGGTGACCAACCCGAACGGGTCGAGAATTACGACCTTCTGCCCCATTTCCCGGCGGCGCCGGGCGGTCACTTGGCTGAGTTCGCCTTTGATATCGACGGCGATCACTGAACCGGGGTAGGTGAGCAAATTCGGGATGATGACGCTGACGCCCTTGCCGGCCCCCGTCGGGGCGATGGTCATCAGGTGGCCGTCTCCTTCGTACAAGAGCGGGTCGAAGTTCGCCGGGGTCGGCTCGGCTGCAATTTGGGCGGTATGGAACCCGGGGGCGGAGCGGGGTGGGACGCCTTTCCAGCCGAGGTACAGGCTACGGCCGGGCCAATTGAGAGAACCGGAATCGCTGGTAGGCTTGCGTTTGCGGCGGGCGGGCTTGGCGGGCGTTGGACGGGGGGGAACGGTCATCGCATCTCCTCCGCGGGAATGATCGATTGAAGTAGTGCCGCGTAGGTCGGCACTTTATTATACGCAAACCTCCGCGCGAAGTCGGGCAAGGGCGTGCTGAAATAGTTGTAGGTTAGGTGCGTCTCGCGGATACGAGTATTGGTGCGGCTGATCCGCGTGGAGTCCTTCGATTCTACCGATTTACGTCTGCTACTCGGCGATTTTTTTGGGATCGTTTCAGATCCCAAATGTGCCGAAGGCCAAAGCACCCGAACGGGCTTTGCCCGGAATTCCGTCGCTGGCATTGCGTTTGGCCCCGGCGAAACTCGCGGCGGAAACAGTGAACGCGGAAATGCTGAGTTCGCGCTACACTCGCGCCGTCGAGAAATTCGGGGCGGATTCCGAGTTGGCCAAAACTTGCGCCGAAGATCTGGCACGCACGCGGGCTTGTATCGACCGTTACGAAGGGATCATCGAACGCTCCGGCGACGATACTCTCCGCGAAAAAGCGGACGCGATGATCGTCGAACGCCTCCGCAATTACCGGGAAGGTCTCACGATGACAACTCCGGAGTTGTCCGCGCGGGCCAAGCGGGATCAAGAAGCGGTGGATCGCAAGTGCGAGGAAATCTTCCGATCTCAACCGGAGCGCCTGAATCAACTGCTCGCCGAGTACGGTTTGCGACGGCTGATGAAGGATGTCAAACCTGAGCCCACCCCGCGCGGGAAATAGCCGGCCGGCTCCATCACGTTTTCTTAATCGGCGAGCCGGCAGCGTGAGCTGCCGGATTCTTATTTCTCCGCCGCACACCTGCATCCGCTGTTCCGAGCAGTCATCGGCAATTAGTTATCGGAAGAAGCCCGGGTATTGTTGGCCGTAATAGAAATTGTTTGCTGGCACCGGGTTCAACGGGCGAATCGTCACCCCGCTATACGGGTTGTACGTCGCGTTGTTCGAGGGGTTCGTGAAGGTGTCGGTCCACGGGTTGTATTGGTACGAGCCGGTGCGAGTCGTGAAGGTGTTATTGAAGCCGTCGTACACGTTCCCATTCACCGGGTTGACCGCGGCCCACGGGCTCACCGAATAATACCGGCTCGGTTCGACGGAGGCGACCAGCGGCGGGGTATAAATCCCGGGGTTCAGGCGGGCCGGTTGGATGCCCCACGGGGTGAGCGTCGTCGGGCTCAGCGTCGCGGGCGTCCACGTCGCCGGGAGAACCACCTGCCGGAAGTAGGTGGGTTGTTGCGTGAGCACCGGTGGCAGGCTGTACGGGCTGGCGAAGGCCGGGTTGATTTGAGGTTGCAATGTGACGATCGGCGACTTGCCCGTGATCACCGGCGTCGGGCGGATTTGCGCCGAGGCTTGGGAGGCGGCGAGGGCCAAAATCGGGGCGGTGACAAGAAGGTGGCGGAGCATCGGTGAACCTCGGAGATGGGAGAACCTTTGCCCTATCAACGCGCACGGAGGTAGGAACTTGTGCGAATTTCCGGATAATTTCCGGATTGCTCGACCAAATGCTTGGAGCCCGCCCGAAATGCCCGATGCGAACTTGGTGCTCCTCGTTTTGATTCTCGCCGCGTTCTTCGCCGGGATTTTGAACTCCATCGCCGGCGGCGGGACGCTGCTGACGTTCCCGGCACTGCTGTCGGTGTTGTCGCCGGAAATGGCCAACGCCACGAGCACCGTCGCCGTACTGCCGGGGTCGATCGCGGGGGCCGTGGGCTACCGCCAAGAATTGTGGGCCGCGCGGCGATTCGCCCTGCAAATGCTCCCGGCCAGTTTGCTCGGGGGGATCGTGGGGGCGATGTTGCTCGTGCGTTACCCGGCCGAGTTCAGGGCGCTCGTCCCATGGCTCATTTTCACCGCCGCGATGCTCTTCGCCATCCAAGCACCGCTGAACAAACTCCTCAAGCGAAAGCCGACCGATTTCACCGTCCGCCCCAGTCGGCCGCTGCTCGCGGGACTGGTTTTGTTCCAATTCGGCGTCGCGATTTACGGGGGCTACTTCGGCGCCGGCATCGGCATCCTCATGCTCTCCGCGCTCGGATTCATGGGCATCGGCGACATCAACAAAGCCAACGGCGTCAAGACATTCCTCGCCAGCGCCATTAACGCCGTGTCGGTCGTCATCTTTATCGATGCGAATCTGGTGTCTTGGCCCTACGCGTGGGTCATGGCGCTCGCGGCCATCGCCGGCGGGTTCGTCGGGGCGAAGGTGGCTAAGCGGATGGCGGCTCGGTACGTCCGCTGGCTCGTCGTCGTCATTGGTTTTGGGCTGGCTGCGTTTTACGCGTTGAAGTGACGACCGCGAATCAAGTCCCTTTCGCCTCGAGCGCCGCGACGCGGTCCTTCAACCGCGCGATCTCGGCCAAGACTTCGTGAAACTTTGCTTCCGAGCCCCCGGCCGGCCGTAGTGCCACGGATTCGAGCGATAGCGTCGCCGAACCACTGCGCGCGGCCGCGAGTTCCTCCGGCGAATGGAAACCGTGCGTCACCATCGCCCCGCGTCCCGGTGGCGAGAGGTAGACCGTCAAGTTGCGTTCGCACAGGCCCTTCAGCAGCGCTCTGAGAGTGTCGAGGTCCGCGATCTCGTCCATCCGGCTCGCTCGGCCGCGGAGATCGCCTTCCGACTGCGGCCCGCGCAGCAGCAATTCCGCGAGGATCGCCAGTTCGACTTTGGTCGGGTTCCAGGCGTCGTACAGCAGGTGCCGCCAGCGGTCGGCCCGGCCCCCTTGCTGCTTGATGGTCAACCCGCGTTTCATCAGTTCGTTCAGGGTCTCTTCGACATCGTCTTCGTCGAGGTCGAGCACCGGGTCGCGGTTCGATTTCTGATTGCACCCAACCACGACGCTGTTCAGCGTCATCGGATAGGTATCGGGCGTCTTGGTCGTTTTGTTTTTTTCGACGAGAACCCCGAGCACCCGCCGTTCCAAGATGGATAGGGGCGCGCGGGCGTCGGCGGGAGGACTGTCGGGCATGGAATTAAACCTCGGCGACCGAGATTTCGAGGACTTTGAACCGGATCGTCCCGCGCGGCACGGCGATGTCCACGGAGTCGCCGACTTTGCAGCCGATGAGACCTTGGCCGATCGGGCTAGTCGTGAGGATGCGGTTCGTGTCCGGGTCTTCTTGGCCGGGGCCGATCAGTTCGTACGTCTCTTCTTCTTTCTCGTCCAAATCC
>Ga0105047_10018585_pt1 | contig 10764 bp, 7 predicted proteins | sample MAT04_FD_78384 | JGI IMG/M metagenome (GOLD analysis project Ga0105047, IMG submission 78384) | Freshwater microbial communities from Lake Fryxell liftoff mats and glacier meltwater in Antarctica - MAT-04 (megahit assembly) | ecosystem: Environmental > Aquatic > Freshwater > Ice > Liftoff...
ACCATGCTGGTGCGCATGCGGGAGGAAAGTATTTTATTAAAAGAGATCACGATAAAAGACCGAGGCTTTCATATCAACCAGAAATACGCCAACTCCCCCACCCTCACCACCACCAAACCTATCCAGGCTGGAAGTTCAAACGGTGGAGTAGGTGTTAACTTTTCTTATTTCTCGAAACTAGAAAAAGAAAAAAGAAAACTGGTAAAGGTGATGGCCGATAACGAAAAAGTCAAAGTCTATTTGGATGTTGTGAACGATCCTGATCTAAAATTTGAAGTGATGCAACGGTTTAGCATTAGCGAAGAACGATTTTATGACTTGCTGGCGGTCTACAATGAAAAGAATAAAGACATCACCTACTCTGCTAACTCAGCGTTGATTTTAAATTCATTACTTTCTTTTTACGAAAACAATACTTCGAAAAAGTAGTTTTTAGTCAACAGGTAGGAGTGAGTCAACTACACGAACAAGTTGTTTTTTGTACCTTTCCCAAAAGTTTGTTGATGGAAGAACATTTTGAAAGCTCTGAAAAAGTAAGAGACTTTGTGATTGGCATGAGCGATGGACTAACGGTGCCATTCGCTTTAGCTGCGGGGTTGACTGGCGCACTCAGTGGAGAAGCGAACTCAACGCAAATCGTTATCACTGCAGGGCTTGCCGAGATTGCCGCTGGCTCCATTGCCATGGGATTGGGTGGCTACCTTGCCGGCAGGACTGAGATCGAGCACTATGAAACAGAAGAGAAGCGTGAGTACGGTGAGATCCAGCATAAATTTGAAATTGAGATCACAGAAACCAAAGAAATTTTTGCGCAATACGGCATCAGCGAAGACTTGCAAGAAAAGATTGCTCGCGAGATGGCCAAAAAGCCAAAAGAATGGGTTGATTTTATGATGCGTTTTGAATTGGGTCTTGAGCGCCCCGACAAAAATCGGGCACACCATAGTGCCTTCGTGATTGCCATCAGCTACGTTGTGGGTGGATTAATTCCGCTAAGCGCCTATTTCTTTACCACCAGCGCTGAAGAAGGCTTGATTTATTCCAGCATCATCACGCTAATTTGCTTAGTCGTGTTTGGCCTGGTAAAGAGTAAATTAACCGGCCAACCCTTGTTAATAGGCACGTTACGAGTAACGTTGATTGGAGCAGCAGCAGCGGCAGCAGCATTTTCTATCGCGAAGATGATTACGTGAGGGAATTATTTCTTGCTCGCGTTGAAGAGTTTTTCCTTTTCTTCTTTAGATAAACTCTCATAACCACGATCTGAGATCTTATCCAGAATGGTATCAATTTCATCTTGAGAGGCTTTTGGAAAAGTAATGGTGGAAGATTTTTTTGCTCTGGCTTCTTCCTTTCGGTAGGTGACTTTCACTTTTGGCTTTGATTCAAGCAGTGATTTAAGCCAATCAATCATGGAAGTTATCCATCCTCCCCAATTCACCCCGATTTGTAATTGCTTGACATAGATAAAGCCCATCAGTGCACCGCCTAAGTGTGCCAAGTTCCCCCCGGCATTTGAACCAATTGTGCCTAAGAAAGAAAGAAACACAATCACGGCTGCAATGTATTTGATGCGCACTGCACCGAAGAACAGCAGAAAAAAAGTATAATCGGGAACCAACGTAGCAGCGGCCACAACAACCGCGTTAATACTGGCAGAAGCTCCCACCATAACAATGTTGTTAGTTGCTGAACGCTCGATAAAATACGGAATGAGATTGTATGACACCAAATAAAAAATCCCCCCTGCCATTGCACCGAGCACATACAAGGCAACCAACTTTGCTCCTCCCAAATACTCTACGAACAACTTCCCAAACCAATAAAGAGTTAGCATATTGAAGAGAATGTGCAAGATGCCAGTTAGGTCGTGAGCAAAAGAATACGTTATCAACGTCCAGGGTCGAGTAACAAACTCACTCAGCCTCGCTGGAATCTGAAATTGAGTATGAATCGCATTGAAGAAAGAAGGAGAGCCTGCTATTTCAGAAATGACCATGATCACTCCTAGCGCAATAAAAATCACCACGTTAATAATGATTAACTGCGCGTGGGCATTGTTGGGTCGTTGAAATGCGTTTTTAAATTCGTCTAGCACGTGTTATAAAGCTACAATTAGTTTAAACAGTAAACTGACTAACAAAGTTACTCGCTTTTTATTTACCCTGCGTACGCCAATAGCTGATAATGAGAAAAGCCACAAAAGCACCTCCAAAGTGAGCCAAATGCGCTACTGTTCCTGATCTATCAAGCGCATAGGTAATAAAACCTATCAAAAAGACCATGTATTTTGCTTTAATCGGGATGGGCGGAAACAATAACATTAATTCAAGGTTGGGGAACAACATTCCAAACGCCATTAAAATGCCGTACAGCGCGCCAGAAGCGCCCAACATGGCACCCCCTTTGCCAGGGAAAAAATAATTTATACCTGCATAAATTATTCCCGCTCCCATCCCAGTCGCCAAATAAAACAGCAGAAACTTTTTATCTCCCCAGTGGCTTTCCAGCACAGGTGCGAAAGAGGCGAAAGCCAGCATATTGAAAAAGATGTGTCCAAACCCCCCGTGGGCAAACATGTAAGTGAAAAATTGATAGGGCTTGAAATAATCAGAGTGGATATCCCACAACGACATGTATTCTGTGATTTGTAGACTGGCAAATAAATTCTGAAGAAGAAAAACCCCGACATTGATAATAATCAATGTACGAACCAGCGGTGTGATATTAAACATAGAACTTCTTAACGGTTAAAATAACTTTCTAGCTTAGACGAGTCAAAAGTAAAAAATGTTGGCTTTCCTTCTGGGGAATAGTTGGGATTTGCGCAAGCAAACAATCTTTCCACCAGTCCTTTCATTTCTTCCACCTCCATTTTTTTGCCGGCTTTGATGGACGTTCTTTTCGCTAAGGCGCTCGCTAGGTTCTCCTTCACCGGCAATTGTAACTCAGATTGATTCTTTTTGAATTGCTCCAGCAGCCCTTCCAGCAACTCCTTTTCTCCACCTGAAACATCGGCCGGAATACCGGAGATTAATAGCGCATTCTTACCGAATACTTCAAATCGGAACCCTAACGCCAAAATCTCTTGTTCCATTTCCATCAACAAAGCAAAATCGGCTGCTGCAAAAGTTAGCGTTTGCGGAAACAAACTTTGCTGGCTGTTGCCGGGAGTTCCCCTGAGTTGCGCATTAAATTTTTCAAACAAAATGCGTTCATGCGCAGCTTGTTGATCGATGATCATCAGCCCTTGACGCACTGCTCTTACAATATATTTCTGTTGATATTGAAAAATCCCTGTTTCGTTTTCAACCTGAGTAGTCGTTAACGGTTTGTTCATCGAACTCTCAAATCGAAGTTCCATAGTAGGTCTGGGTTCTTCCTTATCAAACAAACGCGAGTTACTTTCTTGATCAAAGGCGTTTTCCCGATTTTGAAGGTTCGATCGGTTTAGCGAAGTAGCAAACTGCTCATCAAAATATTGTTCGTTGGTGAGCGATTGACCGCTCAATTTTCCCGTAAGGTTGACATCTGCCTTAAAATCAAGAGCAGGGGCTAGATGATGAACGCCCAACGCTTGTTTCACAGCCGACCAAACCACACCGTACACGGCACGCTCGTCATCAAATTTTATTTCGGTTTTGGTGGGGTGCACGTTTACGTCAATATGCTTGGGGTCGATCTCAATAAACAAGATGTAAAATGGAAAACTGCCTTCTGGCAATAATCCTTCGTATGCACTAGTGACGGCATGACCGAGGTAATTATTGCGAACAAAACGTTTGTTTACGAAAATAAATTGTTCGCCCCGCGTTTTCTTGGCCGATTCAGGCCTGCCTACGTAACCTGTTATTTTTAACAGTGAAGTTTCTTCCGTTGTGGGCGCCAATTGTTGCTGGTAGGCTTTGCCAAATAAGGCCACGATGCGTTGGCTCAATTTGCCGGCCTGCAATTCATAAATTATTTCATCGCCTTGAACCAGCGTGAATCCAATCTCCGGATTCGCTAACGCCAGCCGATAAAACTCGTCAACGATATGGCGCATCTCCACAGCCGTTGACTTTAAGAAATTTCTGCGGGCGGGAATATTGTAGAAAAGATTTTTTATGGAAATGCTCGTTCCTTTTTCACACGCCACAGCTTCCTGTTTTCTTACTTCCGATGCCTCCACCAGCAGCAACGTGCCGAGTTCATTCTGTGGCATGCGCGTTCGCATTTCAAACTGCGACACCGCAGCAATGGACGCCAGCGCCTCGCCCCGAAATCCCATGGTGCGCAATGTATACAAGTCTTCAGCCTTCCGGATTTTTGAAGTCGCGTGGCGTTCCAAGCTCATCCGCGCATCGGTTTCGCTCATGCCATTACCATTGTCGATTACCTGAATCAGCACCTTGCCTGCTTCTTTTACAATCAATGTTATTTCGGTCGCTCCTGCATCAATCGCGTTTTCCATCAACTCTTTAACAGCCGATGCCGGGCGCTGCACTACCTCACCAGCCGCAATTTGGTTGGCAATGGAATCAGGAAGAAGGCGAATGATATCGGGCATCTAGTTGGTTAGGTATAGCGGCTTAACCCGCCAAAAACGAATCACGCACTCCTTTTAAAGTTTTTAAATTTTGAATAAAAATAAAGGGGAACGAAAATCAGTCCGCCATACAAAGCGGGCTTGCCCCATTGTAAAAATGCAATTAGTAATAATGCAATAAATAAAAGCACGCCAAACCGGAGTAATATGGCGCTAGTTTGGGTGGTAGGTTTAGAACGCTTCCGTGCTGCCTGAAAAGATCCTGCAATTCTAGTTCGGTACTGCCCATCACTTTGTGTTATTCCTCGCTCGCGCTCTAATTCTTTTTGAATGCGCTCTTCTCGCTCGCGCATTTCATCTTTTTGCGGATCGTAATAGCGCGGTCTGTAGCTGAACCGCTGGTGCTGAGGTGCTTTAGTAAATAACGATACTATCTTCATAGCCTTCTATTTTCAGTTATTTGGCCTTCAAGAAATTTTCAAATTGTATTCTAACGTTTGTCCGAGTTTTAATTTCATTTACACGAAATCACAACTAGCTTCGCAACGGCAAAGTTACAAAAACCAAACGGCCTAATGCGTAAAAAAGTTTTAGCCAATTTTCATCAAAATTCATTGGCGGCCCCCTTTCCGCCCTTCGAAGCACCCCGCGAGGAAGGGTCGGGCTATTCGCTTATACTCCTCGTGTCGCGAGGCGCGTCACTGCGGGGTATCGCTTCTATCCCTGCCCGTCCGGCAGGCAGGCCTGGCCGAAGAGCATATCACTTTATCTTATTTCTGTTACTTTTTTTTATTGCAATCTCAGGTGTTGCGCAAAACCGGAAAACACAATGGGTAGACAGTGTCTTTCAAACGCTCACCACTTCCGAAAAAATCGGTCAACTTTTCATGCTCCCCATATCCGCCTATTCCAATTCGACTGAAAAAGCACTGCTACAAGACCAACTAAAAAAGTACAAACCTGGAAGCGTACTCATAACCAAGGGCGGGCCTATTACTCACAGCCTACTTCTCAATAAATTACAATCCGACTCAAAAGTTCCGTTGCTCGCTGCCATCAATGCTGAGTGGGGTCTTGGTCAAACGTTGGATAGCACCCTCTCTTTTCCCAAACCCTTGGCGCTTGGTGCTATCAAAAACGACAGCTTGATTTTCGAATTAGGTCAAGAAATAGGAAATGAAATGAAAGCGCTAGGACTGCACATGAATTTTTCACCCAACGCAGATATTGATGTGAACGAAGATCTCTACCCAGCAACACTTCGGTACTTTGGCGACAATAAAAAAAGAGTAGCAGCCAAATCCATTCAATTTATGAAAGGGCTTCAAAGCACGGGCGCAATAGCCATTGCTAAGCATTTAGCAAATCCAAAAAAGGATCGGCACCTGGCGACCAAAGACAGTTCGGTTGTGTTCGATGCCAATCAAATAGATACAGTTGGCTTTTTTCCCTATCAAAAATTAATCACCGAAGGAGTTGGCGGTATCATCACCTCGCATCTTGACTTTGTATTGTTGGGAAAGAAAAAACCCGTCCCCGCCTCGATTTCTGAATTATTTCTTTCTGGAGTGATCCGCGAAAAATTAAACTTCAATGGATTAACGCTGGCAGAATTACCATATTTAAAAAGAGTGACCGGAAAATCAAGGAAGGGCGAAGCTGAGAAACTTGCCTTTGCCGTAGGCAACGACATTATCATTCAACCGGAAAATATACAGGCAGCGATCAAGAAGATTTCCAAAGCCGTAAAAAATGACAAAAAACTTTTAGCGCAACTCAACGCCTCCGTTAAAAAAATATTAGCCGCAAAATTTGACGTAGGGCTAAGTTCGCGAAGGCCAATTGTAACCGACAGTTTGTTGGCAACGGTCAATTCTCCAAAAGCACTACTACTTCAAGCCAAATTGGTTCGAGCTTCCTCCACATTGATAAAAAATTCATCTGCGCTCGTGCCCATTCCATCTTTCGAACACCAAAAATTCGCTTCAATAAGTTTTGGAAAATCTGAAGACAACGAGTTCAATCATTATTTGTCCAAATACGCATCTTTTCAAAAGATAGCTGTAACAATCTTAACTGATACGTTGCAGCTAAATCAAAAGTTAAAAGAAGCCACCGTCATTATAGTTGGTCTGTTTCCTGCAGCCAAAGGCTTTATGCTTCAGATTGCGCCCATCCTCGAAAAGCTCTCGCAAAAACATTCAATCATTATTTGTGGATTTGGTGACCCCGAAGATCTAAAGTTCGTGAGCCATCACTCTACGTTGTTTGCAACCTACTCCGATGACGACATCAGTCAAAAGATAATGGCGCAAATTATTTTTGGCGCACAGCAAAGCGATGGAGTGTTACCCTTGTCCATCACTGATTCTTTGTTTTTTGGAAAGGGAATCCAATCACAATTGAAAGATCGATTTTCCTATTCGATACCTGAAGACGCGGGAATGGATGCCAGTAAGCTCGTTAAAATAAGAACGATCATGCAAGAGGCCATTGACAACGGAGCTACTCCTGGGTGCCAAGTGCTGGTAGCCAAAGATGGAAAAGTGGTGTATGAACAATCAGCAGGTTTTTTTACTTACGACAAGAAAATTCCGGTAACGGAAGAGACGATTTACGACTTGGCTTCGGTAACCAAAGTGGCGGCAACGCTGCAAACCGTCATGTTCATGCAAGAGAAAGGATTGATCGATATTAATAAAAAAGTATCCGTCTATTTACCCGAGCTAAAAGATTCAAACAAAAAAGACTTTACTATCAAGGACATTCTTACGCATCAAGCCGGGCTTTGGCCGTTCTTGCCTTTTTGGACTCAAACGGTGAAAGACTCAACGTTGATGAACAAATACTACCAAACCAAACAAAGTGATGATTATCCTTTTCCTGTAGCCGATAGTTTGTTCGCGCACAAAACCATGAAGGACTCTCTATGGCAATGGATCATTAAAGCAAAAGTTAGAGAAAAACCCACGCGCACTGTTTTCGACTATCGCTATAGTGATATGGGCTTTTATATGCTGCAACACTTGGCGGAAAAGTTGCTGAACCAGCCCATGAATGTATTCTTGGAACAAAATATTTACGAGCCGCTAGGTGCATACACCATGGGTTATTTGCCGAGGGACAAATTCGCGGCCTCCCGCATTGCCCCAACGGAAAATGATAAGCTTTTCAGGAGGCGACTGTTGGTTGGATACGTACACGACCAAGGGGCCGCCATGCACGGTGGCGTGGCGGGCCATGCAGGGTTATTTGGAAGTGCCAATGACTTAGCCAAGCTGGGGCAAATGTGGTTGAACAAAGGTACTTATGGCGGCCAAAAATTCTTTGAGCCAAAAACTTTTGAACTTTTCACTACTAAACAATTTAAAGATAGCCGAAGAGGATTGGGATGGGACAAACCCGTGCTAGGAGATCCCGCTGGGCCTACTTCAGTTTACGCTTCCGCAAAAACTTTTGGACACACGGGTTTTACAGGTACGTGTATTTGGGTTGACCCCGAGTTTAATCTTGTTTACATTTTTCTCTCCAATCGAGTATACCCGGATATGACCAACAATAAAATATTAAACGGCAATATCCGTCCACGGATACAGGATGTGATTTATCAATCTATTCTGCCCAACAAAAAATAACGGCAAGAACACGGTAAAATAATCGAAACTTTACAGGGCATAAACGGGTTGAAGTGAAGAATCATTTAATTTAACAGAATGAAAATAGGCATTGTTTGTTATCCCACGTTTGGGGGAAGTGGCGTGGTGGCCACTGAGTTAGGGAAAGCGTTGGCGAAAGAAGGCCACATGGTGCATTTCATTACCTACAGCCAGCCGAGCCGGTTGGATTTCTTGAACGAGAATTTATTTTACCACGAAGTAGATTTTAGATCGTATCCCCTTTTTGAGTATGCTCCCTATGAGCTTGCCCTCGCCAGCAAAATGGTGAGCGTAGTAAAAAATGAAAAACTGGATTTGTTGCATGTGCATTACGCCATTCCACATGCATCAGCAGCTTACATGGCCAAGCAGATTTTAAAAACAGAAGGTATTTATATTCCAGTGGTAACAACGCTACACGGGACCGATATTACCCTTGTCGGGAAAGACCCCTCGTACGAACCTGTCGTTACGTTTAGTATCAACCAATCCGATGGTGTTACTTCCGTGTCAGAAGATCTGAAAAGGGAAACTTATCAGTTTTTCAAAATCACACGAGACATTGAAGTCATTCCAAACTTCATCGACTTAGAAAAATTCAAAAAACAAAAGAAAGATCACTTCAAAAAAGCCATTTGCCCTAATGGTGAATCGTTGATAGTGCATACTTCTAATTTCAGAAAAGTAAAACGGATTGGGGATGTGATACAAGTATTCTACAACATCCAAAAAGAAATTCCGGCTAAGTTGCTGATGATTGGCGATGGCCCTGAGCGCGCCAAAGCCGAAAAGCAAGCGCAAGAATTGGGCATCCCCTACGATGTGCGTTTTTTGGGGAAGCAAGAAGCCGTAGAGGAAGTGCTTTCGGTAGCTGATCTTTTCTTGATGCCCTCCGAAAAAGAAAGCTTCGGATTGGCTGCATTAGAAGCAATGGCGTGTGAAGTTCCCGTTATTTCATCCAACACGGGTGGTATTCCTGAATTAAACATTCAAGGAGTCACTGGCTTTATGAGTAATGTGGGCGATGTAGAAGACATGACCAGTAAAGCACTATTTGTCCTGAATAAGAACAATTTGCCAGCGTTCAAAGAAAATGCGCTGAAGCGAGCGAAGGAGTTTGATATTTCTAACATTCTACCACTCTACGAAAGCTACTATAAGAGGATTTTGGAGCGATCGAGAGTTGAAGCTAACTGAGCTTTAACCTCCGAGGTTTCAAAATATATCGGAAGAAACAGCTGAAATTATATTTTGGATTGCTTTACAGACTTAGTTTGGGGAGCTTTCGAGTAAGTAGGGCAAGTGTACGAGCTACAAGCCGAAACCATGGTGGCTACCACTAAGATTATAAGCACAACTGATTTTTTCATATCTAACTAAATTAAAGTTATTACAAATGTAGAGACAGCAATGTCAATAATATTGGCGTGAACGGCAAAATCCTTACATAAGTTCCATAAACGGTCAAATTTACCTGTTGGATAACCGAACCAAAATAAAGTTTAGCCAGTTCGGAAACAGATTGCTCATTTATTTGGTTATTTAACCGCTAACAAGAGTATCTAAAATGCAAGGCCACCGATTTTCAAAATATAGTCCTCCACCAGATAGTGAAAAAAGCGATTTCGAACGGTTGCTGAAGATTTTTATGCAGTTGGTGTTGCTCACTGCCGGAAACGCAGGAGAAGCACTTCAATGGCTGACGGAAGTTGACAAACAATACGGTCTTACCAACGATCAATACGGCATAGGAGATTTTATAGAGGACCTGAAGAAAAACGGGTACATCGATGACAAGGGGCCTGATGGTGGGTTCAAATTAAAAGCAAAGGCCGAACAAAACTTACGTCAATCGGCACTGGAAGAGATTTTTGGGAAACTAAAAAAATCTAAAATCGGAAATCATAAAACACCCCATAGTGGTAGAGGCGATGAATTTAGTACCGATACACGCGACTATGAATTTGGCGATTCGGTAGAGCAAATCTCCATGACGGATTCGCTGCGCAATGCCCAGATCAACCATGGGCTAGAAGATTTTCGCATGACGGAAAGCGACTTGGAAGTGTTGGAGAGTGAATACAAAACACAAACTTCTACTGTGTTAATGATCGACATTTCGCACTCTATGATTTTATATGGCGAAGATCGGATCACGCCAGCTAAGAAAGTGGCCATGGCATTGGCCGAACTGATCAAGACAAAATATCCGAAGGACACATTAGATATTTTGGTTTTTGGTGATGATGCCAGGCAAATAGAAATCAAAGACCTCCCCTATTTACAAGTTGGCCCTTTCCATACCAACACTGTTGCCGGGCTTGAGTTGGCGATGGATATTTTGAGAAGGCGTAAAAATGCCAACAAACAAATTTTTATGATCACCGATGGCAAACCTACCTGCATCAAACAAGGAATCAAGTACTATAAAAACAGTTTTGGGCTTGATCATAAAATTTTAAACAAGACCCTCGACTTAGCCACACAACTTCGAAAAATAAAAATACCGGTCACTACTTTTATGATTGCCACCGATCCTTACTTGAAAGCCTTTGTAAGAGAATTTACCAAAGCCAACAA
>Ga0105047_10018588_pt1 | contig 10763 bp, 7 predicted proteins | sample MAT04_FD_78384 | JGI IMG/M metagenome (GOLD analysis project Ga0105047, IMG submission 78384) | Freshwater microbial communities from Lake Fryxell liftoff mats and glacier meltwater in Antarctica - MAT-04 (megahit assembly) | ecosystem: Environmental > Aquatic > Freshwater > Ice > Liftoff...
ACCTGGAGCGAGCCGTCCATGTCCTCGCCGGTCGCCGACAGGCGGTCGCGATAGAAGCTGGCCATGCTGTCCATGGCCGCGACACCCATCGAGGTCTTGAGGGTTTCCGTCCGTGGGGCCAGGGCGTCGAGCGAGGCCTGGATGGAGGCGGCGTTCAGGGCGTCGAGCGGACCGAAGATGTTGCTGAACTGAGCGTACTGGCCGCGGTTCTGGTCGAGCAGCTGGGCATAGGCACGCTGGACGGGAGAGCCGGTCACGACGTCGGCGTAAAGGCCGGCGGCGATCTGCACCCGGACCGAGGTCGCGCCATAGGTCAGGGTCGGCCTCAGGATCGCGGTGATCGGCACCTGGCTGAAGGTGCCGGTGACGCCGCCGGCGGCGGTCAGGAATGTGTAGCTGTCGCCGAAGCGGGGGGTGGTTCCCGAGGCGAAGCCGAAGGAGACCAGTCCGCCCAGATTGGCCTGGCCGCTGACGACCACCCGGTCCGAGAAACCGTTGGAGCCGAGGTTGATCAGCAGGGCGCTGCCCGAGGCGAGAATGACATTGCCGTTGAACGACAGGGTGCCGTTCGTGGTCGAGGTTCCGGGCGCGATCACGCCGGCCATGTTGGTGAAGAACGGTGCCGTAATGGTCCCCGTGCCGCTGAGTCCGCCGGTCATCATGAAGAAGTCGCCGGGCGTCCTGAGTGCGCCGTCGACGTTGAGCGTGCCGGTCAGCTGGGTGATGTCGATATTGCTGAGCAGCGACCCGGTGCTGGTGATGTTCAACCCGGCCCCCACGCCCGACAGCGTCAGACGGTCGATGGTGACGGCCGAGCTGAGCGTGGTTGTGCCGTTGGCCGACAGGGTGACGTCGAAATAACGCGGCGGGGTGTTCAGGCGATTGCCGTCGACGTTGTTGGGAACGAAATTCCTGGCCCCGGGCAGGCCGTTGAGCAGGGTCGCGGCCGGCAGGGCGGTGGCGACGACATCGCCCGCGAGGCCTGCACCGGAGTCCATGGCCACCGGCACGGCGACGCCGTCGGTGAAGCCGGCCTCGCCTTCGCCCGAGCCGGTCGGGCCGGAGTCTTCGTCGGCGTCCGACGGCTGAAGCAGGGCTCCGGCCGAGACGACGGCCAGGCCGCTTGAGGCACCGGTTCCAATCGGCCTGTTCTGTACCGTCTCGACGCCCGTGGCGATGTCGAGGCAGTTGCTGACGCCGCCGCTCTGGAAACAGGTCTGGCCGAAGCCATTCGCGTCCGGGCCTCTGGGGCCGGCGCTGACGTCGTTCGGGAGGCCGTTCAGCAACTGACCGTTGGGTCCGATGACCTGGTAGTTGGGATCGAGGTTGGTGACCCAGCGGGTCGCATCGGTCCAGTTGCCGTCGCCCGCGAGGGCCGAGACATAGCGGTACGGGTTGTTCGCCGCGATCCAGTCCCAGTAGAGATAGAGCGGCTGGTAGAAGGCGGCGGTGCCGAAGCCGTTGGCGGGCTGGCCGTTGAAGAAGCGGGTGTAGCCGCCCGACAGGACGCCGATGACCACGGGCCTGGCGAAGGTGTTGTCGAGGATCAGCGGGCCGCCGGAATCGCCGCTGGCGGTAATTCCTTCCCGCGGCAGGGCGTTGTCTCGCCAGGCGTTGAAATCGAACGGGCTGGCCTGGGCCGTGCCACGGCGCGGATCGTCGAAGTCGATCCAGTACAGGTTCTGGGGCAGGCCGCTGGGGCTGCCGAACAGGAAGCCTTCGAAATCATCGATGGAGGCCAGGCCGCCGAGCATGTTCTCGGCGACGCGGCGGCGGAAGTCGATGCCGCCGTTCGAGCCCGAGGTGCCCGTTCCGTTGTTGCCATAGCCGGAGAGATTGACGTGATAGCCGGTCCCGGCCGCGGTGATCGGCCTCGCGGGCAGGGCGGATAACAGCATCGACCAGCTGGGGACGTCGCGGGCCACGGTATCCAGCGCGGCAATGGCGACGTCGCCGTACAGGAACGACCGCGCCGCAGGCTCCAGCGAGGCCGGATTGTAGGCGACATAGTTAGAGTTGTAGATGAAGCGCGAGCTATTGGTCTGATAGTTGGACAGCCAGCCGCCGATGGCGCTGGCTCCGGCGGTGTTGTTGTTGTTCGAGAAGCCGAAACTGATCGGCGTACCGCCCGTGGACGCGCCATAGGCGCTGGCGGCCCGGGTGTTGACGCAGTGGGCCGCGAAAATCACCGTCCGTGGATTGATCAAGGTGGCCGTGCACAGGCCGAGGAAGCCGTTCTGCTGGTCGATGACCATCTGGCCCACGCCGGTGATGTTCACCGGATCGCGCGCCGTGGTGGGCGTGCCGGGGTTGGCGATGACGATCTGGGACGTGCGCTCGACGCCGTTCCAGCCGATGAACCCGCCGCCGGCCTGGGCGGCGGTCGGGGCCTGGGTCGGGGCCTGGGCGAGGGCGGCCTGGGCCACGGATCCGAGGCAAAGGCCGGCGACAGAGCCTAACAGCAGCCGCCTCAGGCCCCGCGACGCGGTCGATTGGTTCGTCTGGATATTCATGTGGCGGCCCCCCGTTAAACTGACGGGAACATGGTACCCACAGTTGAATGCCGAAAATCAAGGAATTTCACCAGGAAGGGTTCAGTGGCGCTGCCTCGGTCCGGGGCGTCCCCGATCAATCCGGGAAGGCAACCAGAAGGGCGTCGAGGGCGGCCTCGGCGCGGGGCCAGCCTTCCGCGTCGAGGGTCAGGCCGGCGACACTGCCGCGACGGTCGGCCGACAGGGCCAGGGCCTGGACAGCGGCGAGCAGGATGGCGTTCAGGGCGACGGGATCACCCTCGGGAGGGACGCGCAGGCGGGGGCGGCGCTCGCGCATCCACGTCTGGAGCACGGCGGCGCGGTCGGATTCGATACGGCGCAGCAGGTCCGAATCCTCGACCAGGGCCCAGGCCATCAGCCGCAGCGACAGCGGGCTGGCGCGCAGGGCGGCCAGCCAGGTCAGCAGGCTGATGCGGGCGAAGGTGCGCAGGGACGCGGTCTCGACGTGGGGAATGGAGGCGAGGCTGGCGGTCAGGGCGGCGTGGGCGCGGCCGGCGATGCGGTCGACCACCCCGTCAGTGCCGTCGAAATAGCGATAGACCAGCTTGCGGTCGCAGCCGGCCTCGGCGGCCAGGGTCTGGACGTTCAGGCCGGGGAAGCCGTCGCGCAGCAGGATACGCTCGCCGGCCTCGACGATGAAACCCTCGGTGGCGGCGCGGTCGCGCGGTCTGCCAAGGACGGGAACGGGCGATTCGACCATGCGTCCAGCATCGGGCCGCGCGGTGTGAGTCGGCAAGCGGTGCGGAACCAAAGGGTATCTTAGAAGAAAGGTGCGGCCCGGTCTGCGTCGGGGGGCGTGGCAGAGACCGGGCCGCGATAGACTCTGTCGAGCGCGCATCGCCGCAAGGTCCGATCAGTAAACATTGATTGGCGAAAACCGTTCCTCACTGCCGGCCATAATTTCAACGCCCGCGGCCATTTTTTTCCGGGACCATAAATAACGACCTAAAAACCAAAAGTTAGCTAAAATGGAACTCAAGGCAACGCCGGGAATTCCAATCTGGCAGGTCTAAGGGAACGATGAGCTTGAGTCTTGAGCGGCTGATCTATGAAAGTACCGCCACGGGCAAGACCGGGTCGGTCGGCAATCTGGTCACGATCCTGGCCGAGTCCCAGCGCAACAACGACCGCGACCAGTTGACCGGAGTCCTGGCCGCGCACCGCGAGCGATTCATCCAGGTGATCGAAGGTCCGGCCCAAAACCTGGACGCTCTTCTGCGGCGGCTGGAGAAAGATCCCCGCCATCGCGCCATCGTCGTTCTGGGGCGCGAACCGATTGCGGCCCGTCTGTTCGGCTGCTGGACGATGGCCAGCGCTGTAATCACCCCCGCATGTGGCTTGGCCCTGGACAGTCTGGTCGGCGACGATGACCTGACGCCGGGTCGGGTCATCCGGATCATGCTGGACGCGCTGGACGCCGATCACGCGCACTGAGTTCGGCAAATCGGGCGCAGGCGTCTAGAAGGGGCCGGAACAGGACATTTCTCCATGCATCTTGCCCGCTTTCCCCGCGTCCGCCTCGCCCATCTGCCGACCCCGCTGGAACCCCTGCCGCGGCTGAGCGAGGCGCTGGGCGTCGAGATCTGGATCAAGCGCGACGACTGCACGGGCCTGGCCGGCGGCGGCAACAAGACGCGCAAGCTGGAATTCCTGCTGGGCGATGCGATGGAACAGGGGGCTGACACCCTGGTGACCCATGGCGCGGTGCAGTCGAACCATGTGCGCCAGACCGTGGCCGCCGGAGCGGCGCACGGCTTTGCCAGTGAAGTCATCCTCGAAGAGCGGACCGGGTCGAAGGCCGTCGACTACACCCGCAACGGCAATGTGCTGATGGACAAGCTGTTCGGCGCGGGCATCCGCACCGTTCCGGGCGGTTCGGACATGCCGGCCGAACTGGAGAAGACGGCGGCCGATGTCCGGGCGCGCGGCGGCAAGCCCTATATCATCCCCGGCGGCGGCTCGAACCCGATCGGGGCGCTGGGCTATGTCGACTGCGCCCGTGAGATCGTGGTCCAGGCTGACGAACTGGACATGCAGGTGGACCGGATCATCACCGCCACCGGCAGTGCCGGGACCCATGCCGGGCTGGTCGCCGGTCTGGCGGTGATGGGGGCCGACATCCCGGTGCTGGGCATCGGGGTGCGGGCCCCGAAGGCGAAGCAGGAAGAGAATGTGCTGAAGCTGGCGCGCGAGACCGCCGTCCTGCTGGGCCGGCCCGATGCGGTGAGCGCCGACATGGTGGTGGCCGACTGCGACTATGTCGGCGAGGGCTATGGCCTGATCGACGGGGCGGTGATCGAGGCGCTGAAACTGGCGGCGCGCACCGACGCGATCGTGCTGGACCCGGTCTATACCGGCAAGGCGATGAAGGGGCTGATCGCCCTGGCCAGGGCCGGACGGTTCGAGAATGAGACGGTGGTGTTCCTGCACACCGGCGGGGCCCAGGGCCTGTTCGGATACCAGGGCGAGATCGAGGGTTCGCTATGAGTACGCCGAAGAAGGTCCTGGGCGTTCTGGGAGGCATGGGTCCGGCGGCCACCGTGGCCTTTCTGGCGCGGGTGCAGGCGCTGACGCCGGCCGAGGGCGATCAGGACCACATCCGCATCATCGCCGACATCAATCCGCAGGTGCCGGACCGCAACCGCCAGCCGGATGCGGCTGACGCCACCCTCGGCCGGATGGCGATGCGGCTGCGCGACGCCGGGGCCCAGGTGCTGGCCATGCCGTGCAACACCGCCCACGCCCAGGCGGTGGGCATCCGCAAGGTCGGCCTGCCCTTCATCGACATGATCGCCGAAACGACCGAGGCCGCTGCGGCGGGCGGAGCGAAGAAGATCGGCGTGCTGGCCACGCCGGGCGGCGAGGCGCTGTATGCGCGTGCGCTGCAGGGCAAGGGCGTGAAGATCGTGCGCCTGAGCGGCCCGGCGCGCGAGGCCTTCATGGCCTGCGTCTATGCGGTCAAACGCGGCGACCTGGGCGACGGGCCGCGCGCCGAGATGCGCCGGCTGGCGGCAACCCTGGTCGCGGCGGGGGCCGAGGCGGTCATCGCCGGCTGCACCGAGGTGCCGCTGCTGCTGGGGGCCGAGGACGTGTCCGTGCCGCTGGTGGATTCCGCCGAGGTGCTGGCGCAGGTGTGTGTGGATCGGTGCACATGAGCCCAGGGTAGTTGCCTATCCCTGCGACCCGCTTCAAACGTCACCGCGTGTCTCATCAAGCCCTCATCATCGACTGCGACCCCGGCGTGGACGACGCCGTGGCGTTGATGCTCGCCTTCGGGTCGAGCGACCTGGACCTGCTGGCCGTGACCACGGTGGGCGGGAATGTGCCGCTGGTGAAGACGACCCGGAACGCGCGGATGCTGCGCCAGATCGCCGGGCGCGAGGACGTCCCCGTGCATGCCGGGGCCGACAGGCCGTTGCGGCGCAAACCCGCCGGGGCCGGCGCGTTTCACGGCGTGGAGGGGCTGGGGTTCATGAAGCCCTTTGCGCCCGTGAAAGTCGTTTCCGACGGGCATGGGGTGGACGCGATCATCACCGCGGTGATGGCGCGCGAGCCGGGAACGGTGGCGCTGGCCGTGCTGGGGCCGATGACCAATCTGGCGCTGGCGCTGCGCCGGGAACCGACCATCGCCAGACGGCTGGGGCCGGTGGCCGTCATGGGCGGGGCGCGCAGCGAGGGCGGCAACATCACCCCCTCGGCCGAGTTCAACATCTGGGCCGATCCGGAAGCGGCCGACGAGGTGATGCGCAGCGGCTGCGCCGTAACGATGTTCGGGCTGGATGCGACGCATCAGGTGCGGGCCACCGATGAGCGGATCGCGGCCCTCGTGGCCGTCGGCACGCCGCGGGCCGAGACGGCGGCGGCCATGATGCGGTTCTCGCAAGGTGTCGAGCGCAAGATCGTGGGCTGGCCCTCTTTACCCGACCGGGGGCCGCCGGTGCATGACGTCTGTCCGGTGGCGTGGCTGTTGAATCCCGAGTTGTTCGAGCTGAAGCCGTGCCGGATCGCGGTGGAGTTCCAGAGCGAACTGACGCGGGGCCATACGGCGGTCGAGTTCCGTGTCGATCCGGAGACGGCCCCGCATCGCTGGGCGGTGAAGTCGGACGCCGACGGGGTCTTCGCCCTGATTACCGAGGCGGTGCGATGAGGATTACCGTCGTCGGATCGATCAACCTGGATTTCGTAGCCAGCACCCCGGCCCTGCCACGGGCGGGCGAGACAGTGACGGGGGCGAGGCTGGCGCGGCATCCCGGCGGCAAGGGTGCCAATCAGGCGCTGGCGGCGCACAAACTGGGCGCGGATGTCAGTCTGATCGGCTGCGTCGGCGTCGACGAGATGGCGGGCGCGGCCATGGCGCTGCTGACGGCGCACGGGGTCCAGCTGTCTGGGGTCGAGACGGACATCGCCGAACCCACCGGCGTGGCCCTGATCGCGGTCGATCAGACGGGCGAGAACCAGATCGTGGTCTGCGCCGGGGCCAATCACCGGATCACATCCGAACATCTGCCGGCGCGGATCGACGGTCCACTGATCGTGCAGCTGGAACTGCCGATCGCCACCGTCGAGGCGGCGGTCGGGCGGGCGACCGGGTTTGTCTGCGTCAATCTGGCCCCGGCCGCGCCGGTGTCGAACCAGCTGCTGGGGCGGGCTGACCTGCTGATCGTCAACGAGACCGAGGCGGCCTTCTACGGCGATCTGCTGCATCGCGGCGGCGGGCGGGTGGTGGTGACGCAAGGGGCCAGGGGTGCGGTCCTGTATCAGCGCGGGGTCGAGCTGGCCCGGGCGACGCCGCCGACGGTGACAGCCGTGGACGCGACCGGGGCGGGCGACGCCTTTGTCGGGGCCATCTGCGTGGCCCTGCTGGAAGGGATGCCGGCGGATCAGGCGTTGCGGTTCGCCTGTGCGGCCGGAGCGCTGGCGGCGACGAAGGCGGGGGCCCAGCCGTCGCTGCCGACGCGTGCCGAGGTCGAGAGCCTGATCGGTTGAGGTGGAATCGCTTCGCGATTCCGCCGATGCCGTGACTCAGGCTCTCATGATGCCTGAGCGAAATATGAGCTGAGTCAGACTTCGTCCACTCAACCTATTTCGCCTGGGCGATCATTACAGCGTCGTAACTTTGGTCCGCGAGTTCGGCTGATAGAGTCCCGGCTTTCGTTCAGACGCCGATCCGGGGACCGCCGACATGACACGCACAGCCGCTCTTCTGGGAGCCTCGCTCCTGGCGCTCGCACCGCTCGCCACCGGGCCCGCCCTGGCCCAGGCACCCGCCGCTTCGCCGGCCACGATCGCAGTCCCGCCCCTGCAGTACACGCACCGCGAGCTGGCCAACGGGCTGGACGTCTATGCGATGCCCGACGCCACGGCGGGCACGGTGACGGTGACGCTCTGGTACGATGTCGGCGGCAAGGACGATCCGCAGGGTCGCAGCGGTTTCGCCCATCTGTTCGAACACATCCTCAGCCGCAAGACGGTCAACCTGCCGTATGGCCAGATCTCGACCCTGGTCGAGAACGCCGGCGGGTCGCGCAATGCGTCGACCGGGCAGGATTTCACCAACTATTACGAGACTGTGCCGCCGCAGTATCTGGAGACGATGCTGTGGACCCACGCCGAGCGGATGGCCCGGCCGGTGGTCGATGAGGCGGTGTTCCAGGCCGAGCGTTCGATCGTCAAGGAAGAGCTGCGCCAGCGGGTGCTGGCACCCCCCTATGGGCGTTTCCAGCGCTTCGTCATCGGTGACAACAGCTTTGACGAAAGCATCTATCGCCGAGCCGTAATCGGCTCGATCGAGGAGCTGGACACGGCGGTGATCGAGGACGCCCGGGCCTTCCACGAAGCCTATTATCGTCCTTCGACGGCGACGATGATCGTGTCGGGCAATTTCGATCCGGCGCAACTGGATCGCTGGGTCGACCAGTATTTCGCCGACATTCCGAACCCGGAGCGTCCGGTGCCGGTGTTCGAACGGCCCGTCGAGACACCGCGCACGGCCCCGCGTCTGGTCGAGGCCTATGCGCCAAACGTGCCGCTGCCGGCGGTGGGTGCGATCTATCCGGGCGTGGCCGCGAACCATCCTGACAACGCCGCGCTGGACGTGCTGCAGGGGATCATGTCGCGCGGCGACAGTTCGCGGCTGTATCAGTCGCTGGTCTATGGAAAGCAGCTAGCCTCGAACGCCGGCTTTATTGCCAATGCCATGGAAGAGGACGGGTCGATCACCGTCACCGCCACCGTGGCGCGCGGCAAGGTCATTGCCGATGTCGAGGCGGCGCTGAACGCCGAGCTGGCGCGGGTGCGCAACGAGCCGGTGACCGCCGCCGAACTGGCCGAGGCCAAGACCGAGATCGTGGCCGGCCAACTGCGCCAGCGCGAGACGGCATCGGGCCGGGCCTTCATCCTGGGTCAGGCGATTGTCTCGGAGAACGATCCCGGCGCGCCCGACGCGCGGATCGCCGCCGTCCAGGCCGTGAGCGCCGCCGACGTGCAGCGCGTTGCGCGGACCTATTTGAACGATCAGGCGCGGGTCTCGGTCCGTTATCAGGACGAAAGCGCCCGGACCGCCGGCGTGCCCGAGGACAGCTGGAGAAACCCGGCCCCGGTCCCGACCTATCTGACCGTGCCGGCGGCCATCCTGCCGGCCAATGAGCTGCTGCCCGAGGGCCAGCGGATGGCCCCGCCGGAGCCTGGCCCGGTGCGCGCCATGGCGACGCCGCGGGTGGTCGAGCGGACCCTGTCGAACGGTTTGAGGGTCATTGCGGCGCGGTCGACCAACCTGCCGATCATGAACGCCCAGCTGGTGATCGCGGGCGGGGCGGCGGGGGATCCGGCTGGCCGGCCGGGGCTGGCGTCGATGACGGCCAGTCTGGCGACCGAGGGAGCGGGCGACCGTTCGGCCCCCGAGATCGCCCGTACGCTGGAGGCGCTGGGCGCCAATATCGGCGGTGGAGCGAGCGCGGACTCCACCACCCTGTTCCTGTCGGCGCCTGTGGCCTCGGCGGACCAGGCCGGCGCGGTGTTCGCCGATGCGGTCCAGCGCCCGACCTTCGCCGAGAACGAGGTGGCGCGTCGCCGGACCAGGACGGTCAACGCCCTGACCGTCGCCCTGCGCGAGCCCGGGGCTTTGGCCTCGCAGGTGTTGAACCGGATGGCATTCGGCGGGGCCGCCTATGGCGCGTCCGCATCGGGCACGCCGGAATCCGTGGCGACCCTGACGCGGGACCAGATCGTCGGCTTCCACGATCGCTGGTGGCGGCCGGACAACGCCGCCCTCATCATCACGGGCGGGATGGAACCGGAAGAGGCCTTCGCCTTCGCCGAACGCACCCTGGGGGGCTGGGAACGGCCCCTGGGCACCGTGCCCGTGGCGATGAACCGCGCTGGAACCACGGTACCGGGACCGCGCATCGTCGTGATCGACCTGCCGGGGGCCGGACAGGCCGCGGTCGCGGCCGCCGTGCGTGGACCGCGCCGTTCGGACCCGGACTTCTATCCGCTGGCGGTGGTCAACAGCGTGATCGGCGGCGGCCAGAACGGCCACCTGTTCCAGGAGATTCGGGCCAAGCGGGGTCTATCATACGGGGCCAGTTCGTCGCTGGGCGCGCGTGTCGACGGGGGCCTGTTGGCCGCGTCGACCCAGACCAAGAACGAGAGTGCGGCCGAGGTCGTCGACCTGGTTCTGGCCGAGTTCGACCGGCTCAAGACCGAGGCGGTGACGGATCAGGCGGTGACGGACCGCGAGGCCTTCATCACCGGCGGCTTTTCGCGTGCGGTCGAGACCACGGGCGGTCTGGGCGGGGTGCTCGCCGACGCCGTCACCTATGGCCTGCCGCTGACCGAGGTCGAGGCCTATGCCGGCAAGATCAGCGCCACCACGCCGGACGGCGTGACGGCGGCGGCGCAAGGCGTGGGGTCGGATCAGGCCTATGTCGTGGTGGTCGGCCAGTCGGCGATGTTCATCGACGCGCTCACGGCCGTGCATCCGGATGTGGTGGTGATCCCGGCGGCGGAGCTGGATCTGAACAGCCCGACGCTGGGGCTGTAGGCGTGGTTAGTGATGAGTGATTGGTGATTGCTGGTTTACCGTCCGCGCCAACCACTAATCACCAGCCAAACGGGTCACTTCGCCCGGAAAGCCGCGATCAGCTCGACCGTCCGGCGAACATTCGCCTCGATACCGGTCCAGTCGCCGGCGCTCAGGGCCGCGTCGGTGAT
>Ga0105047_10018590_pt1 | contig 10763 bp, 10 predicted proteins | sample MAT04_FD_78384 | JGI IMG/M metagenome (GOLD analysis project Ga0105047, IMG submission 78384) | Freshwater microbial communities from Lake Fryxell liftoff mats and glacier meltwater in Antarctica - MAT-04 (megahit assembly) | ecosystem: Environmental > Aquatic > Freshwater > Ice > Liftoff...
AGAGAAACTAAATATTTGAAGCACCAAGCCCCGAGGTTTGACCCTCGAAGCTCGGAAGAAATTGACTCAAGAACCCACTATTCTGCTCTTGAGCGTATGCTATTCAGTTTTCAAAGACCCAGGGACCGGTGCGCCGGTTTTTCGGGGATTTACTCCCGAGCACCCCGCTCACCGCCTCGCTGCGAACTGCTTCGTTCGAGGTGACGCGGCTTATAAGAGTGGTCGGTCGCGGCGTCAACGCTTTTTTTGAGCGAAGATTTTTAGTCGGTAAATAGCCGCAAATACTCCCTGATCACGCATGGAGGAGAGTCTCTATGAGCGTGGTCGGGCGAGATGCCTCGAGCCGGGCAGCCGTCACGATGGCGCGAAGGTCGGCGGCGGCCTTCTCGAAGTCGTCGTTCACGACCAGGTAATCGTACACGGCGCACTGCGCGATCTCCGACTTCGCCTCGCCCAAACGCCGCTCGATCGCGTCGGGCGAGTCGGTCGCGCGGTTGTTGAGGCGCCGGCGCAGCTCGTCCATCGAAGGGGGCAACAAAAACACGAGCAAAGCAGAGGGAAGGCGCTTCCGAATCTGACTGCCGCCCTGGACGTCGATGTCGAGCAGCACGTCGAGGCCCTGATCGAGCTGCTCCTGCACCGATTGGATGCCTGTTCCGTAGCGCCGACCGAAGACCTCGGCCCACTCGACGAACTCGTCGGCGGCGATCATGCGATCGAACTCGTCGTCGTCGACGAAGTAGTAATCGCGGCCGTGCTGCTCGGTCCCGCGGGGCCGGCGCGTAGTGTACGAGACGCTGCGCGTCACGCTGCTGAGCGACTCGAGGAGCCGCAAACAAAGCGACGTTTTGCCTGTTCCAGAGGCGGCCGAGATCACGATCGGTAGACCTTTGCGATTCACGTTCACTCCACGTTGAGGGCCTGCTCACGCAGGCGATCGAGCACGGATTTGGCGTCGACGACGCGATGGGAGAGGGCGGCGATCGAGGACTTCGAGCCCAGCGTGTTGGTCTCGCGCTGCATCTCTTGCAGCAGGAACTCCAGGCGGCGGCCGATCGGCTCGGCGGTCGACAGAAGCGCCTCGAACTGCGCGAGATGCGAGTCCAGGCGGGCGAGCTCCTCGGTGACGTCGCCGCGCTCCAGCAGGATCGCGATCTCCTGCGCCACCCGCAGCGGATCGGCCGCGATCTCCCCCGAGAGCTCGGCCAGACGGGCGCTGAAGCGCGCCTTTCGCTGCGTGTTCGCGCGGGGGATCTCGGCCGCGACCTCGACCAGGATCTCGCGCAGCCCGCGGTGCAGGCGAAAGAGCTCGGTCGAGAGCTGGGCGCCCTCGATTGTGCGCATCGACTCGAGGCCGCTCAGCGCGACGCCCACGGCCGACTCCACCGCGGCGTCGAGATCGCCGCCGGTGTCGCGCGGCGGGTGCTCGAGCACGCCTGGCGCGGTCCAGACGAGGTCGAGTCGCGAGGCCGCTCCACCGACGCCGAGCGCCGCGGCGAGCTCGTCGAGCGCCGCCGCGTAGCCACGCGCGAGCGGGAGGTTCAGCCGCGGGCGGCGCACGGCGTCCGGCGCGTCGGTGAGCTCGACGGTGATGTCGACGCGGCCGCGCGAGATGCGGGATCGGGCGGCGTTCTGCACCCGCGGCTCGAGGTGGCCCAGCTCGCGCGGAAGGCGGGTTTTGATGTCGCAGCTCTTGCTGTTCACCGAGCGGGCCTCGGCGACGATCTGGGCCTGCCCTGCCCTGCTCTGGCCGGTCCCGAAACCGGTCATGCTGCGCACCATGGCGCACGGAATCCCGACGCCATGGTGATGTCAATCCGAGCGGGAGAGCGCGCGCTCCACCGCGAGCGCGACGTCGCGTGCGATCTCCTCCTCGGGGCGCTCGCGCGCGACGACCACCGTGTGCGGCGGCGCGGAGTGTCCCCAGCGCGCGTGATCGTCCTTCGAAAATAGGGCGATCGTGGGGGTACCCACTGCGACCGAGAGGTGCATCGGGCCGGTGTCGTTGGCGACGACGACCGCGCACGCCCGCATCAGCGCCGCCAGCTCGTCGAGGTTGGTCGGCGGCGCGATGGAGGCGGTGGTGCCGGCGGCGACGTCGCGCGCCAGGCTCTCCTCGCCCGGGCCCCACAGGATGATCGATCGCGCGCCGGCCCCGGTCGCGGCGGCGATCGCTGCGCGAAACAGCGAGGGCGCGAGGCGGTGATCGAGCTTGCGCGCCCCGGGAGCGATCCCGACCCGCGGCCCCGCGTGCTCGGCGAGCCACCCGGACAGCGCGGGCGGGAGCGCCGTCCCGAGCGCCGTCGACATCGGGAGCACGTGCGTCGGGACGCCGAGCGGCCCGAGCAATCGCAGCTTGGTGTCGATCTCCGGCTCCGGGCGCGAAGGCGGAGGGACGAGATCGGTGGCGAACCGCGCCGCGTCGCCGCGATCGTGCGCGATGCGGCGAGGCGCGCCGGTCAGCAGCAGGAGCAGCGCCGAGGTGAGGCTGAAGTCGTGCCAGTGCGACGCGTCGATGGCGACGTCGTAACGCGCCGCGCGCAGCGCGAGGATCGAGCGCCAGAACGCCAGCGGCCGCTTGAAGAAGCTCTTTTTCTCGAACGGAATGGCGTGGATCGAGGGGACCAGCAGGCCGCGCTTGGATGCGGCGACGAGCACGTGGATCTCGCTCTCGGGCAGGCTCTCGATCAGGCGCGTCACGAGCGGCGTGGTGAGGAGGACGTTCCCGACGCGCTCGTCGACCCGCAGCACGAGGACGCGCCGGGGGGCACCGTTCTTCGGCGCTTCCGAGCGCGACCCAAGGGTCGCGCGATGCACAAACGGGCGCAGGACGATCGCCGCGAACGCCGCGAAGAGCCGCTCCAGCAGACGGACGAGGCGCTTCTTCATCGCGGCAGCGCCTCGATGACGCGGCCGGCGTCGAGATCGACCAGGCAGCGGTGGTGGCCGAGCGGACAGACCGGCGGGCCGTGCGCGTGGCAAGGACGGCAGGCGATGTCGACGGTCAGCAAGCGATCGCGAGCCGTAAAAACGTGTGTATCCGTGGGGGTCGGGCCGAACAGGAGGATCGCCGGGCGGCCCATCGCGCGCGCGGCGTGGACCGGGCCGGTGTCGCCGCCGACCACCACGTGGCAGCTCGCGAGGCGATCGAGGAGCGCGTCGAACGTGCCGCCCATCCCGTCCTCGAGCGCGGCACCGGGCGCCAGCGCGCGCACCGCATCGCCGAGCGGGCGCTCCCCATCGCTCCCCAGGAGCACGATCGTGGCCCCGGAGACGCTGCGCACGAATTCAGCCGCGCGCTCGACCGGCCAGCGCTTGGTGGCCCAGTTCGCGCCGAGGACGAGGCCGATGCGACGCGGGCCAGGCGGCGGCGGATCCGCGCGCAGGGTGCCGGCGAGATCGGCGTCGCGAGCGATGGTCGGATCGAGCCCATCGAGCAGATCCAGGCGCAAACGGACGTGCAGATTCGTCGACGCGACCGTGCGGGTGAGCAGCGTGCGCGCCGGCCAGGTGCGCGCGCCGATGCGAACCGGGATGCCGGCCGCGGCAGCGAGCGCGGCGCTGCGGATCGAGGGGTGCGGGATGAGCGCGACGTCGTAGCCGTCGAGCTCGCGCGCGACACGGCGCAGGCCGCTGACGCCCCGATCGCGGCGGTACTTGTCGTAGACGTGCACCCAGGCGACGCCGATCATGCGGCGCGCGACGGCGTCCGAAGGCGGTCGAGTGACCAGGCCGATCTCGACGTCGGGTCGCGCGGCGACCAGCGCGCGCACCAGCGGCCCATCGAAGACGACGTCGCCGGCGAACGCGGGGTCCACGATCAAGATGCGGCGCGGGATCAACTCGGGTCGACCGCAGAGCGGGCGGTCGTCTCCAGGGCCGAGAGAAGGCGCGAGAGCCGGCGCTCGGCGTCGGTCACGCGCTCCCGCACCACTTGCAGCGTGTTCGACTCGGGCTCCGAAGGAAGCGCGGGGATGAGCGTCTTGTCGAAGCGCGGGCCGAGGTCCCAGGCCGTGAGCGCGGCGTGCAGCGCCGGCTGGTGGCTCGCCAGGCGATCGAGCGCGTCGCGAGCGCTGGCCCCCGCCGCGGCGAGCTCGGTGAGGCCCGAGGCGAGCTGGGGCAGCGCATCGAGCAGGCGCTCGGTCGAGGAGACATGCACCGCGAGCGTGTCGAGGACGGCGGTGGTGGCGCCCGGCGGTGGCGCCGGGATCTCGGCCGCGGTCGACTCCGCCACCCGCGAGAGCGCGTCGCCGATCTCCATCAGCTCGCTCGAGAGGTTCTCGACGTCGCGGCGCAGCTCGGCGAGGGCCGCGCGGCCGCGGCGGGCGGTGGCCTGGACCTGCGCGGCGGGCGTGGTCGCGCCGTTGGGCGCGGGGAGCGGATCGATCACCAACGCGATCATCGCCAGCCGATCGAGGCCCTCGTCGGCGGCCTGGGTCTCGGCGGCGCGGCCATCGAGGTGATCGGCGCGCTCGGCCAGCTCCGCCACGCGGCGGGTCAGCTCGCCGAGGCGAGCCCGCAGCTCACGGGCCGCGCGGCGCAGCGTCTCACCCACGCCATCGAGCGCGGCCAATGCCTGGCTGGCGGCGACCTTGCGCGACTCGAGCCCGGCCTCGGCCGTGGCGGACGACTCGCCGATCGCGGTGAGGATTCCGGCGAGCTCGCTGGTGGCCTCGATCGCGCGCGGGCTGCGGGCGCCGCTGGCGTCGACCGCGACTGCGACCGCCGCGCCGTGCAGGGCCGCGAGCCGATCGGCGAGACCGGTGCGCGCTGCGTCGAGCGCCGTCGCGAGCGGCACGAGCGCCTCCGGGACAACGGGCATGGCTCGGGGCGCGAGATCACCGCGGCCGATCGCGCCGACTGCTTCGGTGAGCGTCGCGATCGCCGGATCGAGCTTCGGATCACGCTCCGAACGCGCGTCGTTCACCAGCGCCGTGGCACCGCGGATCGCGTCGCCGATCGCCCGCGCGTCCGCGTTCCCGCCCGAAGGGTTCGAGCTGGCGAGCGGCTTCACGAATCGCTGGTGATGGAAGAGCGCCGCGCCGAGCGCGACCAGCATCGCGACGAAGAGCCCGGCGAGATCCGCGGTTCGATCGGGCGCTCGCGGCTCGTCGAGCACGCTGAGCGCCGACACCACCTTCGAGACGTCGGGCAGCGGCGGTGCCTCGTCGATCGCGACGCGCGCGAGGCGCCGGGTGCCGTCCCGCGTGGCCCGGGTGGCCGACCAGATCGCGCGTTCGGACACCCACGTGGTGGCCTCGTTCTGTTCGAGGCGCTCGGCGGCGCGCATCCACTCGCTGGTCGCCGATGCGGTCACGGTCCAGATGCCGCCGATGAGGGCGAGATCGCGGGTATCGGCGGTGGCGGACTCGTCCTCCGCGAGCTGGATGGCGTTGCGCTCGGCGAGGATCGAGCGGGCGTCGGCGATCTCGCGCCGCAGCGCCTCGTTGCTGCGCTCCAGGGTGGTCAGGCCGTCCACCGCCATGCGCACGGCGCGGCCCTGCCCCGGGCCCTCCTCGGGCTCGAGCGCCATGCGCACGGCCAGCCCGGCCCCTCCCGCGAGGAGCCCGGTCAGCGCGATGGTGCGGGCGGTGCCGAGGTGGAGGACGGCGCGCAAAGCTCAGACTTTTTCGTACGGAGTCACGACGAGGTTGCGGTCGACCCACAGCGTGGTCGACGGGGCGACCGCCTGCCACTGCGACGGGGGGACCCCCGCTCCGGCGCCGAGCACGAAGGCGCGGAAGCGCTTGAGCGACTCGGCCAGCTTCTGCGGATCGGTGGTGGTGGGCTTGATCGGCGCCTCCGGCGGAAGCTCCAGGCCCTCGCGGATCTGCCAGTGGAGCCCGGGGCTGGTATTCCCGGTCGCGGCCAGGAGGACGCGCCCATTGGTGGCCACCAGGCCGGCGGTCGGAGGCTCGATCCCGGCCTCGGCGCTGAGCATCTCCATCGCCTCGCTGGTGCGCTTGAGGGCGCCGGCCAGGGTGGGCGGATCGACCAGCGGGTCGGTGAGGAGGTTCTTCGCGTGGAGCTCGCGCAGGAACATGGCGAACGCCAGCTCGCTCGGCCCGGCGTCGCCGAGCTCGCTCTTGATGAACTCGGGGGTCGCCTCGAGGATCTTGCCGCGCAGCACCGAGAGCGCCGACACGTCACCGACCGCGCCAAACAGCCAGCGGCGGAACCGGTGCGGCGGAGCGTGCTGGCTCTTGGTGTGCCCCCGTTGCAGGAGCGCGATCAAGACACGGCTCTTCACCGTGCTGGCCAGGTCGAAGAAGCTGCGGTTGCCGACCAGCTCGCCGGGCTTCCGGATCGTGAGCGCCTGGTCGTCGGCGTAGTAGCCGACGCCCCAGGTCTCACCACCGGCGACCCGATCGGGCGGGACCACCACGCCCTTCAGCGTGTAGAGGAGCGACGGCATGTGCTCCGCGTCGGTAGCGATAGCAGCGAGCAGGTGGACCATCGTGATTGAACCTCCGGGCGGTGATGTTTCGCCGCCACTCGCGGACGTCTGGGACGTCTGGGCATCATCTTAGGCGTCGGGATCCCCGAGCCGCAAGTAACGCGCATACACAACCCGGGATGCGCCCTTCGTGATTCCGGGGCCCCTCTGTCCCCCGGGCCGGCCTGTGGTACGTTCCTCGCCCGATGAGTGAGCTGGCCATGGGGATCGACCTGGGCACGAGCTATTCGTGCGTCGCCATCATCGAAGACGGCGTCCCGACGGTCGTCCCGAACGAATGGGGTGAGCGCACCCACGCCTCCGTGGTGTCGTTCATGGAGGACGGGCGCGTCCTCGTGGGCAACGACGCGAAGAAACAGATCATCACCAACCCGGACAATACGGTCTATTCGGTGAAGCGGATCTTGGGCCGCTTCTTCTTCTCCGAAGAGGTCCGCAAGGCGCGCAGCGTCGTCCCGTACACGGTGGTGGAAGGGCCGAACAACTCGGTCCGCATCCGCATCCGCGACATGCTGTACTCGCCGCAAGAGGTCTCCGCGATCATCCTCAAGGAGATGCGGCAGATCGTGGAGAACCACGTGGGGCACGAGGTGAAGAAGGCGGTCATCACCGTCCCCGCGTTCTTCAACGACAACCAGCGTCAGGCCACCAAGGACGCCGGGAAGATCGCCGGCCTCGAGGTCCTCCGCATCATCAACGAGCCCACTGCGGCCGCGCTCACATACGGCTTCGGGCAGGGCTACCATCAGCGCGTCGCGCTGTACGACCTCGGCGGCGGCACGTTCGACATCTCGATCCTCGACATCGGCGACGACGTCTTCGAGGTCGTTTCGACGGCCGGCGACACCTACCTCGGCGGCGACGACTTCGACGATCGCATCATGCACTGGCTGGCCGACTCGTTTCAGCAGCAGCAGGGCGTCGACCTCCGCCAGCACAAGTACGCGCTGCAGAAGCTCAAAGAAGCGGCGGAGAAGGCCAAGATCGGCCTGTCCGAGCACGAGGTGGTGCAGATCCACATCCCGCTCATCCACACCGACGAGTCGGGCTACTCGCTCGACTTCTCGACCACGCTCTCGCGCGCCGAGTTCAACCAGATGGTGATGGATCTGGTGCAGCGCACGTTCAAGGTCTGCGACGAGGCGCTCCAGTCGGCGCGCCCTCCCCTCACCGCGAGCGACATCGATCAGGTCATCCTGGTCGGCGGTCCGACGCGGCTGCCGATCATCCGCAGCTCGGTGCGCCACTACTTCCAGAAGCAGCCGATGACCGACGTCGACCCTGACGAGGTCGTGGCCATGGGCGCGGCGATCCAGGGCCACGCGCTCCTCGACACCCAGCAGTCGACGTTCCTCCTCGACGTCACCCCGATCACGCTGCGCATCGGCACGGTCGGCGGCTACACCGAGCGGATCATCGACAAGAACACGCCGATTCCGATCGATCGCACACGCTGCTTCACCACCGCCACGGACAACCAGGAGAAGGTGAAGATCCGCGTCTTCCAGGGCGAGTCGAACAAGCAAGACGACAACGCGCTCCTCGGTGAGTTCGAGTTCTCCGGCTTCCGCGTCGCGCCGCGCGGCGAGGTCACCATCGAGGTGACGTTCGAGATCGACACCGACGGCATCGTGAACGTGTCGTCGCGCGACGTCGAAACTGGGGCACAAGCCAGCACCAACATCAACCTCAGCGCCGGCCTGTCCGAACAGGACGTGGCATCCGCCCAGCAGCGCAACGAGGAAATGCTCGTTCAGCAGCGGTGAGAGTCAGAGGCCCCCGTGTCGACCGAAGATCCCAACGTCCACCCCACCTGGGCGGCTGAGACCAAGCAGCTCGCGAAGGACATCGAGACCATGGATTACTTCCAGGTCCTCGGCGTCCGAAACGACGCGAACATCGGCGACATCAAGGCGCAGTACCACGCGCTTCAGCGCGCCTATCACCCCGACACGTTCTTCCAGTCGCCCGACACGAGCCTGCGCGAGGCCGTCTTCCGCATTGCCAAGCGCATCTCCGAGGCCTACGTGATCCTGCGCGACCCGGTGCGCCGCACCAAGTACGCCAAGGACATCACCGGCCCAGAGCGCCAAAAGAAGCTCCGCTTCACCGACGAGACCGAGGCCGAGGTCCGCAAGGAGAAGGAGCAGGAGCTCGGCAAGACCGCGCAAGGTCGCCAGCTCGTCGCCAAGGCGATGGCGTCGCAGAAAAAAGGCGATCTCGCGGGCGCGATGCGCGATCTGAAGACCGCGCTCCTGTTCGAGAGGGACAACGCGGGCCTGAAGGTGCGCGTGGCCGAGCTCGAGGCGGAGATGAAGAGCGCGAAGAAGTGAGACGCGGCGAATGAGCAGCGGGGCGAAATGAGCGACGAGGCCACGTTCCGGCGTGTGGCCGAGGTCGAGGCGAGCGGCCGTCCAGCGGCGGTCGTCACCGTGGTTCGCACGGTCGGCAGCACCCCTCGCGAGGCGGGCGCTCGGATGATCGTGCTGGCAAATGGAAGCAGCGAAGGCACGATCGGCGGTGGCCGCGTAGAGCAGGAGATCATCGCCGCTGCGCGCGAGGTCATCGCTTCCGGCACGTCGCGCCTGCTCGAGATGAAGCTGACCCAGGAGCTCGGGATGTGCTGCGGCGGTCAGATGACGCTGTTCGTGGAGGCGCTCTCGAGCGCGCCGGTGCTGGTGATCTACGGCGCGGGCCATGTCGGGCGAGCGACGGCGCGCGCGGCCCAGGCGGCGGGATTTCGCGTGCATGTCGTCGACGAGCGGCCGGAGCTTCTCTCCGAGGTTCGCTTGCCGGGCGCGGCGCTTCACCACGATCTCCTCGATGAGTCGATCCCGCTCGGTCCTTTGACGCGCGTGCTGGTGACGACGCACGATCATGGGCTCGATCAGAAGCTCGTCGAGCGGGTGCTCTCGCGCGCGCACGGCTGGGTGGGCCTCATCGGCAGCCGACGCAAGGCGGAGATGACGCGCCAGCGGCTCGAGGCGAAGAGCTTCGCGGCCGACGACATCGCGGCGTTGCGCTGCCCGGTGGGGATCGCGATCAACGCCGAGACGCCGGAAGAGATCGCGGTGTCGATCCTAGGCGAGCTGGTGGCGGTGCGGCGCGGGGCGCAGCCGGTGCTCGAGACGAAGAGCGCGCGATGACGTTCGGCGCGGTGATCGCGGCGGGCGGACGCGGAAAGCGCCTCGGGGAGCGGCAAAAAGCGCTACTTTCGATGGGCGATGGCGTCGTGCTCGAGCGGCTGGTGGCGGCGTACACGGCGGCGAAGTGCGCGCCGATCGTGGTGGTAGCGTTCGGCGCGACCGTCGACGCCGCTCGCGCGCTGGGCTGCACGGTGATCGAGAGCGATCCGGACGCGCACATGATCGACTCGCTCGCGCGCGGCGTCGCGATGCTGCCAGCGTCGGTCGGTGGCGCGATCATCCAGCCGGTCGACGCGCCGTTCACCACGCGCGAGATGATCTCCGCGCTCCTGCTGGGCGGCGGCGATCGGCCGCGAATCCTCTGCCATCGCAGCGTCCCCGGGCACCCGGTGCTCGTGCCGGCGCGCCTCTTCCCGTCGATCGGCCTGCGCCCCGACGGCGGCCTGCGCGCGATCCTGGCGGACGCGGAGGTCGAGCTGGTGGAGTGGGACGACGATCGCGTGCTGGCCGACGTCGACACGCCGGAAGATCTGGTGCGCTGGGGACTGGGAGAGCACGGATGGTCTTGATGCCTCGGGTCGTCGTCGCGGTGGTCGCGGCGTCGTTCGTTTCGTGCACCGGATCGACCGGCGGCGCGGGCCTCTCTTTCGAGCGCTTCGTCTTCGCCAACACGCCGACGCCCGAGCAGTACCCGGTGGTCGGCGGCGTGGTGCTGCTCGATCGCGGCACCCTCACCTTCTCGGTCGACGCCGAGCTGAAGCTGCCGGTCGCCCGCTTGCGCCGCTACTTCCGCATGAAGGTGCTGCGGCCCGAAGTGCTGAACATGACCAAGGTGCTGCTGCCGTACGAGCCGGGCAGCGCGATCGGCGCGATCCAGGCGCAGATCACCGCGCCCGACGGCTACACCACGTGGATCGACGAGATCCTCGACGTCACCGTGCCCGATGGCCGCCGCGCGAAGGGCTTCGCGGCGAAGGGCCTCGTGGCCGGCTCGGTGCTCGAGTACCACTACGACGTCTACTTCAAGGACATGCGCTTCCTCGGCTCGTGGTCCTTCCAGAACGAGCTGCCGACCGAGCGATCGGAGCTCTCGGTGAACGTGCCGACCGGCTTCGAGATCGATCTGCGGCTCACCGAGGGCGGCGAGGTCAGCGGCAAGG
>Ga0105047_10018591_pt1 | contig 10762 bp, 9 predicted proteins | sample MAT04_FD_78384 | JGI IMG/M metagenome (GOLD analysis project Ga0105047, IMG submission 78384) | Freshwater microbial communities from Lake Fryxell liftoff mats and glacier meltwater in Antarctica - MAT-04 (megahit assembly) | ecosystem: Environmental > Aquatic > Freshwater > Ice > Liftoff...
GACGGGCGCACGCGATCGACGATGGAGCGCAAACTGCGCGACTGCAACTCGCTCGATTGCTGCAATTGCTCAATGGTTGCTTGTATCGCCCCGCACTGGGAATGCCCCAATACCACCACCAAGCGCGGTCCATAGCGCGAGGCCGCAAATTCCACACTATCGATCTGAGACGCGGCCACGATATTGCCGGCCACGCGAATCACGAATAGGTCACCGAGACCCTGATCGAACACGATCTCGGCAGGCACGCGCGAATCAGAACAGCCGAGGATAATGGCAAATGGTTCCTGCGCCTGCGCTACTTCAATACGCCGCGACTCAAATACTTGGCTCCCCGACTTGCATGCCTCTGAGACAAAACGCTGGTTGCCTTCGATCAGGCGATTGACCGCATCGTATGCACTAATCATTGATTACCCCAAGAGTTCTGGTTTGCCCAGCGGCAGGAATAGCCGGCGGCTGACCCGCGCCACCTGACACCAACTTGCCGGCTGTTAAATTGCGCATCTATCCGAGCAAATCAGACGGCGATGGGGACATAGAGCGATGTTCCTGCACCTTTGCGCGATGTTCCCTTCGGAATTAGCATCTCCCAATGCCGGTACACGCCGCTACAGCGCGCAAATGTACTCGACTCAATACGCATAAACGCTAGAACTGCGCTGACTCAGATGCGCTCAAGTGACGCGTCTCACCCTTGGCGAGATCGCCGAGTTCCAGACTACCGATCGAGATCCGGATGAGACGCAATACACCGATCCCAAAATGCTCAAGCAAACGGCGAATATGCCGATTGCGACCTTCATCGAGTTCGATCTCAAGCCACGTATTGCGCTGGCCCGAACGGACGATGCTGGCGCCACGCGCACGCAAATCCTCGCCATCACCCTGCGCGCCAATGCAAAGACGCTCGATCAACGCTTCTGACGCGAGTTGATCGATTTGTACATGGTAGCGCTTGAGAATGGCATGCACGGGATCGGTAATCCGTGCAGCCCATTGCGGATCATTGGAGAGCAGAAGCAGCCCTTCGCTAGCCTTGTCTAGACGGCCTACGGGAGCTACCCAGGGCAGATTTAAATCCCGCAGGCAGTCGTAAACCGTGCCGCGCGCGTGTTCGTCGGACGCCGTGGTGATCAAGCCGCGTGGCTTGTTCAGCATCAGATACAAGCTATCGGCGCGCGTGACCACCACGCCATCCATCAAGATCTCCGTGTGGTCCTGTGTCGGAAACTCGGGATCAGTCACGAGTTTCCTGTCGGCGAAGACACGGCCCTCGCTGATGCGTCGCGTGGCCTCGCTGCGCGAGCAAATCCCGAGTTTAGACAGACGCCTAGCAAGCCCGACCGCCATGCTTCAGCCGCTGCGCAGGGCGTTCTTCAAAGCTTTGCGAATGATCGTCTCCGCACTATCGCCAGGCTCGGCAACGCTACGGACCAATTTGCTGACCTCTATTGGTTTGTAGCCAAGCGCCTGTAGTGCGCTGGTCGCCTCGGCGACCGGATCGTGCGGGACTGGATGACGGGCGTTGGGCAGCGCCACCAAGCCGGTAATCAAGCCGTCGACCTTGTCGCGCATCTCCACGATCAGACGCTCAGCGGTCTTTTTGCCGATGCCAGGAATGCGCTGCAGCGCAGCGACATCGCCGTTCTGGATTAACCGGCCAAATTCGTCCACCGAAGCGCCTGAGAGTATCGCCAGCGACGTTTTGGCACCAATACCCGTCACCTTGGTCAGCGCGCGAAACAGCACGCGCTCTTCGAGCTTGGCAAAGCCGTACAAAGAATGCGCATCGTCCTTTATCGCCAAATGCGTGTGCAACACCACCTCGCCACCAGCCGCAGGCAGTTCGTAGAAAGTACTCATGGGCGCCTCTAGCTCATAGCCCACGCCCTGAACGTCCAGGAGCAGCCATGGTGGCTGTTTGGCCAGAAGAATCCCTTTCAACCGACCGATCATCAGAATCCCATTTTTGAACTTAGGCGCAGGACACGCTGCCGTAGCGCGCCGATAACGTCAACTGCGCGAATTGCCACGATCAAGCGAGCTTCGCGCGCAGCAACGCATTGAGCTGGACAGGATCCGCCTGGCCCTTGGAGGACTTCATCACTTGACCGACAAAGAACTGCAAGACTTTCTCGTTGCCGTGACGAAACTGCGCGACTTGTGCGGGATATGCCGCGATCACTTCATCGACCAGTGCCGATAGCGCGCCACTATCGGAGACTTTCTTCAGTCCAAGCCGCTCGCTGATTTCATCCGCACTCTCGTCGCCGCGCCATAACGCGTCGAAGACCTGCTTCGCCATCTTGCTAGATAGGCTGCCGTCGACGATGCGTTTAAGCAAGCCAGCCAAGCGTGCCGCTGACAAAGGTGAGCGCTCCGGGCCTAGATCCGCCGCATTGAGAGCGCCCAGCCATTCACCACTTACCCAATTGGCACAGAGCTTGGCATGGCCCGGAATTGCGGCACAGAGGGCCTCGAAATACTCGCTCACGGCGCGATCCGTCGTCAGGTTCGCCGCATCGTAGGTGCTTAAACCGAGCGACTCGATGTAGCGACGAGCGCGCCCTTGCGGCAACTCTGGCATGCGCGCGCGCTCAGCCTCGATCAAATCGGCGCCAATACGCAGCGGCGGCAAATCCGGGTCGGGGAAGTAGCGATAGTCATGCGCCGATTCCTTGCCACGCATGCTGCGTGTCTCACCACGATGCGCATCGAACAGCCGAGTCTCCTGGACAATGCTCCCGCCCGCTTCAATGATACGAATTTGGCGTTCAATCTCGTAGTCAATGGCCTTCTCGACGAAACGGAAGGAATTGACGTTTTTGACCTCGGCACGCGTGCCTAAGGCCGCGCCACGCTGGCGCACCGAGACATTGGCATCGCAGCGAAAGGATCCCTCTTGCATATTGCCGTCGCTCACACCGAGCCAACGCACCAGCGTGTGCAGAGCCTTTAAGAAGGCCACGGCTTCGGAGGCATTCGACAAGGCCGGATCGGTCACGATCTCGAGCAGAGGCGTACCTGCTCGATTGAGATCCACACCGGTCTCTGCGTGAAACACATCATGCACACTTTTGCCGGCGTCCTCCTCCAGATGCGCGCGCGTCAGCGGCACGTAGCGCGCGTGACCATCCTCGGTAACGATATGCAAGCCGCCGCCGATCACAATGGGGAGTTCGTACTGGCTGATCTGATAACCCTTGGGCAAATCCGGATAAAAATAGTTCTTGCGCGCAAACACGCTGCGCTGCGCGATCTCAGCGTCGACCGCGAGGCCAAAGCGAACGGCCAAGGCCACCGCGTGCGCATTCATCACCGGCAGCGTACCCGGCATGGCCAGATCCAACGCATTGGCTTGCGCGTTGGGCTCGGCACCGTAGGCGGTGGCTGAGCTTGAGAAAATCTTGCTGTGCGTCAGTAATTGCACATGCACTTCGAGGCCGATCACGGCTTCCCAATCAGACATGATCGCGCTCCGGCGGCGTCGCGCGATGCCACTCCGTCACTTGTTGATATCCATGCCCGGCGGTGATCAAAAGGTCCTCACGCCACGTGGCCGCGACCAATTGCAGCCCGACCGGCAAGCCGTTGGAGAAACCACACGGCACCGAGACGCCCGGCAGACCGGCCAGATTAACGCCCACCGTATTCACATCGGCCAGATAAAGTGCCAGTGGATCAGCCAGTTTCTCACCCAGTTTAAAGGCCACGGTCGGGCTGGTTGGGCCAGCGAGCACATCTACCTTGGTAAAAGCGCGTGCGAAATCCTCAGCAATCAATCGTCGCACTTGCTGCGCGCGGCGGTAGTAGGCGTCGTAATAGCCTGCAGATAATGCATAAGTGCCAATCAAGATTCGGCGCTGCACTTCATGGCCAAAGCCTTCAGCGCGGGATCGCCTGTAGAGATCATTCAAATCCCGCGGGTTCTCGCAGCGATGGCCATAGCGCACGCCGTCAAAGCGCGCGAGATTGCTGGAAGCCTCTGCCGGCGCAATGACGTAATAGGCTGGAATTGACCAAGCACTCGCGGGCAGATCGATATCCACAATCGTGGCACCCTGGCGCACGTATTCGGCGAGCGCGTCCTCGACCGCGGTGCCGACGCCGTCTTCGATGCCGGCGCCGAACCATTGTCGCGGTCGGCCAATGCGCAAACCCTTCAAGGATCGAGTCAAGGCCGGCTCGATCGCGATCGCGGCGACATTGCTCGACGTCGAGTCGCGCGGATCAAAACCTGAGACCACACTCAAGATGCGCGCGCAATCTTCGACGGTGGTGGCGATCACGCCTGCCTGATCAAGGCTGGATGCGTAGGCGATCATGCCGTGACGTGAAACTCGGCCATAGGTCGGCTTGAAGCCGGTCACGCCGCAAAAGGCGGCCGGTTGGCGTACTGAGCCGCCGGTGTCGGAGCCGGTGGCAAATGCCACCACGCGGGCTGCGACCAGCGCGGCCGAACCGCCAGAGGATCCACCCGGTACGCGCGTGAGATCCCACGGATTTTTGACCGGACCAAAATGCGAGTGCTCGTTAGAGGAGCCCATCGCGAACTCATCCATATTGGCCTTGCCGATTAACACACCGCCCGCTTCCTGCAGGCTTTCGTGCACGGCGGCGCTATACGGCGGCACAAAATTGGACAGCATCTTCGAGCCGCAGGTGGTCAACACACCCGCAGTGCAGAACAAATCCTTGTGCGCATAAGGGACACCGGAAAGTGTGCCGACGGGTCCCTGTGCACGACGCGCGTCGCACGCGTCCGCCTCGCTGCGTGCGGATTCGCCTAGTGTGGTGATCAGCGCATTGTGCAGCGGTTGGCTCGCGGCCGCGCGTTCGAGCGTGATCTCGGTGAGTGCCCGGCTGCTGATCTCGCCACGGCTGAGTGCAGACAGTTGCGCGCTCAAAGTGAACAGTTCGGCGCTCATTCGATCACCTTTGGCACCAAATAGTAGCCACCACTCATTGCCGGCGCGAGCACCTCGAAGGCATTGCGCTGATCTCCGGCGACCGCCACATCATCACGCAGACGCAGCTCAGGATCACCTGGGTGTGAAAGCGGTTGCAGCGCATTTACTGGCGCAGCACTCAGCGCCTCGAACAAATCCAGCACGGCAGCCAGTTCAATCGCAGCGGCTTCCTCGTGCTGTGGCGAAATGGACAGGCGAGCCAGCTCGGCAATGGAGCGGACGAGTGCGCGATCAACGGACATTGGACCCGGTTAAAGAGTGCGGCGGCGCAACATAACACAGGGTCGCGGAGCAGCTATTTTTGCACCGGCGTTAGCGGTTTTGGAGGGTCTCGTCCGGGAATATCTTGCCCGGATTAAGGATGCCGGCCGGGTCAAAGCTAGCCTTGATCTGGCGCATCAAAGCCAATGTCGGCGGATCGATGGCGCGCGAGACGAAGTCGCGTTTGTCGATGCCAATACCATGCTCGCCCGAAATGGTGCCTTCGAGCCGAATCACGCAATCGACAACCTCATCCAAACAGGACCGCGCGCGTGTGGCTACGCCGGGCTCGGCAGGATCAAACAACAGATTTACATGCAAATTGCCGTTGCCTGCGTGACCGAAGTTAACGATCAGGATCGCGTTTTTTGCGGCGGCGGCCTCGATGCCGCGCACCAATTCCGGCAAATTCTCGACCGGGACGACCACGTCCTCATTGATCTTGCGCGGCGCGAGCGAGCGCAGGATCGGCGACAAGGCTTTACGTGCAGCCCACAGATCCAATGCTTCGGTCGCGGATGACGCGCGTCGGATCTCAACGCAACCGTCCCCATTGGCAGCAGCCATGATCGCCAAGACGCTGCTGTCGAGCGCTTCTGAGCTGCCGTCCGCCTCAATCAACAACATGGCGCGCGCGGAGTCTGGAAGATCGATGCCAGCGTGCTGGCGCACCAGTCTGATCGCGGTCGCATCCATGAACTCAAGAGCGCTTGGTGTGTGCGCTTGCGACATCAGCCGTGCGACCGCTTGCGCCGCCGCGTCGATCGAGGCGTACAGCGCACGCAAGGCCACCCGCGACTGCGGCAGGGGGCAGAGTTTTAACGTTGCCGCGGTGATCAGACCGAGGGTGCCTTCAGAGCCGATCAGCAGCCGCGTCAAATCGTACCCAACCGAACCCTTGGTGGTGAAACTGCCACTGGTAATGATCTCTCCGGATCCGCTGACCACTCTCAAACCTAAGACGTTGTCGCGACAGGCGCCGTATTTGACGGTACGTGGGCCGCCAGCATTGCAGGCCAAATTGCCGCCAATAGTCGAATAGGCCGCGCTGGTCGGGTCGGGTGGCCAGAAGAATCCGAGCGGTGCGAGTGCGCGTTGCAGATCACCATTGATCAAGCCGGGCTCGACCACCGCAAAACGATTGCCGCTCTCCATGCGCAAGATGCGCTGCATGCGTTCAAAGCACACGATCACACTGGGCTGCAGCGGCACTGTCGCACCGGTCGTCGCCGTGCCGCGGCCACGGGCCACGATCGGCGTGTGGCTGGCTGCGCAGGCGCGCACCAGCGCCTGCACTTGGGCCTCAGATTCCGGCAGCGCAACAGCTAAAACCGGGCCGCTACGGCGCGAATTATCAAAGCCATAAGTCAGCAGACTGGCAGAATCGTTAAGCCAGCATTCGACCGGGAGCGACTCGGTGACTCTGCGCGAAGTTGTGTTCACCACGCGTCAGCCACGGCGACGACATTGCGCTCCCAGCGAAATCCGCCAGCGCCGAGCGAGACCACATCAAAACGCATTGGCCATTGTCGGTAAAGCGGATGCGCCAAAACGAACTGGCGGGCAGCCGTCAGCATCCGTTGCTGCTTGGGTTTTGCGACGCTGTCGAGACCATCCCCGTGATCTGCCTGCGCGCGAAAGCGCACCTCCACGAAGACCAGTATTGCGCCGTCACGCATCACCAGATCTAGCTCGCCACCACGCGCCAAATAATTGCGTGTGACCAAATCGAGCCCGGCCGCCTGCAATTGCGCTAGCGCCTCGTCCTCCGCCTTCGCGCCGGTGTCGCGGGTACTCGCGCGTTGGCGCAGAAAGCGGAACACCTGCGTGGAGGTGCTATTCGACGCGCCGCGGGCTGGAACCGGTGTAGCGCGCCCAACCGGGAACACGACGTACTCGGCCATTGCTATCCGCACTCAAAGCGCCAGTCGCGCCGATGACTTTGCGCCCTGGATTGCGTTCCAGCCATTCAATATGCGGTAGTAGTCGATAGGCATCGATGCCGAAAGCAAACAGCCGCGCGGCGGGCCCCGAAGCCGCCTTCAACGACACCATTTGTGCACGCGTCGGAATGCCCGGATCATCATTTGCGCCAAGTAGCCACGGCACCTCGGAGAACTCGACGCCATCCAGTTCTGCATCGGCGCTGCTATTGCTTCCAGAGTAGATCGCGCTGGTCGACAGAATCGGGAAGCGCGTAGCCTGCACCAGCTTCAGTTGCGGCAGTAAAACGCGCGCCTGCGGGTTACGTGCGAACAGGAATAGCGCATCTGCATCGGCGCGCGGCGTCGGATCCATCTTAAGATCCATGCCGAGCAAGCCGCGCAGGAAATTCAGGCGTGCCTGACTCTGCTCGATACCCACCAGTTTGCGAATTTCCATTGTCTGATCGCTACCAGAGGGGTCGTACTGTGCCTCACCAGCGACCACGCCACCCTGGCCACGCAAGCGCTCGCCAAAGGCTGCCGCGGCGCGCGCGCCGACCTCGTCACGCGATACCAGGACCAGCGCGCGGCGTAAGCCGCGCTGGATCATGCGATCGGCTGCCGACACGGCTTCTTCCTCGGGCAGCAGCGCAAACTGCAAACTGCCCGGCGGCGGCAGTGCCGGTGCGTCGGCATAATTCAGCGCCAGAGTCGGAACGCGCGCGAGATTGCTCTGAAATAGCGCGGTCACTGCCTCACGCGAGATCGGCCCGAGCACGCGCTCCGCGCCCTCGCTCAATGCAAGGCTGTAGGCCGCCAAGGCCGTATCCACGGTAGCGCCGGCATCGTAAACCTTGAGTTGTGGACGCTGGCCGCGGTCGGCGAAGTAAGCGGCAAAAACGCCCTCGCGCAGGGCATTTGCGGCAGGCGCCAGTGGGCCGCTAGACGGCAACAACAAGGCGACAGTGCCATAAGTGGCACGTTCCATATCGCCAATATCGATAGCCGCGAGGCCAGGTTCAGTCGGTCGCGACGATGCAATATCACTGGCGTAGCTGCTCGATGTGCCCTTCGATTGCGCCAAAGCGCGCGCGCCGGCCAACAACCAGGAATAGAGCGGGTCGTCGCGATCCGCGCTACGCAGGCGTTGGCGCAAGTCTTCCTCTGGAATGCTTACCACCAATTTGCGGATCTCGTCTGCATTGGCTTGGCGATCGGCGGGATCTTCGAGTAAGGCGTCTAGCGCAACGCGATCAGCAACTGCCGCTAAGGTGTCGCCGCGAATAGCTTGCGCACGCGCGCGTAGTTCGTAGAAGCGTGGCGCATTGTCTGGGCCAATATCGCCCGACGGTGCAAGTAAGAGGGCGATCGCCCCATCGGTATCACCACGCTGCAACGCGATCTCTGCCTCCAGCAGATCCAGTCGGAAGGCCTCCTCATCCGGCAAACGATCGCGCCGGATGTCGTCGATCAAGGCTTGCATCGAAGGCTGGTCGCCTTCCTCTCGATAGGCTTCTGCGGCGCGCAGCTTGTAGCGATCGCGCTGGCTGCGATCACTCCTGGCGAGTGCCAGAAAAGCCTGCGCGGCGCTTTGAAAATCGCCTTGCAAATACAACGTCTGCGCATCCATCTCGCTGGGCGTATCGGCACGCCGTGACGGCGAACTCACACAGGCGCTCAAGGCCAGCGTCAGGAGCAGAAGCGGCACGGGACGGAGCTTTGAAAAACCGATCATGGCGGACGCGCTATGGTGCGAAAGAATCACCCATCATAGCTCGGGGTTCCGTATGTCGAAGGTGTCCGCAGAGGCAACGCAGGCCGCAACCTTGTATGTGGTCGCCACGCCGATCGGAAATCTGGGGGATCTCTCCAGCCGCGCTGTGGCAGTCTTGAGCGAAGTTGACGCAATTTTGGCTGAAGACACGCGCCAAAGTAGTGTGTTGCTGCGGCACGCCGGCATTCATCGACCGCTGCTTGCGCTGCACGATCACAACGAGGAATCACGCATAGCACAGGTGATCGCACGGCTGCGAGGCGGCGATCGGTTGGCATTGATTTCCGATGCGGGCACGCCTCTGATCAGTGATCCAGGTTATCGCGTGGTCGCCGCCGTGCGCGCGGCAGGACTGAAGGTCAGCCCTATACCCGGTCCAAGTGCCCTGATCGCCGCGCTTTCCGCGGCCGGTTTGGCGACCGATCGCTTTAGTTTTGAGGGATTTCTGCCGGCCAAAGAGGGCGAGCGCAAATCGCGGCTTGAGTCGCTCGCGCAAGACTCGCGCACCTTGATCTTCTATGAGGCTCCGCACCGCATCGCTGCCACCTTGGTTACAGCGTCGGCCGTATTCGGAGCGCAACGCCGCGCAGTCGTTGCACGTGAGTTGACCAAGCGTTTTGAAAGCTTTCTCGACGGCGGCCTCGCCGAATTGGCTGCACGCGTGGCCGCCGATCCCGATCAGCAGCGTGGCGAGATCGTACTGATGATTGCGGGCGCGCCACAAGCCGACGAGGCCGACAAAATTGCCGCCGGCAAACGCCTGTATGCCCTATTGGTTGAGGAGTTGGCGCCCTCACGCGCCGCGAAAATCGCTGCCGCCTACACTGGTGCGCCAAAACGCGCTCTGTATGGCGGCGAGGCTGATCAGTGAGCCACTGCCGTCGCGGCGATTGAATCATCGGGTGAGGGCTGCTCGTTGTTTGCGTTGGACGAACAGCGGCCTATACAGCGCCGCGCTCGGAAGGGATCCAACTCGCGTCGACTTTCAAGCGTCACCCTTGACACCTGCGCGGCGTGGCGCGAGCGTCTGACTTCTGCGCAAACCGTTTGCAGTGATGCGCGCCAACACGGAATCAGACCATGAGTACTGTACCTGCGCACGATTGGCGCACCCCTGCTGAGATCAGCGGATTTCAGAAAACCGCTACGGTGGAGGAAGTTGACGCTTATTTGGCGCGTCTGGATGCGTGCAGTGACGCGATTTCCGTGTCCTGCTTCGGCCAAAGCGGCGAGGGCAGGGCGCTTAATGTCGCCATCGTTGCGCGTGGGCTTGAACACACGGCGGCAGCGGCACGCGCGAGTGGTCGGCCGATTGTGATGTTGCAGGCCGGAATCCATCCCGGTGAGAACGAGGGCAAAGATGCGCTGCTGGTGTTGCTGCGCGAGTTGTTGTGCGAAGGAAAGCATGCTGCGTGGCTGGATCAACTCGTGTTGGTGGTGGTGCCGGTTTTCAATGCTGACGGCGAGGCGCGCCGCAGTCCCTTCAATCGCATCAACCAGCTTGGTCCGGAAACTATGGGCTGGCGTACCAATGCCAGCAACCTCAACTTAAATCGGGATTTCATCAAAGCCGATACGCCGGAAATGCGCGCTTGGCTGCGGCTATGGGCCGACTTAAAGCCGCATCTGATGGTCGATATGCACAATACCGATGGTGCGGATTTTCAATATGACTCCAGTTGGATTTTGGCGGATGGTCCGAATGTGCCACCAGCGCTTGCGCAGTGGCAACGCAGCGCACTGATCGACGGCGCCTTCGCTCACGTGGAGCGCGAGGGTTTCAAGTTGGCGCCGTATATCCAACTGGTCAACGACGATAATCCGCGCGA
>Ga0105047_10018592_pt1 | contig 10762 bp, 8 predicted proteins | sample MAT04_FD_78384 | JGI IMG/M metagenome (GOLD analysis project Ga0105047, IMG submission 78384) | Freshwater microbial communities from Lake Fryxell liftoff mats and glacier meltwater in Antarctica - MAT-04 (megahit assembly) | ecosystem: Environmental > Aquatic > Freshwater > Ice > Liftoff...
GGATCTCGACCGGCGCTTCCGTCTTGATGTCCCACATGTCTTGGTGCGGGGGGCCGCCGCCGAGGAACACGTTGATGACCGCCTTGTGACCGAGGCCGGCGTTCGACGCGGACACGCCTTTTGCTTTGGCTTCGGCGCGGTACACGTCGGCCAGGGTGAAGGCGGTCGCGCCGAAGGCGAACGTGCCGATGCGGAGGGCCGAGCGGCGGGTGACGCCGTCGCAGTAGCGGGCAGGCTGACCGTGGACCGTGAGCATGGCACGGACTCCGTGGGCGAGGAATGGGTGTGAGGGACGATCTCGCCCGCGTGGGTGGTGCGGGGCGCGGCCGTCCGGCGGGGTTCAACTGTGCCGTTAGTTTACCGCCCGATTGCGGCAGGAACAATTCAAAAAGGGGCGAAGATGGGGTAGCGGGTGTTTGCCGTCTTCCACTCGGATACGCCTATGGTATCCGGGTAATCGGTCCAATCGGAGCATTTTCGCGCCCGGTCGCCCCACGATTCCGCCCACTTTTTCAGTGAGTACGGAATTGGCTCTATTATTGCTCGGTACAACTACTGTCGGACTCGCGGAACTTTTTCTCCCGCTTTTTCGACACCTCGGCGGCCACCCCGCCCATACACTGAGCACTACTTCTCTTGAGATGACTATGAAGCCGACACCTGCCACCACAACTGTCGAAGATTCCGTCAGGGCTTGCGTCCTCACCTGGACCGGCCGTCGCGTTCGGGGGCTGGCCGTCATCGTTCGAGGGCAGACGCTCGTTCTGACGGGCCGCGCGTCTTCGTTCCATGTGAAGCAACTTGCGCAACGAGGCGCACAAGACATCCTCCCGCAAACGCCCCTGGCGAACGAGATCGTCGTCGAGTCGTCGGGCCGCTGAATCATTTCCCTTCGGCCACATATTCGCAAGTCACGTTCGTGCTAATGCCCCCGCGCGGCGTCCACCGCGACACGACGCGGCACCGCACCGGCTGGCAGGCGGCGACGAAGTCGTCCAGCAACCGGTTCGTCACCTGCTCGTAATAGATGCCCTGATTGCGGAACCGCTGAAGGTACAACTTCAGCGACTTTAACTCCACGCACGTCGCCGCCGGGGTGTAGATGTAGGTGATAGTGCCGTAATCCGGCTGGCCCGTCAGCGGGCACACGCTGGTGAATTCCGGGCAGACGATTTCGATGGAGTAGTCCCGACCGGGGCGGGGGTTGGGAAACGTCTCCAACTGGTCGGCGGACGGCGTCTCGGTGAGCAGCGACATCGGAGGGGCGGACTCGGAGGGAAAGGGGACGCGACTAATGATAGTGTCCTTAGCGCGAAGTTTACCCTCGCGATCCGGAGGGTGTTTCTTCAGCCCGAAGGGCTGTCTCCTAAAGCCCAGGCCTCCGGCCTGGGTTTGCGGTCGCGGTGGCCCGGAGCCTGAAAGGCTCTCTCCTCACCTGAGCGACCCTTTCAGGGTCGGAAATCAAAACCATCCGATACCCAGGCCGGAGGCCTGGGCTTTAGGAGACAGCCCTTCGGGCTGAAAACCAACACACCAATTGCCGAGGCTGATGTTAGCCCGCCGAACGCATTGGTGCCCTCCCCGTCAGCGGGTGAGAACGTAGGCGACGGCGGCCGCGACGCCCACGGCGGCCCCTACCAGAAGCGCGGTGAGCATGGGTCGCCCCGTCTGGGTGGGCGGCGTTCGGCCGCGGCGGGTGGACAACTTCGGCCGTTCGGCGCTGTCCAGTTCCATGTTCGTCTGGTCCGTCAGCGGCACGAAGGAGCATTCGTCGGTGTGGTCGCCCTGGGTGCCGTGTTCTTCCGATGGCCTGGCGGGCATGGGGGTGAGTGCGTTCACGGCCGTCAGCGGCACGGGTTGCCGTGGGAAACGAGTCTTCGACGGCGGATCGACCACGGGTGAGCGGAGGCCGGACTTCGACCCGTCGGCCGACAGCGACTCTTCCAGAATCAGGTCGCGGAATTCGGGGGCGGCCCGGAGCGGGACGAACGGTCCGGCCTTCGTCCGGCAGACGAGTACCTGAGTCAGGTCGCCGAGGGTGCCGGCGAGGATGTTCTTGCGGATGGTGTCGGTCGATCCTTTCACCGTCTTCGGCTGGTCCAGTTCGTCGTACACCACCATGTACCAGAGGGTGTTCCCGTCGGCCGGCATGGTGACCGTCGTGTCCGACAGGCCGCCACCCTGGCCGGGCCGCCACGCCGCCCCGATCAGGTCTTCCATGAACTCGCGGCAGGACGCCGGCCGGTCGGCCGGGTTGGCGGTCATGGCCCGGCGGATGGCGAAATCGACCCGCTCGGACAGGTGCGGGGCGAGCGTGCGGGGGGCCGGGAACTCGTTGCGAGACTTGCGAATCCAACAGTCCAGTGGGCTGTTCCCGGCGAACGGGATTTGCCCGGTGATGAGCATGTACAGGGTCGCCCCGAGCGAGTACACGTCGCACCGCACGTCGGCGTTCTTGGCGTTGCGGAACTGCTCCGGGGACATGAAGTGCGGGGTGCCCAGGCCCTTCCCGGTGCGGGTCAGGTTCTCCTCCCCTTCCACGTCCTTGACCAGCCCCAAGTCGGTCAACTTGGCCACCCCGTCGGCCGTCAGCAAAATGTTATCCGGCTTCACGTCCCGGTGGATCAGCCCCTGCTTGTGCGCCCGGTGCAGCCCCTCGCACACTTGCGCGATGACGCCGACGGCGGCCTCTTCGCCGAGCGGCCCGCCCTCCTCCACCACGTCCCCCAGCGCTTTCCCGTCCACGTATTCCATCACCAGAAACGGCGTCGGCATCAGCCCGCAGTACTCGATGGCCTTCACCACGTTCGGGTGGTCGATCAGGCTGGCCGCGCGGAACTCCTGCTCGAACCGCCGCAGCAGCACCGGCTGGCGGGCCGTCTCGGCCGGAATGACTTTGATGGCCACCACCCGGCGGGTCAACTTGTGCCGCGCCTTGTACACCGCCCCCATGCCGCCCTCGGCGATCTTGGAGAGCAGCTCGTAACTGCCCAATTCGCGGGCGCTGGTCGTGGTGCCGAACGACATGATGGGCGGCTGTGTGGGTGGAGGGAGGAGCCGACGACACGAATCCGCCCGACGCGAGTACCACTATCTTAGGTCACGGACGGCGGAAAAATCGGAAAAGTCGGGCGGAGCCGCCGGACGCCGTTTGGTTCCGACTTCGGCCCGGTGTAAACTGACATGTCCCGTTCGGGCCGGTCCGCCGCGCGCGTCCGTCCGACTGTTCCGGTCGCGCCCGTGGAAATTCGCCCCTTCCGCCGTTTGCCCGACGGTGGCGCTTGTCAACGTCCGCCCGATCCGGCAGAATCGACCGGAAGTGAATCCCTTCCCCGAATACTCCACCGCCCGCCCGCGGCCGGGGACGCGCGAGGAACCGCCTGATGACCACGTTCGGGAAAGTCCTTATACTGCTGAACGTGATGGCGGCCGCCGCCGTCGCGTACTTCGCCACCGACAACTGGGCGAAGCGGCAGTCGATGAACGCCACCGGGCTGCGGTACGCCGTCACCCTGGAAGGGCTGCCGACCGAGCCGCAAGCCGGGCAGCCGGCCGCGCTCACGTCCGCCCCGGCGGACGACGCCTCCGTCGCCGTCCGCCTGCCCACCGGCACCGGCCGCCACGCCGACGAGGTGCCGTACCGCCTGCTGAAGGCTCACTTCGCCGGGGCCGACGGCCCGCCCACCTTCGGCAGCAACCTGCCCCCGCTCTCGGTGGTCGGCGAGGTGCAGCGGGTGAAGACGGCCGTCGAGACGTTCCTCGTGAACCGGGGCACCGACGACGCCCGGCTGGCCTGGCTGTGTGGCACGGTCGAGCCTAACGGCAACTACACCCCCGGCGTCCTCACCCTCCTCGCGGACGGGTTCGGCGAACGGCAGGTCATCAAGCGGTTGCTCGACTTCCCGAACGTGGCGGCCGGCGGCCGGGCCGTCGAAGTGGCGGCCAGCCTGGCCAAAGCCCGTGACATCCTGCAAAAGCGGTTCGACGCCGTGACCAACGCCCCGAACCCGAAGTTGGCCGACGAGGACGCCAAGGCGCTCGACGACGCCCAGAAAGCGGTGACGGCCGCGTCCAACGCCCTGACGCTGGCGAATCAGCGGGAAGTGCAAACCCGACTCGATCTGAAAGACACCCCCGAAACCCCGGCCAAGACCGCCCAACTCACCAACGCCGCCCTCGAAACGCAGGACGCCCGCAACCGGCTGACCGCCGCGTTCGATGACATGGAACGGACGATGGCGCGGACCGGTCTGGCGTACAGCCGGGACGACGGCGACCGCCGCCGCCGGGCGCTCGGGCTGCTGGCCCACCTGGACCCGACCGACGCCAGTTGGCAGAAGCGGATGATGCTGCTGTTCGGCCTGCCCGAATACGCCCAGGCCCAGCGCGACCGGATCGAGCGGTTGAAGCCGTATCCGGGGCTGTACGACGACGAGCGGCTGGCGGCCGACGCCCGGTTTTACGCCGAGTACGAACGCATGAAACAGGCCGCGCGGGTCCGCGACCGCATCCTCGACCGCCAGAAGGAACTGCTGGCCGAGGCCAACGCCCAAGTCGCCGACGCGCGGAAGCTGCTGGACGAGCGGACGACGTACCGGGACGAGCGGCGGGCCGTCGCCAAGACCCTGAACGAACAGTTGGCCGCGCTGGCGGACGAACAGGAAGTCGTCGAAGCCGTGTTGTTCAAAATCCAGACCCGCGTCGGCCGGCTGCTCCGCGACAACTTCGACCTGGAAGACCGCCTGCTCGTCGCCGAACGGCAAGCGCTGCCCCCGACCGGCCGCTGACACCGTACCCCGCACTCGCTCCCGGCTCCCGCACAACAGGGTTCGGCCATGAATTTCCTTGGCAAGCTGCTCGTCTTCCTGAACGTCATCCTCGCCACCGCGCTGCTGTCGTGGGCCGTCTCCCTGTACACGAACCGGGTGGACTGGCCGGCGGTCGAAATGGACGGCAAGAAGTTGACCGAGTGGCCGGGGCAGTACGCCCGTGATGTCGCCGCCAACAACGCCCGGTACGCCGACGCCAAGGACATGGTGCGGGCGGCCGAGGCCCAACTGGCCACCCGCCGCGTGGCCCTCCGCGACCAACTCGAACTGGCCCGCAGCGGCCAGTTTTACGAGCTCGACCGGGCCGGCCGAGTCGGGCAGAACGTCCTCGAACGGTTCGAACTGACCCGCGACCCGGCCCGCCTCACCCGCATCGCCAAGAAAGACCTCAAGACCGGGGCCGACGTGTCCGTCCCCCTCCGCGGGTACGAGACGCTCCAGAAGGAGTTGCAGGCGGTCGCCGACGCCACCGTCGGCAGCGAGGAGCCGGGCCGGGAGAGCGGCAAGAAGGGGCTGGCCGCCATCCGCCGGCAACTGGTCGCCCTGGACACCGAAGTCGCCGGCCTGGTCGATCCGAAGACCGGCACCCTCGCCCGCCTGACCGCCGCCATCGCGCAGCGGGAAGACGAGAAGCGCTACCTGGAAGACAACCGGGTGAACTGGGACGCCCAGTCGATCACCCTCGAGAAACGGAACAGCCAACTGCTGGACCGGCTGAAGGTGTTCGGCGTCACTCCCGCTGACGCCCGCGCCCCCGCGGTCGTCCCGCCCCCGACCCTGACCGGCTCCCGCTAACTCCGCACGGCCCCGCACCCTGATCGACCGAGGACTCGACCGATGACCCCGCTCGGCAAAATGCTGTCCATCTTCGTCTTCCTCCTCTCGCTCGTGTGGGCGTACCTGACGGTGAACACGTTCGTCAGCCGCACCAACTGGAAGGCGGAGGCCGAGAAGTACCAGAAGGCGGCCGCCGAGACCTCCACCGGGGCCGACGCCATCGTGCGCGAGGCGGAGGCCGAACGGCAGGCCACCAAGGCCAAGCTGCTCGCCGCCGAGCGGGACCGGGACGCCGCCGTCGCCAAGGCCGCCAGCCTCTCGAAGGAGGTGGACGAGTTGAAGGTGAACATCGACGCCAAGTTGGCCGCCGCCGCCGCCGCCAACCCGGAGGTGAACAAGGACAACTCCCGCCAGAAGGAGTTGCAAACGGAGGTGGGGAACCTGACCGTCTCCTTGAAGGACGCGCAAGACCAAGTGGTCGCGCTGACCAAGGACACGTCGGCCGCGAAAATCCTTCAGGAGCAGGCCCAGCGGGAGGCCGCCGCCGAACGGCAGCGGGCCGCCACGCTGGAGAACCAGCTCCGCACCACCGACGACAAGTTGAAGGAAACGCTGGCCCGCCTGAAGGCCGGGGTGGGCGAAGGGGTGGCCGTCCGCCCGTCCCCGCCGGAGGGGTTCCGCGGCACCGTCAAAGCGGTCAGCAGCAACGGCGAGTTCGTCGAAATCACACCGGGAGCCAGCGCCGGCCTCCGCGAGAACACCAAACTGCAAGTGGTCCGCCTGAAGCCGCCGACCTTCCTGGGACACCTGATCGTCCGCGGCGAGATCAACCCGGACAGCGCCGCCTGCCAGTTCATCCCGGCCAAGCGGCCCCGCAACAAGCCGCTCTCCGCCGACGACCTGCCCAAACCCGGCGACCTGGTCCAACCGGACAACAAGTGACCCGCCCCGACACCCCGCCCAGGACTCCAGGTCATGGCCAAAAAGAAGAAGAAGGCGAAACCGGTCGTCGAGGTGGCTGAGGACGACGACCTTGAACCAGTCGCCACCGGGAAAGACGACGGGTCCAAGCCGCGCTACGACGTGTACTTCGGCCTGACGCTCATTACCACCCTCGTCCTCATCGGGGCGGCAGTGCTGCTGTACTACGACCAGGAAGATTTGAAGTCGTCCGCCAACGCCGGGTTCAGCCCGCCGACCGTGACCGCCGGGCCGCTCGGCTTCCGCGCCCCGGCCGCGAAGTGAACGGCCCCGAAATGATCCCGCACCCCGGAGCGCGCCGGCCATGGCGAAAACGAAGCCCCGACCCGTCGTCCCGCAAGCCGGGTACAGTCCCGGCTACACCTGGATGCTGCTGTTCACCGTGCTGGCGATGGCCGGCGGGGTAGCGCTGCTGTATGTGGAACTCAGTTCGGACTACGAGTTCGTGTCCGAACCGAAGGGCCTGCCACCGGTGCCGAAGGTGAAGCCGCTCCCCCCGCGCGCGCTGGTCGCCGCTCCCGACATTCGTGTCGCGGCGCAACCGGAACCCGCCCCGGACGAGCAGCCTCGGCCCCGCGCCGTCGGCCCGTACATCGTCCGCATCCCGCCTTCCCTGCCGCTGCCCGGCATCCACACCCGCTGAGTTGGATCCTGGGCGAACCCGGCCCACAAGGGCCGTGGGTGTCCTGGGATTTCAACCCACCCACGGCCCTTGCGGGCCGGGTTCGCCCAGAACCGCCAAGAGTCACATTCACCCCGGCAGTCGCTCGGCCCAAGCCTTCCGCAACGCGACTTCCAAATTCCGGACGTACCGCTCGGCGTCGCATAGCGGGGACGCCAGCAACCGCTCCCGCAATCCGTCGCGGATGACCGCCAACTCGTCCCGCTTTCGCATCCACTCTTTCCCAATCGTCACCAGCGCCGCCGGCGAATCGGCGACGAACTCCGGCAGCCCGACTTGCGTCATCTGCATCACGCCCTGCCGGGAAACGTAACTGTTTCCGGCGACGGTCAACACCGGCACGCCCATCAAAAGCGCGTCGCAAGTGGTCACGCCGCCGTTGTACGGGAACGGGTCGAGGGCCAGGTCGAACGTCGAGTACCGCTCGAAATATTGATCACGGGGCAGGCGGTTGATGAGTTCGATTCGCTCGCGGAGGATGCCCGCGCGGGCGAACCGGTCGGCCAACTTCCGCAACGCCGACGGCGACTGCCCGGCCAGCAGCACCAGTTTCGAGCCGGGCGAACTCTGGATTAACTTCGTCCAGGCGTCCACGCACGCATCGGAAATCTTCGCCGCGTTGTTCAGGCAGCCGAAGGTGAACGCCTTGCGGGACAGCGCCGGCAGCGGGGTGACGGTCGGAGCGTCGGCCGGCGGGCGGTACACCCACGCCGTCTCCGGCAGGCGGAGCAATGCTTCGGTGTAAAACGCTTCGGTCAGGCCGGGCGGATCGGAGACGGGGTCGGAGATGCGGAAGTCCATCGCCCCGACGCCGGTCGTGTTCGGGTAGCCGAAGACGGACGCCTGCACCGCCGCCGGGTGGTACGCGAAGGTGAGCAGGCGGTTGCCGGCCGTGTGCCCGCTCAGGTCCACCAAGATATCGATCCGCTCGGCTTCCATGCGGGTCGCCACGTCCCCTTCCGTCACGCCAATGATTGGTCGCCACTGGTCAGCGAGGCCCTTCAATTTTTCCGTCGTGGCGTCCGGCCGGGCCACGTTCGGGTAGGCGAACACCTCGAACCGGGCGCGGTCGTGGTGCGTCAGCAGCGCCTCGATGAACCCGGCGACGGTGTGGTCGCGGAAATCGGCGGAGACGTACCCGATGCGGAGCCGCCGCTCCGGGTCGTGCGGCGGGTGCGGCACCGGCGGCGGCTGCACCGGGCTGGCGAACCGCTCGGCCCAAATGACGTGTTCCTCCCGCACCTGCGCCGGTGACAGCCGGCTGTCGTAGTTCAACGTCAGCAGCAAATTCCCGTGAATGGCGGGGGCGTCCGGGCGGGCGGCGAGCGACTTCCGGTAGCAGTCGGTGGCCTCGGCGGTGCGGCTCTGCTCCACCAGGTTCGTGCCCATGTTGCTCCAGGCGTCGGCCAAATCCGGCTTCAACTCGACCGCCTTCAGGTAGTGGAACATGGCGTCGTCCTTGCGGCCGAGCAGTTCCAGCGCCAGCCCGAGCGCGTTGTGCGCCTCGGCGTAGTCGGGCTTCAGCTTGAGCGCCCGGTGCAGCGCCTCCTGGGCGTCGGCCGGCTTGCCGTCGTTGGCCAGTGCCAGCGCCATGTTATACAGCCCGCGCGGGTCGCTCGGGTGCGCGTCGGCGTATTGGCGGAACGCGGCCAACCCGTCCTGAATCCGGCCCAGGCGGAGAAGCACGTCGCCTAGCCGCAGGTGCGCCTGCCCGACTTGCCCTTCCAGTCGGGTGACGGCGCGGAAGGCGGCTTCGGCCGAGATCAAGTCGCCCAACTTGGTGGCGACGGTGCCGAGGTTGTAGTGCCCGCTGGCGTGCGACTGGTTGGCCTGCACGCACGCGCGGAACTGCGTCAGCGCGGCGCGCAGGTCTCCGGTGCGGTGGTACAAGTTGCCGAGGTTGAAGTGCGCGTCGGCGAACCCCGGCGTGCCGGCCAGGGCGAGCAGGTAGTACCGCTCGGCCTCGGCGAAGTTCTCCCGCCGGACGAGGATCGCCCCCAGGTTGCATAGCGCGCCGGGGTACGTCGGCACGTCCCGCAGGATGGCCCGGTAGCGGGCCTCGGCGGCGTCCAGGTCACCGGCGGCGTGCGCTTGCGCGGCGGCGGCGAACGCCTGGTCGAGTCCCGGCGGGGTCATGGGTGGTCTCCGTTCTTGGGAGGGCGAGGCCCGTGCGATGCACAGGGTTGGCCTACGGGGTGGGGGCGGGTTTGGCGCGCCCGTTGGCGGCGGCCCACCCGCGTGCGCGCCCCACTCGGACGCCAACCACGGACGCGGCCAGTCCCGACGGCGAAAAACAAGGCGGCTCACTTCGTCGGGTCGCCGGACTGCGTCTTCTTCTTCCGCCCCTTGCCGCCCTTCCGCTCCGGCTTGGCCTGCGCGCTGGCCACCTTCTCCCCCTTCAACTCGGCGATGCGGTCCCGCAAAATCACGGCCCGCTCGAACTCCATCGCGTCCGCCGCCGCCAGCATCTCGGCCGTCAACTCGGCCAAATACTCGGCCGTCACGTCCAGCTTGATCGGGTCTTCGACCGTCGTCTCGGTCGGCTTGGCGTCGTCTTCAATGGAACGGCCGGTGCCGGATGTCACCGTCCGCGGGGTGATGTTATGTTCCACGTTATACGCCAGTTGTACCGTCCGTCGGCGGGTGGTTTCGTCAATGGCCCGCTGCATACTGTCCGTCGTCTTGTCCGCGTAAAGTATCACTTCCGCGTTCACGTTCCGGGCGGCCCGGCCCATCGTCTGGATCAGCGATTTGTCCGACCGCAGGAACCCCTCCTTGTCGGCGTCGATGATGGCGACGAGCGACACCTCCGGCAGGTCCAACCCCTCGCGGAGCAGGTTCACCCCGACGAGTACGTCGAACGCGCCTTCGCGCAACTCGCGTAGCACCGTCACCCGCTCGATGGCGTCCAACTCGCTGTGCAGCCACTTGCACCGCAGCCCGGCGTCCTTGAAGTAGTTGGTCAAGTCCTCCGCGCTCTTCTTCGTCAACACCGTCACGAGCGTCCGTTCTTTCTTGGCGACGCGCAGCCGGATTTCCTTCTCCAGGTCCTTCACCTGCCCCCGCGCCGGGCGGATGTGGATGACCGGATCGACCAGCCCGGTCGGGCGGATCACCTGCTCGACGATCTCCCCACCGACCTTCTCCAACTCGAACGGCCCCGGCGTCGCGCTCAGGCACAGGCACTTGGTCAGCCGCTTCTCGAACTCCTCGAACTTGAGCGGCCGGTTGTCCATCGCGCTCGGCAGCCGGAACCCGTGTTCGACCAGCGTGGTTTTCCGCGCCGCGTCCCCGTGGAACATGCCCCGCACCTGCGGCAGCGAGACGTGCGACTCGTCCACCACGAGCAGGAAATCGTCGGGGAAGAAGTCGATCAGCGTGTACGGCGGCTCGCCCGGCTTGCGGCCGCTGAACCACCGCGCGTAGTTCTCCACGCCGGAGCAGTAGCCGACCTCGCGGAGCATGTCCAGGTCGTACCGGGTGCGGGCCTTCA
>Ga0105047_10018593_pt1 | contig 10762 bp, 6 predicted proteins | sample MAT04_FD_78384 | JGI IMG/M metagenome (GOLD analysis project Ga0105047, IMG submission 78384) | Freshwater microbial communities from Lake Fryxell liftoff mats and glacier meltwater in Antarctica - MAT-04 (megahit assembly) | ecosystem: Environmental > Aquatic > Freshwater > Ice > Liftoff...
GAGCCGCTTCAACCTGAACTTCTTCATGATCTTTCCGCCCGGGGTTTTGGAAAGTGCGCCCGGCTTCCACGTCCTGACCACGCGCGTGCCGGCGGGCAGCTCATCCGGCGATTTGCAACGCGTCCTGGTTCAGCAGTTCCCGAACGTCTCCGCGATCGACCTCACACTGATCCTCGAAAACGTCCGCGGCATCCTGGAGAAAATCTCGCGCGTCATCTCCGTGCTCGCCGGCTTCACGGTGCTCGCCGGTCTGCCCATCCTCATCGGCACCCTGCTCAATGGCCGCGATCAGCGGCTGCGCGAAAGCATCCTGCTGCGCACCCTCGGCGCCTCGGCAAAACAAGTGCGCACCATCCTCATCATCGAATACGCCACGCTCGGCACGCTCTCCGCGCTCGCCGGCGTGCTGCTCGCGAGCGCCGCCAATTGCGCGCTCGCCGTCTTCGTCTTCAAGGCGGCACCGTGGCCCGATCCCGTGCTCCTCGCCGCCGCCTTCGCGGCCACCACCGGTCTCGCCATCCTCGGCGGACTCGCACTCAGCCGCGGCGTCTCCCGTCATCCGCCGCTCGAGATCCTGCGCAGCGCGTGATTCACGGCTTCCGCGCGAGCAATACAGATCGATCACCCCTTCGGAAAAGGCTTGAGCGACACCGAAATAATCCCAGCGGGGAGACGCGCTTGAGGGCTTGGGTGAGGCTGGTCGTTTTCATGGGTATCACTGTGAGGTATCACTTAGGATTTCGCCACCCCCCTCCTTCAAGTCCCGCAAACCCTTTGGAATCAAAGGGTTTTCAGATCTGGAGAGTAGGGGGTTCGAACCCCTGACCTCGTCATTGCGAACGACGCGCTCTACCAACTGAGCTAACTCCCCCTCTGAAGGCTGCGAACTATTGCCGGATTGCGGAGGGCGGCAAGCGAAAAAGCCGGGCGCGGCGGCGCGGAAAAGCGCGCGCCTTTTTCGGCACGCGACACCGCGCCAAATGTGCATTGACCGGCCCGCGCGCGCCGCTAGCCTTCGCCGCCCATGAGTTCGCTGAACAAGAAATTTCCGCGCCTGCTGCCGGCACCGATTCGCAAAGGGATGAAGGTGGCCGACCTCATCGACACGGCTTTCAAGGCCTACAACGGCGGACGACTGGCGGAGGCGTGCCGCCTTTTCACGGGGAAGATGATCGCCGGGGAGGGGATCGTGGGCATGTCGCTCACCGGGGCGCTGACGCCGGCGGGGCTGGGCTGCTCGGCGATCGTGCCGCTGATGAAGGCGGGGTTTGTGGATTGGATCATCTCGACGGGCGCGAATCTCTACCACGATCTGCACTACGGTCTCGGGATGCATCTTTATGCGGGGTCGCCGTTTCTGAATGACGTGGATCTGCGGCGCGACGGGATCATCCGCATCTACGATGTGCTTTTCGATTACGATGTGCTGCTGGATACCGATGCCTTTGTGCGCCACGTCATCCAGGGGGCGGAGTTTCAGCGGACGATGGGGAGCGACGAGTTTCACTATCTCCTCGGGAAATACGTCGCCGAGCGGGAGCGGAAGCTGGGGATCAAGGAGACGAGCGTGCTGAGCGCCGCCTACCGGTATGGAGTGCCGGTTTTCACCAGCTCGCCGGGGGACAGTTCGATCGGCATGAACGTGGCCGCGATGGCGCTGCGGGACTCGAAGCTGCTCATCGACGTGAACCGCGATGTGAACCAGACCGCGGCGATCGTCTATGGCGCGAAGTCAGGCGGCGCGACTTCGAGCGTGTTCATTCTCGGCGGTGGGTCGCCGAAGAATTTCATCCTGCAAACGGAGCCGCAGATTCAGGAGGTCATGGGCATCGAGGAGCGGGGGCACGATTACTTTCTGCAATGCACGGACGCCCGGCCGGACACGGGGGGACTGAGCGGCGCGACGCCCGGCGAGGCGGTGAGCTGGGGGAAGATCGACCCGGAGAATCTCCCCGACTGCGTGGTCTGCTATGCCGACGCCACGATCACCCTCCCGCTCATCACCGCCTACGCTTTGACCAAAGCTGCGCCGCGCAAATTCAAGCGGCTCTACGACCGGCGCGACGCGCTCTACGAGAAGCTCCGCGAGCAATACTTCAAGCATGGCCAGGTGGAGAAGATCGCGCACCGCACCGACGTCTCCACGCCCAAGCGAGGACGCTCCGGCCGCTCCGTGGCCGGGACGAAGCGCTGAATCATGCCAAAGCCCGACGCCCGCACGCTCCTCTACGAGCGCATCCGCACGCGCCCGGCGAAGTTCGTCCACGTCCGCGGCGTCCCCTACACCGTCGCCCACGAGACGGCGGAGAATCCTGAGGACGCCGACCACATTTACCTCACGCTCGAGGTGCCGCCGTACGGCCGGCTCCGCGCGGCGGTGAATACCTTCTCCCGCTTCAACCGCAACGCCGGCTTCGATCCCCGCGTCCGCCTGGGGATCGTCACATCGACCTACGAAAAAAAGCCCGAGCCCAGCCTGGAAGAGTTGCCCGGCCAGGACTACGCGCAGCTCGAAGCGATCCTGCCGATCGCCTACGAACCTTACGACCGCGAGCCGCTGTCCGTGCTGCTCATGGAGAAAATGAAGCGCGCCATCCGCGCTGAAATCTGGGGCGAACTCTATGCCCGCGACCATCTCGGCATCCACCAGATCCACAGCCGCCGCGCGAGCTGCGCCGTGCCCGCGGATCTTCGCAACCGCGACGGCGCGCTCCAGCTCTACTATCCCGACAGCGTCTCGGAGCTGCTGTTATTCAAGTTCTGCGGCCAGCCATAGAGAGTGTGAAACAAGCCCGCAGGCCCGTGCGCTCCGGCGCGCTGCCATCGGCCACCAGGGTGCGCGGACTGTCGCGCAGACCGGCAAACTGGATCGCGTGGCCTTGCCCATTTGACGCTCCGCGCCCGGCCCGCTAGTTTCCGCGCCTCATGCCGCTCAAGCTCTACGTCAAAATCTGGTGTCCGTGGTGTGTCAGGGCGCAGGAGTGGCTCGACGCACGGGGCTACCGATACGACTTAATCGACGTGGAAAAGAGCCGGTCCGACTACGACGAAATGATCCGCCTCTCCGGCCAGCGCCTCACTCCCACGCTCGTCACCAGTGGGGGCGCGGTGCTCCCGGATTTCGGCCCCGAGGAACTCGAGAGTTTTCTCAGTAAGGAAAGCATCGCGCCCTGATGACCCCGCATTTTCCACTGCTCGTCGCTGCGGTCATCGCCGATTTCGATCTGCTAAACTGGAGCCTCGGATCGAAAGTCCTCGTGATCCTCGGCATCGTCGCCCTCAGCCTGAGCCTGCGCAGTTTTCCGCATCCCGTTTTGCGCAAGCTCGGCGCGCTCGGCATCCTCGCGACCTCCTTTCTCATTGGGTGGCTGCTCAGCGGTTGGTGGCAGATCGGGGTGTTTTGCGCTTCGAGTTGGCTGCTCCTTCCCTGGCTGGAAATCCTGACCCGCGTCCGGAAGCTCACGCTGCCGCTGGAAAAAAATCTCCGCCACAAGACGCCGCCGAACTCCGGCACCTTCCCCGCGCTCGAGGAAATCACCGGCGAGGTCGAGGGCGAGGGCTTCGAGCATGTCGATGACGTGGGGTGGGACTGGCAGGATTACGCACAGTTTTTCCGCCTTTTCTACAAAGCCTCCGACCGCTCCCAATCCGCGATCTGCCTCATCGACCAGCACGACGTGGCTTTCTACTACCTCAGCGTTTCCTCCCGCGCGAAGGATGGCACGATCTGGACGACTTGGAATTATCCCTTCAGCTACAGCCTGAAGCTCGTCCCCCAATGGCGCGTCAACCGCCTCCGCGGCGACCAGACGTTTTTGCAGATGTATGAAAGCCATCGCCATTTCCTGAACATGAACCGCGTCTCGCTGGCGGATCTGGCGGAACTCGATCCGGCGACCATCCAGCAGGACATCCAGAAAGACCTCCGCGCCCAGATCACCCACAACATCGCCGCCGGCATCCTCAAGCAAAACGCCACCGGCGAAATCCGCTACTCCTGGCGCGGGATGTTTTTCATTTGGATGCAGTTTCTCCGCGATCTCGTGCGCCTGTCGTGACGAGCGAGCCGCAGACTTTTTCGGGCTGCCGGGCGCTTGATGGCCTCACCACCCTCGGCGCAATATTCAACGCTCAGAGCTGAGCCGGACCTCCCATTCATGCTTCTCCATCGCGAAAAAGTCCTCGCTCACGCCGAGCAGCAGCTCCGTTCCCAAGGCGCGCTGAACTCCGCAGAGCTGCTCTCGCTCTACAAAAAATTCCTCAAGATCGAGAACCACCGTCTTCGGCTGAAGCACGCCGCAGGCGGGGGCGGACGGGAGATTTGCGCGCAGCGCGCCAGCCTCGTGGACATCATCCTGCGCCACCTGCTCGACGCGGCGATCGAGACCGCCGCAGCATCCGGAAAACCGCTCAAGCTCGCGCTCGTGGCCATCGGCGGCTATGGCCGCGGCGAGCTGAATCCCTTTAGCGATGTGGACATCATGTTTCTCCACCCCGACGCGCCGAAGAAGCTCGATCCGCAGGTCGATGGGATCGTTCAAAAAATCCTCTACATGCTTTGGGACGTGGGTTTCAAAGTCGGCCATTCGACCCGCTCGATCTCCGGTGCCGTGCAACAGGCGAATGCCGACATGCTCTCGAAAACCGCGCTGCTCGAATCCCGCTTCATCGCCGGCGATGCCCAGCTCTTTGGCCAGTTTCGCACCGCCTTTACGGCAAAATGTGTGGAGGGTCACGTTGACGAATACATCGCCGAGCGACTGACCAATCAGGCCGGTCGCCACGAGAAATCCGGGCGCACCGTCTATATGCAGGAGCCGAACATCAAGAACGGCTGCGGCGGCTTGCGCGACTACCAGAATCTTTTGTGGATCAGCTTTTTCAAGGAACGCGTCCAATCCACTGCCGGGCTCGTCGAAAAGAAACTCATCAATGAAACCGAGCGCCGCCAGCTCGACCGCGCCTACGATTTCCTCCTCCGCATCCGCACCGAGCTGCACTACCTGAACAAGCGCTCGACCGACGTGATCATCATGAGCCAGCAGGTCCAGATCGCGAACCGGCTCAACTATCCGCAGAAAAACGTCCTGCGGCGCAGCGAGGCCTTCATGCGCGACTACTATCAAAATGCGCGGAGCATTTTCACCATCACGGAGCTCCTCTCCGAGCGCCTTTCCATCACCAGCCCGTCCGGTGCGAAAAAGGGCGGCCTGCTGGGTTTTCTGCGCAAGTCAAAGGCGCCGAAAATTGTCTCGTTCGACGAATTCGTCAGTCGCGACGGCCGCCTCTATGCGGAATCCGCCACGATCTTTAACCAGGATCCTGCGCGGATGATGCGCCTGTTCCAGCATCTCCAGCAGCGCGGTCTGCAGCTCAGCGCCGAGCTCGCGCAACTCATCCGCCGCCGCCTCCATCTGGTTGATCGCACCTTCCAGTATTCCAAGACGGCGCGCGAAATCTTTCTCGCCATCTGCTCCCGAAAGGGGGAGGTCGGCGGGATTCTCCGCGCCATGCATAGGGTGGATTTCCTGGGCCGCTACGTGCCCGAGTTTGGCCAGCTCACCTGCCTCGTGCAGCACGAGTTTTTTCACCGCTATACCGCCGACGAGCACACCCTCGTCTGCATCGAAAAACTCGACGCACTGATGGATGCGGCGGACCCGAAGCTCGAGGACTTTGAATATCGGAAGCTCTTCCAAAAGCTTGAAGACCCCTGCGTGCTCTACCTCGCGCTCCTGCTGCACGATACGGGCAAAGCCTCCAACGCCAGGCTGCACGCCGAGGCCAGCGCACTCTTCGCGCAGAAAGTGTCGCGCCGCCTCCAGCTCGCACCCGAGCAGCGGAAGTCGCTCGTTCTCCTCGTGGACAACCACATCGCCCTCTCGATGACCGCGCAGCGGCGCAATATCGACGATCCCGCGACCATCGCGGAGTTCGCCGGCCTCATCAAAAGCCAGCCGAACCTCGATGCCCTCATGCTCCTCACGCTCGTCGATGGGCAGGGCACCGGGGATGACAAATGGTCCAACTGGAAGGAGGGCCTCGTCTGGCAGCTCTACCGCAGCACCTCGCTTTACCTGGCCGATGGCGAGGCTTTCTACCGCCAGCGCGCCACCGAGCGCGAAGCCCTCCGGGGCACCGTGACAAAAAGGATCGCCGCGGAATTCAGCGAAGAGGTTGACGCGCACTTTGAGTTCATGCCCGAACGCTACTTTCAGACTTACGCCGCACCGGAAGTCATCGATCACATCCGCCTCTTCCGCGCCTTTCTGGAAACCCGCTCGCGCGACGACGCGCTGTCGCTCGCGCCTGCCGTGAAATGGGTCGCGCACCCGAACAGCGGCCACAGCGAGTTCTGGTTCTGCGGTTGGGACCGCCAGGAGCTGCTCGCCCGCATCGCTGGCTCTCTCTCCGTGGCAGGGCTCAATATCCTGAGCGCCGATGTCTTCACCCGCACCGACTCGCTGGTCCTCGACATCTTCCGCGTCTGCAACACCAAGTTCGAGGCGGTGACTGATGAGAAGGATATGGCTCTGGTCGAAAAGCGACTCCGCGAATCACTCGATGCAGAGCAGTTCGACTTCACCCCGCTGCTCGCCAGGGTGATGAAGAAACGCAGCTTCCACCTCGCGCAGGAGCTCGATTTCCCCACCCGCATCGTCATCGAGAACGACGCGCATCCCGTTTATACCCTCGTCGATGTGCAGACCCCCGATCGCCTCGGCCTGCTCTCGAATCTCCTCCACGGCTTCACGGAAACGGGCGTGCAGATCGCGCTCTCCCGGATCGCCACGGAGAAAGGTGCCGCCATCGATTCCTTCTACGTCACCAATTCCCAGGGGCAGAAACTGCGCGACGCCGAAACCATCTCGCGCCTGCAAAAGGCGCTGCAAACAGCCTCGCAAACGCCGTCGGCCGCGTAAGGATTGCTCGGCCCTCAGGCCGAATTCCATGACCTCGCAGTTCCCACGCATCTTCGCCTGGCATGTTCTGCGCAACCTGCGCCGGCACCGCCTCCTTGCGCTGCTGAATGTCCTCAGCGTCGCCCTGGGCATCGCCGTGTATCTGGCAATCCAGATCGCCAATCACAGCGCCAACCGCTCCTTCGCCGCCGGCATCGACCTCGTCGCGGGGAAAGCGCACCTCGAAGTCCGCGGCGACGTGGACGAGACCCTCTGGCCGACCCTCGCGAAACAGCCCGGCGTCCGCGCCGTGACCGGCCTCGTCGAGGGCGTCGTCACGCTCCCGGATTTCCCCGGCGAATATCTCCGCGTGCTCGGCGTGGACCTGTTCACCGGCGAGCCCTTCCGCACCTTCGAGATCGGCGGAGCGGGGAAAAGTCCTCCGCTGGAAAGCTGGATGGGCGAGCCCGGCGGAGTCGCTGTCACCGCGCCTTTTGCCAGCCGGTGCGGCTGGAAAGTGGGCGACACTTTCCGCGCGCTCGTGAACAGCGAAACGAAGACGCTGCGCGTCGCCGCGCTCATCGAAAGCGGCGACTCGCCGGCCGACGCGCAACCGCGTTTCGCCGCGATGGACATCGGCTGGGCGCAGGAGCTTTTCGCGAAACCGGGGCGCGTCACTTCGCTCCAGCTTTTGCTCGACGACCCGCGCCGCGCCGCCGTCGTCGCGGAAAGTTTGCGCCCGCTGCTTCCCCCCGGCCTCAGCGCCGAACCGCCGCGCCAGCGCAGCGCCCAAATCCAAAACATGCTCTCGGCGTTTCAGCTCAATCTCACCGCGCTGAGCGTGGTCTCGCTGCTCGTCGGCGTCTTCCTCATCTACAATACCATCTCCGCATCCGTCGCCCGCCGGCGCGGCGAGATCGGCATCCTCCGCTCGATCGGTGCGACGCGTTGGGAAGTGCGCGCGCTCTTTCTCGGCGAAGCCTGCATCCTCGGCGCAATCGGCATCGCAGTCGGCGCAGTCGGCGGCGTCGCGCTCGCCCGCGTCCTCACCGGCGCGGTCGCGCAAACCATCTCCTCGCTTTACGTCCTGCTCAGCATCGACCGGAGTTGGCTCAGCCCGGCTCAGTTTCTCACCGCCGCCATCTTCGGTTTCGGTGCGGTGCTGGCTGGGGCGTGGCTGCCCGCGAGCGCTGCCGCGCAGATCAATCCCGTCGCCGCCCTCAGCCATGGGGCGCATGCCGAGCGCAGCATCGCGCGGGCACCGCGCTGGAGCGGATTCGGAGCGCTCTTCCTCGCCATCGCCGCGCTCGTCGCCTGGCTCGCGCTCCGCACCGGGCCGCCCGCGTTGAGTTTCGCCGCCGCGTTTTGCGTCCTCGCGGGCTTCGCGCTCTTCGCGCCCGCCGCCACGAAAGCCTTCGGCGACGCTGCCTCCGCGGGCGTGCCGCTCGGGATCCTCTGGCGGCTCGCCGCCGACAATCTCCGCCGCTCGATCCATCGCAACGCTGTCACCGTCGCCGCGCTCGCGGCCGCCATCGCCATGATGGTCGGCCTCATGGTGATGATCCATTCCTTCCGCAGCAGCGTGGACGCGTGGATCAATCGCGGCATCGTCGCCGACCTCTTCATCGCCCCCGCGTCAAACGAGATCATCGGTCTCAGCGCCTTCGTTCCGCCCGCCGCCATCGACTGGCTGAAGGCGCGACCCGAGGTCCGCGGCGTGGACACCTTTCGCGAGATACCCGTGCAAGTCTCCGCGCAAAAGGCCTCTCCGAAACCGGCGCTGCTCGCCGTCGTGGATGGCGAGTATCGCCAAAACCTCACCTTCGTCGGTGGCGATGACCTGCGGAAAATGACTCGCGTTTTCCGAGAGCGCTGCGTCGCCGTGACCGAGCCGTTCGCCCGAAAATTCGGCATCCGTGACGGCGACCGTATCACGCTCACCACGCCGCGCGGCCCAGCGGAGTTTGAGATCGCCGGCACCTACTCTGACTACACGCGTGATCAGGGCGTGATCCTCATCGCGCGTCCGACCTTCGACGCCTTCTGGAGCGACCCCGGCGTCAATTCCCTCGCCGTCTATCTCCACCCCGGCCAAGCATGGGAGCCACTCGCCGACACCTTCCGCGCGCAGTTCAGCGGCGCAGGCGAGTTCGCGATCTACTCCAATCGCTCGCTCCGTCAGCGGATTCTCACCATTTTCGATCAGACCTTCGCCGTGACCTACATCCTCCGAACTGTCGCCATTCTCGTCGCCATCGCCGGCATCTTTCTGTCTGTCACCACGCTCGTCGCCGAACGCGAGCGCGAGATCGGCGCGCTGCGCGCCATCGGCGCCTCGCGGGGCCAGGTGCGTGCGTTGCTCATGATCGAGTCCGGGATGATCGGCCTCGTCGCCACCGTCCTCGGCCTCGCCGCCGGAACCGTCCTCGCCATGACGCTTACGTGGATCGTGAATCCCGCCTTCTTCGGCTGGACCATCGCCCTGCACTTCCCCTGGCTGTCCCTCGCCGCCACCCCGCTCTGGATCCTCCCCGCCGCCCTCCTCGCCGCCTGGTATCCCGCGGCCCGCGCCAGCCGCACGCCCATCGCCCAAGCCGTCCGCGAAGAATGAGAACCGTGCCCGAGAACCCGGAGCCCGGCACTGCACGCCGTGACGCTCCCGTACCTGCGAAGCCTCCAAATCCATGCCGTCATCCTTCACTGCGCACCGCCCCGGCTGCCCCCTCGCGGCGCTCCGTTCAGGATGACGGCATTTTTTTTCGGGGGGCGACGGCTTCGCCGACGCGCGCGTCAGAGCGACTTCATTGGCAGCGAAGTTCCACGCGGGATGACCCGCGTTGGCGAGCAATTCTCCATTCCATCCTTTTCGTGCTTTCCGTGTTTTTTGTGGGCTCATCATCCGCTGCTGACTGGCGTCCCGCCTTGCCCGGCTGGAAGTATGAATTCCCGCGCGACCACCGCATCCATCGCGAATTCAAAACCGAGTGGTGGTATTTCACCGGCTCTCTCGCCGACGAAAGGGGGCACCGTTTCGGCTACCAGCTCACCTTTTTCCGCCAGGGCCTGCGCCTGCCCGGCGCGGCAGCGGCGACCTCGCGCTTCGTCGTCGATGACCTGAAGTTCGCCCACTTCGCGGTCAGCGACATCACCGCGCAGCGGTTCCACTTCGAGCAAAAGATCAATCGCGGCGCATTCGGCGAAGCAGGCTTCGGGGCGGACCGGAGACTCGCGTGGATCGAGGATTGGGCGCTGCATCTCGAAGACGACGGCACCTTTGCGCTCCGCGCGAAAGGCGCCAACGCCGCGCTCGATCTGCGCCTCGCCAGCCGGAAGCCGTGGGTCATCCACGGCGAGAATGGCGTGAGCCAGAAAGCGGAGGGCGCTGGCCGGGCATCGCACTATTATTCCGGCACCCGGCTGGCTACGGACGGCACGATAGTCATTGGTGGAAAAACTTTACGCGTGACCGGCGAGAGTTGGCTGGACCGCGAGTGGGCCACGAACCAGCTCACACCCGCGCAGGTCGGCTGGGACTGGTTCAGCATCCAGCTCGACGACGGCTCCGAACTGATGCTCTACCAGATGCGCACGCGTGGCGGTGGGCTGGATCCGCATTCCAGCGCCACGCTGATCGCTCGCGACGGCACCACGCAGCACCTCCGACGCGACGACTACCAACTCACGCCGCTGCGTGAATGGAAAAGCCCGAAGACGGGCGGCCGCTATCCCATTTCCTGGCAACTCACCGTGCCGTCGATCGACGCCCAGTTCCGCATCGACACGCCGCTCGCGGCGCAGGAACTGGTGCTCGAACCCATCGCGTATTGGGAGGGACTCATCGACATCACTGGCACCCGCGC